>Ga0209467_1002055_pt1 | contig 15167 bp, 10 predicted proteins | sample Higcelwee11metaG_FD_187175 | JGI IMG/M metagenome (GOLD analysis project Ga0209467, IMG submission 187175) | Freshwater pond sediment microbial communities from the University of Edinburgh, under environmental carbon perturbations - High... | ecosystem: Environmental > Aquatic > Freshwater >...
GCCTATCGCCGCCTTGCCCGCATGCACGCCAATGCCTATGTGCTTGACCAGCGGCAGGCGGTGTTCGGCGAGGTCCTCCTGCAGATGCGTGAACTCATACAGGAAATCAAAGGCACAGGCGACGGCCGCATCGGCCGCATCCTTCTCGCCCATCATGCCAAAAACGACGATGGCCGTATCACCGACAAACTGCTCGACAACGCCGCTGTGCCTGCGCGCAACGATATCCCAGAGCGCATAATACCGGTTCAGAAGTCCCATCGTGGCGCGGGCGCCTTCCTTCTCGGCTATGGGCGTGAAATTCCACAGGTCGGCGTACAGAATAACGACATCGCGGGTCTCGCCGGCTGCCACCGTCTCCCGTTCCGCGGTTCCCGGGGCCGGAGGCTCGACGACGGCATATACCTGGTCCAGCCGGGCCTTCAGTGACACCTGCTTGATCTTGTCGGCGACCTGGAACAGGCCGAACATGAATACGCCAAACATGAAGAAGACGTGCTGGAGTGTCTTTGCGAAGGTGATGAAGGCCGGTATGAAATTTGAAAGGGACAGCGCCTGCATCAACCCCTGGTATCCAAGCTGGTCGGCCTCATAGGCCTTGGTGCTATTCAGCCTGAGATCGATATAGAAGTAGAAAAATATGAAGGTGAATATCGTGCCGAGTGTCAGGAATATCTCGGCCAGCCTCTTGGGCCACTTGGTCCTGAACAGTATGGCCAGCGCCTGTATGCCGCCCAGGTACAGCGCAGTAGCCCACAGGAAGAAGCTGGCCATGTCGAAAGGCCGGTCGGAGCGTGAAATCGACTGCATCAGCGTGTAGCCCAGCGGTGTCATCAACGAATAGAAGAACCTGGCAGGAGGTCGATGACCGTATCGTGCCAGCAGCGCTATCTGTATCAGCAGAAAGAGTATCAGTGATACCAGAGCGACCGGCTCAGGCCGTATGATCGAAGGCGAACTGAACAGTATCAGTATGAAGAAGAGTACAAATTGGCTGGAATAGAGAAAGAACTCTTCCAGATAGCGTTTGGGCAAGAATTTCATAGGCTCCGCCATCATACTCCATCAAGGCGGCCGTGTCACGAAGCTTCTTGAAACTCGATGTGAAAGCTGGTCCCGCGCCCTCTGTCCACCCGCATGGTGCCGCCGAGTTGCTCGACGAGCAGGCGCACCAGCGTCAGGCCCAGGGAGTCGGCACGCTCGACGACCACGTCGGCGGGCATGCCAACGCCATCGTCGGCTATGTGCAGCTCCACCAAACCCTCGGCAGAGCTGTGCAAGGCAATGCTGATCGTACCTTCCCGGTTGTCCGGAAACGCGTACTTGAAGGCATTTGTCATGATCTCGTTCATGATCAGCCCGCATGGAATCGATGTGTTGACGTCCAGAAACACCCCTGGAGCATCGAAGGCGAGCCTGATCGGTCGTCCCTGGCCGTATGCCACCATCAGCTGCGATGCCAGGGTTCCCACATACTCATGCATGTTCACCTGTGCATAGTCGGCCGACTGGTACAGCTTCTCATGGACCAGCGACATCGCCATGATGCGGTCACGGCTGTTCTCAAAGGCGCTCATGGCATCGGCCGGCGACCTGATCATCGATGACTGCAGGTTGAGGAGGCTCGATATGATGTTCAAGTTGTTCTTGACCCGGTGGTGCACCTCGCGCAACAGCACCTCTTTCTCGGCCAGGTTGCGCTTGAGCTGTTCCTCGGTGGTCCGGCGGTCGGTCATGTCGACATGGGTGCCGACAAGCCTGGTACCCCGGCCCTGGGCGTCGCGCTCCACACACTTGCCGCGCGCATAGATCCAGCGCCAGTCGCCATTCTTGGCACGCATGCGGTACTCGACCTCAAGCAGGTCCTGGCCATCCTCGATACATGACCGGTTCGCCTCCAGCGCTCGCGGCAGGTCGTCGGGATGGACCATGCTTCTCCATGCCGCGCCGGTGGTGGGAAATTCGCCAGGTTCGAAGCCAAGAATCCGATAATACGCGGGATTGTAGTAGGCTTCGTCCGACTGGACGCGCAGGTCCCAGAGGCCATCACTCGTAGCCTCCATGCTCAGCTTGAAGCGCTCCTCGCTGTCTTCAAGCGCCCGGAGCATCCGGTGCGATGTGACCTGGTCGGCCAGTATCTTGCCTGCCAGTACCGTAGCCAGCGGGTACAGCAGCATGACCGGGACGCCGATGCTCTTCAGCACAGCCAGCACGCTTGCCGGCGGGAAGGTGACGGCACCGGCGAGCATCGCGGCATGCACCCCGAGGCCGAACAGGTACAACTGGATGCCGGAAGGCGGGTTGTCCAGCGGTTTGATGCGGTGCCGCGTCCAGAGGCCTATCGCGCTCGAGGAAATGACCGTCAGCACACCCATGTAGACGCCGGATCCGCCTATCGACAGGCGATATGCCATGACGGGCAAGCCGGCCACGGTCGCTGCCAGCGGACCAAAGAAAAGTGCGCACAGGCTGATCATGACCGATCGGCCGTCGAAGATGACGCCGGGACCCAGCGTCAGTGGCCTGAGCATGCCAAAGAGCGCCGTTACCGCGAACAAGGCACCCTGCCAGACGGTACCGGCCCGTGTGGTACTGGGCCAGCGCTTCTCTATGAAACCGGACAGTATGCTCAGCGCCACCAGCAGGGTCAGATTGAGCAGAAGGTCCATGGAATTGTTCACGAGCGCGGCGGCCATGGGAATCATGATACGCCACGAATTGACGGAATGCAAATATGGGCATATTCGATAGATTGGGTGGCCTTTTCCAGATTGGACCCAAGCTGGTATACTGCCGCCCGGCCCGAAGTCATTCGGCGACCAAACAGGGGGAACACCATATGTGCGGAATAGTATCACTCGTCTACAAGGATGAGACAAAAAATATGGGCCGGGAAGCGGCCGACCTGCTGAAGCGACTGGAATACCGTGGCTACGACTCCACCGGCGCATCATTCATAGACAAGGACCGGAACATCGTGCTGGTGAAGAAGGTCGGCTCGCCGACCAAGTTCTGCGCCGAATACAATATTCCTTCATACCGGGGCCAGCGGTTCATCGGGCAGGTGCGATGGGCCACCTACGGCGCGGTGTCGGACGTGAACAGTCAGCCTCACCACGTACGCTGCAAGGTGGAGATGGTAGGCGCGCATAACGGCAACATATCGAACACCGACTCGCTCAAGGCAAGCCTCACGGCCCGCGGCCACAAGGTCGTGTCCGACAACGACGGCGAGATCATCGTGCACCTGGTGGAAGACCACTACGCCGCCAACAAGGCCGCGCCGAAGAAGGCACTGGGCGAGATGCGCCGCGCCTACGCCGCCTCCGGGCTGACCGCGCCGGTCGACGACGAGGTGCTGCTGATCATCGATGCCATACGCAAGGCAGAAGCCGAGGCCGACGGCTCGTATGCGGCGGCGGTCGCCGACCCCCAGGTGCCGGGAGCCTTCGCCATCAAGTCAGGATCGTCACTGTATGCCGGCCTTGGTCACGATGTCGACGGCAGTTTCGTCGTCGTATCGAGCGACCTGACCTCCGTCATCGCCAAGACTCCGATGCTCATACCGCTGGCCGAGGGCGAGGGGCTCTGGTACACGGAGAACCGGTACCTGGTATTTACCCTTCACGGCGAGGCGCGCTTCTCGGAGCCGCGGCTCAAGCGCTCCAAGCTGAACGTCCGCGACACCGGGCTCGATCCGCGCTACCAGTACTACATCGAGCAGGAGATTGCATCTGCCCCGGACAACATCGACACGATATCGCGCTACTATTTTGACGATCAGGCCGACGAGTCACTGGCGGCCATTTTTGAAGATTCCAGGACCGTCGCCAAGGAACTGCTGGACAAGGCGTGCGCGCTGTCCTTCCATCATGACGACAAGGCGCTGGGTGCCGCGTTCGACGAGCTGGTCGATTCCGCAGACTTCAGGAGCCTTGCGGCGCGGGTCGACTCGAACAAGGCCGCACGCGCGCCCGTATCCGGCCGAACCGCGTTCCACTCAGACGAGTCCCAGCTGTTGTCTGACATAGCGCGCGCGAGGCCGGCCCGGTCATTCGACCTGGCCCTGATCGATCTGGGCCTGATATGGCGCAAGCGCCGTGCGGTGACCCGCTATGCCCGAGAGCTGTCTGAACGGATCAGGGAGACGCGCAAGGCCGGTGGCACGGTCTATATCGTCGCGTCGGGCACCTCGTACCATGCCGCCCTGACCGCTGCCTACTTCTGGAACGGCCTTGCCCAGGTGGCGGTCTTCCCCTGCAATCCCGGCCTCTTCCGCAGCGCCTACATGGACTCCCTCGGTGACAACGACCTGATCCTGGCCATATCGCAATCGGGAGAGACCAAGGACCTCGTCGACATCCTCAAGGATGTCTCCGAATCAAAACCGCGGATCAAGCGCGTGGCACTGGTCAACAACGAGAACAGCCGCATACCCCAGGAGCTGTCCGACTTCTACCTGCCCATACTATGCGGTCCGGAGATTGCGGTCGCGGCGACCAAGTCGTTCATCAACCAGCTCGTGATACTGTACATACTCGCAGCATCGTACGTTCAGCCAGAGGCGACCGTGCGCGCCTCGGTCGCGAAGGCCAAGACGCTGCTTGCCGACACCCTGCGCCTGTCGCCGCCCGCCATAGAGCACGTCGCGCAGAGCCTCTTCCTCAAGTCATCGATACACATGCTCGGCACCGGCCTCATAGGCCTTGCCCGCGAGGCCGCCCTCAAGGTCCGCGAAGTCGTGCTCAACCACTCGGAGGGCTACGACGCGGCCGAGTTCAAGCACGGGCCCAACACGATACTCGGCAAGAACACCGTGTTCTCGCCGGTCGAGGTCGAGAAGGCGATCGATGCGACGCTGGCCGCCATCAAGGCAGGCACCGCGCCGTCCACGGCGGCCGAGCTGCTCGCATCGAATCCGGCCATCATGGAGAGCCTGTTCTCGTACTATCCGCTGGTATTCATCTGCCCGCCAGACGCCAGGGATGTGCGCATAACGATCAGCCAGATCCACACGCACAAGATCCGCGGCGCCGATATATTCCTCTTCGCCGAGAAGAATCCGGATCTGGACCTGGCGGTCAAGGGCGTGCCGTATGGCAAGCCGGACTACAAGTCTGCCTATGTCGAGATTCCGTCGTCGGGAGACAGGTTCCTGTTCGTGTTCGCCGCGACCGTCGCGCTCCAGCACCTGGCCTTCAGGATGTCGGTGCTCAAGATGGAGTACCTGGACAGGCTTGGCGTTGCCGATCACGGCGTGCATCCTGATGCCCCGAAGAACGTGAGCAAATCGATTACGGTGGACTGAGGCGCAGCCCAGCCATGGATCGGCGCCCGGAAAGCAGCAACGGAAGGTTCGAGCTCTTCTACCGCAAGGGCTGGGCATACCTCGCCGTATATCCGCCCGCGGGCGCCGGGCGGCCGGTCTATCCGGAGGACATCGAGAACCGGATGAGGATGCTCGGCGTGCCGCACGCCTACACCGTATCGATACGCGAACTGATAGAAGAAGCCAGCGGCAAGCCGGTCGCGCTGGTCGAGTGGCCGAACGGCCAGGCGCTGGCTTCGATGATCGCGGTCAACATAGCCAAGGACGGCATGTCAGTCACGGCGACCATCAGTCCGCCCAGGAAGGGCGCCGCCGCTCCGACGCCGGCAGATGTCATGGACGCGCTGGCAGACGCCGGCGTCTGCTATGGCATTGACCAGGACTACATCCGGCGGATGCTCGGACAGGCCGCCTACGGCAAGCCGCTGCTGGTCGCCGCCGGGACCGAGCCCGTCCCGGGCCAACCGCGCCATGTTGTCCACTACTTCAACGCCAACAGGGGCAGGCCATACCTGGAGATGGATTTTGGCCGGATCAACCTGAAAGAACTCAACTTCATTGAGAACAAGCGAAGCGGCGATCTGCTGGCGGAACTCGCGGCGCCGGTCGCCGCCGTCGACGGCAGGAAGGTGACGGGAGAACCAATTGTCGCGCCGACGGCGCCCCAAGGCGCGCCGTTGCTTGCCGGCCCCAATACCTCGCTGTCACCCGACGGCGCAAGGCTCTTCGCAGCATGCGACGGAAACGTCCGTATCGCCAAAGGGACGATACTGATCGAGCCAGTCATATCCGTCAAGAACGTCGATTTCAGCACCGGAAACATCCGCTTTGATGGATCCGTCATCATTGAAGGCAGCATAGCCGACGGGTTCGTTGTGGAGGCCGGCGGCGACATCCAGGTCGGTAGTCGCGTAGGAAAGGCCACGCTGAAGGCGGGGGGCAGCATCGTGCTGAAGACCGGGATCAACGGAAATGGCAAGGGCGTCATAGAGTGCGGAGGCGACCTGTTCGCCAAGTACGTAGAGAGTTGCACCGTGACATGCCACGCCAATGTCCTTGTCGAGGAGGCGATCATGCACTCGCATGTTGTTGCCTACAACCACTGCGTCCTGGGCGGCCGGCGGTCGGAGGTCATCGCGAGCGAACTGATCGTGGGAGGAAGCTTCTGGTGCAAGAAACTCGGCAACTTCAACGAGCCGATCACCAGACTGACCGTTGGCGTCCCTCCTGAAATCGTCATGGAATGCCGGACAACCGCGGCGGCCATCGAACACAGGCAGGAGGCACTGGACAAGGCCATGCTCCAGCTGGAGCAGCTTGAAAAGCTGGACAGGGAAGGCCGTGCTGACGAACGGGTCATACAGGCACAGGCGCACCTGGTGGAAACAGTAGAAAAGCTCCGTCCCGAACTGGCCGAACTGCGAGGCAGGTATCCGGCGTTGCGGGACCGTGTGGCGGCCTCGCGGCACAGCATCGTCGTCGTCGAGGAAACCATGTACAAAGGCGTGACCGTATCGTTTGGCCAGCTTGAATACCGCGGGGCCGCCGCCGGCATCCGGAAGATCGTGCTCAAGGCCAGGGACGGCCTGGTCATCGAGTCCGCGTTCAACTACAGGGAACGCCCCGTGCTGACCTTCGATGCTCCCAGTGCCGACGCGGACAAGCCCGCCGACCCGGTAGCATAGGCGGACCTCAGTCGTTCCGGTAGGTGTCGGAACCGCCGTCGCTGGGCATGATCAGCCAGGCCACGAAATAGACCCACATGCTAAGACCCCCGAACAGCACCAGGAGGACAAAGGCCCACCGGACCTTGCCGGAGTCAACATCCAACTGTCTGGCGATGCCGCCGCAGACGCCAGCTATTTTCTTGTCGTTCATCGTTCTCTGCACGTTCATGGAATCCCCTTCCCTGCGATAATTCGCTCAATGCCGGCCGGCGATGAACCGCTGGACGACGGCGCGGTACTCGGGATTGCTCCAGGCATACTCGAGTATCGCCTCCAGGTATCCGGCCGGTTCGCCGGTATCAAGTCGTTGCCCCTTGACGCGCGTCCAGGATACCTTGCCGGCCGCTATCATCCTGTCCAGAGCGTATATGTGGTAGTACTCGCCTGCGCCATGCTGCTTCCAGCCTTCTGCAAGGATTTCGAAGAACTCGGGCGTATAGAGGTAGCGGCCTATTGACACCTCGTGGCTCGGCTCGGTGCCAGGCGCCGGCTTCTCGACGAAGCCCCTGACACCGGCTCCCTGCGGCGATGGGTCGATGACGCCATACCGGGAGACATCCCCCGGTTCGTGGATCGCCGACAGGACGCAATTGCCGGTCTCTGCATAGATGTCCATCAGCTGTCTGGCCAGCGGCGGCTCGCCGAAATGCAGGTCGTCAGGATACGCGACGACGCAGGGCTGGCCACCGAGCAGCGGCGCGGCCTGCAACAGGGCATGGCCCGTACCGCGCATCTCGGTCTGCCGGACGAACGCGATGCGGGCCTTCGGCGGAGCGATCAGGGCGGCCTTGTCGGCCTTGCCCTCGCGGGCAAACAGGGCCTCCAGCTCGGCCTCGTGGTCAAAGTAGTCGTCGAGCGACTTCTTGCGCCTGCTCGTAATGATGATGATATCTTCAATGCCAGAGGCGACAAACTCGTCGACAACAAATGCTATTGAAGGCTTGTTGATGAGGGGGAGCATTTCCTTGGGCACGGTCTTGGTGACCGGAAGGAAGCGGGTGCCGTAACCGGCGGCGACGATGATGCCTTTCATGCCGGCCATGATACCCGCGCAACCCGCTCCGTGGCAACGGCGACCATCATGCGTCGAGCGGCACGGCCGGCAGCCCGAGGCGTTCCAGGGTCTGTGGCAGCGGCACGCCGGTCTGGGGATCCCAGCCGAACCTGCGCCAGTAGCCTGATACCATCGCCTCTATCGGCACGACGGCGCCGGCCAGCGGCCCATCGGCCAACGGAGGCTCTCCGGCCATCCTCCGGTGCATGATCGCGGCCTTGGGGTCGATGCCATGCTTGATGTTGAACAGCTGCCTGAGCGTCTGGACGCGCCGGCCGCACTCCATATACTCCGCCGCGCCGCGCTTGACGCCGGTCGCCGCATCCAGGTAGTCGAAGATGCGCCAATGTTGCAGCCCGGTGGCGAGGGCAAAGAGGCAGCCGCCAGCCATGTCGATCACCTGCTTCAGGCAGGCTCCGGCCACCGACTTGTCAGCCTCGCGGTCGGATGCCTCGTATTCATGGCGCTTGTGGTATGGCACGCTGAATCGCGGCGCCCGGGGCACAGCATCCCAGAGGTGCGAGACGTTATAGTAGGCGGAAGCCGATATCGTGTGGCGGCCGGGCGTCGGGTCGGCGCTGAACGACACCCCCATCATCGGGTCGAGCCGCGGATCGTGCATGCCAGGCTCCTGCCCGCCGGCATGTATCGCGTAGCGTTCCGAGCCTCGGCCTATCCGTTCGGCCGCCTTGCGTACACCGTCGGCCAGCACATCGCCGAAACCCTGCCGCGTGGCCATCTGCCCGAGCAGTGCGACTATCGCCGGCCCGTTGCCCCACCGCAGTTCAAGGCCGCCTGAGTCGGCCGCCGTGATGATGCCGCGTTCGAAGCACTCGATCGCAAAGGCTATCGTGGAGCCGGCCGATATCGTATCGAGGCCGGAGCGGTTGCATATGTCGTTGCAGCGGTAAATCGTGTCCATGTCGTCATTCATGCACAGGGGGCCAAAGGCACAGACCGTCTCATATTCGGGCCGATGCGAGTGGGTCGCGCCTGGCACGATGTCATGTACATCGACCACGCCGCCGCAGCCAATGACGCATGAATAGCAGCGGTACTTCCTTGTTTCCCGGGCGACCATCATGTCCGGGTCCAGTTTGGAATAGCGGTCCGGCCCGAACTCCGCGACCGAGCCGCCCCAGTTCTTCATCGGCGAATCGCCATTCACCGCGCCGGCCATATTGTTGTATATCGTGCCCCAGCGCTTCAGGATGCCAGCCATAAGGATGCCGTCGAGTGGCAGCACCAGCTTGCTGCCCAGGATCCTGCCGAGCACCGTCAGGAACCGGCCTTTGATGATGCCCGGCAGGTTCTGCTTCTTTACCTTGTCGGAATATGATTTCGACAGTGCCTGAACGGCCTCGGGGTCGGCACACGGTATGGGCTTGGTACCCCGCAACACAACCGCCTTGAGCCGCTTCGAGCCCATCACGGCGCCGACCCCGGAGCGCGCCGCATAGCGGCCCAGATCGTTCGATATGCCCGAAATCAGGGACAGCTTCTCCGCGGCCGGACCTATGACTGCCACGGCGGGGCGCTTGCCTGGGCTTCCCTTGAGGCGCTGCAGCAGCGTCTCTTCTGCAAGCACGGCATCCGTGCCCCACAGGTCTCCGGCAGGTTCAAGCCGCGGGCCGGCGCCATCGGCTACGAAGACGAGTGGCTCTGTAGCGATGCCACAAAACAGGATGGCGTCCCATCCGCACTGCTTGATAGCCGGCGACAGCGTGCCGCCGCAGTTGGCATCGCCCCAGCCGCCGGTCAGCGGCGACTTGCAGGCGACCATCCATCGGCCGGTCATCAGCGAGCCGGTGCCGGTCAGCAGGCCGCTGGCAAAGCAGAGTATATTGTCCGGTCCTAGTGGATCGGCGCCGGCCGGTATTTCGTCGTAGAGCAGGGATACCGCGAGCCCTATGCCGCCCAGATACCGCTGGTACGTCTGCTCTGGCACCGCCTCTTCGACACAGGTCCGGGCTCCAAGATCCACACGGAGAATCGTGCCCATGCATGCGTTCATCTGCGCCTCCATATCGGTTCCCGGATGCCCCCGGCCTGTTCAGACTAGAGCGACCATGCTACCCTGTCAACAGAAGACCATAAGGAATTGGCCAGATGAAGATTCTGTGCGTGTCAGATGAAATCGATCCATTGGTGCACTCTTTTGGCATACGTGACCGCTTTGGCGACGTTGATCTGGTGCTGAGCGCCGGAGACCTGCCGATGGAGTATCTGTCATACATAGTCAGCGCCCTGAACAAGCCTCTGGCATTCGTCTTCGGCAACCACAACCTGGGCGACCTGCCCTACTATCGTCCGAGCCCCGATGCAAGGGCTGTGCCGTCCCATGACTACTCCAGGGCGGTAGGCGCTACCCATGTCGGTTTCAGGATACGCCGGGAATCAGGCTTGATCATCTTGGGCCTGGGCGGCTCGTTGCGCTACAATGTGGGCGACAACCAGTTCACGCAGACGCAGATGTGGATGCATGTACTGCTGAAGGTTCCTGCCCTGTTGCTCAATAGGGTGCTGTACGGACGGGCGGTGGACATAGTCCTGACGCATGCGCCGCCGCGCGGCATACACGATCGGCAGGATCCGTGCCATCGGGGTTTTGGTGCGTTTCTATGGCTGATGCGTGTCTTCAAGCCCAGGTACCTGGTGCATGGCCATGTGCACATATACGATGCCCGCGATCCGCGCCGGACCGAGTACCGTTCCACGACCGTACTGAACGCGTGCGGATATTACCTGATCGATACCGGAGATGAGAATGCCCGATCCATTTGATGCCCTTGCGGAAACCGATTTTTCACGAGCGCGCCTGCGAGAGGCCCTGGCCCACATCGGTTCGTTCCTGTCTCCAGGCAAGCGCCAGTTGCTCGCCCTTGACGAGGTGCGCTCGATCCTGAAGATCAAGGGAGAAGCATACCGCGGGGTAATTCCTGTGCCGGTCGACATGATCATAGGCTCCGAGGGGCGCTATCGCGACTTTGCCCGCAGCTTCATGCCACGCCATGACTACCTCCGCGACCGATGGGTTCGGGTCGACTCGGCACACTACCATGACGTGATCCTGCCACCAATACAACTGTACGAACTCGGCGGCGCGTATTTCGTCCGCGACGGCAATCACCGCGTATCGGTGGCCAGGTTGCAGGGCGCAATCGAGATAGATGCCGAAGTCGTGTCACTGGGCTCGGCGGTCAGAATAGAGAAGGGCATGAGCATGGACGAGCTCAAGCGCGCGATCATCGATTACGAGAAGAAGGAATTCTACGCCCAGACCCTGTTCGGTCAGATAACCGACGACACCGACCTGGACTTTACCAGCCCCGGCGCCTACGACCAGATCGTCGAGCATATCCTGGTTCACAAGTACTTCATCAATCAGGAATCGAAGCAGGAGCTGGACTTCGTCGTCGCTCTCGATTCCTGGTACCGGACCGTCTATGCGCCGATCGCCGGAGCCATCAGGGCGGAGCGGCTGGTAACCAGATTTCCTGGCAGGACCGTGGGCGATCTGTACCTGTACATAGTCAAGCACTGGGACACGCTCAAGAAGCTCTATGGCATACACTACCCGGCTCTCGACGCGGCCAGGGACTTTGGATCGCGGTATGGCACCGGCTTCTGGAAGAACCTGCGGACACTCGCAACGAAGCTACTGGGGCGTTAGCGGAAAGTGGATCGTCCACGCCGTCCGCCCCGGTCTTGATTCCAGCGACATGGTTCCGTCGAGCTGGGCGACCAGGGTCTTGACGAGCGACGTACCAAAGCCATCACCGGCGCGGACACTGGCGTCGATGCCTATCCCGGAATCGGCTACCGTCAGTATGCCCACCGATGCAGCCCGTTGCAACGAGACGCGCACGGTTCCGCTCTGCCCGGCCGGGAAGGCGTACTTGAGCGCGTTCATGACGAGTTCGCTCGTGATGAGCCCCAACGGGATGGCACTGGAGACATCGACCAGCATGGCCGCTGTCTCTAGCTCGAGCCGCACCGGCGAGTCAGGCCGGCTGAGACTGGCGCAGATCTCATGGGCAAGGTCACCCAGATATGAATCGAGCTCCACCGTGCTCATGTCGGCACGCATGTACAGACGCTCGTGCAACGACGAAATGGAATTGATGCGCATCATCAACGCGTCGAGCGCCTCGCGGATCGACGGGTCATCTACCATGCCGGCCTGAAGATCGATCAGGCTCGATACCAGTTGCAGGTTGTTCTTAATGCGATGGTTCATCTCGCGCATCATCGAATCCTGCACCGCCAGCGACTTCTGCAGGTCGGCATACATCCGGGCATTCCTGATCGCCACGGCGGCATTGTCTGCGAATGCCTGGACGATTCGTATGCTCTCGTCGGTGAAAGGATCGACGACATCGCGGTCGAGTGCCAGCATGCCGATGACGACACCGGCCGCGATCATGGGAGCTCCGAGCCACGACCTGATATTGCCAGAGTTGAACTCTTCCTTGCGGGACAGGAAGTGCGGATATTGAACCCGGACGTCTGCAAAGGCCACCGGAGAGCAGCGCCTGACCACCTCATAGTTTGGAAACATCGGATCCATCTTGAAGCGCAGGCCCATCACCACCGAAGGATCCAGGCCTCCCTTGAATGCGACGATGCGGGAGGCATCGCCCTCCATGACCTGCAGCGTCGCTGTGGTGAACGGTACCGCCGACGAGAGACGGTCGAACAGGCTTGCATAGAGCCGTTCCGGCTCCGTAAGCAGGCTGTTCAGATCCGAGGCCGCAGCAATAACCGTGGACAGATTGTCGCGAAACACCGGTGTATCCTTACAGGAGGCGTCAGGTTGCATACCAATCAAGCATACCGCCCGCCAGCCGGACATACAAGCGCCGCACAGAGTATTTACCCGCGCGCCGAAGTATCCCGAACGATGAACAGCATCTGATGCGGCTGACCGTTGGAGTCCAGGATGAATGTGCCATTGATCTCTATGTCGAAGGTGCTACCATCCTTGCGGAGTCCCAGGTAGCATTCAGCACCGAGTATTTCGCCTGTCAGCATCCGCATCATGTTGCGTGACACACGTTCCCTGTCTTGCGGCACCACAAAATCGGTGACTGGCCTGCCGCGGTACTGGTCGGATGGGTCGTAGCCGAACATCGGCAACGCCTTGTCCGACGACATGACTATCCGCCCCTGCATGTCGGTAACCGTGATATTGTCGGGAGAGGCCTCTATGATGCCCCGATAGAGAGCCTCGCTCGATCGGAGGCGATCTTCGAGCTCTTTGTACCGGGTGATGTCTTCTCCCGAACTGAGAATGCCGTGTATGGCGCCGGAACCATCCCTGAGCACGGTATTGTGCCACAGGATAAGCCGCCTGCTTCCATCGCGGCAGAGCACGGGGTTCTCATGGGGAACCAACGTCGTCGCCTGGCCTCGCGCCAGGTCATCCAGAAAGTCATGAATCTCGGAACGAATCTCCGTGGGCAGACATGTCTCAGCCCAGCTCCTGCCAATCAGCTCGCCTGGTTCATAGCCGAGCAACCGGTACCCGTTGTCGTTGAGCAGAGTAATGACTCCGTCGATGTCGGTAGCCATGATTATCTCCGCCGCGACGTTGAGGAGCCGCTCGGCATGCCTCCGGCTATCATCGAGCTGTTCCGCAGCGCGAACGCCATCTGTTATATCGCGGCATATCAGGATAAAGTGCGGCTCGTCCAGCGCGCTGGCCATCGCTGACACCGACACCTCGAACCACCTGAGGCCAGCGGGCACGGCAAGCCGGTATCGCTTGCCCCTGGAGATACCCCGCATGTGAGCCTCTTCTATCGCCGCCATGATGATCCGGGACACGTCCGGCGGCAACAACTCGGTAAGCCTGCGGCCCAGCATTCTTTGCAACGGCTCGAACAGCAGCATCTCATCGGGACAATGCGCGTCTATGTAGAGGCCATCAAGGCCCACCTCAAAGAACAGGTCCGGCAGTGCATCGAGCATCGCTTCCAGCTTCGTATTGGTCTTCTGTGTCCTGGACCTGGAATCGAACAGCTTGAAGGCCATCTTGATCGATGCGTCGATTACGGTGCTGCTGGAATTCTTTGGTATGTAGCCGTACGAGGTGATGCGTTCTGTCTTTTCGACTATCGCCGGCTCGGTATGGCTGGAGAGGAAGACGACCGGTATGTCCCGCTCGCCGAGCATCCGGCTCGCGGCCTCGGTGCCATCGATTCCCGTGCCAAGATCAATGTCCATCAGCACAAGCTCGATGGAGGGGTCGGCCTGGAACATCTCCAGAGCCTTCTCGCCCGAATGGGCAATTGCGACCTGGTAGCCGAATCTTGAGAGCAGGCTCTGCTGGCCCATGGCGATGATCGCTTCGTCCTCGACGAGCAGGAGCTTCTTTACCGGCATACGTGCAGATTGTCGCTCATGGCCGCCCCGGTCGTCAACCTCGAATCCGGATGCGCTGCAGCCAGAAAAAAGGGGCCGGCCACGTCTGTGGCCGGCCCCCGTGCAGTCAGTTCGACTGGACCAGGACGTTTATCGCAAAAAGCGCCTAGGCGCCCATCGCATCGAAACGTTGGGCAGAAGCAGCGTGGCGGTCTCGCAGCGTACCGAGCGAGAACTCCAGTTCCTTGTTCTTGGTCAGGAACAGGATATCGGTATACAGGCGGAATCCAGCCTTTGCCCTCGCCGCAATATCGCGGAGCAAATTCCCGGCCGAATCCGATGACAACGGCGCTAGATCGTGGGCATAGGCGTAATCGCGCTTTCGCTGGACCCTGGGCAACTCCTGGCGCAGGTGTATCCTGGTATTGCGTCCAGAAAGCAGGGCCTGCAGCCGGTCACGGTCTTCCTTCTCGGCAGCCAGCTCGCGCTGGACCTCGACAAGAGCCTCGCCCGCCACGATGCGTGAGCCTGTGGCCGAGTCCAGGGCTGCGACCTGTCCGTTCTGGTAGTCCAGAGCGATGCGCAGGATATCGTCAATATGGGTGATGTCGTCCTTCTCGTGATGCGTCAGATAGTAGTCGGCTCCGAGCGCAGCCTGGTGGCCCGTCTCTATCCCGGTGATCACGTTCGG
>Ga0209467_1002058_pt1 | contig 15148 bp, 15 predicted proteins | sample Higcelwee11metaG_FD_187175 | JGI IMG/M metagenome (GOLD analysis project Ga0209467, IMG submission 187175) | Freshwater pond sediment microbial communities from the University of Edinburgh, under environmental carbon perturbations - High... | ecosystem: Environmental > Aquatic > Freshwater >...
CCTGCCGCGGTCGCTTCGAGGGCCTCGCGGCGACGGCCCAGCAACGCGACGCGTGCGCCCCGGGTGCAGAGGCTGTTGGCCAGCTCGCGGCCTATGCCCGAACCCGCGCCGGTGATGATAACCGATGCCCCGTCAATGTCGAAGCGCTTCATGGACGACCTTCCTTGTTCGACGCCGGTGCGGCGCGTATCGCTCCCGCGTCATTGCCGAGCGCCAGGGCCAGATGGATGATGAAGGCGGGAACCAGCGTTCCAAAGGCCAGCGTCAACAGCGACAGCACGACACCAAGGACCAGGGCTCCGGCGGCTTCCTTGCCGCTCTTGGGCAGGTGGGCAAACGCATAGAGCGCCGTATTCGCAGCTATCGCCGCGGGCAACCCCAGCGGCAACAAGGCAGCCAGAAGGTAGCCTCGGAAGGCAAACTCGTATGCACAGAGGTACAGCGCCCATGAGCCTACCTCGAATACAACCGCGGTGACGGTCCAGCGGGCGGGCAGGTATTGGGGATACGATTGCCTGTCGGCAGCGCTCTTGGAGCTGAAGACTCCTATGGCCGCCGCCAGTGCCGACAGCATCGCTGTCCATGGCAGCCAGGACAGCGGACGACCGGCACTCAGCCAGAGATGCTCCGGCATGATACCGCATGCGAGTGGCAGCGCAATCGCTGGCACCACAAAGAGAGCTACGAAGAATGCCACCCGATCCAGAAGCACACGTGCCAGGGGTCTGCGGCCCGGCCTGAGCGCTGAAGGCAGGCCTCCGGTGGCGACAAAGACGACGTATACGATGGCAAACCAGCCAAATACAACAGCCGCGGTCGTGCTGTTCATGATGGCCGCCATGCGCCACGCTCCAGCCGCAGGCCGCAGGGCCCCGACAATACGGCACGCAGACCTTCCGACATCATCCGCGCGGTGTCGGCGACGCCGTCGGAGCCATCGATGGTTCCGGCAACGGAACTGGCAAGCAGCGTCTCGACCAGCAGCTTGGCCGCTATGAAGCGCTCACCCTTCTCTACCGCGAAGCCGAGTGGATCAGGTATCAGCCCGACGACTTCCCAGGTCGACTGTTCGGCCTGGCTGTAGCGGCCTGCATCCTTGTCCTGGTCGGAGACACGGACAGGCAGGCGCCCGGCAATGTCATCGAGGTGCGGCACGAGCCATGCCAGGTCGAAGAGTCCCGTCGCGCAGTTGAACAGCACGCGTTGCCCTGCCGCCTCGATCGACTTGACCCGCTCGAACGATATCGCCTGCCCTATGTCGACGACGGTCCTGCCACCATTCTTGGTCTGCACGAGCACGCCGCCCTTGATATCGACGGGAGTCCTGTACGAGAACTCGAAGGCGGCGGGGGCTCCGGACAGGGCCATCACCGCAAGTTCGGCGGGATCGGGGAAATAGCCGACGTTGTCGACATTGCCAAGGTACGCGTACCGGTAGCCAGCGTCGAGCAGCTCGCGGTATATCGGCGCCAGCACCCTGAAGCCCTGTCCGTGACCGCCTGGGAGCGCAAGTGCGGAATGAGGCCGGCCATAGGCACGGTCGAAGATGCCGTGCGGGCGTCCATCCGACGCATGGGTGAAGGCGGATACCAGGGGTTGCTTCGCCGAGCGCGGATGCGTCGGGTCGGTGCCGGTCGCCGCTATCAATGGCGCTATCCAGTCGTCGTTGGCATAATCGGCATATGCGGCGGCGAGCGGCAGGTCGGTCGCGTCGCTCGTCATCTGGAAGAATGGCAATACGGGCCGATCCGGCTGGCCGAACCGCTCGACATAGCGCGAGGCGCGCAGCAGGGCGGCGCGCATCTTGAGCATGATGAAGCTGGCACCGGGGCTGCCATCGGGGTTGATGTATGCCGGCGTGACGCCCTTGGGTCGCCCCTGGCAGAGCGGAGCCAGCAGGTTGAACCATGGCTCTACGGCCTCGAAGACGCCGGCGCCGAGTGATCGATTCTTCTTGGTGTCGGCATAGCTGGTGGCGGATCCCCCATTGAGGACGCCCCAGGCGGTATGCGCGTAGAGCCGTTCTCCCAGGTCGACCAGAGCCTGCCTGTCCAGGGTGACGGTCGAACCATGCACCACGGCGCCGGCAGGCATCGCAAGACCGAGCAGGGCGAGCCGCGCCGCTGCAGCATCATGGTCGACCGTGTATCGCATGCCGGCTCCGGCTGGCACGATCGATGTGCCGTCGACAGGCGGAACTCCGGCCACCTCTACCGCGGCCGCGCCGTCATACAGGCCCGCATTCATGTTTTCAAGTATGGACAGGGTCAGGTCGATATCGATGCCCTTGGCGGCCATGTCGCGGGACAGCGCCGGGTCGATCAACGCAGGCCTCCGTCACGCTGAGCGAGGTTCAGGGCAGCGTTCGCGGCACCGTATATAGAAATGTCATAATCCTTGACTATGAACACCGGGGTGCGCGCCGCAATATCCCGTACATGCTCGCGGTATCCCTTGCCAAAGCTGTCCATGAATCGGTCGCCATCGACGAAGAAGCGCACGTTCTTGGCGGCAATGCCTCCAGCCAGATAGACGCCGCCCGATGGCAGGAACATGGTAGCGGCATCGGATGCGAACCGGGCATAGAGCCGCACGAACATATCCATGGCATGGAGGCACAGCGGATCTGCTTCGGTCGCAGCCTTGGCCACCATCGCTGGCCGGTCCTGTTCGGCCGCCTCGAGTATGGTTCTGACCGAGGCGGAGGGGAATGACTCACGAGCCGCCAGGAATGCGAAGATGTGCCCGATCCCCTGCCCCGACACGCCGGCCTCCACGCCGGCCGCGAAGCCATACGCATCTTCCAGCCACCGGCTCAGGGCCCGCGTCTCGTCATTGTATACAGGCAGGCTGATATGACCACCCTCGGATGGATATACCCGAATCACGCCATCGTCACGCATCACGAACCCGAAACCGAGTCCTGTTCCCGCGCCCAGGACGACCATCGGTCCCTCATGGTCGGGAACAACGGGCTTTCCACCTGGATTGGCCAGCGGCACCAGTTCATCGGCATTCTGTGGATCAAGCAACATGACGCCCCATGCTATCGCGCTGAAATCATTGATGACGTATGTCCCGAGGCCAAAGCGCCGTTCGAGTTCGGCGCCGTCTATACCCCACGGCGCGTTTGTCAGCTGGATGGAACGGCCAACGACCGGGCCGGCGCCGCTGACACAGAGCAGGTGCGGCTGTGACACCCCGGCCGCCGACGCCTCCTCGATGAAGCGGCCAAGCGGCACGAGCAGGGAAGGTTCCGATCTGGTGCCATAGCGCCGTTCAAAGCACTTGGCAAAACGGCCCGATCGAAATTCGACTATGGCACAGCTGATATTCGTCCCGCCGACATCGACGGCCAGGATGGTGGTATCGCGCATGTTTGCTACGGTATGCATGCCGGAATACTAGCGCGCCGGCGTCAATCCTGTGAAGTACCGATCATCATATGGTCGACAGGAAGGCCGTGCACATCAGGGGAGTTCTGCCCTGAAAAGCAGGATCGCATCGACGGCACCGAATACCATCGAAAGGCCGGCCGCGGTCAGCACATACGACAGCTGCTCCGAGTCGGTTGGCGCATAGGAGTTCTCGTTCTTGAACGGCCAGGGCACGAAGGTGCCATCGAAATTGTTGCTGGCGTACCGCTGCAGATCGGCGGCGAACCTTGTGTAGAACAGCAGTATGGGAAATACGCCAAGGCTGACTATCTCGAAGCGCCTGACGCCTGTCGCCCACGCAGGGAACTCGTCCTTCGTGTATGGCTCGGGCACGGCCGCCGGCGACACGACCGCCTGTGGCGATGCTGTCGACACGATGACCAGGGCAAGGAGGCAGACTGCGACGGTTCGCCATCGTCTCATTGGTATACCCGCTGGCCGAAGATCGCTGTTCCGACACGGACCATCGTCGAGCCTTCCTCTATCGCCAGCTCCAGATCATTGGTCATGCCCATCGACAACGTATCGATTGCGTCGGAGCCGAATTCGGCCCGGGCCCTCGCGAATGCCGCCGCGCAGGTCCTGAAGGATGAGCGGATGACTAGAGTATCGTCGCAGTATGGGGCCATCGTCATGAGCCCGCGCGGGCGGACCGATCCGAGTGCCATCGCCCGCTCCATCGCCCTGAACAGCGTCGCTTCATCGGCGAAGCCACTTTTGGATTCCTCACCGGTATGCAGCTCGAAGAGCACATCGATGACCCTGCCTGCTGCCGAAGCACGCCTGGCTATCTCCTCCAGTATGTCCACCGAATCTATAGACTGGACGCAATCGAACAGCTCTACTGCCTTCTTCGCCTTGTTGCTCTGCAGATGCCCGAGCAGATGGATCCGTCCGCCTGGCATCGAGCCGGCAAGCGAGGCAAACTTCGCCTCCGCCTCCTGGACCCGGTTCTCGCCAAAGCTCCTGATGCCTGCCGTATAGGCCGCCGACACCGCCGCGGCGGGATTGAACTTTGTCACCGCGAGCAGCTCGACACAATCGGCCGGCCGGCCTGCACGCACGCATGCGGCGGCGATGCGCTTCCTGACCGAGGCTATCGCATCCGCTATCGCAGCCACATACTCCGGGCTGCCAGGCTCGAGGGCGGGCGCTGGCGGTCGCGGCGCCAGGGCGCCAGCCGGAACCGGATCATCGCCGGTCACAGGAAGTCCCTCAGTGATTCATCGATGCCCTTGCGCATCTCGAACCAGAAATCCAGTGCGGCCTCCGCAGGATCTGCCTCGAAGGCCGCCAGCCAGGTGGCCAGCTCAGGACTGGAAGAACCGTCGACGTCCCTGGCCCGTTGCAGGAAGGATTGCACAAACTGGATGTCAAGCGAACTCTCCCAGAACACGCCGGCGTTGCGGCTGTTGATGCGGCTGGCGGTAACCGCTATCGATGCCAGATACTGTTCGCTCTTGCCATAGAGCGCCTGTATCGCCTGCGGAATCATCTCCTCGGCCCAGCCTCGATGGAAACGGCAGACGCCGGCATTGTCCATCACCAGTTCCTTCTTGAGCCGCTCTGCGCAGGCCCGTCCCAGCAAGCGGGGCGGCATGAACTCGGACCCATAGTGCATGTAGTATTTGCCCATGATGGCCATAGGAGCAAGAGCGCCTGGAGTCCAGTACTGGTTTGGCACCATCCATCCCTTGCGCCCGTGGGCTATGTAGGCAAAGCGGTCCAGTATGCGCGTGCCTGTCGTGGTGCGCACGCGTCTGGCCCATTTTCTGGCGCCTTCGGAGAAGTCGACGATGCCGCGCCGCTCGCCTATCGAACGCAACAGCTCCACCGCAAGGATGGCGTTGTGCATCGAGTCGTCGACGACATCGAACCGCTGCATGTCCCAATGAGGGACATCGGAAACGCCGAGGTCCGCTGGCTTGAGGTCGCCTGAATCGATGCAGTCCATGAACCATGCGACAACACCACCTGCGGATATCGCGTCGAAACCCCAGGTGTCCGAGGCCCTCGTCGCCAGCTCGGCCGCCCTCTGGTCGAATATGCCGGAAAGTGGCCCAAGAGCCTGATACGGCTCGTAGTCCTTCTTGTATTCACCATTCAGTTTCTTGCAGACCGCAGTACACGGTTCGCCGCACGTTGCCTGATTCTTGGTTGCAATCGTCTCTTCGTTGAATTGCTTCAGGTAATGATCAAGGATCAGCCGTTTGTGCAAATCGAGGCGTTCAGCCTCCGTCCATGAGGCACTCCGGTAGTTCAGCGCTATGATACGACCGCCGACACTCGCGTAGTTGACGCCGAGGGTGCCGCCCGTGTCGAATTTCGGATCGAAACGATACTTGGTCGTCGCCTCGAAATCCTTGACTGCGAGGTTCTTGTTGTACTTCTCCTCGAACCACGCGTCTGCGACACTCCTGTCCCTGAAATCCTCGTCGACAACGGTGCCGCCATAGACAATGGCCGCGATGCCATGATCGATGAACAGGGTGGAGCCCATGCCGCCGCGGCCGGCCCAGGTGTCTACATCCGTCGCCTTGCCTTCCTTGATCGGAGCCGAAAGGATGCCGGCGAAATCGGTCGTGGCCGCCGCAGGGCCCACCGCCATGGCGCGGTATTCGCCAGAGTACCTGCCGCCAAACAGCCGCAATGATTCGTCGAGCATCGCATAGGTCCCGCTCCGTTCGCCACCGGATGACCAGACAGCACGCGCGTCGACCGGCACCACCTCCACTTCTATCTCTTCACCGTGTTCACGGTTCAGATACAGTATCGATGGGGTAGCGGCCTTGCCGACTATCGACACCATGTTGAGTCCGAGATTGTCAAAGACCAGTCCGGCGCCGCCCATGCTCGACACATAGAAGCCGCGCCAGCACTGTGAAAAGCCATTGACTATCAGCCTGTTCGATCCCGGCAGTATCGAGCCGGCGAAGAGTCCAACGCCGAAGTTGATGCATTGCTGCCGGCCGGTCAGGTGCAGTCCCAGGTCCACCGGCCCGAAGTAGTCGCGCAATGGGTAGCGCCTGAGGCGGTAGTAACCGGTTGAAGCATCGACGAACAGGACCTTCTGGCTAGTCTCCATCGCAGGCTCCTTTCATTCGTTCAGGCCAGCAGGTTGCCGACCCCGCGTGGCCCTGACAACCATCACGTCGCCCCAACCCAGACGCTTGGCTGCACCATCAAGCGGACGCTTCAGGAATGCGGGAGGCATGCCCGCTGGCCAGCCTCCCCAGGTACCGGTATAGTCAACCGAAAAACCAGCAGATGCAAGAGCCTTCGCAAGCGTGCGTTTCGAGAACAGGAACAGGTGGTCGCGAATCGCGCTCCGCCACCTCGACCGCATGATGCGCGCCTGCAAGCCATCGATATTGGGTGTGATCAGGAACAAGTTGCCACCATCGCGCAGCATGGCCAGGGCGGTTCGCAGGAACGACATCGGATCGTTCAGGTGCTCTATCAGATGTGTGGCCATGATGGCATCGAAGCTGCCGCGGGGCAGTTCAACGCCTTCAAGCGTACCGGTCTTCACGTCAAGGCCAAAAACGGATCGGGCATAGGCCGCCATAGAGGCTCCCGTCTCAACACCGGTGGCGTTCCACCCGGATTCGGCAAACGCCGATAGAAGCGCTCCTGTCGCGCAGCCAATATCGAGTATGGACTTCCTTCTGCCGTCGGCGGCGAGCGAATCGGCAGGAAACAGCCCTGCTTCGCCAAGGCTCTTCAGCGATATGGCCCGATACTCCAGATGGCGTGCCGTCTCGTATTCCAGGTATTCATCGCCGTAGCGAGCCAGGACATCAGACCGCTCGGGCTGTGGATCCTGCCGACAGAGCCCGCATCTGCGGCACCGCTTGAACGACACGCCCTGTGCCATCCACCGCCCGCGGGTTTCTGCCGATCCGCACAGCGGACAGGGCACCGGCCTGGCCGTCCCTCCCGTGCCGGGCACAGGACTCGTGGAGAAGGTACGCAGTGCGCCATCACTGAATGATGATTGAATAGGTCTGCTCCCGCTTGTTGCCCGCATAATCGGTAATGATGATGGACATGACCGATCGGCCCCTGGCAAAGGTGTATGGCCCAAAGTGCACACGACCATCCTGTTGCTGGTACTCGGAGGCAACCCGGCTGCCGCCGCCGAATACCGACAGGACGCCATCGCGTGACCAGGCCGCATCATAGGCGACGGCAGCCCGTTCGGAGCCGTCTATGATCACCCTGATCCCAAAAGGAGCACTGGCCATGCCGGCAGGGGAGATATCATACGAGTCGACAATGACCTGGTATGATCCCTGTCTGATCGGTTTGGCCTGGTCCAGTGGGGATTCCTGTCCATCCGCATACAATGCCACGGACCTGATCACCGGAGCCCTGTCATCACCCACGGCAGGCATCAATATGAGCGGGTTGATATACCGGCGCGTGCGGCTGTCATAGGTATACACCGAGACGCCGCGGCCATTGCCGGCACGCAACGATCGCCCGAGTATCGCACCCCTCTTTACGCCTGTCAGGTATGCGGTCGTCGATTCGCGGGCCATCCCGGCGTATATGGTGACCATGTCGGACGCGTGATCCAGAGCCATCATCGAACCGGCGGCCAGCGGATAGCCTCCCGGGAGGTGCGGATCCAGTGCAGTAAACACGAGCTCGCCATCATCCGCGGCCCTGACGATGCCGTCCGCACCGCCGAACTCGACGCCTTTCAGAAACCCCGGCCGCGCGGAGCCAAACCCGTACCGGAAGCCACCATCATCAAGCGGCCAGTCAAATCCAAAGGCCGCAAGTACCACGCATACAAGCCCGAGAGCCATCAGATACCGCGATTTCTTCATGGTCAGGTACATGTCAGTCCTCCACGAAATCGAAGCGCGCAAGCCACGATTGGCCGCCGATATAGGCGGAAGATCCGATGACTCGGACATACTCGCTGGAATCGGGGAGCGCTATCGTTCCTGTCAGCGATGCTGGCTGTCTGAAGACCGCAATTTCGGTCTTGCCGCCACGCCGTGCAACAAGGTAGGCGATATCGAGCGCGGTATCGATCGACACATCAAAATCGTCGGCCTTCACGGGAAGTACCGTGTCGACCTTGCCGTCGACCGACCAGACACCGACGCCGTCTGGCCGCCTGTAGAGCACATGCCGCTCATCGCTCATGACTATCAGCTTCACAGGCTCTCGATAGTCGGATTCCAGATAGCGATGGCTCTTCACCCGGTACTTGGCATCGCCGCGGCCCAGCACGATCAGTCGTTGACGGTCTATTCCAGACATGGCTACAATCCACGCGCCCGAAGGCGAGACGGCTGCGCCAAGAATGACAGGCAACCTCGAACCGCCGGGCGCGAACTCGAAGGCCTTGGTGCCGTCGGAGTTGACTCCTTCAAGCCAGCCATCGACGGTACCGCCGACGACAAGGCTCGCACTCGCTGCAAACGCGCTCAGCTGGCACGGAAAGGTGTATGACCAGGTCAGGTTTCCACTGGCATCGTATGCCGATACGCCAGTTCCATCGGTCGAAGCCGAAAAGAGCCTGCCCGCTCCAAAGAAGGGCCGGATATCATGTATGACAGTCCTGGATTTGCCTTGCGGTTGCCCCAGGGTGCCGTCCGGTGAAGCGGTATCGCTGACGACATAGCCATGATCGGACATCGCTACGCCGCCGGGGGCATCGGCCAGGAATAGAATGGTTCCATCGGCAAGGAAATATCCGTACCGATTGCCCGCTACGAATGGGATTGGAACTCCCGCCTGCGTCGCATCGGCCGGCGACACTGACGTCGGGCCGGCGGCGGTCTGTCCCGCTGCAAGATCGACGCGCCAGCGAGGTATGGCTGAGAGCTCTGGTGCCAGTCGTTCGGCAAAGACGAAAAAATATACGGGAATGAAGATGCTCATCGCCAGAATGGTGACGACTCTGTGCCGCCCGTTCCCCTCGTCCATGCTGCCCCCCAAGAACCATTGGCTATCGTCACCGAATGGTATATAGTATCGTCCCATTCCGTCAATACGAAGTGGTTTTCAAGAGCGAGCAGACGCGGAGGAAATGATGGATCAGTCACAGCTTTTCGATCTGGCAACCCAAGCCGCTTCAAGGTCATATTCTCCATATTCAAAGTTCAGGGTCGGGGCAGCGTTGCTCTGCGAAGACGGTTCGGTTGTCACGGCAGCCAATGTGGAGAATCGCTCGTATGGGCTTGCCATCTGTGCGGAACGATCCGCCCTCGTCTCGGCGATTGCCCAGGGCAAGACCAGGTTCAAGGCGCTTGCAATTTCATGCCCGGATGCGAAGTATCCCGTCAGCCCATGTGGCGCATGCCGCCAGTTCATAAGCGAGTTTGTCGGCCCCGAGTTTCCGATACGCTTTGGTGGCGCCTCGGGCGGCGTCGTCGATACCACGATGGGAGAGCTGCTGCCGCACGACGCGCTCCACGAGCTCGCCACACGATAAGCCAGACCGGAGTCCAGGCTCTGTCAACGCTGCTTGGACTCCTCTTCGCGCTTCTTCAAGTCACTTTCGAGCTTGGCTGACCATATCTCTATCTTCTTCTTCAGCTCTTCGGCCTCGGTCCTGTCACCAAACACCACATGGATGCGCCGCAAGGCACTCAGGAACAGTATCGCCGATTTGAAATCATCCATCTTCATCGATGAGACTTCGTACTTTTCGCGGTATCGATCCGCCGTGGTCTGGAGCAACTTCTTGACGAAGGCCAGGTACGAGAGGACAACGATGCGGTTTGGTGATGTCAGATCCAGATCCTGATAGGCGCGTTTCAGGTCAAGGCTGTTCTTCGCAACCGTTGCAAGCTTGGCCCAGATCTCAACAAACGACCACTTCCATTTCGAGTTGGCGCCATATCCTTCTTCAATTTCCCTGATGGCAAAACCGATCTTGCGCAGCAACGCGTAGCGCTCATCGTAGCTGATCTCCGAAATGGCTTCCAGGTTCTTCTCATACTCGGAGAACGACGCATCGATGTATCCGCTCACGATGTCTTCAAGGTACTTGATGCCGCGAACGATGCTCTTTCGCGCTTCTGCCAGCGAATCCTCGTTCTTGACTCCAAGCAACGAGACAGAAAGCGTGTTGATCAGCACCTGGTACGATGTCAGCGCAAGCATCTCGCGGGCCAACTTGATCCTGACATAGCCGAGTCCCTGTCCACCAGGCTGCTTGAGCAGACTCAGGAACGACTGTTCCTTAGCCAGGATGGTGTCTATGACGGCCTTGTATTCCTTGACCTTGTCCGCGTAGCGGTTCCGCTGTTCCTGGGTAATCTTGGACATCATGTTCCTCTGGTGTTTCCAAGCTTGGCAACGAGATCGGCTGCATGATCGATCGATGTGCGCGATTCCGCATCGCCTGACAGCATCCTTGCTATCTCCTTCACACGATCGTCTCCATCAAGCCGCGTTACCCTGGTCACGGTCCGCTCGCCATCGACACGCTTGCTGACCATATAATGAGTATCGGCGCGAGCGGCGATCGATGCGAGATGTGTAATGCATAGAACCTGTTTTGTCGCGGCGAGATTTGCAAGGTGCAATCCGACACCAAGGGCGACCTCGCCGCCTATTCCGGTATCGATCTCGTCAAATACCATCGTCGGAGCACCGCCATCTTCGGCCAGCACCGTTTTCAAGGAGAGCATGACCCTGGACAGTTCCCCGCCGGAAGCGACATCGGCAAGCGGACGCAGCGGCTCTCCCTTGTTGGCAGAGACATAGAACTCGATGTCATCAAGCCCTGATGGTCCGACTACGATCTTGCCGTTGGCCAGTGGCAGCCGTTCCATTCTGGTGACGATCCTGGCGTTGGCCATACCGAGACTGGCCAGAATGGAACAGACCGCCGAATCCAGCCTCGCCGCCGCCGCCTTGCGCGCCGCTGAAAGGGCCTCCGCGCGGGCCACGGCATCGGATTCCAGCTGGTTGACGCGTTGCTCGATGCCGGCCCTGTTCTCTTCCCAGTTCTCCAGCCGCGACAGTCGTTCCATCGAATTCTTGCCATGCTCGATGACAGCCTCTATCGTCGGGCCATACTTCCGCTTCAGCCGCTGCAGCACTGCGAGGCGCGACTCTATCGCCTCGAGCCTCGCCGGGTCGAACAGCATCTGATCGACATAGGTAACCAGGGATTCTCCGATGTCTTCCAGCTCATAATAGGCGTCATCGAGGCGGCGGGCGCTGTCCGCCAGCCGCTGATCGATCGTACTGGCCGACTCCAGTTGCGTCCTGGCCTTGCGCAAGCGGGGCACGACACCATCCGGATCGATGAGCAACTCGCGCACCTGCGATACCGAAGCAAAGAGCTTCTCGTGCTGCGACAGGCGCAACTCCTCGAGCTCAAGTTCCGATTCCTCATTGGAGCGCAACGTCGCACCATCAATCTCCTCGACCGAGAATCGGAGAAGCTCCATCTCGCGCGTGCGTTCTGCTTCGGAATTCGTCATCGTCTCGAGCGTCTTGCGGGTAGCTACCAGATCACCATAGACGGCCGCGTAGTCGATGACTTCGGCCTCTATGCCTGCAAATCGATCGACAAGAGCGCGGTGCTTCTCCTTCTTGAGCAAGGCATGGCCATCACGCTGGCCGTGCATCTCGACAAGCATGCCCGAGAACTCCTGAAGTTCCTGCCTCACAACCGGTACGTTCTGGATATGTATGGTGCCACGACCGGTACGCTTGAGGCCACGGCGAATAATCACGGTCCCATCTTCGGGCGCCATGCCATGGTCGGACAGCCAGCCCAGCGCGTCCTTGTTCGATTCGACGACGATAATGCCGGTAACGAGCGTCTCTTCGGCTCCGGCTCGGATGATGCCCGTGTCGGCCTTGTTGCCAAGCAGGAATCCGAGAGCACCAATGAGGATCGATTTGCCGGCGCCAGTCTCGCCGGTCAGAAGGTTCAGGCCGCGCTCAAAGCGCATCGACAGCTTGTCGATGATGGCGAAATCCCTGATGGTCAATTCTTCAAGCATCGGGACCTCCAGACCAGTTGAGCTTTGATCGCAGAACCTGGAAGAACGAGCCGCGATCTGCCCTGAACAGACGCGCCTTGAAAGCAGATCGCTTGAACTGAACCAGATCGCCTTCCATAAGATTGAAGAATTCCTGTCCATCAACCGTCAACATGGTGTCCTCTCGCTGGCCCGGCTCGACACGCAACTCCAGACTCTCGCCACCCGGGATGACCAGCGGCCGATTTGAAAGCGTGAAGGGGCATATCGGAGTAAACACCATCGCATCCATGTCAGGATCAAGAACTGGACCGCCTGCGGCAAGTGAATACGCGGTGGAACCGGTCGGCGTGGCGACGATCAAGCCATCGGAACGATAGCGCCCAAGCGTAGCACCGTGTACGCTGATGCTCAGGTTCACGATCTTGGCTGGCCCCGCTCCCGATACAACACCGTCATTGAGCGCGCAGAACGCTGCGATCGATCGCTCTTCCCGGCATACCGAAATGTCCAGCATGAAACGCTCCGATACCGCGAGGCTTCCTGAAACCGCTTCGTCGAATCGGGCCTGCCACTCCGATCGCTTCACCCAGGCTATGAAACCGAGTGTCCCCAGGTTTATGGGCAGTATGGGAATGCCATAGGGAGCAACTGCGCGGGCCGCATAGAGTACCGTGCCGTCACCACCGAGGCTGACAAGAATATCGGCGGATGCCAGGGCAGCGGTGACGCCCCGCTTCTTTCCTACCGTTATGATGGACGTCAGCCATCCTTCGCCGCCCAGTTGAAGCGCAATCTCCCGAGAAAGTGACTCAGCATCATTCTTGAGTGTATTCACCAGAATGACCGCATGCCCGCGCTTCGCTTTCACGGTACCCCTTCCGAACTACGGCAACGTCGCTAGTACCCTGGCTATCTTCTGAGCAGCGGTCTTTCCTATGCGTGGATTCTGCGGAAACGCCACGGATCTGTTCACCAGTGACAGAGCCTGCGGGCAACAGCCTTCGGGCACAAGGCCAGCCGCGGCACAGGTGTCATCGAATGCCATCACCGTGTCCACGTCTTTCTTTCTGGCATAGGCGCGAACATCCTTCGCTCCAGAATCCAGAACGACGACACAGCCAAAGCTGGAGGGTTCGCACTCGATGGTCGGCGACAAAGGCTTCCGGTGGGCCCGTGCAAGTGACTGACCATACAACTCGCCTAGCTCCCTGCGCTTCTCCAGGAATTTATCCATATCCTTGATTTGTGACAGAGCGAGCGCGGCATTCATGTCGGTCATCCGCTCTTCGGCACACAACAGCTCCGAGACATTGCGCAGTGCCTGCCCCTCCCGCCGCCCCGGTGCATAGAGCAATGCTCCGCCGCCTGACGTAATCGAACATGCAGGTTCCAGGCTCACAATGACGAAGGTACCCAGGAGACCAGCCTTGGTCTCTCCGGCGGTCGCCCCCAGCGAATACGTTGCATCCTCTATGATGGGGAGCCCCAATTCCGAAAACAGGCCCGGATCAGGCATGATGCCCCACGGTTCCGCCAGATAGATCGCCTTGACCGGGCTCTTCGCCAGAGTATCAGCGATATTGGCCAACACGGATGCGCTGGATGGCTCAACGTCGAGCCACACAACGTTCATGCCTCGAGCCGATAACACGCGGTGGCTCCATATCGGAGAGAGCGCCGACATGGCTATCGAGTCTCCTGCGGTCAACCCGAGACACGTCAGCGCCGTATCAAAAGCTATCATCGGATTGCGTAAAGCGACCCCGTGGTCAAAACCCAGGCGCTCCTTCGCATGCTTCAGGAACCTTTCGCCAAAAACTCCTGTTTCCAGACGATCGGAGACGATGCAATTCAGAACAGAGTCCATATCCTTGCGGCGGATGTAGGAACTGCGAGCTAATAATTCCATTACAGAAAAGCCTACTTCCTGATTTCTTCTATCTTTTGCAGTTCTTTGGTGCTGAACAGCTTTCTGATATCCAGTATGATCATGTATCCAGTTTTCTGATTGACAACGCCCTGGATATATTCGGCACCTATGCCGGTAATCATCTGTGGAGGCGGCTGAATCTCGTTGTAATCGATAAGGATGACGCGCTCGACCTTGTCTATGATAATCCCGAGTCGCATACCATCGATGTCGATTATGATGAACCCGGACAAGAGCGCCTCGTCTTCTCCGAGTTGCGCCTTCCTCAAATGGAACCGCTTGTGCAGGTTAATAACGGGAATGATTTCGCCGCGGAGATTGTACAGACCCTCTACGAACGAAGGCGCATTGGGAATGGCACGTATCTCCTGCAATGTTACGATCTCTTTGACATCCATGATGTCAATCCCATACAGCTCATCGCTCAGCTGGAATGTAACAAGTTGCAACTGGGCTTCCCTCTCAACCATGCGGTCCTCCGCTCATTTCAGCACCATACTAGAGACTGTCTCGAGTCTAGCATCTTTCAAGTCTGCAAGCAAGGCTCGTATTTTCGGAAGAGTCCGGGCGCCTCCACGGCATGCCTGCCCGCGTGGCTCGAGCAAGGCCCACCCGCGCCTCAAGCGCCGTGCTCCAGTCGCGCCTCACCTCAGTCGCGCCGCGCCTCAGGCGCGCGCGCGCCGGCCATGCCCCACAGCCATGCCCCACAGCCATGCCCCACAGCCAGCCCCGCAGCCAGTCCCACAGGGAGCCCTTTTTTTTATGGCGCGATGAGATGCAAGGAAAAACGCCCCCTGGGCCCCGCAGGC
>Ga0209467_1002059_pt1 | contig 15143 bp, 15 predicted proteins | sample Higcelwee11metaG_FD_187175 | JGI IMG/M metagenome (GOLD analysis project Ga0209467, IMG submission 187175) | Freshwater pond sediment microbial communities from the University of Edinburgh, under environmental carbon perturbations - High... | ecosystem: Environmental > Aquatic > Freshwater >...
GGCGGACGTCAATGTATCGGACACCTGGAAACGGTATAAGAAAAAAGAACTGGCGGCCGATTCATTCATGGGGGATGAAGTGATCGAGGCGGAAGTTTCAACCACCACGTTTACCAACTCGGACCATTCAACCCATATCACGTATGACAAAATCGTTCGCGGCAAGGTATTTCCCCGGAATGGCTATGCCATTGCGATTGTGGACAAACACAAATTTTTCTTCAGGGCTGGCAGGATTTTGTTTAACGGCAGGCCCTGCGGAAATTATGACAAAAAAGGCATGGGCACCATCAACAATAAGAACATCCAGATCATGAGAGAAGAGCAATCCGAACCGGATTGCTATATTCTTGTGGAAATCCGGTAAAGGGTTATTTAACGACATAAAGCTGCACCAAAAAAAAGCCTGGAGAGTTCTCCGGGCTTTTTTTATTGCCCTATTCTTCCTGTCCTCCCTCCTATATCTTGTGTATGCAGCAAAATGAAAGAGGCGTGCCTTTTTATCGATAAGCTTCATTGCTGGTAAATTCAGGAATACTGTCGATTTCATCAAGATCTGTTTTCAATTTGGTTGACAAAAGCAAATTCTGGTCCTAAACTAAAACATCATAAAATTTTGAATTTTAAGCATATCGAACTTTTCATTCATGGTTTTGGTAATGGGAAGGGGGCCTGATGAAAACAAATTCCGGATGGTTTGATTTGAGTTTGATTATTTTTATTATGATAGGCGTAAACATTGTTTCTTCCAATGAAGCCAAAGCTGAAGATTTGACCGTAGGCTCTAATTGTACTTATGCCACCATCAGCGCCGCCCTTACGGCAGCCAACCCCGGGGACAGGCTGCTGATCGAAGGCAACGTTACCTTTCTTGAGAATATTACCATTACAAAAAACCTGACTCTGCAAGGCGGCTACAATGGCTGTATCAGTGGTTCGTCAGAACTCACAACATTAAATGGCGGCGGTAGCGGCAAGGTGGTAATCATTGAACCTGGTCTCACCGTCACGTTGGTCAATCTCAATCTCACCAATGGCAACGGTTTAGGTGGCGGTGTGAGTGCCGGAACCAACAGTCAAGTCACTTTGGACAATGTTCGCATCACTGGCAACACCGGCACCTATGGCGCCGGTCTGTATGTCAGCCCCGCCGCTGAGGTGACCCTCACAAACGGCACCAAGATTAACAATAACACCGCGACCATTGCCGGCGGAGGCGCCCGGGTGTGGGGCATCTTGACCAGCCTAGATACGTTATCGGATATCAATGACAACTCAGCGCCTCACGGCGGCGGTGTTTCGGTGCAGGAGGGGGGTGAGTTGCACCTCATTGAGGCGGATATGAGCGGCAACCAAGCCACTGCCGCAGATGGCAAGGGTGGCGCTATCCTGTTGGAGAATGGAGCTGTCTCCACGATGACGGGAAACGTCTGGATTTACAACGGGAACAAGGCCTACGACGGGGCTGGTATTTACTCCTACGATTCCGATGTCTTCTTGGGAAGGGCCACCATCGCTGAAAATACGGCTTTAAATGGGGGCGGAGGCGTTTATCTAACCAACGATAGTTCGCTATCCGCCTCCAACGCCACAGTCGGCTTCGGGTCCGGCGCCACATCCGGCAATGAAGCTGCCATCGGTGCGGGTATCTACTCCTCCGGAAGCACTGTGGACTTTGGCGGCTCCATCATGGACAATATCGCCACACAGCAAGGCGGAGGCATCTATGCTCAAGCCAGTACGCTAACGTTGACCAATGCCATCGTGGGTGGAACCGATACAAATCAGGCCAACCAACTTGGACCTAATGGACACTTGGGAGCGGGTCTATACTTTGATAGTGCTACCCAAGCCACGCTCAACAACACCGTGGTTTCCGGCAACACCTTTCAGACCACCCAATATACTTACGGCGGCGGCGCGTATGTGACAGATGGCAGCGGCTTGACGCTGATCAACAGCAGTATCGAAAACCACCTGGCGTCTTCAGTATATGACGGGCGGGGCGCGGGCCTATACCTCAACTCCAGTATTCTCACGGTCGACAATAGCCAGATCGTATCGAACACGGCCGGTACAGCCGGCGGCGGCATACGTCTGTGGGGAACCAGCACGCTCAACGTCCTAAACGATTCTGTCATTGCCTACAACCACGCGCTCGGGGGCGCGGGTGGCGCGATTGCAGCAGGCAGTACATCAACCATCAACATCTCGAATGCCACATTGCACGACAACATTGCCGAAACCGATGGCGGCGCGATCTACTTGGATACAGGTACTCTGACTGTGGCAAACACTCACCTGCACCGCAACAGCGCGGCGCGCGGCGGTGCCATCTTTTGTATCGGCACGGTGTCTCATGTCTCCAACAGCCTGATCTATAGCAACACCGAGACAGATTCTGGCACGGACTCTGGTGCTGGTATTTACACAAGCGGCGGCCCATTCATTTTGCAGCACCTCACCATCGCCAACAACGTCGGAGGGTCGGGCTTTTTTGGTCTTGCCAGCGAGGTCTACAACACCATTGCCTGGGGCAACGGGGGTTATCCCGGCTTTGCCGCAGCCCCCACCACTGCCATGTGCAACATTGATGACGGCGGCAACGCCGGTCTGATCGCAGATCCGCGTTTCGTGGACCCCGCCAACAGCGATTTTCATCTTCGCAGCGATTCCCCCGCCATCGATACATGCACCACCGGCCTCTCGCCTGATCTGAACAACATTCCCCGTCCTTTTGGAGACGGCTACGACATGGGCGCTTATGAATTCTATCCGAAAGTTTTACCTGGAGTAATGTTACTTCTGCTGGGTGAAGATTAACCGGGATTAACTTAGCTTCATGATAGATGATCAAAAGCAGGAATCAGATATTTGCAGGAAATTAAAGTAAAGTATCGGAACTTGCTTTTTATGCCAAAATGTATGCCGAAGCACCATCTTCCGCAAGACGCGGTGGCGCAGACAAACGGTTGCTCAGCGTCCTTGCGGAAAATCAGTAATTTAGTTCAGGAATTCTTTACCAAATAATAGCAAAAAAAGGCGGGCATCGCTTTTTAATACGCATTCACTATTCATAATGGATCCATATTCTCAGCACAGGAACCGCTTTTCTTTCTGTATTGACGGCATAAACCAGTCGGTGCTGAATATTGTGACCGGGGTCGCATCTTTAATCTTAAATTTTTTCTATACGTCATTTCAGTGCTGTCCAAGACAATCAGGATTCCGGTATCCTGAAATAATAATATCAATGAGTTATCGCATAAAAAACGCGTTTTCCGGTTCGAGGTTAATGTTTTTTAGTACAGATGCTGTCCAATACCGGGCAATGGCAACAGGTATTGGACGGACTTTGGTTCAATGGGCGTGACATCGAAAGGACTGTCGATCCAATCCCATAAGTTCCTGTATGTAAAAAGGTTCCAGCCTAAAACCGCCACTATGTTTGACAGGGACCAGCCGAATTTGGCCTTGAACTGAAGAAACTTGACCAGCAGCATGGCAATCAATGCTGTCCAAATCTGAATGTAGAAGGCATTTTCGCTGGTCCTGACAAATGTTTTTACTTTCAGGCTTTGTTTCAAAGCCTTGAAACAAAGCTCGATCTGCCAGCGGTTCTTGTATATCGTCGAAATGGTGGTGGCTCCAAAGTCGAGATGGTTGGTCAGCAGCACGATTTCCTGCTGGTTGACCTTATCCCAGACCACGATCTTTCGCATCGGTTGCGGGCATTGCTTTTGGGCGGCTTGACCGGTGAATTGGATCAGTTGATCGGAAAGAATGTTGCGGTTCAGTGGCACATCGAAATCCTGGATCACGCGGTAATCGGCATTTCTTTTTAAGCGGGTGACAAAATAAATCCCTTTTTTCGTCCATGCGGAAAACAGGCCATAGTCGTTATAGGCCCGGTCCATGGTAATGATGGAACCCGGTGCAAGGGGGAATGTGACGGGCAATGGTGACGTCATGTTTTTTTCCGTTGGATATATAGGCGTACTCGGGCAGATACCCATCATGATCCAGGAGCAGATGAAGTTTCACGGCGCCTTTGGTCCGGCGGAATTTGTTCCAGGGAAACATGGATAAGCACAAGGATATGGTGGAACTGTCAAGAGAGAGGAGCTTGTTTTTGAACCGAAATTTATGTTTGCCGGGAGCCGCCATTTTGCACATGCCAAGGGTGTCGTAAAACAGCTCCTGAAACAACTGCCAGGGTCTGTGGGAGTTGGCATAAGACAAGGTTGAGTTATTGGGTGCGTTTTTCATGCCCAAATGTTTCATTTTCTCCATGCAGCAGGCCAGTCCGCCACAGATTTCCCTGAGGCTTTTGGCCTGGGCGATCTGACAGAAAAACATGGAAACGAAATGCTCCCATGAATTGAACTTTTTAGCGAACCGCTTCGTCTGGTGACGATAGACAAGCTGATGAAATTTTTTCCGATCGATAAGCGTAATCAATTGACTGAAAAGACTCGCATGCTGTGCCATTTGGCATCCTCCTTGGTATTCGGGTTTTTGATGTTTTGTGGTGAAACAACAATACCCGCAAGGAGGATTTTTTTTCAAGAACCTCGTTTATCGAATTACTATCGAAATTTGGTTTTTGGACAAGAGTGACTTCATTTAATAAAGAGGCCTCACAACGACTTATTTTTAGGTATAAACAAAACTAATTTATTCCTTATCCAGGTGGTTCGGTAAATAGCGAATCAATTCTTTCGCAGAAACAATTTTTTGATAACAGTGCTCACCATCAAAATCCACCTCACCGTTGAAGCATACAATAGCTATGGGGCGCTTCCAGGCAAAGATAGGCCGGCACAAGATATAGGTCTCCCCTCACCCCAAATTTTTGCATCATTTGCAGGGTTTGAATATTTCCGCAATACTGGCCGAGGCTAAGGCAAACATTTCGCGTTATGTTTCTAAAATTTTGGATATCCGTTCGTCCCTCTCCCGCTTGGTGATGTAAGGCACCATTCTTATTTGAAGGATTTTGTTCTCGCGGTCTCTTTTTTTCTTTGCCGCCGCATTAATTTTTGAAATCAACAAATCAAGATCACAGGGTTTCATCGCGTAATCAAACGCCCCAAATTTCATTGCAGTCACAGCCGATGGGGCTGAGGCATGGCCTGTGAGCATGATGATCTCTATAAGGGGACGTTTATTCTTTATTTTCTGAAGTGCTTCAATGCGATCCATGCCGGGCATTGAAATATCCATGATAACAACATCAATATTCTCGTTATTTGCGATCAGGTCAAATGCATCCTGGCCGTTGAAAGCGCCCGTCACATTAAAACCCCGTTTACGCAACCGATGAGAAATAATCTCGACAAAAGACTTTTCATCATCAACCAGCAGGAGATTAATTGGCGTCATTTCTTATTTTTTGAAAATGCATGAAAATTTTGTGGAGTAAGGCCTTTTATTTGATCCGACAATGATGATTAATGCTTTCTCCGGGCGGCTCTGGCGGACATAAAAGCTTCTCTGGCTTTCAATACCGTAATTTTACAATTCACCTTCAATTTAAGCCCGCCCACTTTTTCAATCTCATTCAAAAATTCGGCAACAATATCCAAAGTAGTGGGCGCTTGAATCACTGGCTCTGGTTGTGTTGGCGATGTTTGCAAGAATGTTTTTTTTATCCGAGATTTTCTGACATATTTTTTCAGTGTGGGAATTTTTTTCAGCGCCATTTTCAATGTGAATCGATTTTCGTCGGATTTAAGGGCCAGGCCGTAAATTTCTTCATGCTTCAAATCCATGATTTCCGGAACCAGACTGTATTCATAGGGGCCTCGCTGACTTTTATTTTTGGTAATAAAATACCCAATCTCAAATGCCGAACTGTCAGTAATTCTGTTCATGATACTTGCAATGTCCTGACGTTTGGCTTTCTTACCGGATGTCTCTGAAACCATATCGATGATATCTCTCAGCAACAAAGATCTTCCTGTCATTAGTGCATCAAGGATGTGCTGGGTTTGGGTTTTATTTTTTTCCATGGCCGCCTCGCTATAAAATTACGTTTTTTATCAAGGATATAGTGGTTTTATGCGGTTTTTACAATGACAATTCGAGAAATCTGCATTATGGGGTGTCGTTGTCGTTGTATTGGAATCAGGGTTTTCTTCATATATCAATCGGTAAAAGAGTCTTGATAATCCGTTAATATTCTATTACTTTTTTCAAGAGAATGAATACAAACAATCACGGGAGGTTTGCCATGCGGGTGAATGAAGGATTGATTGACAGATTATTGAGGGCTGCGCTGGCTATCGCTATTATTGTTCTTTTCCTGATGGGAAAAATGCCGGGTAACTGGGCTTTATTGTTAATTTTCAGTGGCACCTTTTTCATGTCCGCTATGACTGGTTATTGTCCCTTATATAACCCTCTTGGAATCAATACCTGCAAAAAATAGATTTCAAAGCTGAAGATATCCTCACAAAAAGGCTCAAACGAGTTCTGGAACATCTTCCGTTCCGGCCAATGGAAGCGGAAAACCCGGCCAAAAAGAAGATAATTTGTAACTCTTGCACTTATCAATGGAGACCGAAATGGATCTTTTGAATTATGCATTCTCAATTTTTATATCTTTAGCCATAGGGCTTGTCGGTTTTATTCTTGCTTATAAAATATTTGATGGGATGACCCCCGGTGTACATTTTTCTGACCAGTTGAAAGCGGATAACAAATCAGTCGCAATTTTCCTGGCTGGTCTTTTTATTGGATTAGGCATCCTTCTTGGAAGCGCAGTGAAATGACGCGTCATTTTTCAATTTTTTCTGTTTTTATTTTGGTTGGGGCATTGCTCACAACCCTGGCTGTAGCAGAACCATTGCAAAACACTGCTGGACAAAATGATTGGTGGTACTCAGCTCAAAAAAATATTGAAAAATACTTGGGCAAACCTTATGCGATAGGCACTGCTGGTAAAAAAAGCTTTGACTGTTCTGGTTTTGTGTGGCGTATCATGACCGAAAACGGGATTATGTTAAAAAGAACAACAGCCCGCAAACTCTATATGTGCCTTCCCAGTGTCACGAAAGATAGTTATTATGCCTCTGGGTCTCTTGTATTTTTCGATAATATGAAACATGTTGGCATTGTGAAGGATCAAAAATCCTTTTATCATGCACAGACTAGCAAAGGTACAAATCTTTCTAAGTTTGACCCATATTGGCGGGATAAAATTTACGGATTTAAAAAAATTCCAACACGGGAAATAAACTGATTTGATTCAATCACATTCCGCTCTGACGACGTCTTCTTTTGACAAAATGGTGGCCGTCTCGGCATCTTGATCATACGCAATAAACACATCGCCCTTTCTTAACTGCCTTAATACAATGTCAATCTTTTGCTCAAGGTCCGTTTCTATAAACCCATAATCAGTGCCATCGCGGGTGACAAACTCCTCAATAACCCCGCGTAAGGCTTCTTTGCTCAATTTTTGAAATGGGATTATCAAGACGGCAGCCCCTTTTTCAGTCAATTATTTTCCGGCCATACTTGCGGATAGTCTTCCGCTCAATCCCGGTTTTGCGGCTGATCTCCCGCTTGCTGACGTTGTTCTTTAGCAAGGTGGTCAGCGTGGCTTTCTTCTCTGATTTCAAAACGTTCCTGCAATGTACCAAGTATCAAGTCGCTATTTTTCCATTTTGGCCCGGACTGAGGTCATGCGGTGTCGAATGATGTTTCTTTCTGAAAAAAATTCTTTACAAATTGTTTAATTGACGGTGCGGGAATTTCGTCGAAATCAAATTCATTTTCAGCATAAAACCGATATCCGAGAATATCATCCATGGGCCTTAAATTTTCTGTCGATTCAGGAATAACTTCAAATGCAAGATCGATTGTAAAAACGCTGAAGCCTGAAAAAATATATTCATTTGGCGCAGAGCTGAGATATTTCATCGATTTTACCTTCATCCCCAATTCTTCGGAAAGCTCTCTTTTCAGGGCATCTTCAACCGATTCCAAATGATCGATAAAACCGCCCGGGAGGTCCAGTTTTCCATAATCGGGTTCAACCCCACGGGTAACCATCATCAGTTTCCCATTTCCGTCGGTTATCAGCGCGGCCACCGCTGCCGATGCATTGATATAAAAATGAAACCCGCATGATTTGCAATTTAACAAACGTTCACCGGCGATTTCAAATCGTGGTGATCCGCATTTCGGGCAAAAGCGGAGTATCTTAAAAGGATGAGTCTCTTTCATCTATTCAACTCGTATTTCTGGATCATCTGTTTTTGTCATGTATCTTCCCACACAGAACCAATTTTGGAATTTCAAACTTAAAAAATTTTAATTTCATCTTAACCGTTTTTTGATGATGAATGGATTATATTTTAAACTGGAGGCAAAAGATAACTTGACTTTATAGCGCAATGCGTTATGTTTTGTGTATAACGCATTGCGTCATTCAAGCTTTAAAATGATGCCCCAAAATAACAATATTTTTCAGGAGAAGAAACCATGGCTAAAAAAACAGAGAAAAAAACCAGCGTAATCGTGGAAAAAGTGCAGAAAACATCGGACGCTGTTACCGAAAAGATTAAAGATTACAATGAAAAATATGTGGCGAAATCAATTAAGAAGGCCGAGAAAGCTTTGAAAAAATACAACAAAAAGTACATTGAAAAAAATATCGAGAAAGGCAAGGAATACTTTGAAAAGCCCTATAAAAAACTTACAGATAAGGCGGATGAAGTTCTGACCAAAAGCCGGGACCTCAAAAAGGATGCCGTTAAAAAACTGGATGGCGTTATCGTAGACGGCAAAAAATTCATGCGCAAACTTCCTCTGGTCGAAACCATTGAAAAGAAAGTGACCAGCAGTTTGAATTCTTTACCCGGATTAATCAATATGCCGAGTAAAGGTGAAATTAACAAGCTGACTCAGGCAATGAAATCCTTAAATAAGAATATCGAAACACTGAACATTCAGAAAATGGTGTAAACTGAAAACTGTTTTTTTTAAAAGCGGCACATCTCATGGGTGTGTCGCCTTTTTAGTTTAAAAAACGCAGGATACTGCACTTTCACATTCCGATCTCAACCAACCGGCGATTATTGTTATCTGCCCCCCATATAAAATATCCCCATAATCGAAAAAATGCCCACTTCTTATCGTCTTTACTGCTGAAAATTTTATCGACTTAGCCCGGAACCGGTGGCCGAGATCAATCGGATATGCACAATAATGCCTTTTCAATATGAAGGGAGGGTATTGTTGATTTATTGAGAGCACTAATAATTTCAGATCATACAGACGTATGAAAGGTTTTGGGCTGGACTGATATTTTTATCCTTTGGTAAGATATCTGGAATTATTTGTAGCATTAAAGCTACAGAAGCACCCAACAGCATATGCCTTGCATGCAAGCCAGAGTGTGCATATATTTTGCAGTTTTAATAATTTTTTTTGTTAAGTTTTGGTTAAAGCAATCCCAGGCAAGGTCATAAAGCAACTCACAAATGTATTAAATTTTTTTCCTGCTGCATTTATTCTTTCTTCACTAGCACTGAAAAATACTTGTTTTTTAGCGCGGGTAACAGCAACGTAAAATACGCTCAGCTCTTCGATAAACTGCCTATCTAATTTTTTATTATATTTGAAGATACAACAACCATTCTGGTTTGAATTATGCCTGTTAACGCAGGCCATACATAAACTTTGATACATTGGAAAAACAGATTGCTCCATGTCAGGCAAAATTATGTAATCCCATTCTAATCCTTTTGCGCCATGAACAGTTGTCAAGATAAGATCTTTATCAACGTATTCCATCTGTTGTCTTAATGCTTTGTTTTCGAAGGTATCTAAACAGAACCGGATTTTATCATCGTTATTCAGAAGACGATATTCATCAACTATGCGGTTAAGAAAAAGTTTTAACAATATTAAGAGCGATGAAATAACCGATGAGTCTTGGTCACGGTAAAAGCCTTTTACTTTATTATAAAATTGCTTCGCATATAGCTTGGTAATTCTATCTTGCTTTTTTATTTGCTCAATGAAAATGCTGTAACATTCCATATGGAACTGCAAATACTCTGAATCATCATCTCTGTATAATCCATAAAAATAGTCTATGCCATTTTTATCAAGACACTCGACAATTTCTCTTGAGTTTCCACCACGACTTCTTACCAGAATGGCTACTTTAATAGAGTTTTCAGTCTTTAAGATATTGTTCGCTTGATCAACAACCCAATCAGCCTCTTGCTCTTGTTTTGAAAAAAGATTTAAATCTATTTCAACATCATTTTCAATATCTGGCTGCAATGGTTTTTCAGCAACCTTTCTTAAATTTTTATCAAGAAGCAACATGGAAGGATTATCTTTAAACCGGTAATTTCTATTGAGCTTGATTAATTCCATGTTGAATCTTTTTCCAGAAATCTCCATCAAATTCCGAATAGCTCCAATAAATCCATAGATTCTTTGCAGGCTATCACCGATAAAAAGAACCTTAGTCTTTTCAGAGATAAGATGAACCAAAAGTTGATAACTCAATAAATTGGTGTCTTGAAACTCATCAACTATTATGATTGGAAAATATTGCTGGTAAAAATCAAGTATTTTAGGAAATTTCCGAAAAAGACTAATTGTGAATAACAGTATTGAATTATAGGTAATATAATCATTGTCAAGAAGACATGTCTCTACTTTATCAAGGTATGCTTCCCAATGGTTTTTGGTATATTTGCTGTTTGCATCTTTTATAGCAGCCGCTAAATCTGAAAGTTCTTTCGCATCATGATAATTTAGTCCAACCCCTAATCCTGTCATACTTTCAATGCGAGAATCATCAACAGGTTTAAGCGTATCTATTTGCCTTAGCTTATCATTAATCATATACCCATAGAGTTTGAGAATGTGCCTACAAAAACCATGATAATTCGATACAAATACTCTTTCACTAATCTTTACAGGGTTGTTTTCATCTGAAGAAAGAAGGTTAGGGAGCTGTTCAGCGACATCTTTTTTTATTTTATATGCTGCATTTACACTGAATGTAAGGGCTAATATTTTTTTTGGATTTGGCAAACCTCCGGATGATAGAATATAGGCAATCTTACTGATCATTGTTTTAGTTTTCCCATATCCAGCCGGAGCTTCAACGATCAATCTTTCATAATCTGAAAAGATCACATTTAATTGCTGTTCATCTCCAGAGTGAACATCTGATATTTTTTCTTTTATTTCTTCAATAGTGCAGTTAGGCATTTCTGGATATCCTTACAGCTTCTGTCAATACTTCCTTAAAAATATTTGGAATGTTTTCCTCAGACAGAGTTTCTCCGATTACTTTACCAGTAATAATGGACTTATTGATATCCAGCCAAGCCAATATTATAGGATACAGAATATCAGAATCATCAACCTTGAAATCATGGTTTTTCTCAATTTCATTTAACTCCAAACTATATTTTTTTATAATGCTATTTAACTTGTCTTTCTCAATAACTCTGTCCTTCCCTTTTGAATCATTTTCTTCAATCATATCGAGAAGAACATCTTTTTCATCATTTTCAAAACAAGTATTCACAACATCTTCCTCGAAATCATATCTCTCTGTGAAATAAAGGTTGCTTATTCTTTCATACTCATCATTTTTTTTATCTTGGTCCATTAAACCTATATTTAATATTCCGAATCTATTGAGTAATTTCATTAAAGGCGGTATGGAATCAGCACTACCTGCTTGAATTATTGATATGCCATTACCATCTAAGTCAATTCCAAGTGTTTCGGCGAATTCAGGGAAAGCCCCAATCTCTGTATCGCCTTCAACCAATATGACACATTTCGAAAAAAAAGCCTCCTTCACATAAGGCATATTCTTATTTAATTGTTTTTTAAGATTCGCTGGAAGACGAATTTCGGGACCATTTTTCACAGACAAATTACCATCGTCGTCTTTATATATGCGTATTATCTGCTTATACGAAGATAATAGAATGCTTGGAGAGTGAGTGCATATAATGATCTGGCCCAAGAAACCATCAAGTGAAAATAGTTTTGATATCAGTTCTGTAAAATCTTTGTCCTTATTGTCGATTATTTTCATTAAATATTTGATCAGGGATCTTTGCATATAGGGATGCAAATGTATTTCTGGTTCATCAAGGCCAAGGACCATAGAGGAATATGCCTTACCTTCTTCATCTTCAAAATATTTCTTATCTTTAGTTAAGCCTCTACTCATTAACCTTTCGAAAATAGTCAGACAAATCAATGAGATATATTGGACGCCATAACCTGATTGTTGTAAATTAAAATCCTGATCATCTTTCAAACAAATAATTCTCGCCAACAAATTGCGAGCATCATTATCTGCTTTGGCACTGATTGAAAAATCTTTGAAAGCTTTGATTTTTCCTAAACACTCATTAATAAATCCTAAAAGTCCACCCAACTCAGACTTATCTATGAAATCTATATCATCCGTCCCACTTGTCTCTAAATATTTTGCATAGAGATGATTTAAGAATTTCCCTACACCTCTCTTTTTATCAAATGTCAGTTCATTGCTTGGGTTTCTTAAAGAATCATAGTAGATATAATTAACCTCTCTTAAAAGTTTCGGAGATATACTTGTATTACTTTCAGTGTGAATAAAATTTATATTGTCTTCTGGAGAATCTTGTATTGCAGAGATATATATACTGTCGCTTTCCTCTGGTGAAAACAGATCTTCAAAATGTCCTTTTTCAATATCGTCTAAGGATATTTGAAGCTCTATTTTTATGGGTTCTTCCAAATCAAAAAAATCAGACTCATTAAAACTTCGCCAGTTGAAAATAGTATTTAGTAATGACAGTAAATTGGTCTTCCCAAGGTTCGTTTCACCAACAATGAAATTTACGCGTGGATGGAAACAAACCTCAATACCGTCTAAGTTCCGATAATTATTTATATTGATTTTTTGGATTTTCATAAAAAATTTTCCTCAAAAGAAGACCATAATAGATAGCAATAAAATAGTATTGACGCTTCTCCACAGGGCCGAGGTAGAAAAAAACAAAGGCAGTTCGAGGGTCAAGTCTGACCTTGACCCAATTAAAATTTTATTAACAGCAATTGGGGCGTTAATTATTGATTAAAGTTGTATTTGCCAATTTCAGTATTAAATAAATTTTTTATTCCCTTTTACTTTGTCGGAAAATATATAGCATAATAAAAAGCTTATGTAAAGTATTGTTTATGTGATAGAGGTTCTATAAGTACTACATTGTCGGAGTTTGAAAAACATTTTAATCCCGTTGTGAGATAGGCTGGGAATATATTTTCGCATCTTGAATTGAGCGTTCTCTTCGGTTGCTATAGTGAAAACCAAAGTATTGTGATTCCTTCATCAATCAGCAGGATTTATATAATCTTTGATAAGAGAATAGAGTTCCAAGATCCATCAAACCTGTGTTATGAAAATTTCAGGGAGTAATAGATATCTTCAGGAACTGAATTGTTGGAGTTTACTCAAACATATTAAGGTTTCTTATAAAATTGAATTTTTTGACATAGCTGACCGTTTCTTGAACGCCAGGGTGGATCGACCCGCTGGCAAGGATATATTTCTTCGGGCCGCCGTTGTACATGGCTGCCCGTATTTCGTCTACCTCTTCTGCCGATTTAGCATTAAACAGCCGCCGGTAATTTTGTTGAAGCGATGAAGCATCGTCCCGCATATTGCGGACGACAGCAGACTGAAGGTCATCGCAGACCAGGATCGACGCCTTTAAAGCATTTGCCATTTCGGCACGCCCCCTATCCACATCCCTTATCAGGTCGGCTTTCGGATAGAGATTCACAACTTGGGCATAGGTTTCCGGCATGATTTGCGCAATGCCGAACGCACCGGTTCTGGAGTCGGAGAACCGGAATGCCTTTTCACCGTTTGCCGCCAACAAGATAAGGAATCGTTCGGCAACCCATCGGCCTTTGTCTTCTGTCGAAAGCATCCATCCCGGATCAGAGTGCTCATTCATCAAAAGACACTTGATGAAATTCTCACTTATCGTATCAATTGCCAGTTGCCCGGAATAGGCTCGCGACTTTACCTGTTTTTTCTTGAGATCCGTGAATGCCTGGGCAACCTGTTTGTTCAAAAAAGCCTTTCCTGCCTCAATCATCACTTCCGAATGGAGTGCTCGGGAATAAGGGACGTAGACGATATCCAGGTATCCGTTTCCGTTCCGGCGGTTGCCATGGGCAATGCCTCCTCTATTGGGAACAAGATACATGTTGGCGAGAACCACGTATTGTTCCCCGTTGTCCTGCCCCTTGTTTTTCACGGACAGATCAGAATTAAAGGTGTTCCACCAGTTGACCACCACCTCGAAATCCCGGGAGGCGATATACGGATGGAAATGCGGGATCTCAGCCGGGCCTGTGTTATCCTCTCTTGTATTTCGCATCCGGTTTGCCTGGACGATTTCTTTCGGATCAAGCCAGTAACGCTTTTCAAAAATGCTGCCCGTCTTTTTATCCATTATGGCCAAGGCGATTTGTTGGCGATGGAGAGCGCGACTATTATTTCCGGGGCTGGTTCGGCCCTTTTTTCGCACCGTTTTTTTACCTCTTACGGTCACCGGATGCTCGTCATACCCCAATCCTTTTGACTTTTCCAGAAGGCTCCTGGCTTCAATTATTTTTTCCATGAGGCTGAAGGCCGGGACTGTTGACGGTATGTTTTGACCAGCATCAACTTGCGTCGCGATAATGCACATGCAAGATAAAATTGCCGCCTGGAAAAAATGGACCATCCACAACTCCTTTCATCAACCCTGGTGGACTCACATAGAATCGGCCCGGTAATCAACAGCCATGGTGGAACGCCTCGGGAATATGATTCTTATCTTTTCAATTTCAAATCCATATAACAAGCTTCATTTTAAATAAATCAGGAGCCTCCATTTTTTAAGCCTTTCGCCCTTCCCTGTTTTAACCTGACTCCAATTATCTTTTCCCGCTGCACGATATTAAGCCATTTCCACATTTTTTTTTAATTTTTTTCATCTTTTTTTCAATTTTTTCCCTCCAAGGCGTCACAACACAACCACGGTGACGCCTCCCCTTTCTATAATAGTTAATAGAGACCATTTTTTAATCTGACAATT
>Ga0209467_1002061_pt1 | contig 15126 bp, 9 predicted proteins | sample Higcelwee11metaG_FD_187175 | JGI IMG/M metagenome (GOLD analysis project Ga0209467, IMG submission 187175) | Freshwater pond sediment microbial communities from the University of Edinburgh, under environmental carbon perturbations - High... | ecosystem: Environmental > Aquatic > Freshwater > Pond...
ACGGCGGTTGAGGATTTTATCAAAGAGACGGATATTTCATTAACCCTGGAAAAAATTTCCGGATTTTTTGGGCTGGGAATTCTTTTTTCATCCCATCATGAAGAAGCATACCCGATGCTTTTAGGATTTTTTCAGCAATGTTCTCCCCCGGATATTATTTCGGATATATTAAAAGCGGTTGAAAAATCCCGAATTGAAAATTGGATCGCTTATGAAGAACACAGAAATAAATTAAGAAGCTTAGAGAACGCAAAACGTCGTGAATCTGAAGAGCATGAGAGGGGACAGAGGAAGATAGAAAAAGAACTCAAGAAATTGGAAACTATCATTTGCGGCAAAGACGATCAACTGGCGTCTCTTGAAACAAAAGCAAGGGAAGCGGCAGAAAAATTCAATGAATTAGAAGAAAAGCGGCTGAGTGAAAGAGAGTCATTTAAAAATCAAATACAACAATATCAGCAAAAAATAAAAGCGCTTGAACAAGTCAAAAATAAGCTCAGAACGGAAAGGGATCAACTGGCCCAATGGATCAGCAAATTTCGTATTCAATTTAACGCGCTATTGCAGTCGAACCGTTGGAAAACGGGCCATGCTGTAATAAGCCTGCTGACCATGTCAATGTTTAAGAAAAATTTTACAATGGTCACCGATCACATGGAAAAGCAGTTCAAGCGCTTTGAACAGATTCACCTGAGTGAAAATAGTTTGCTTCCTGATATTGTTTTAACCGATCCGAAGAAATATCCCATAAGACACTATAATCTAACGGTTGCAGTGATTGCTTGGGATGTCGGGCATAATCCCCTGGGAAGGGCGTATCTGCTGGCAGAGGCATTAAGCAGATATTTTCATGTGATTATACTTGGGCCTTCATTTCCGAGATACAATAATCAGGTGTGGGAACCCCTGGTGAATAGCAATATTGAGGTGTTGCCATTGCCAGGGAAGACTTTTCCGGAATTTTTAGCTGTTCTTGAAAAAGTATCTTCCAGAATACCCGCTGACATTATTCTTTCCTGCAAAGCACGGCTTCCATCCATTCAACTGGGGTTAATGATGAAAGCCTTTAAGAACCGGCCGTTATTTTTTGATGTTGACGACTATGAACTCGCATTTTTTAAACATAAAACCTCTTTGGCCCTGGAAGAAATCAAAAACAATCAATACGCAGACCTTGATGTGCCATTTGAGGAAACATGGACCCGGTTCTCTGAAGGCTTATTGAAATATGCGGATGGTTTATTTGTTTCAAATGCTGCCTTGCAAAAGAAGTTTGGCGGTATGATTATCCCGCATGCACGGGATGAAGTCCGGTTTGATCCATCTTTGTATGATAAAACAATGTGTCGAAACAATTTGGGGCTTAAGGAAAGTGATAAAATTGTATTGTTTTTAGGCACCCCGAGAGAACACAAGGGCGTGGTTGAAGTTTTAAATGCGATTATTAATTGTGGTCATTCAGATTATAAACTTTGTGTCATTGGTACGCCTCCGGACAAGTCCTATGAAAAAAAGTTAAAGCGCATAGGCGGAGAAAGTTTGATTCTGCTTCCGGATCAGCCGTTTGATAAGTTGCCGGAAAATCTTATTATTGCTGATTTGGTCTGTTTGATTCAAAAAGAGGAGAGTGATATTTCAAAATATCAGCTTCCTGCAAAGGTAGTGGATGCTTTGGCAATGGGGATTCCTGTTTTAGCAACAAGAACAGAACCCTTGGAGGTTTTGATTCAGGCGGGCGCTGTTGAACCGGTAACATTAGGTGAATTATCCATTAAAATTGACCAGATGCTGTCAAATAGTGATTCCCTCCAATTAAGCCAACTGGAAAAACGGGATTTGTTTTTGCAGCAATACAGTTATAAGGCTGTTGGAGAAAAAATATTTACTGAAATGCTCCATTCTCTGAAAAGTCCGAAAAAATTTCCGCATAATATATTGGATTTTCAGGAAATACAAAAAAAGCTGCCTGTAAGAGAGGACCCTGCTGCCGCTTGCCAATCCGGAGAACATGAGGGCTGGGATATCGTTCTTTTCTGGAAGCAAAATGATACGGGGATCTATGGCCGTCGTTCAGATATGCTGATTAAATATTTATCACGTCGATCAGAAATAAGAAAAATCGTTGTATTTGACATGCCGATATCCATTGAAGCGTTGCGTGACAAGGGGACACACAAAGGCATTGTTCATGATCGATTGATTTACCAGGAAACGATGTTAAGAGACTGGGGAATTCGTGACAATGATAAAGTCAGCTTTCACACGTTTATATACAGGACTGATCGAAGTGATGAAGCAAAGCAGGTCTGGCGATATCCTGATAAAAATGACTATATGCAATTTATTGAAAATCGGCTTAATAGCTTGAGCATTCGGCCAAATCATTCAATTTTTTGGTTTTATCCGCAGAATTCATATATCATAAAAATTGTGAAACAGTTTCAGCCTAAATTAAAAATAGTGGATTTGGTGGATGACCATCGCACCTGGCCCGATTTATCGGAAGTTAAAAAGCTATATATTTCAAATCATTATAAAGAAGTGCTGAAAATTGCTGATTTGTCGTTTGCCAATTGTCAAAAGGTGCAACAGTCGTTTCAAAAATATTTTCAAGATATTAAATTAATACCCAATGGTTGTGAATTAGAGCCGCCGCCGGTTTTTTGTGAAGATAAACGGTTTCAGAAATTTAAATCAATTAAAGGTCCCAAGCTCGGGTATGTGGGAAATCTAGAGCAGGGGAAAATTGATATTGAATTGATAAAGCATTTAGCGGTCAATCGTCCGGACTGGAATATTATTCTAATCGGGTCGACCCATGCGAACCCGCAAATATTGGAACTGGATGAATACCCCAATATTTATTTTTTTGGTGTTATACCCTATCCGGATGTTCGAACCTGGATCAAAGCGTTGGATGTTGCCATTCTGCCACATTTAAATTCTGAAAAAACCCAGTCAATGAATCCATTAAAATTATATGTCTATTGTTCAATGGGCGTTCCTGTAGTGTCAACCGATATTGAAAATTTAGACGAGCTAAAACCTTTTATTTCAATTGCTGGTTCTTATGATGATTTTATTCAAAAAGTCGAAAATATCCTTCAAGAGAAGAAAAAACATATCTCTGCTGATTTAAACTGTTGTCTTGAAAATAACTCCTGGGATAAACGGGTAGACCAGGTAATCAATGCAATTAACGAGAAATGGAATTATGCATAAAAGTTCTTTTGCCCATATGCAAAATTTTAAGGACAAGTATTTAAGCCCGCTTTCAAACAGCGCACTTGTCATCGTTGATTTGGGAAGCAGCGATGTTAATGGATCATACAGGGAGATATTTAAGAATCCGGCATGGCAGTATAAGGGGCTGGATCTGGCCGAAGGCAAGAATGTGGATATTGTTTTGAAAAACACATATTCCTGGGAAGAGATTAAAACTGATTCTGTGGACGTTTTAATCTCAGGTCAGGCTTTTGAGCACATGGCGTTTTTTTGGATTACCATGCTGGAGGTTTCCCGTATTTTAAAGCCCGGCGGATTATGTTGTATTATCGCCCCTTCCAGTGGGTATGAACACAGATATCCGGTTGATTGCTGGCGATTTTATCCGGATGGGTTCGCGGCATTGGCCAGATTCGCCAGGTTGAAGGTGCTGGAAGTATATAGCCGGAATAAAAAAGGCCCAAAGGATAATGATGAAAAGGACCAATGGCGAGATACCGTGCTGATTGCCCAAAAATATCGGCTTCCATTTTACATTGCGTTGAGGCAGCGGATCTGGCGAAAACTGATGCACTGGGTGTTGGTTAACCGCCTTCCAAAATAAATATCCGGCCCAATTAAGGCAGGGTCAAAAAACATAAAAACGAATTAGGACATGAAATCTTATATTAACCAGCTTTTAATGCGGAAAGACCTCATAAAATACCTTGTTGTCTCTGATCTTAAAGCCCAGCATAAGAACAGTTATTTGGGGTTTTGCTGGTGGCTTATCGATCCATTACTTCAGATATTTATTTATTATTTTGTTGTGGTTATTGTTTTTCAGCGAGCAAAAGGTGCTGAGTATGGCGTCTTCCTGGCTATTGGGCTGATGGTCTGGCGCTGGCTGGCATCTTCAGTCACGACATCGGTAAGGTCGATCATTTCTCAGGCAGCGTTAATCACTCAAGTATATCTGCCCAAAGCAGCCTTTCCTGTATGCACTGTTTTGAGCCAGACGATTAATTTTGGATTCGGATTAATCGTTATTTTGATATGCTTTATCGTGTTTCATTTAAAACCCGGCGCGGCGATCGTGTGGCTGCCATTTGTTATTGGCATGCAATTTTTATTTATGCTGGCGATCGCATTGTTTATCGCATATACAAGTGTTTTTGTAAGAGATATTGAAATGATAACGCAGCATTTCATGCGCTTGTGGTTTTATGGGTCTCCGGTAATATGGTATGATAGTATGATTCCTAAGGGTGGAAAGTGGATCCTGAAAATTAACCCTATGGCCAGTTTTTTATCCGGCTATCGCAAAATTATAATTGACAATTCTGCACCGGATTTTTCGTTATTGCTTGTTATTGGATTCGTGTCAATCATATCGATTTTGTTATTAATCAATCACTATCAGCGCTTTGAGCATAAGATAATCAAAGCGCTTTAACTTTACTCAACAGAAGTATATGTATCCAGCAAATAAACCGAATATCCTCCCCATGGCGAATTGTCAGAGACAGTCTCCGGATGAAATTATTACAATTAGAAATCTGGGTGTTTCATATACTATTGGAAATATTCGAAATGATATTAAATCCAGAGCGCTTGATACTTTATTAAGACATCATTTTAATGAACAAATCTGGGCGTTGCACGATATTAACCTTTCTTGCTATCCAAAGGAGATAATCGGAATAATTGGTTCTAATGGTGCCGGCAAAACAACTCTTTGCCGAGTGATTTCCGGTTTATTGAAGCCGGATGAGGGCCGTATTAAAATTGATGGCACGGTTTCGGCTTTATTTTCTTTGGGAACTGGATTTAGGCACCACCTTTCCGGGCGAGAGAATATTTTTTTAAATGCCATGATGCTGGGATTTTCCAAACGGCAGGTATCAGAAATTGCACAGGAAGTAATCGAATTTTCTGAGCTTTTTGAATTTATTGATCAGCCGTTAAAATATTATTCCAGCGGCATGAAAGCCAGGCTGGGGTTCAGCATCGCTGCTATGATGCAGCCGGAAATCCTGGTTCTCGATGAGGCGTTAAGTACTGGTGATTTAAAATTTTCTGAAAAAGCAGGAACTAAACTCAAAGAAATAATAGAAAAGGCAAAACTGGTAATCGTGGTTACCCATAGAATGGGGTTTGTAAAAAAATACTGCTCACGTGTTTTGTGGCTTGAGAAGGGAACCATTTTTTTGGATGGCACGCCTGATGAAATATTGGGAAGATATATGGCCTCAAGCGGGGTCAATCCAAAAAAGAAAAGAGAAATACAATTTAAAAAGACGCTTTTTTCGAACAATGATAAAACCTTAGTTAATGTTCAAAATGTTGGTATCCGATACACCCTTGAGGGAAAAGGCAATGCGCAACGTAGCAGGAATCTTTTTAAACTGGGACTTGCTGCCCCAAAAACAAGGACCATTTGGGCGTTAAAAGATGTCACTTTTAACGTAATGGAAGGAGATGTGCTTGGCATTATCGGCTCCAATGCAGCCGGGAAATCAACATTGTGTAAAACCCTTTGCGGGATATTAAAACCCGATACTGGTAGTGTATCCGTAATCGGTCAGATTACTGCATTATTAACTTTTGGCGCTGGGTTTAAATTGGAACTTTCCGGAAAGGATAATATATACTTAAATGGGTTGATGCTGGGACTTACCAAAAAAGAAATTGATGCTCTTTTTTCTGAAATTGTCAGCTTCTCAGGCGTTCAGCAAAAATTTATAGATCAACCTGTTAAAAATTATTCCAATGGCATGCGGGCGCGTTTGGGATTTAGCGCGGCCTCGATGATAAAACCAGATGTATTTATTATTGATGAGGCATTAAATGCCGGTGATATTGCATTTTATGAAAAGGCAAGTGCAAAAATACAGGAGCTGATAGCAGAATCCAAAGCCACAATTGTTGTGACGCACAATATTCAATTTATTGAGAATGTGTGTACAAGAGCAATTTTGCTGGATAAGGGTAAAATACTGTTTGATGGCGATCCTCACGTGGCCGTATCGGAATACCGGCGAATCATCACTCAGCCAATGGCTCTTTCCACCCGTGATCCAAGCCTTCTTAAAAAACAGTAAAAATAATAACAATTAACCAAATTTGATTTTGATTTATGCGTTTTGGTAACCCCTATTTTAAAATATATTATTTAACCCTTCAAAATTGCCGCAAATTTTTTGTTTATATTTTTGGGTTAAAAGCGGAAACTTTTCTTATTAAACAATTTTACAGATTATATATATTAAAATATGAATTCCTGAATAAAAGCAAACAGTCGAAAAGAGGTAGCGAAGATGGCTGGCACATGGATTTTTTATCCGAAAAAAAACCTGAAATACTTAACAGCGTGTCCAGAAAAAATCAAGTAACGATCGTTATTCCGGTATTTAATGCATATACGGATCTAAAAGCTTGTCTTAACAGTGTAATTAATCAAACCACGTGCCCTTATCAACTTCTGATTATTGATGATGGGAGTACTGACTACCGAATACGGCAACTAATAAATACATATACCAATATTTATTCGAATATCACTTCCATATTTAACGATAAGAACTTAGGGTATACTGCGACGATAAACAGAGGATGTCAAATAGCCGGTTCAAATGATGTGGTTTTATTGAATAGTGATACGCAGGTAACATATAATTGGTTGAATAAATTATATGATTGCGCCAAAAGTGAAGGGAATGTAGCGACAGTTACACCACTATCAAATGCTGCAGGCGTATTTTCCATACCTCAAAGAAATATGGCAAATGAATTGCCTGATTGGATTTCAATTGATGAAATGAGAAGATTGGTGGAAAATTTATCAATGAAATTAAGGCCAAGAGTTCCCACGGGGAATGGGTTTTGCATGTATATAACACGCTCAGCTCTGGAAATTGTGGGAGGATTTGATGAAAAAAATTTTCCTCGCGGATATGGCGAAGAAAATGATTTTTGCATGCGGGCCAGAAAAAAAGGATTTATTCATTTAATTGAAGATTCAACATATATCTATCATAAAAAATCAGCTTCTTTTAGCGGAAGCAAGGAAAAAATAATACCAGGATGTATTCAGAGATTAAATTTGAAACACCCGGAGTATCAATATCTCATTATGAAGTGGCTCATGAAGGATCCGCTTGATGGATTTCGGGCAATTTTGCAGGAGAATATAAATTGTATGGTTCAGAGCCATATGGATCAAAAATAATTTATGCGGATAATATTTAATTCTTATAATACAATTGGTGCCGGGACTTCTAATGTAAGCAAATTTATATTGAAGTCTCTTTCTCAAAAAAAAAATTTATACAAAATATATTTTGTTATACCCAAAATTAGTTTGTTTAATGATTTGGAAAGCAATGAAAATTTAAAGATAATAAGGTTGCCCGTATTTCAAGGTTATTTGAAATATGTATTTCGGTTTTTATACGATTTTTTTTTATTGCCAATGGCATCGTTTATTTTAAACTCCTCGGCAGTTTTTATCCTTGCAAATTACTCTCCAATGATAGTGAGAGGAAAAAAAATCGTTTTTATGCGTCATTTGTTTTTGGTCGAGGATTATCCCCAGCTATACGATGATCCTAAAAATTATATATTAGAGAAATTCCGTAAGCTAATCTTTTCTCTGACTGCTAAAACATCTGATATAATTATTGTACAAAGAATTTTTATGAAAGAGGCATTGTTATTACGATATGGTAAAGTCATGTCTAAAATTGTTATAATGCCAAACCCAGTTAGTAATTTAATCGATAGATCAAAAATAGCAAACACATACATAGCTGACAATTATGTGTTTTATGTAAGCCGCTATTACCCGCATAAGCAGCATGTTTTTCTACTGCAAATGGTTGATAAATATAAGACAGTATTAAGAAAGGAAAGGATAAAATTTTATATTACTGTTGATAAAAATGCGGCTGATATAGAAACCAGGAATTTTTTAAATAAAATATCCGAATATAATCTGGATGATATTATTTATAATCTCGGTGAAATCCCGAATAACAAACTGTCTTTATATTATGGGGCCGCAAAATGTTTTTTTTTCCCTTCAACAAGCGAAACTTTTGGGAACCCCCTATTAGAAGCAATGTCTTTTGACCTCCCAATAATTGTTCCAAACCTTAATTATGCAAAAGACATTTGTCGTGACGCAGGAATTTATTATGAGTTTAATAAAATAGACGATGCTTTTGATAAAATTATCTCTTTGCTTAAGGATCAATCCATGCAAGAAAAATTTTCACAACGAAGCAGTTTGAGGTTTAAATATTTTTCTACAACTGATGAATGGGTAGATGATATTTTATCTTTAGTGCCATGATATTGCATTGTATTGAGATAGAAAAAAGGATGAAATTGTCTTCTATCGATATCATTATTGTTAATTATAATAGTACGGATTATTTATTAAAATGCCTTGCTTCCATATATGGCGCTTTAGATGACAATATTATTGCAACTGTTTATGTCTTCGATAATGCTTCCCAAGATAATATTGATAGAGTGCATAAAAAATTCCCCAATGTAAGTTTAACAAAAAATAAAAAAAATGTCGGTTTTGCAAAGGCCGTTAATCGTTTGATTTCCAGGACCACGGCTTCCGAACTATTAATTTTGAATCCTGATACTTTCATAAATAAATGTTTTTTTGGCACAATTCTTAGTTTTATGATTGAAAACCCTGACGTCGGCATCGTCGGTCCTAAAATTTTTGAAAAGAATGGCAATATTCAGGGGTCTGCAAGGGCCTTTCCGACGGTGATGACTGCTTTGTTCGGTCGTAATTCCGTCATGACAAAGTTTTTCCCAAACAATAGGTTGACCAGGAAAAATATTTTAAATAAAAATTCAGACGCAAACGCATGCGTAAATGTTGACTGGGTATCTGGTGCCTGTATGATGGTCAGGAGAAAAGCAATTGAAGAGGTCGGCATGATGGATGAAAGGTTTTTTATGTATTGGGAGGACGCTGACTGGTGTCAAAGAATGATTCAAAAGGACTGGCGTATTGTTTATTTCCCGGACGCATCAATTGTTCATTTTTCTGGAAAAAGCAGTGATCAGAATTTGGTTCAATCTATTATTGAATTTCACAAAAGCGCCTATTATTTTTTTAATAAATATTACCCATCCCCGTTTGGTGTTTTAAAACCGCTGGTTTTCGTGGGACTCTGTGTGCGGGTGTGTTTTGTTTTGACCGTCCACGGCATCCACCGGTGGATATCAAAAAACAGGAATCGCTCCAGCATTCAATCCGCCAATCCGCCGAACAGGAGATCAAATAAGAATAAACGGTATTTACAAGGTTGATGATATGAAAATTTTAATTACCGGGGGCGCTGGTTTTATCGGCTCCCATCTGACGGACCGGCTGGTCGGGGATGGCCACGAGGTGGTTGTCGTGGATGACTTGAGCACCGGAAGCATTAAAAATATCCGGCAGCACAAGAAAAATAAGCGGTTTCATCTTGCTGTGGATACGATTTTAAATGAATCCCTGATGACCGAAATCGTGTCCACTTGTGATCATATTTATCACATGGCAGCGGCGGTAGGAGTGAAGCTGATCATGAACCGTCCGGTGGAAACCCTTGAGACCAATGTCAAGGGCACGGAAACGGTGCTGACCATCGCCAATAAATATAAAAAAAAGGTGCTGATAGCCTCCACCTCTGAGGTTTACGGAAAAATTATGAACGGCAACGGTTCGCCTCCCCTCAAGGAGGATGCGGACCGTCTTATGGGGGCGACCACCAAACGGCGCTGGGCCTATGCCTGTTCGAAAGCGTTTGATGAATTTCTGGCCCTGGCCTATTTTGAAGAAAAACGGCTGCCGGTGATTATCGCGAGGCTGTTTAACACAGTGGGACCTCGGCAAACAGGGCAATACGGCATGGTTCTGCCGAATTTCGTGCAAAAGGCCCTCATCGGAAAGCCCATTATTATTTATGGAGATGGTTCCCAGTCCAGGAGTTTTACACATATTGCCGACGTTGTAGAGGCCCTGGTCAAGCTGATGGATGCGCCTCAAGCGATTGGTCAGGTGATTAATGTGGGAAACCGGGAAGAAATCACCATTCAGGCCCTTGCCGAAATGGTGAAGGAAATGACATCCAGTACCTCTGAAATTGAACACATTTCCTATGATCGGGCTTATGGGCCCGGATTTGAAGACATGCAGCGGCGGTCGCCGGACATCAGTAAGCTGAAAGATATGATTGGTTATGAACCGCAAAATGATTTGCGGTCCATTGTTCAAAGCGTGATCGATTATTATCTGTAACCTATGAATCCGCTCCTGGCCCATAGTGTCGCTTTTCTTGCCGCTTTCGGGATGTCACTGATTTTAACGCCTGTTGTGCGGCAAATTGCGATGAAATATGGCTATGTCTCGGTCCCCAGGCAGGACCGCTGGGCCAGGAAAACCACCGGGCTGTTTGGCGGTGTCAGCATTTTTGTGAGCCTCATGGCGGTCTGGTCGCTGTCGGCCTGGGTTTTTTATGCCTGTCAAACCCACATCCAGCCGATGCTGCCCGTGGCCTTGGGTGGTACAGCCATGTTTCTGCTGGGGCTGACGGATGATATTTCCGAGATGAATCCCCAGTATAAATTGATCGGTCAGGTGGTGGTGGCCTCCCTGCTGGTGATTTTCGGGTTTCAGTTTGACTGGTTTGAAGCCAAAACCGCCAATATCGTGGTCAGTGTCTTCTGGATTGTCGGCATTACCAATGCCTTTAATTTGTTGGACAATATGGATGGCCTGTCCGCAGGCATCGCCGTTATTTCCGGTTTTTTCCTGTTTGCCTGGTTATTGATCCTGCCAGTTGCGGAATCCCAGGTGTCGCCGGTCCAGCTAATGCTGGCCGCTTATATCGGTAGTCTGCTTGGGTTTTTGGTTTATAATTTCAATCCGGCCTCCATATTCATGGGAGACGCTGGCAGTCTGTTCATCGGGTTTACGCTGGCCGCCTTGACCCTTATGGAAACACCGCCGGAGGTTCAGGCCGCGCCTCTTTTTAATCAGCTTTCCGTGATCGCAGTTCCCTGTCTGATTTTGTTTATTCCGATTTTAGACACTGCTTTTGTCAGTGTGATGCGCAAACTGTTTAGACGGTCGGTTTTTCAGGGGGGCAGGGACCATTCCTCCCATCGGATGGTGGCCATCGGGTTTTCAGAAAAAAAAGCGGTGACTGTACTCTATATTTTCGCAGTTATTTCCGGCCTGCTGGCCCTGGGCGTTTACCCACTGAATATGGGCATCAGCATGGTCATCATCACCCTGTATTTGATTCTGGTGCTGCTTTTCTGGCTGTATCTGGCACATGTGAAAGTCTATGAAAAACCGCTGGATGGGGGCCGAAAACAGGCCGGATTTCTTATGCCGCCGCTCATGGAAGCCGGTTACGGCCGGACTTTTTTTTCTATTTTGCTGGACCTGGTGCTCATCACCGTATCTTACTATGCCGCTTATCTGCTGCGGTTTGGCGGGGATATCAGGCCGGAATTTCAACGTTTTATTCGGTCTTTGCCGATTTTGTTTGCCTGTCAGATTTTTTGTCTGTACGCTTTTGGCGTGTATCAACGATTGTGGCGCATATCACGGCTTGGGGATTTGTCCGCATATACCAAAGGCGTAACGTCAGGTGCGATTCTGGCAGTGCTGGTCATTGTGCTGGTTTACCGGTTCCAGGGATTTTCCCGGGCGGTATTTATTACTTACTGGGGTGTGATGCTGATTTTGCTGGTGTTTTCCCGATTTTTTTTCAGAATGCTTGATGATTGGGTGATCCGGGAAAAGCATAATGGAAAACCGGCATTGATTTATGGCGCCGGCATCGGCGGCCAGATGGCGGTTCGGGAGATAGAAACCAACGGTGAACTGGGATTGTTTGTGGTAGGCTTCATTGACGATGATCCTATTAAAAAAGGCAAAAAAATCAATGGGTATCCGGTTTTCGGAGGAAAAGATCATATTAAGGTTGTTGTCCATAAATACGCTATTAAAGAAATTGTGGTGTCGTTTAAAGACAGGGGGATGGAGAAAAAAAAAGATATCCATCGCCTTTGCACGAAGTCCGGGCTTGACCTCAAGGTCTCCCGGATGCGGTTGATTATTGAACCATAAAACATTCGGGGTTTCTTATGACCAAACGCACCAAACAAATTTTTCTTGTTCTTATCATCGGCTTTTGTTTTTCCTGCGCGCCAAAAGAGAGAGGCCCCGGGCCATTCTGGCAGATCAGTCCAGAAAAACGTCTCTATGACTCGGCAGAAAGCCATTATCAGTATGGTGAATACAATAAGGCCCTTTCGGGTTTTGAGTCTTATCTGGCGCAATTTTCTGATTCGCCCCTGGCCCCGGCTTCCCGGCTGCGCATCGGCATGATCCATGCGTTGAAACGTCAGTATGACAAGGCGCAAATCGATTTCCAGCAAGTCATTGCAGCGTATCCCAATACGCCTTACGCTATGGACGCACGGATGGAGCTGCTGGACGCATATTATAAAGCCGGAGATTACCAGCGGGTCACCGTGTCTGCGGGAAATGTTCTGGCCCAGCCGCTGACGGTCAAACAGGTCTATCGCGCCAATCTTATTATCGGCGATGCCTATATGGCCCTCAATTCTCCGAGGGACGCCTATTCTTCCTATCTGGGCGCTTTTCAGGCGGCCACGGAAAAACAAGCCATTGCCGCCATATCAAAATTGAAAACCGCACTGGCGCTTATGGAAACGACAGATTTGGCGGTTGAGCTGGAAAAGCTCGCCGGTCAGCCGCCCAGCGCGGAAGTGATGTATCAACTGGGCGTCAATTATGTAAAAGACGGCAAAGCCGATGATGCGACAGCGATCCTGTCGGCTTTTCTCTCTCAATACCCGTTTCATGAAAATGCCGATCAGGCCAAACAACTGATGGCGGAGGTCAAATCCCCGGCATTTGCGGATGGTCGGAAGATTATTATCGGCGTCCTGCTTCCCATGACCGGAAAATATGCCACATTCGGGCAGCAGGCGTATAACGGCATTGAATACGCCCTATCCCGGTTCGCGGCCCAGGAAGGGGGAAGCGCCATCAAAATTTTGCTGAAAGACACAGGGTCCGATCTCCAGAAAACCCGGCAGGCGGTGACCGAGCTGGCGGAGAGTCATGCCGCAGCCATTATCGGGCCGATTGGCACGGTGGATGAAGCGGCCCGGAGCGCCCAGGAATTCAAAATCCCTATTATTGTTCTGACCCAGAAAGACGGGGCCACCGCTATCGGTGATTATGTGTTTCGAAATTTTTTAACTCCCCATTTGCAGGTGAAAGCCCTGGTATCCTATGCCGTGGGCGTGCTGGGTCTTAAGCGGATTGCAATTTTGTATCCGGCTGAAAATTATGGATATACCCACATGAAACCATTCCAGGACGCGGTGGTCAAAGCCGGCGGTGTCATCACTGGCGCTGAAGCCTATCCGCCGGGCCAGACGGATTTTGCCGCCGCCATCAAAAAACTGGCTCCCCATGCAGGTGCGGCATCGTCTTCCGGGCCTGGGGCAGCAAATGAAACCGTAATACCGGGCTTATTGACGCAGGAACCCGATTTTGATGCAATTTTTATTCCGGATTCCCCGGACAAGGCTGGCCTGATCATTCCCCAATTGGCCTATTATGATGTGAAAAACACGGTGCTCCTGGGCACCAATTTATGGCATTCGGACAAATTAATCCGAATGGCGAAGGAGAATATTCAGACCGCGTTTATCACTGAAGGCTTTTTTGACAAAAGCGAATCCTCGCATGTGCGGCAATTTGTTTCCGGGTTTTCATCGGCGTACGGGAAAGTTCCGGAATTTATCGAAGCCATAAGCTATGATACGGCCATGATGGTGTTTGAACTGGCGGCCCGTTCCGATGTCAGTGATGGTGAGGATATTCGGAGGGAATTGCTGACCATGGCACCGTTTGAAGGGGTCACCGGCAAGACCACGTTTGATGAAAACCGGGAGGCGGTCAAGGATCTCACTATTTTAAAAATTTTCCAGGGCACGTTCCAGGAAGTGAACGGCCCGTCTTCCTTTTATTTTCAGTAGCCCTTTAACGTTCTTCCAGATTCGTCAAGTCCCCCTGGCCCGTGGCTTCCAGCACCGTCTGCCAGATTTTCCCGTGAGGGTTGATGCGTTTCCGCTTGCCCACGGTGACCGGAATGGGGACATTCACAAAAAAATTGTTCCAGTGACCGATGAGCATATTGGTTTTTCCGGCCATGCCCGCATGAACGGCGTCACGCCCCAGGAATCCGCAGAACACATGGTCATTGGCGTTGGCCGGAAGACTCCGGATCATATAAGAGGGGTCAATATATTTGATGGAAACTTCCATGCCCTTGCCGGTAAAATAGGACTGGATTTTATCTTTTAGAAACAGGCCGATATCAAAGAGTTTTAAATTGCCGGAAGGATCGTATTCAGCCTTGGTGTCCTTAAAAAAATTCTGGCCCGCGCCTTCGGCCACCACAATCACCGCATGATTTCTTTCACATAGCCGTTTTCCCAGCTTGGTCAGCAGCCCGTTTTTCCCTTCCAGCTCAAAATCAATTTCCGGAATCAGGACAAAATTGACATCCTGCTGGGCCAGAGTGGCTGTGGCGGCGATAAATCCGGAATGACGGCCCATGAGTTTGATCATGCCGATGCCGTTGGGATAGCCTTCGGCTTCCATGTGCGCGCCCTTGATGGCCGTGGTGGCGATATCCACGGCTGAGTCAAATCCAAATGACCGGGCCACCCGGAAAATATCGTTGTCAATAGTTTTGGGGACGCCGATGACGCTGATTTTTGTGTTTCGTTTTTTGATTTCTTCCACGATGCTGGACGCGGCCTTCAGCGTGCCGTCCCCGCCGATCA
>Ga0209467_1002063_pt1 | contig 15124 bp, 16 predicted proteins | sample Higcelwee11metaG_FD_187175 | JGI IMG/M metagenome (GOLD analysis project Ga0209467, IMG submission 187175) | Freshwater pond sediment microbial communities from the University of Edinburgh, under environmental carbon perturbations - High... | ecosystem: Environmental > Aquatic > Freshwater >...
CGGCGACGAGATCGACCACGACTACGTGCGCCACTTGCAGGCCGCCTCTCCCGGCCGGACCCCGCCTCCGATCAGGCCCGCTCCGGACGACCTGACCCGGCTTTTTGACCAGGAAGGGCCGGAAGGGCAGGACGGGGCGGAAATCGTCTATTATACGGCGGATATCGGGCACATGCCCCAGGTTCCTGACCACTGCCTGGACGCGGTGGTGTCCATCTCCGCCCTGGAGCACAACGACCACGCCGGGGTGCGCCGGGCCGTGGCCGAACTGGAACGCGCCATGAAGCCCGGGGCGTCCATGTGGATCACGGTCAGCGCCGCCAGGGACGACGACTGGTTCCACGGGCCGTCCAAGGGCTGGTGTTTTTCGGAAAAATCCCTCACGGAGCTTTTCGGACTGCATGCCCCGCAAAGCAACTTCGCGGACTTCGACCGCATCTTCGCCCTGCTGCGCCAGGGGGACGGGCTCAAGGAACGGCTGGCCCCGTTTTATTTCACCTCGGGGAATAACGGCATGCCCTGGGGGGTGTGGGATCCGCAGTATCAGCCCGTGGGCGTGGCCAGAACGCTGCCGCCCGCGCCGTAAAAAAACATCGGGGCGCGGCCGTCTCGCGCCGCGCCCCGAAAACATGTCTTTCCCTTGATCTGCGCCCCGTCACGGGTCACGGGTCGGCCCGCTCCCCACGGCGCCTGGCACGGCGTCTGGCACGGCTGTCCGCGCGTTTCCCCCCTGTTCCACGTCCTTTCAGGATCCGCCGCAGGATTTCGAGGACCCGGCGCTAGCCGTCGATGAGCCGGGCGTAGTCCGCGCGGGGAAAAACCTCCAACTTCCCGCCGACCGTGGCGTTTTGCACGGTGCGCCCATGCGCCTCGAAAAACCGCCGCGCCTCGCGGTAGGAAGGCTCCACCTTGTCCAGCCGGGGATCGTGCCAGCGCTTCCCCTTGCCGAAATACGCCGGATGAAAATGGTTCACGTCGTCCTCCCGGGAGGTGATGTTCGCCTGGCCGTTGGCGTAGTCGGGGAGAACGTAGTTAAAATCCACGCCGATCAGGTAGACCGGGTCGCACCCCATGTAATAGGCGAGCTGCATGGAAAGGTAGGTGACCGTCGATCCCCAGTAGATCCGCTCGGACGCATCCCCGGAAAACTGCGGATAAGGCTCGTATCTGCGCACGAAATCAACCCAGCAGACATCAGGACCATCCGCCAGGCAGTAGGACAGATCCTGGGGCAAAAATTTGACCATGCCGTCCAGGGCGTCGATATCCTTGCTATTGTCCTCGGCGACGAACACGTCCTCGACGGTATAATACGTCGGTCTGAAACCGAATTTTTCGAATCCGAGATAAATGCAGTTCATCCCGAAAGAGATCTCCCCGGAAAGAAAGGACAGCTCCATCAGGTTCAGGCTCGGTCCGTTGCCGACGATAAAGCAACGCCGTCCGACATGAATGTCTTTGAAGTCTCTGATGTCCGACATGATCAGCCTCCAGGACTGATGCAACGTTTGCAGATGAAATCCTCCGGCGACGGCGTCTGCCCCAGGGCCATCTTGCGCATGGCTTTCCATCGCGGTCCGGACAGGATGTCGCCAAGCCCCTCATCCATGATGTTTCCGAAGACGGTTTCCTTATGGTAATCCATGCAGCACAGAATCATCTCTCCCGTATACAGGAAGTGCAGCCATTGATCCACCCGGGGGCAGGCCGGGCCTCTGAGTTCGGAGCGCACGGGGCGCTTCAGGCGGATGGCGTTGCGGCGTATGGTCCCGGCCCGGTCATGATACCGGAACCATGTGACGTCGGGCTTTCGCCGCAGGCCATGCTTTTCGAATTGCCCCTCCCAGAAGGCGAGGTACTGCTCGCGGGTGAATTCGAAGTCGTGGCGCAACTCCCGGGTCATCCCCTGCCCGGAGCCGCGAATGAGCACCTTCAGGGGACGCTCCTCGGCCATGCGCAACAGGGTCATGACGTTGTTCAGGCAGCGTTCATAATCCAGCCCCATGATCCCGTCATGGGTACGCTTGTCCATGCCGTGAAAGCTGATCCAGATTTCGTGCTCCACGTCGGACATGAGTTCCGCCAGACGAGAAACGGCCGCGGCGTCGAGTCCGAAGGCGTTGGTTGAGAGCTCCAGGGACGTAAAATCCAGGCGCTTTTTTATCTCGGCGATGCGGTCGAATATTTTGGGATCGACGAGGGGTTCATTCTCCAGATAGACGCAGACTTTTTTCAGTTTTCTCTTTTCCAGCTGGCTCAAGATGCGTTCAAAAACGGCATCGCTCATTCGCCCCGGGTTTTCCTTGTGCCAGCTGTCCAGATAGGGGCACATGATGCATTTGCCGTTGCAGATGGATGTCGTCTGGATCTGGACGTTGTATCCGCCGAGATTTTCCACCAGGTGCGACAACGCGCCGGTTTCGCCCTCCTCCAGCATGGCCCGCCAGACCTTGACGCGCGTTTCGTGGAGGTTGGGCAGCCCGGGGTTTTTGCTTTCCGCCAGATCCACTTCGGCCAGGGCCTCGTCATAGCGCCCCAGATAGCGCAGGCTGTCGCTGCGGTTGAGATGGATCTCCACCCGGTCCGGATCGTTGGCCAGAACCCCGGCGAAGGCGTCCAGGGCCTGCTCGAACTGCCGCAGCCGGACATGGCAGACGGCCATGTGGTAATAGGCCGCCGCAACCTCCCTGGCCGAGGCCGCATCGCATGTCACGGCCATGGCCGCCGCCTCGCCTGCGCCCTTACGCCGGACATCCCTCCCCTTGCAGATATCGATGGTGGTATGGATATCCTTGACCATGCAATACTCATGATCGAGGCCGGTCCAGTTGTCGGCCACATGCTTGAAATCCGCGATGGCCTCGTCATAGCGCCGCAAGGCCAGAAGCAGATATCCCTTGAGGGCCGTGACCGGCAGGAGGTGTCCCGGCCTGTCCTTCATCTGCGCCAGAACCGCCAGGGAGGCCTCTTTGTCCACGGCGTTCTCACCGAAGATCAGCCAGTTGCGCTCCAGGGGGATTCCAGGCAGGCCGCGATCCGTAAGCGTCTCGCTCACGAGACGCACGATGTGCTGGGCGATGTCCTGTTGCCGCGTGGGGGAGTTGCTCCAGTTGTTGCTCCCGTGGACGCGATACATGCCCAGGGCCTGGGGGATGGTGCAAAGCGTGGAATAGGCCAGGGCCAGCCGCGTGAGGTATGCGTCGGCGCAAATGCGCAGCAGCTCCACCTCCGGCAGGGGGAAGACCTTGGCCACGACGTCCCGCCGCATGCACAGTCCGGAGGTGGGGACGAAAAAATCCACCAGGCCGAAGGTGAACATGTAGCTGCTGTGGTCATCCGGAACCAGGAAGGAACGGTACAGCTTGTCGCCGCATGTGAGGTTGTGCTGGACGAAACCGTGTTGCTCCAGAAACGGCAGCACGGTTTCGATCTTGCCGGGGGCCCAGGTGTCGTCGCTGTCCATGAAAAGAACCACATCGCCCGTGCTCCCGGCCACGCCTGCGTTCATGGCCCTGGCCTGGCCTGCATTCTCCTGAAAAATGGGGCGGACACAAGGATGGCGGGCGGCGTAGCCGGTCAGGATGTCCCGGGACTTGTCCGTGGAGCCGTCGTCCACGACGATGATCTCATCCGCCGGGGTGGTCTGGGCCAGGATAGAATCCAGGGCCTGCGGCAGAAACCGGGCATAATTGTAATTGGACATCACGACCGAGATCGTTTTGGGCATGGCGGCGCTCCTTCAACCACGCTGGCGGCGCGCATGGCCGAGCCAGTGTCTCGTCAGGTGAAAATAAATGCCTGCCCAGCGGAACAGATTGAAAAAGAGCAGGGGGATGCTGGTGTGGCCATGTTTGAGCATGGCCGGGGCCTTGCGGTAATAGTCGCGAAACGAGCGCCAGGCCTGGGCGGCGACCTCGCCGGGGGGCGATCCCTTGCACTCCAGCGAATGGACGGTGTTCGAGATCCCCTGCCACCAGAGCCGACGGACGAAAAAAACCGCCGTCATCCGGCTGCGGTGCACCAGATGTTTGACCGAGATGGCCGGGGAATACCATTTTTTCAGCCCCCGGGCGTCGATGAATTCGAAGACCGGCCATTCCTCGTTGGACAGCAGATTGTTTTTTTTGCGCCCGAGGTTTGTCGGAAAGCCGCCGCAGGCCTCGAGCACCTCTTTGGTGAAGGCCATGTTGGCGCCGAAAAAATAGCTCCCCGTCGGCATGTATTTCTCGGCCTGTCCATACTTCACGCAGGAAAAATAGGCATACATGGGCCTGGTGATCCAGCGGGGCTTGTCCGTCTCCCACAGGGGGTGGATGTCGCCGCCGACGCTGGCCACCTCCGGATCCCGCCGAAAGGCGGCGACGATCAGTTCAAGCCATTTCGGATCGGCCACGGCGTCGTCGTCGAGGTAGGCCACATAACGTCCCCGGGCGGCGCGAAGCCCCGTGTTGCGGGCCTGGGACAGGCCTGGAACAGACTCCTGCAAATAAACGATCCGGCCAGGGGCGTCCGGGGACCGGAACGCGTCGAGGGACTCCTGGAAGGCCGCAAAGGCCCCGGGGTCGGGATGGTTCAGGACCACCACCACCTCGTAGCGGTCCCTCTCCAGGGTCTGTCCCTGAAGACTGGCCACCGCCGCCTTCAGACAATCCCGGGCGCCGGTCGTGCAAATGACCGCCGATATCTCGGGGGTGACCGTTTCCGGAGCCGCCTTCGCCATCTGTTGCGTCACAGCGTCCTTCCTGGCCTTTTACATGGTGTCGGGGGTCGCATCATCCCTCTCCCGCCAGCGTCAGACGGGCCATCATCCGCTCCAGGGCATGCTCGCGCTGCGGCGCGTCCATGGCCAGAATTTCCATCCCTTCATCCCCTCTATTTTGCAATATCCGTTCCAGCAACCCGCAAATATTCCTGGCCAAATCCCGGTCCAGGCGTTCCGTTCCGGGCAGGCAGGCGGCGGCCCGGGCGGCGAAATAGGCCGCCGTTTCCGTGGGGCGACGGGACAGGGCCGGATCGTCCAGACGCTTCGCAAGATCCCTGGTCACGTCGAGAAGCCGCCCCGGCGATCCGACTCTGAGCCCTTCCATCCGGACGGCCGTCAAAAGGCACCCGGCCAGGCAGCCCAGAAGTCCTTCCAGCCGCCCGCCGGGCGGAAAATCCGAACCGAGCAGAACCTCGGCCACGCGGTGGTGCACCGTGGCGTCATGGGCATATTGGCGGTCCAGGTTCCGGGACATGCTGCCGGGATGGCGGCGGTAGGCCGCAAGGACGGCGGGATTGGGCACGACCCGGGTGCCCGCCGCCGCCAGCCTGAACCACAGGTCGTAATCCTCGCAGGCCAAAAGGTCCGTATCGAAGCCCCCGGCCCGGACCACGGCCTCGCGCCGGACCAGGAAGCCGTGGGGCGGGGCGATGTTGAAATGGCACAGGTGGGCGTCCAGATCCTGCCGGAAAAGCCGCCACTCGCCGCAGGGGATCGGGACGCCGTGGGGATCGCAGGCCTCGAAAAAAAAGCTGCGGCACACGGCCAGGGCCGCCTCGCCCCAGGTTTCCAGGATGCCCAGTTGGGAGCGGACGGCGTCCGGAGAAAGCAGGTCGTCGGCGTCGAGAAAAAGGAGCCAGCGCCCCCGGGCGGCCGCTATCCCGGCGTTGCGGGCGGCGGACAGGCCCTGGTTGGACTGGCTCACCACGCGCACCCGGGAGGAGAAGCGGTCAAGGATCTGCGGAGTGTCGTCCGTGGACCCGTCGTCCACCACGATGACCTCGCACAACTCCCGGGGCTGGACCAGGGCGCTTTGCAGGGCATGAGGCAGAAACGCCGCGTAGTTGTAGGCCGGGACGATGATCGAGACCTGGGGGTCGCGCGTCACCTGCGGCCCCCTATTCCGTGGAGAGCTTGCACAGGCAGCCGCCGTCGATGACGAAGCCTTGCCCGGTGACGAAGGCGGATTTTTCCGGGTCGGCCAAAAAGACCACGGTCTGGGCGATGTCTTCCGGGCGGCCGATGCGCCCCAGGGGATGGCGCTCGGCAAGCTGGGAGCAGGGGTCCGCGCCGCCCTGCTCCCCGTAGAGGTCGCGGGTCAGGCCCCGGCGCAGCATGTCCGTGTCCACGGCCCCGGGCAGGACGGCATTGGCCCGCACCAGGGGGGCGAATTCCAGGGCCATGGTCCGGGTCAGGGCCAAAAGGCCGCCCTTGCTGGCGGCATAGGCCCCGATGGCCGGGGAGGTGGCCACGGCGTGCACCGAGGCGATGTTCACCACGGCCCCGCCCGCCCGTTTGAGATGTCCCAGGAGTTCCACGGCCAGGACGAACGGCGCCACGAGATTGACGTCCAGCACGGCGCGAAACTCCGCCACGCCGGTCTCGGCCAGGGGTTTCGTGACCTGGAGGGCGGCGTTGTTGACCAGACAGGCCAGGCCGTCCTCGCGCTGCCGCACCTGGGCCGCCACGGCGACGGCCTGGTCCTCGCGGGACAGGTCGGCGATGAAAAATCCGGCGAACAGGGCGGCGTCCTCCGGGCGTTCCGGCTGGTCCAGGTCCGCGCCGTAGACCCGAAGCCCCTCCCGGTGCAGGGCCTTGGCGCAGGCCAGTCCTATCCCCCGGGCCGCGCCCGTGACCAGGGCTTGGCCGTTCATCCCCGGCCCTCAAGCACGGCCAGCAGGTTGTCGATGGTGCTGCGGTGGATTTTTTCCCAGTACAGGGCGCTGGAATTGGCGTTGTGCGGGGCCATGAGCACATTTTTCATGGCCAAAAGCGGGCTGTCCGCAGGCAGGGGCTCGTGCTCGAAGACGTCCAGGGCCGCGCCCGCCAGCCTGCCGGACTCCAGGGCCCGGATCAGGGCCGGTTCGTCCACCACCGGTCCCCGGCTGGCGTTGATCAGCACCGCCCCGGGCTTCATGAGGCCGAACTGGGCGTCGCTCATGAGGTGGAAGCTGGTGGGGTTTAGGTCCGTGTGCAGGGAGATGAAGTCGCTTCTCGCCAGGAGGTCGTCCTTGCCGGTCACGAGAAGGCCGGTCTTTGCCACGAAGGCCGCGTCGATCTCCTTGATGTCGTGTCCGAGCACGGTCATGCCCAGGGCGCGCAGGGTGCGCACCGTGGCCTTGCCCGTGTCGCCCACGCCGATGACCCCCAGCACGCACTCGGAAAGCACCCGGCCAGGGAGCTTTTTCCAGACCCCGGCGTGCATGAGGTCGTTGCTGTCCACGATGCGCCGGGTGAAGGCCAGAAGGAACCCGAGTACGGTCTCGGCCACGGGCACGCTGAAGGCGTCGGGGGTGCGGCGGATGGCCACCCCGCGCTCGGTGCAGGCGGCGGCGTCCAAAGAGTCCACCCCGGTGCCCCACTTGGAGAGCACCTTCAGGCGCGGCGCGGCCTCGATAACCTGGCGGGTGAAGCGGTCGTCGCCGCACATCACGCCGTCGATGTCCGTCATAAGCGGCAGGAGGTCTTCCTGCTCCAGGCGCTCCCGCACCTGGGGAATCACAAGCTCCACGCCCCTGGCCTCAAGCTCGGGCCGGAAGCGTTCGATGACGGGTTGCAGATACGGCGCGGTGACCAGCACTTTCCATTTCATAATGCGTCCTTTTGCAGCCTTGTTGCGCGGTAGACGAGCTCCGCGAGTTGAAAATCGAATTCCTCGTCGATGTCCATGGCCTCCTGGGGCGGGACCGGAAAAAGCAGGGGCCGCTCGCCGATGCGGTTGCCATGGCGCTTCAGGGAGGCGGCGGAGAAAAGGTAGAGGTTGGAATTTTCCTCGAAAACCGGCGGCAGATCCTGGGTGCGCAGGAGCACCTGGGGATCATGGTTCAGGGGGCGGCCTGCGGCGTCCCACAGCCTCGTCTGCATGGCCGTCACGGAAAAAAGGGAATCGTGTTCCGGCAGGGCGGCGGCAAAGGCGTCCACGGCCCGGGCGATGGTCTCCGGGCGAAGCAACGGATTGGTGCTGTGGGTCTGGAGGTAATAGTCCGCCGGAAAAAGCTCCACATCGTGCAACAGGATGCGGTTCATGGGCACCTCGCCGCCGCACAACTCGCGCGGGCGTTCGATGCAGACCACGTCCGGGAAGTGTCTGGCCGCGTCCTGTCGGATAAGCGGGCTGTCGGTATCGATGACGATCTTCCGGATGCGGCCGCAGGCCAAAAGGGCGCGCACGATGTGGTGGTACAGGGGAAGCCCGCCGAAGTCGCGGTAATTCTTGCCCGGCACCCGTTCGCTTTCGTGGCGCATGGGCGCCAGGGCCACGATGTCCAGGGCGGCGTGGGCCATCAGCGAAAACCCCGGCGCAAACCCCGGCGCGGCCCCAGGCAGGCGGAGGCGTCACAGGGTGTATTTTTCATCGAAACGCTCCGGATAGGGGACGCGGCCCCCGGGCAGGGGTGGGGCCTGTTTCACGGGACGCGGCGCGGGGGCGGCGGGATAATAGAACCGCTCCTTGAGCAGGGCCGAGACTGGCTCGGTCTGGCGGCTGCCCCGGTAGGCCCCCCAGAACTGCATGAGCCGGAAGACCATAATATCCCGGACATGACGCGGCAAGCCCCCCTCGCGCCAGGCGCTTCTGCAATCGTTGGCCACATTTCCCGCGTAGAGTCGGCAGAAGTCCCACAGGGTGAGCCGGGCCTCGGGATACATGCGGCGATAGGCGATGGCCTCGCGGCGGTAGCGGTTGCGCACCGTGGCCGGGCGCTCCTCGTGGATATGGATGACCTCGGCGACGGCGGCATAGGCGACGCGGTGGCCGCCCAGAGCGGCCCGTCGGGCGAAATCCAGATCCTCGAGCCCCGTCAGGGACTCGTCGAAACCAAGCGTCTGCCACACGTCGCGGCGAAAGGCGCTATTGGCGTTGTTGCAGAAGGGATGCTCCTGGTCGGTCTGGTCCTGGTTCGGGTACCAGGCCCGGAAAATCTGCCGCTCACTGTAGCTGCTGCGGTGATTCCCCCGCTGTTTGCCGTAGGCCACGGCCACGCCCGGATCGGCGAACGGCGCCAGCAGGCTGTCCAGCCAGGTCTGGTAGACCGGATAGGCATGGGCGCTCACGAAAACCAGGAACTCCCCCCGGGCGGCGGCGGCCCCCAGGTTGCACGAGCGGCCGAAGGAGAAGGCCTCGGGGGCCAGGGACAGGATTTTGACGCCGTGGGCGGCCAGGATGCGCAAGGTGTCGTCCGTGGAGCCGGAGTCCACGGCGATGATCTCGTAGTCCCGCATGGCCTGTTGGGAAATGCCGTACAGAAGGCGCGGCAGGTGCGCCGCCTCATTGTAGCATCGGATGATGATCGAGCATCGTACGGACATGGGATGCCTACCGGGTTGCGGTCAGGGCGGCGTAGTCCGCCCGGGGAAAGGCCTCCAGCTTGCCGCCTGCCGTGGCGTTGAGGATTCGCCGTCCCCGGCCGGAGACGAAGGCCTGCGCCAACTCGTAGGAGGGCAGCACCCTGTCCAGGCGGGGGTTGTGCCAGCGTTTGCCGGGCCCGAAATAGGCGGGATGGAAATGGTTCACATCCGGCTCCCGGGAGGTGATCTCCTCCTGGCCCGTGGCATGGTCCGGCACCGTGTAGTCGAAATCCACGCCGATGAGGCAGATGGGGTCGCAGCCCATGTAATAGGCCAACTGGATGGCCAGATAGGTCACCGTCGACCCCCAATAGACCTTATCGGCGGCATCCTCGGAAAATTGAGGGTAAGGCTTGTACAAACGGGGGAAATTCACCCAGCAGACGTCCGGGCCGTCCGCCAGGGCGTGGGCGAGGTCCGTGGGAAAAAACTTGACCAAGCCCGTCAGGGCGTTGATCTCCAGACGGTTGTCCTCGGCCACGAACACGTCTTCCACCGTGTAGTAGGTAGGCCGAAAATCCAGAGTCTCGAACCCCAGAAAGATGCAGTTCATGCCGAAGGTGATCTCGTCCCGCAACGGCGCGAGGTCCATGGTGTTGAGGCTTGGTCCGTTGCCGACGATAAAACACCGCCGCCCGCTGTGGATGCCCCTAAAGTCAATCACCGCAGGCATTGTCATCCTCCAGGGCTTATGCAGCGTTTGCAGATGAAGTCGTCCGGGCTGGCGACACGTCCCGTGACCATGCCGGAAAGCTCGGCATAGGCCGACCCGGCCAGGATGGCGTCCAGATCCCGCTCGACGATGCTTCCGAAGACCGTCTCGCGATGGTAGTCCATGCAGCACAGGATCAGTTCTCCTGTGTACAGGATGTGCAGCCAGCGGTCCAGCCTGGGGCAGGCGAATCCGGTCAGGTCCGGGCGCACCGGGGCGTCCAGTCGCACCTGGTTGCGGCGGATGGTCCCGGCCCGGTCGTGGTAACGGATCCAGTTGATGCCCGGCCGGGTGCGGATGCCGTGCGCGGCGAGCTGGCCTTCCCAGAAACGGCGGAAGTCGTCCTCGCTGAATTCAAAATCATGACGCAGGGCGGGCGTGAATCCCTGCCCCGCCCCCCGGATGATCACCCGCAGGGGGATCTCGTCGGCGAGCTTGAGCAGCCGGACCACATTGTCCAGGCAACGCTCGTAGTCGATGCCCATGACCCCCTGGTGGGTGCGCTTGTCCACGCCGTGGAAGCTGACCCATATCTCATGGGGCACGTCCGCGAAGAGCTCGGCCAGCCGGTTCGCGGCGGCCTCGTCCAGGGCCAGGGCGTTGGTGGACAGCTCCAGGGACGTAAATCGCAGGCGCTTTTTGATCTCGGCGATCCGCTCGAAGATGGCCGGATCGAGCAGGGGCTCGTTTTCCAGATAGGGGCAGACCTTTCCCAGGGCGTGCGGGGCCAACTGGGACAGGACGCGCTCGAAGACCACATCGCTCATGCGCCCGGGGTGCTTCTTGTGCCAGCTGTCCAGGTACGGGCAGATGATGCACTTGCCGGAGCAGGCGGAGGTGGTCTGGATCTGAATGTCTCTCACAAGCGGGCTCCCCCCAGTCGGTCATGCGTTCAAGGCGAAAAAACATTTGCAAAGTCCGTGCCTTGTCCGCCAAGGCCGCCGGGAAATGCCGGACGGACGGACGGCGGCCGCCTTGGCGCGGCAACCGGCGGCCGCGTCCGGACGGATGGCCGCCGGGAAAGGCGTTGCATCGCCGGAGGGATTTGATACCGTCGCGCCATGCAGCATGGCCAAGGGTCTAGAAAACCAAGGACAAGGAAGGCGACACCGTGGAGAAAGTCAGCATCGTCGTTGCCACATACAATCAGGCCGGTTACCTGCCCGGCTGCCTGGACTCCATCTTCTTCCAGGACCACCCGGACATTGAGATCGTGGTCGTCAACGACGGCTCCTCGGACGACACCGCCCAGGTTCTCGAGGCCTACCAGCACGCCCTGGCCACGGAACAAACCTCCTTCGCCGCGCGCTACGACGAGGCCACCCGAACCGTGCAGCGGCAGTGGCATCCCCGCTACCCCCGGCAGGGGCGCACCCTGCGCGTCCTGCATCAGGAAAACCAGGGCCTGAGCATGGCCCTCAACGCCGGAACCCGGGCCGCCACCGGCGCGTACGTCACCTTCATCGCCTCCGACGACATGCTTTTGCCGTCCATGGTCTCCACCCTGCTGGCGGCCATCCGGGAAAATGGCGCGGACTTCGCCTACGCCGACATGCACATCGTGGACGACGCGGGACGCATCCTGCGCCGGTTCGCGTTGCCGGACTATTCCTTTGAAAACGCCTTCTGTGACTGGTATCTGTGCGGCATCTGCAAGCTTTACAAAAAATCCCTGCACGACGTCTCCGGGTATTTCGACCCCGCCTGCGTCTCCCAGGACCACGACATGTACCTGCGCTTCGCCATGGACGGCGCGAAGTTCCTTCATGTGCCCCGCGTCCTGGCCAACGTGCGCATCCACGACAAGGACCGCAAGGTGGACAACCACTCCCCTGAAAAGGAGTCCCGCCAGTTCGCGGACTCCATACGCCTGGTCCTCGCGGCCCGGCGCTTCAAGCAGGAGCACGGCGCGGCGTAGCCGCAGCGGCCACTCCCCCCTTTTTACGCACGCCCCCGGCGAGGCCGGATCGATCCCGTGTCCGCATTCCGGCCCAGTCCTGTCGCCTGCCAGACCGTAGTCTGTCAGCAGGGCGACCACCTTGGGGCCAGCGTCGGCTTCATGCCGGGACATGGGCAGGTGTCCTCCCTCTCCGCCTGGGCACAATGGAGACAGACGATGGACGCCTCCCTCAAACCCCGGGGGCTGGGTAGTCGCTTCCAAGGGGCGGGGAAACCTTTGAGGGCTATACGGCGGCGGGTTGGGTCTTGGGACGCTGATCCAGGGTGATGGAGAAGGAAACGGCGTACAGGTGGTGGAAAAAATCCACATATTCCACATGGACGTCGCTTGGGACGGTGATGCGGGCCGGGGCGAAGTTGATGATGCCCTTGATCCCGGCCTCGGCCAGGAAATTGGCGGCGCGCTGGGCCCGATCCGGGGGGGTGGTGATCAGCCCGATCTCGATGTCCAGATCCCGGGCCGTCTCCTTGAGACGTCTGGTACAGACCACCTCCAGGCCGATGACCTCCTCGCCGATCTTGAAGGGATCACAGTCGAAGGCGGCCACGATGTCGAAGCCCCGGTATTTGAATTCCCTGTGCCGCAAAAGCGCCTTGCCCAGATTGCCCACGCCCACCAGGGCGCATTTCCACATGCGGTCGACGCCGAGGGAACGCTTGATGGCGGTGATGAGATCCTGAACATGATACCCGACGCCGCGCACGCCGAATTCGCCGAAATAGGCCAAGTCTTTGCGGATCTGGGAAGGATTGACGTTGCAGGTTCTGGCCAGAAGCTCCGAGGACACGACCGGCGTTCCTTCGCGCTTGAAGGACTCCAGCACCTGGACATACATGGCCAGGCGCTTGATGGTTGCTCTTGGGATGTGGTCGCTTTTCACGATGATATGCCGGTGTGGGAACAGCTAACGATGTGAAACTTTTAACAAGTGCTGTTTTTAAAAAAGGAGGCCGGGCGCACCGGCCTCCTTTTCCCGAATCGGTATGTTCGCAATTAACCCATGTAGGGGTTGGCGAACAGCAGGATCAGGTTGATGACCAAGCCGTAAATGGCCAGGGACTCGAGGAAGGCCAGGCCGAGGATCAGGGTGACGGTGATCTTGCCGCTGGCCTCGGGGTTGCGGGCGGTGCCTTCGCAGGCGGCCTTGATGCCCAGGCCCATGCCGATGCCGCAGCCGGCGGCGGCGACGCCCTGAGCCAAAGCGGTGGCCCAGGAGATGGTGGCGACGACGGCGGGATCGCCAGCGGCGAAGGCCACGCCAGCCAGGGCGAGAAGGGCCACGGTGTTCAGGGCGGTCATCAGAATCTTGCGCATTGGTGCATCCTCCATAAACGGAATGCGGTTAGTAGTGTTGTTGGTCCTAAGGACCATTTCCCCCGATTCTAATGGGCGTGTTCCAGCGATCCCTTGAGGTAGATCATGGACAGCATGAAGAACACGAAGGCCTGGATGGTCTTGGCCAGAATGAACATGAAGTACATGGGAAAGGTGGAGACCACCGGGGCCAAGGCGAAAAGCAGCACCAGGACGATTTCACCGCCGCGCACGTTGCCGAAAAGACGCAGGGTGAGCGAAAGCGGCCGGGCCAGGTGGGAGATAAGTTCCACCGGAAGCATGAGCGGAATGAGCCACCAGAACGGTCCAAGGAAGTGCTTGATGTAGCCGGGGCCCCACAGCTTGAGTCCCCAGAAGTTGTAATAGACAAAAACCGTGAGCGCCATGGCCGCATTGGTGTTGATGTTGGCCGTGGGCGCGTCGAAGCCGGGCACAAAGCCGATGAGGTTGCCGATGAGGATGAAGACGAAAAGGCCGCACAGGAACGGAAAGACCTTGCGCCCTTTTTCGCCGATGTTGGCGACCACGAAACTTTCCAGGCCGCCTACCATGAATTCGAAAAAGTTCTGCATCCCTCCGGGAACCATGGCCAGCTTGCGGGTAGCCATGGTGCCGAGCACGATCATGATGACCATGACCACCCAGGCGTTCACGACGTTGCCCGGAATGTTCAGGCCAGCTGCGTGAAAGGCCTCCTCGACGATCAGAAGGGGATGCGGAAGTCCACCAGCCATAGCTTATGCCTCCTTTCCATTTGGCGCTTCCCGCGTTCCGGAGGCCGCGATTTTGACGGCGCCCCAGCACAGAAAATTGACGACGATGATTGAAACCCCGGTCAAAAGCGCGACGGGCCGCGCCCCTGCCCACACGATAAGCGCGTAAAGGACCGCGCCGGTCAGCCCCAGCCGCAGATAAAACCGGGTCAAGGTGGCCAGGACGGCCTCGGTCCGGTTGGGCTGGGAGGTGATGCGCTCGCCGAATCCGGCCAGAAACCAGAAGTTCAGCGACGCCAGGACCGTCCCCGCGCCGTACGACCACGCCCACGCCGAAAACCCCAGAATCGCCAAGCAGAACACCGTGGAAAATCCGGCCAAAAGAATCTGGTTGCGCACCAGCATCCTGATGTCCGGATTGACGAACCCCCTGCGGAAAAGCATCCGGTCGAAGGAGGTCACAAGCGAGCTAGCCCTGGTCGTCATGGTTCGTCGTCGTGTTCTCTTCCTGGAATTTCTTGGCTTCCAGGTAGATGTTCCGAAATCCTGCGGCAATGCCGAACAGCAAAAACAACAGAAGCAACCACGGCTTGGTGCCAAGCCACACGTCCAGCCAATATCCGATGAAAAGCCCCACAAGAACGCCGGAAACCAGATGCAGCCCCATGACCGAGGCGTTCCCTACGGCATCCCACGTCTTTTTATCTTTAAATATCGGCGACTTGAGAAATTTATCCAGCACCCAATCCTCCCCCGTCCCAGGCCTTTTTGCAGCCGCTTGCCGCCACACGCGACGGAGATCGTGCAAGACTTCACAAGTCGCGAAGCCCTAACACGGCCAAATTGGGAAAGTCAACGGTGTTTGCGGTTTTATCACGCAATTCCCGCCCTGGGAAGCCCCTTGCCGACATTGCGGCGCCCCCGGCGGGGGGCCTCGCCCTCACAGGGGGAACGTCACCGTGATCTGCACGCCCCGCGAGGCCGGGTCCATGCGCACCTCGCCGCCGAGCTGACCGGCCAGCCCCTGCACGAGTTCCAGGCCCAGGCTGTCCAGGCTGGCGTTCTCACGAACCCCG
>Ga0209467_1002066_pt1 | contig 15113 bp, 13 predicted proteins | sample Higcelwee11metaG_FD_187175 | JGI IMG/M metagenome (GOLD analysis project Ga0209467, IMG submission 187175) | Freshwater pond sediment microbial communities from the University of Edinburgh, under environmental carbon perturbations - High... | ecosystem: Environmental > Aquatic > Freshwater >...
TTTGGTCTACCGCATATATTTGGCTTACCAATGTCGGAAAATATCTCTTAATTGCTGTTGAGGTATTAGTTTTGGGAGTATTCTTCTCTCGATTTATACTGGATAGACAGAATAACGATCTTACCGAAGAGGTAAATGCTAAGGTTACCCTACTCTCAAATGAAAGTTGGCAAAAGAATGCCGCGATCTATGAAAACTACCAATATCTTTTAAGTGATGTAAAAACAGTCAAAGAGAAACAGATAATTAATTCGGTAAAAGTAAGTGAATTAATAAGTGGAATCCCCTCTTCTCTGCATCTTTCTTCATTTGGGTTCTCTGCTAACAAGATTACTTTGAGATTGACCTCTAACAGTTTGAATTCAATTAAGGATTACGAATCATCATTAAAGAACAATCCTAATTACTCTAATGTTGTATTCTCAATAGACAAGAGTGATGATGAGATAAATGTGAGTGTTAACTTTGGTTTCGTACTTGATTAATTATGGAAAGAAAAAGATTAAATACAGAAGAATATATCAAGTTCATCAAAGAATCTCCTGAGAAAAAGCGAGGATATATATTCGCAGGTGCGACTGTTTTTGTATCAATATTGTTAATAATCTTTGCAGTACGTCCTACTATTGTTACTATCACGGGAATCAATGCTTCCATTAAGGAGAAAAACAGATTGAATACGGCATTGGATGCGAAGATTAGTACATTAAATAAGTTGGATAAACAATTTCAAGATATTGGGACTGATCTTAATGATCTAAGATTGATATATCCTGCGGATGGGAACTTCAGTCTTTTGCTTGCGAATATCAACCCTATCCTCTCTAGAAACGGGTTCTTCTTGAATGGAATAAGTTTTGATAAATATAGTGACAAGAATATATCTTTCACACCAAAAGTTCTTGTGCCATGGTCAGTTAAAATATCTACCAAGGGAAAGACTGCAAATGTGATTAACCTTTTGAAGGATCTCGAGGCTATGCCTATGTTCCCTGTTATTGAAAGTTTCTCATATACTGATCAAAAGGATGAGAGTGGCTTAACTAATTACAGTATAAATATGCGTATATATAAGATAGATAATGCTAACTTTTACGAATAGTAACATATGGATATCTTAAAAAGATCATTAATAGCAATTGTACTACTACTTGTTGTAGTAGTGGCTTGGGTTGGGGCATCAATCTACTTTAAGCAGACCGCTGTTGATGTAAATCCTAATGCGGCATCATATACTAAGCAGATCAAAAGTGCTTTTGATACAGATGAATTGGAAGTTGTAACCGAAAGGACGACAAAAAGTTTTTCAGTATCCCCTTCTGAATTTTTAAACCTCACTGAAGGGTCGAATTAATCGATGTAATCGTCAAGCTTCTGTTGAGTAGATTTCTCTTTGAGTTTTTTTAATGCTTTGGCTTCGATTTGTCTAATTCTTTCTCTAGTAACACCAAATTCTTTTCCAACTTCCTCGAGTGTTCTTGATACTCCATCATCAAGACCAAATCTTAATGAAAGTACCCTTCTTTCTCTGTCTTGGAGTGTATCCAAGATATCTTTTAATTGGTTCTTAAGATACTCTGAAGTTGCAAATTCTTCTGGAGATTGAGACCAGTCATCAGCTATGACATCTTGAAGCTTACTATCCTTCTCCTCACCTATTGGTGTTGAGAGTGATGTAGGATTCTGTTTGATCTTTCTGATTTCAGCAACCTTGTCCAATTCGATATCCATCTCTTTTGCAATTTCTTCATCCTTTGGAGGTCTTCCTAATCTTGTAGTTAGAGAGTTATTAACCTTGTTAAATTTGTTGATAGTTTCAATCATGTGTACAGGAACACGGATAGTTCTAGCTTGGTCTGCAATAGCTCTGGTTATGGCTTGTCTAATCCACCATGTAGCATATGTAGAGAATTTGAAACCCTTGGTGTAGTCAAATTTCTCAACTGCTCTCATTAAACCGATATTTCCCTCCTGTATCAAATCCAAAAGTTCTAATCCACTCTTGCTGTATTTCTTTGCAATACTTACAACTAATCTCAAGTTTGCTGTGATTAGTAATTGAGTAGCTTCTTCGTCTCCCTTCTCTATTCTTTTTGCTAATATCTTTTCTTCCTCGCCTGTTAGTAGAGGAATTCTTCCAATTTCGTAAAGGTATGATCTAATAGCATCGGTAGAGAGGCTAGATTGAATAGTTTTAAGGATACGAATTTTCTTTTCAAGAGTAAGCTCTTCTTTTACAGGAACATCAATATTTTCCTCTGGTTCTAAAACCTCTATCTCATTTTCTTGTAATGATGCAAATATGTCATCTAAGAGATCTACATCTTCTTCTATGGTTGGAAATACATCTAACAAATCCTCTTGAGTAAGGAATCCTTGATCTTTGCCTTTGTCGATTAAGACTTTGACTGCTTTCTCTTTGTCTGTCATAGAAAATTTTGTGATATAATTTTAGATATGGACAGTAAAAAAGATATTTTACTTGAAAAAAAACAATTCTTTCTGGACACAGTTGCCAGGTTTTGTGATAAGTGCGGTACCCAGTATGAACTTGGTGATGTAAACATCATCCAGAACACCGGAGTATCAAGCATTATACACTTTTCTTGTCATAATTGTAAATCAAAACACATAGCTACATTGATTGTTCCACTTGGTATTAGCAACAGAGTGTCGGTTAATACAGACCTTGATGTAAAAGAGATAAAGAGCTTTACGACTGAAAAAGAGATATCTACTCAGGATATTTTAGAAATATATACCTGCTTAAAGAATAATCCGAAGGTGGTTGTTTAATTGTTTGTATTCCAAACGATATTGTATTCCTGGTCAGTTGATAGCTCGAATCGACTAGAGAGCTGATTTTTTATACTGTTTAGATTTGCATTAGATTCAACATTCCAACTTTCAGGATATGAGATATCTAACTTATATGCATGTGACGTCTCCCCTGCTTGTTTAAATATATCCAGATTTAAGAAAATATTCTTTCCATTAACCTCAAGTGGGAAATTTAATAAATTGGATGATCTTGATATACGATATGATATTTCTAATGTGTTTGTGCTATTTGCTGGTACATTAAACCATCCCCCTATTATCTTAAACCCACTCTCTTTAAATGTATCAAACTTGTTGTCCTTCATGCCCTTTACCGAAAGTACGGTTGCACCTGAAGGTATATATATCCTTTGGTAGTTAACATAGTCTCCTTCAGGGTATGTGGTGGTCTTTGAGCTATTTTCACTAGAGATTGTATATGTAAAATCAACAGTATCTTCATCTTGAATGTTTACGGCTAAATTGTAGTTTTTACTTAGGTACAGATTAGCTTTGTTTCCACCCCAGTTCCAATCGACTGCAATAGGTGCCTCGTTATATCTAGAATCCAATGCACCAGCCCAAGATCGATCATTGAAGAAATTAAATGCATCAGTATTTTTAAATGTTGCTTGTAAGTGCTTTTCATCTAATGATTCTTCAAACACGCTTCCTAATCCAATCATATCTTTGATATTCATCGAAAGGAGTTTGGTAATGATTTGGTTAGCAAGATCTGCTAAGAAAGTTGTTTTTTGTGTTGACCCTGGAACGAAGTCCTCATGCATTTGGAAGATTTTTGAGTAGAGATTTGAACTGGTTACAAGCTCAGTTTCGCCTGGAACTTCAATCCCGCCCCATTTATCCAGAAGTTTTTGCATAAAGGCTATGTCGATTGTAACTACACCGTCTAGGTCATTACCTTTACCAAGTGCTTCAATGTATGGTTCTGCAGACACCTCCGTCTCTGTAAGGTCTGGATACCAGTTTATTAACGCAAATGGCCAATTGGTTATGCCTAACGCCTGCTGCATCGACTTAGGAGCTGTAAACGATTTTCCTTGAACCTTTAAAGTTCCATCAGCATTGTAAATATCATCTACGAAGAGTTCTCGAATCTGTCCCCCTTCGATTCCAACGATTCCATAACTTGTTAACCAACCTCCCGTACTTCGGAGTTCTGATTCATTTTGGAGTAATACAAGATATCTTTGTCTTTCAGTTACGCCAAGTAAATCAGGAAGGAATATGACTACCTTTTGAAATATCTCAGTACCATTAGTTAGTTGAGTAATTAAATCTTTAATGGAAGCAATACTATTTCTTGAAAAAGATGGAAATTCATTAATATTGATCTGATTAATGATGCCATTTGCTAATGAAATTTTGTATGCGGCTTCTTTTACCTTGTAGCTGTTGTCTGAAATATCGTTTAAGTATTCAGTATACTCCCGAGTGGTTTTAGGAGTTGAAGATTGGAAGTCAATTGAAGGTTCAAAGTTTTGAACATATTCTGAAAGAGGTGCAATTGCACCGAGCATATTTGTAGCTCCATCAGTAGCGTATTGTGCACTTAGAAGGAGTTGGGTTGTGTTACTGTAAAGTTTAGCTTGCCCAACTAATTTGAATGCCCATTGAAGGTTGCTCATGCTACTTGTGATTCGCTCAACATTATCCTCAATTACTTGGATTTTCTTTTCACTAGTTTTTGAATCCATACTAAAGACAGATTTTTGTAAATCCTTAGCGGTACTAGAAACTATGATTAGTCCTAAAGTGGTACCGATGATTGGATATATGAGGAAGTATGTTACTAATATGGCAACAATTGTAATGACGGAGGTTTTGATGATCTGTTTCCAGCTTATTTCTTTCTTCTCTCTTTTACTTGTTGTTTTTTGAGTTAACCGTGTAAGCGGATTCAACAAATTGTCAAAGAATTCACCCAACTTAGTTTTTGAAGTCTTAATATTTTCGGTTACTTTTTTCTGAGGTTTGTCGGCATAGTCCCATGTTTTGCTAATATCATCATAGTAGGTATGGACTTGGTCTATGAAGGATTCCTCAAGTGTAATCTGTTGGGTCCAACCATATTTTGATGCATGAGGTGCAGGAACATAGAGATCTTGCATGACAAAATCCATATCTGGATTTTCTACAAACTTAATAGATTGAGCTTCTGTGTTTAGCTCAAGTAATTTGTATGCAATTGAAAGTGTTGTGTAATTATTTTTGTTTGCGAGGGTTATTACCTCTCCTTTGGTTTTATCTGAGAATGTTAATTTGAGTATTCCATATACAGCATCTTTCTCATCAATTATATTGTGTATGTCCAAGCCCTCCCCTTTTATTGTAATCTGGGGCTTTTGTGTAGCATCTTTGACAATATTATGAATGATTTCATTGTCAATTTTTAATACACCTTTCCCAATTACAGATCCCAATCTCAATATTCTAATATTCAAATTTGTTTTGTCTCTAAATTCGGCAGAGAGAGTCTCGCAATATTTTTGTAATTCAATATTTGAATATGGAGATGGTGATGCTAATTTAAGATTGTTAACACGATTGGCTAATTCTCGGTTTAAAGCAAGTGAGGTTATGAGAGCGACCTTAGCATTGTTCTTCTTTGCACTCTTGAGAGATTCTTCTAAATATCCGGCTTCTCTAATGAATTCTTTACTATCATATTCCTTGGAAACTAACGCGTTATTTAAAAAGTAAAAAAGATAGTCATATCTTTTAATACTTTTAAATACACCATCAATACCTTTAAATTCAAAAAAATCTACAAGTGGAGAACCTCTAAATTCTGAGATATATTTATTGGTTTGAGAATTGTAATTATCTATTATGATGACATGGCAACCTTGTTCTATTAAGGTTTTTGTAACAAGATACCCTTGACGATTGCCACCATGGATTAATATGGAGACAGGAGTTTGTGCTTTGATTTTTTCTAACTTTGAATTACCCATACTAATTACTTACTGTATCAAAATTAACAGGTATTGGGAAATGATATGTCTTAAGGTTTAATTGGTAACCTGCGCGTACAAATACGGGGATTTCGATATCCTCATATCCACTCGCAGAAACCTTGATTTGATATTGATTGTCTTTTTCTTCTAAATTATTTATTGGAGCATTTCCAATATATTCTTTATCAATATATACCTTTGCGTCTGTTGCTGAGCTAGTAACAGTAATTAATCCTTTTCCAGAAGTGGTATGTGGAACAGAGGTGTAGTAAAGAATGGTACCGTTTAATATATTGGCAGGTCCAATCTCGAGATCGACTCTAGCAGAGGTATTTTTAGCAAGCTCTACCTCGAAGATTTGCTTCTCGTAGAAGGTGTCATCCTCAGCAATCTTTTTCAGTTCTATTGTATATTTTCCCTCGGGAAGATTCTCTACAGTAGTTGGGGTCTGACCATAGTCTTTATCATTGATTGCAACAAGGGCTTTTCCTTTCTCAGTAATTATTTCAATGGAAGTGTTGTTGTAAAAGCTTCTTATGAGTGGAAGATTGCTTAAAATCTTTCCAAGTGGAAGAAAATACAAAATTATGGATATGGTAATAATAGCTATTACTATTATTAAGGCAGTTTTTCGATTTTTCATTATCTAGATTATATTCGTAGTGACAATATTTGTCTAGAAATTAGTACGAGTATTTGGATTCTGGAGACTCTTCTTTTTCAACTTTTTCTTTGTGTTTTGCAGCTCTAATATTTGCGAGCACTATGAATGCAATTCCAAGTGCAGCTCCAAATATTAATGCAAAATATCTTATTGCTCCGGTACTTAATATGGCAAGCGAACCTATTAATAGAGTCATCGCCATTTCCAAAAGAACAATCTGTGCACGTGTAAGGTTAAGCTTTAAAAGTTGATGGTGTAAGTGGCTAGTATCATTGATTCTGAGCAATTCAATGAGGTTTTTAGGCTTGTATGTGATGAATCGTTTAACGATGACGTATGCGAAATCAATTAAAGGTATTAAGAGGAGCATTATGGTAGTCGAAAGCTTAGCATCTGCAACGATTGCAAATACGCATATTAGGAAGCCATACAAAGTTTTTCCTGTAGATCCAGACATGATTTTTTGAGGTGGGAACGCAAAGACAAGGAATATTAATAGTGCACCAGCAGCTACGATACCTATGGTTGAGGAAAATATCGAAGAATATCTTATCGCAATTATGAATATCAATGAGAATATGGTGAATGAATTAGCCTCAATAATGCCAGGTGAGCCTGCGGTCCATTTAAATGCGTTTATACATACTAAGATCCAACCAAAAAGTATTAAATCTCCAGGTAAGGCAAGCGATTGTTGTAGTCCAAATAGAGAGAAATTCCAAGTAAATATGTCAAGATTTAAGTTGAAGAAGGAGAGATTGGTAAGATTTATAACGGAAAATGCGATTATTAATGCTGCAAGTATCTGATATGCAAGCTGCGTTTTAGCTGGAAGATTAAAGATATCATCTAATGTAGAGCCCACCATTAGTACTAACATTGCTAAAACGATTGGTATTGTAAAGCTATCTAGTTTGAAGAAAAAGAGAATCGCTACTAAAATTGGAATTGTTACGGCTAATCCACCTAAAGCTGGAGTAATCCCTTGATGCAAAGCCTTTTCTGGATTATCAAAATCTTTGTGATTTTTTCTTACTCCTGGTTTGTATGTAATATCGTGGTTCAAAGCTATTTTGCCAATAATTGGTGTTAATACGAGTGCAAGTATGATTCCAATTAAAAAAAGAGGTACATATTGGAGATATTTGTAGTAATCACTCCCAATTATCTCTGTAAATAGAGGTAAAGTTAGGATTTTATTTAGAAGATCTGATGCAATAGATAGATCCATTAGTAATTAAGGGTAAGTTGAATTAGTACTATAGAACCTGAAATCGATGCTAATAAAGTACAAAGCAAAATGAACTTAGTTAGCATTTTTTCTTTGTTGTAATATTTCATTGTAACTATTGTGCCAATAATTATACTGAGTAGTGAAATTATTGGGAATATATATAAGAGATATCGTTCTGTGACACGATTCTCAGCAGATAGATTGTAGTTTAGGATTGGGGTAAGGGAAGGAAACTTATCTATATTGTTATGTAACCAGAGTCCTTGTTGTATTAATAATATAGTATTGGAAACTATTACAAACCAGAAAAAGCTATCCTTGAGAAATTTCTTTACTTCAAATTGTAAAACCATCGCGTCAGTTTTACCCTTGATTTTGTAAATCTTGTTTTTAAAAGGATCTTTAATACCGAGGTCCAACTGTTTCTCCTCTTGTTTGGGAGTTTTCTGTTTTTTGACTCGCTTCATGGTTGAATTATATCAAAGTCTAGGCCAAGTTAGTAAAAATCTGTATATATTGTTCAAGGGTTAGCTCTTGTGGACGCTTATCTAGTAACTCTTCTGACTGTAATCTTGCAGATATATTTTTTAGATTATTTCTCAATGTTTTCCTTGGTGATCTAAAACAATTCTCAATGAATTTAACAAATTTACCCTCATTAATATTTATAGTTTGTTTTTCAATGGGAGAGAACTTAATAACGCTGCTTGTTACCTTTGGTCGTGGCATAAAGGCGCCAGGGTTAATATCCATAAGTTTTTTAGGTTTAGCGTATAGCTGTGTTCTCAAAGAAAGAATGTTGTTATCTGGCTTTTTTGCTATATATTTCTCTGCAACTTCTTTTTGAATTATGAAATAACAGTTATTAAAAAAGAATTGTGATGACAGTATCTTGTGAATAATTGGTTTGCTAACATTGTACGGAAGAGAACCGTAGAAAACGATCTTTTTGTCCTTATATTGCTCTAATTCTTTGAAATTCCAATCTAGGAAGTCAATATTTAAAATAGTTGCCTTTGGAAATGAAATTTTAAGTTCATTAGCTAGTTGATCATCTTTTTCAATTAATACTAAATCTTTGGCAAATGCAGCTAGCTTTTGTGTAAAAAAGCCTCTTCCAGGGCCAATCTCTACGACCACTTCAGGATTTTCTTCTTTAACGAAATTGATGATTTTTTCACCAAGATTCTCATTTACAAAAAAGTTCTGTCCAAGTGATTTCTTTATCATTAATCTATTCTAAAATCCCAAATATTTTCTTCCTTTTTGTATGTGCTATCACAACATTTACAATGTGCAGAGGTGTTTGTAAATGATAGCTCACCAAAACATTTTGGGCATACTAAAATATCTTTTAATTCGTCGGTTTGAACTGCTTTTGAGCTATCCGCTTTCTTTAATTCTGTTTCGAATACTACGCTTGGTGGTATGTTTGTAGTCTTGAATACTTTTTGAAGAGAATATTCTATTTTTAACATATTTTGATCACCAAAAAGCTTCTTTAGTGCAGGGAAACGTAAGTATGAACAGCCATATTTATTCTGTATCTCAAATCCAACATTGCTTAATGCACCTGATACAAATGATGGATGATAGTTAAAGAAAAGTGCTTCTTCTCCTGCTTTTGTTCCTTCAAAATTCTTTGAAGTAGGCTGTTGATATGGTGCTTTAGAGAAGAATTTAAAGTTAAGATGCAAAGTTGCCCTGAGGGAAGCCTTCAGGTTGACCTTATTCGCAAATTCTTGCACATATGTAGAATCATTGTGCATTATTCGTTTCAACTCGTTAAAGTACACCACAGGCTCTGATATGTGATGCAAAACTCTTACCATTAAGCCTCCGTCAAACATATTCTCTTTAAATGGCATATGATATGCATTAGCTGCAATCATTTCCACATTAGGGAACTGTTTTTTAATTGTGGAATAGTTCTTTTGAAGTGTTTTTAGTGAATAGTCCAAGACGATGGGATTGGTATAGCTGTTGTAGTAGGTAGGAGTTAATCTTCCATATGATCCGCCAATATCAATAAACCATTTGCCTTTCTTGTTATGAAAAATCTTTTCTAAAAGATACTTTTCAGCAAGATCTTCGTACTGTCTTGCTTTCCAATATTCAGCATAGTCATAATCAAAGAAATCATAGTTTGAAACCTCAATCATCTGTTACTTTCTTCAAAAGCTTAGTTAAGTGTTGCATTTTAGCTAGAAGCTTCTCCATATCTGTGGAGCTGTTGCTTTCTTCAGCTATGGCTATTTTAACACTTAATGCTTTCTGTTGTCTTGTAAGATATTGTTTCTTTAATCTACGGGTTAATTTTTCTAACTGTTTATTTGAATCTTCGTCTATTTCAGTTGATCTGAAGACTATATCTTCCATGAAAAGCTTTTTGTTTTCATCAGCTTCAAATAGTTTAACAATATCGGCTAATTCGGTTTTACCAGAGTGTTTAATGGTTAGATACATCTCTCCTAGGATAGACGATGAAAAGTATCTACTAGGAATGAAAATTTCTTCGGATCTATCTTTGCTAAAAATTAATAGTTGTAAATAGGTTTTTTCTAGCAAGCATATATTATCTTTCACGAGAAGACCTTTAGTATTTTTTCGTGAAAAAGTGCTATCGGGTATTGCAGAAACACTTATTCCTAGGTCTATTTTTCCAATCTGCTTAATTTTGTCATTGTAGTGATTGTGTAGGATTTGGTCTGACACATGAGAAAGTAAGTCTTTAACGAAGTTTTTTGTATTGGTAAGATCCGATAGTTCTGATAAGTCCTTGTCTATAATAAAGTTGGAGAAAATATATGAAAATGCTTCTTGTTTTTGTTCTATTAGTTTCTCCATTTTCCCAGGTTCTTTTTGAATCATTTCATCTATATCCTTATATGGTACTGGGGTAGCTGCATAAGGGTAAAGGTTGAGTTCCGAAGCTAATTTAAAAGCTTTTACTACTGCAGCTTGTCCTGCGGTATCGCTATTAAAGAAAAAGAGGATATTCTTTGAAAGTTTTGATAGGTTTTGTAATTGTTCTTTAGTTAATCCAGTACCAAGCGGTGCTACAATATTTTTTATGCCATTCTGATGGGCAAAGATTACTTCTGGAGAGCCTTCACATAATATTGCTAAATCCAATTTCCTTATTTCCTGTCTAGATTCGTATTGTCCAAAGAGGTTGTCTTTTTTATGGAAGATTTGTGTGTCTGGAGAGTTCATATATTTAGGCCCGTAATCATTTCCAGGTAAAACTCTTCCTGTGAAACCGATAACCGAGCCTTTGGTAGAACGGATTGGGAACATGATCCTATCGTAAAACTTTTCTCTTATCTTTCCTTCTTTGTTTACAAACAATCCTGAATCTATTAATTCTTGATTAGATAGTTTGGAACTATTTTTTGTGATATATTCGAGCAATTTAGGGTAACGAGGAGCATATCCAAGTCCAAATTGCTTAATTGATTCTTGGTTAAAGCCTCTTTGTTTTATATAGTTACTCGCGGTAGCGTCATTTTTTAATTCTTTGTAATAGTACTTGGTTGCAAGATAATTTATTTCCTCAAGTTTTGAATATTTAGGATTTTTATTCTGTTTTTTTAGTTCAACACCTGCTTCTTTGGCAAGTTTTTCTAATGCTTCTGGAAAATCTATATTTTCAATTTTCTGTACAAAGTTGAATATATCACCGGTTTCTCCGCATCCAAAACATTTGTATCTCTGAATATCAGGACTGACAATGAATGAAGGGGTCTTTTCGTGATGGAATGGACATAGTCCAGAGTAATTTTTGCCAGCCTGTCTTAAGGGTACATATTTTTCCACGACCTGGGCAATGTCGAGCCTATTTTTTATCTCTTCTATTTGATTAGAATCATCCATACTATTATTGATTATAGCATCTTACTAGGGGAAGTTTTATTCGCAACTCAACGCATTGTTAACTATTGCACACGTTATCTCTGCAACTCCTGTGGTACTGTTTGTTTTCCAAGCCAAAGGTTCATTATTCATTAATATATTTGTATTAGCTGCTTTACCTGTAATTATGTAAAATTTGTCTTTTACGTCATATGTTTGTTTTGAGGGGTCCACAACTTTTGAAACTTTGTTTTGTCCATCAATATCTAATTTAATCCATGAAGCTGAAGTTTTAACTTCTACTGTGAGAGTAAATGTTTTTGCGGTTTCAATTAGAATTTCTGATTGAACAGGTTTTGAATATGTTACTTTTCTTGTTTCAACTGTCTCCAATATATTGTTGTTGTTTTTTCTGGATTTGAGAGTGATGATATTAATTCCTTCGTTTAGAGTAATTTCATATTTAAAATGTCCTTGGTTGTCTATCGGGACTAGTGTGGTATTGATTTCAAGTATCGCTCCGGGCTGTGTAGTGCCTTCTACAGAGAGTTTCTCTTCTGTAACTGTAATTGCATCAATCGGTGAGGTTATATTCAATTTTGGAGGGCTCTGGAACTTGTAGATTTGTAATCCAATATATCCAAGTATTAATACAAAAAAGACAGCAGAAAGGATTGTGATTAAGCTTTTAGGAGTTAATATGATTTTTTTGTATTTAGCCCAAATTGGTTCTATTGATTTGCCCTTTGATGTTTTCTTTTGGGGTTTACTTCTTCTGTATAGTGCTAGGACTTTCTCAGTGTCTAGGCCTAAGTAATGTGAATATATCTTTATGAATCCAGTAAGGAATACCTCTGAATCAAACTTCGAGAAATCATTATCCTCTATGTATGTGATGAAGCGCTTTTGCATCTTAGTCTCTTGGGAGACAAGTTCAATGGAACGTCCAAGTGTTTCTCTTTTCTTTTTTAGTACTTCTCCAGCTGTTATCATACTGGCAATTGTACTACTTATTCATCAAATCCGTCACTACTATCTTCGTTGTGTAAGATTTGATTTACGGAAGAGACGAGTACTTGTCTTGGTTTACTGCCATCTTGAGGGCCAATGGCACCTGCATCATAGAGTTCATCTATTAGTCTTGCAGCTTTGTTATATCCAATTTTCATCTTTCTTTGTAGGAATGAAGAGGATGCTTTCTGATTATTGATGACTATTTCCAATGCAACAGGGAAATCTGGATCTCTGTCAGAACTTCCTCCTGAAGTTGCTGCGGTTCCACCTCTCTCAATGGCTTGTGTTAAATCTTCGGAATACTCAATATCTTCTTCACTGACCTGTTCTTTAACAGAGTTTATAACATTTTCACTGTCCTCAGTTGATGTATATGTACCTTGGATTCTGATTGCTTTTGGAGTGCTCTGATCTTTAAACAACATATCTCCGTTTCCAAGTAATGTTTCAGCACCTGTATCATCAAGAATAACTCTGGAATCCATAGCTGTAGCTACTGCGAATGCCATTCTTCCTGGAACATTGGCTTTGATCAAACCGGTGATAACATTGACGGTTGGTCTCTGAGTTGCAAGTATTAGGTGGACACCAACGGCTCTTCCCATCTGTGCGAGTCTCTGAATCTTTGCTTCAACATCTACTCCTGAGGTGAGCATAAGGTCTGCCATTTCATCAATAACTACTACAATGTATGGCATTGCGGTATATCCTAATGCTTTATTGTATTCAGTTAATTTCTTAACATGGACCTGTTTTAGTTGTCTGTATCGTCTCATCATTTCGTCAATTGTCCATTGGAGTGCATTTACAACAAGTTCCATATCAGTAATAACAGGATTTAGTAAGTGTGGAATTCCGTTATATGCAGCCATTTCTACTCCCATCTTAGGGTCGATCATGATGAATTTAACCTCATCTGGGGTTTTGGTCATCAAAAGTCCAGTAATTAATGAGTTGATAGCTACAGACTTACCAGTACCAGTAGCACCTGCGACTAAGAGATGTGGAATTTTATTTAGATCTCTAATTGTAGTCTTTCCTGTGATATCTTTACCTAAAATCAAAGGTAATTCATATTTCTCAGCCTCTTGCCTTAACTTCTTAATCATATCTCGGGTATATACATAGTTTGGAGTTGGATTTGGAATCTCAACGCCAACAAACGATGTCCCTGGGATTGGAGCTTCGACTCTTACGCATGATGATTGTGAAGCTAACGCTAGCGCTAAGTCATTACTCAAGTTCTTAATTCTAGAAACCTTAATACCAACAGTAATGGCTAGGGAGAATCTTAAAACAGTTGGTCCTACTGCAATTTCTACTACTTTCGCAGGAATTCCAAAGTTCTTAAGTGTGGTTTCAATAACGGTAGCTTTGGCTCTGTAGAGCTTTTCGTCTTGTTTTTGAACTTCTCCTTCTTGTAATACATCTATATTTGGGAAAATCCAGTTAGTAAACTTTGGTCTTTGTGGCTCTGCCAACTCATCAGTTTTAGTTTGAGAGTTTGGAACATCATCTGGAAACACATCTTCTTGTTGTTGAGTCTTTATCTGTGGTTCCTGATATATTTCTTCTTCCTTTTTATTATCCTCACCATACATTCTTATCTCTGGTTCTTTATCCATCTCTGAATTTGGAATATTCATTTGAGTGCCATCGATATTTTTTGCACTATCATTTTCCAATTTAAATCCACCAAAGAGATTGCTAAAACTAAATGCTTTCTTTTCACCATCTTTTATTGGTGTTTCTACGAATTCTAATATCTGTTCTAATGTAGTACCAGTTATTAATGAGAATGCTATTACTAGGAATACTAATACAATTATTATCTCCAACAAGTTTCCAAATGTACTATTTAATGCTAAGTGCATCATTTTTCCTAATTCTCCGCCTGCACCTCTGAGTGCGTCTTTACTTGCTAATTGCTCTGCAGTCTGCCAGAAGGAGAGTAATGTACTCAAACATGCTGAAAAAAGAAGCAATCCTCCAACCTGTCTGATTGATTTAAATCGTTTGCTTTTGGTTAGTAAAAAGAAGGATATATATATGAGTAAAATTCCCCATGAGATTGCTGAATATCCTAACTGTAAAGTTATGGTATCAAAGAGAGGTGATTGCTGGTGTATGAATGGGGATAGTCCGATGGTGAGTCCAAGCAGGAAAAGTGCTATACCAATGAGTATTTTGATCTCACTGCTCTTAATTGTGATGGGCTCTTTTTTCTTTTTTCTGGGCATTTGTAGTATATGATAAAGTAAAAATGGGATTTTTACAAAGTACATATATACCATACTATACTTAGGATTTTAAGTGAATAGCGAAAAGAGTGCTAAAAACCTTTGACTAATACCGCTAATTATGGTAATATCCTTCGAGTTCCTAAGTTTTTGCTTTACAAAGCGGGATTTTTTAATGGTTCGCAGGAATCATTCCGCCGCTTGAGAGCAAGAGTAATATGTTATAACATTACTAAAATATCGTCTTATGATCAAACCTCAAAGTAATAGGTCCGGGAGAATAGATTTGGGACTAGGGTATTCCT
>Ga0209467_1002067_pt1 | contig 15094 bp, 12 predicted proteins | sample Higcelwee11metaG_FD_187175 | JGI IMG/M metagenome (GOLD analysis project Ga0209467, IMG submission 187175) | Freshwater pond sediment microbial communities from the University of Edinburgh, under environmental carbon perturbations - High... | ecosystem: Environmental > Aquatic > Freshwater >...
ATACGAATCAGTATCTCAAGGGGATCAAGGTGACTGATGTCGAAATGAAGGCTCTGAGTTGTCACCCGGAATCTTTTCATGGTGAGTGGAATTATTCCATTAAAAAGTATAATTAATTTTTGAACGGCCCCTAAGCTCCTTCAGCCTTATTTTATTTTATATCCCCATGATATTCCTGAAGGGATTTGGGCATTGACACTCCCTGTCGTCTGGCCCGGATCCCTTTTGCCGCTGCCAGGGCCGAGGCGATGGTGGTGATGTACGGCACTTTATAATTGATGGCCGCTTTCCGGATATAGGAATCATCCTCCTGGCTTTCCTTGCCCCTTGGGGTATTGATGACCAGTTGGATGGTGTTGTTTTTGATCTCATCCACAATATCCGGCCGGCCGTAACCGAGTTTTCTGACCGGATCGCACGCAATGCCATGGTCCATCAGGAACTGGCGGGTGCCGTTTGTGGCAAGAATCTTGAAATTTAAATCTTGAAACAGGCGGGCGGTTTCCAGGGCGCCCGGCTTGTCGGCGTCCGCCACAGTGAACAGCACCGCGCCTTCCAGGGGAAGGGACGTTTTGGTGGCTTCCTGGGACTTGAAAAACGCCAGCCCAAAGGAATCCGCCATGCCCAGCACTTCGCCCGTGGATCGCATTTCCGGCCCCAGCACCGGGTCCACCTCCGGAAACATATTAAAAGGAAACACCGCTTCCTTGACCCCGAAATGGGGAATGCGCTTGTGGGTCAGGTCAAATTCGGACAATTTTTTGCCCAGCATGACCTGGGTGGCGATTCTGGCCATGGAAATATTGCAGACCTTGGACACCAGCGGCACGGTTCGTGACGCCCGGGGGTTGGCCTCCAGAATATAGACCGTATCGTCGGCAATGGCGTACTGGATATTCATCAGCCCCACCACCCCCAGCTCAATAGCAATCCGACGGGTATATTCCTGAATAGTTTCAATATGTTTGATTGGAATACTCACCGGCGGAATCACGCAGGCGGAATCCCCGGAATGGACCCCGGCCAGTTCGATATGCTCCATGACCGCCGGCACAAAAGCATCCGTGCCGTCGGATATGGCGTCCGCTTCCGCCTCAATGGCGTTCTGCAGGAATTTATCAATAAGAATGGGTCTTTCCGGCGACACATCCACCGCCGCCGCCATATACTGTTTCAGCATGTCCTCATCCAGCACCACCATCATGGCCCGGCCGCCCAGCACGTAAGAGGGCCGCACCATGAGCGGATAGCCGATGCGGGCCGCCACCTCAAGGGCCTGGGCCTCGGTATGGGCCATGCCGGATTCCGGCTGGGGAATGCCCATTTTTTTGATGACCTGCCGGAACCGGTCCCGGTCTTCCGCCAGATCAATGGTGTCCGGAGACGTGCCCAGGATCGGAACCCCGGCTTCCGCCAGTTCTTTTGCGATATTAAGAGGCGTTTGGCCCCCGAACTGGACAATGACGCCTTCGGGTTTTTCCTTTTCATAAATAGACAGCACGTCCTCCACGGTCAGGGGTTCGAAATAAAGCTTGTCCGACGTATCGTAATCCGTGGAAACGGTTTCAGGGTTGCAATTCACCATGATGGACTCAATGTTCGCGTCCCGGATGGCGAAGGCCGCGTGAACACAGCAATAATCAAATTCAATGCCCTGGCCGATGCGGTTGGGTCCGCCTCCCAGAACCATGATTTTGCGGTTATTGCTCACGGGAACCTGGTCCGGCGCATTATAGGTGGAATAATAATAGGCGGCATCCGCAACCCCGCTCACCGGAACCGGCTCCCAGGCCTCCGCAACCCCCAAAGCCAGGCGTTTTTCCCGGATGGTTTTTTCGGGAATATCAAGAAGTTTGGCCAGGTATTTGTCCGCAAACCCGTCTTTTTTGGCCTGGATGAGCAAATTATCCGGCGGCAATATTCCTTTGTGCTTGAGAATGTCTTCCTCAAGAACAACCAGCTCTTTCATCTGCCGGATAAACCAGGGTTTGATATGGGTGATTTCATAAAGCCGGTCAACGTCCGCGCCTTTTCGAAGGGCCTCGTACATGATAAATTGACGCTCGCTGGTGGGGGTGGAGACAAGGGTCATCAGCTCTTCCAGGGATTTTTTATTGAAATCCCTGGCAAACCCCAGCCCGTAGCGGCCGTTTTCCAGGGACCGGATGGCTTTCTGGAACGCTTCCTTGTAATTTTTACCGATGCTCATGACCTCGCCCACGGCCCGCATCTGGGTGCCCAGCCGGTCTTCCACGCCCTTGAATTTTTCAAAGGCCCACCGGGCGAATTTCACCACCACGTAATCTCCGGACGGGGTATATTTTTCAAGGGTTCCGTCCCGCCAGTAGGGAATTTCATCCAGACTCATGCCGCCGGCCAGCCATGCGGACACCAGGGCAATGGGAAATCCCGTTGCCTTGGAGGCCAGGGCCGAAGACCGGGAGGTGCGTGGGTTGATCTCGATCACCACCACCCGGCCGGTTTTGGGGTCATGGGCAAACTGGACATTGGTGCCGCCGATGACTTCAATGGCTTCCACGATGGCGTAGGAATAATCCTGAAGCCGCTTCTGGAGTTCCGGTGCGATGGTCATCATGGGGGCCGTGCAATAGGAATCGCCGGTATGAACGCCCATGGCGTCCACATTTTCAATAAAACACACGGTGATCATCCGGTTTTTGGCATCCCGCACCACTTCCAGCTCCAGTTCCTCCCAGCCCAGCACCGATTCTTCCACCAGCACCTGGTGGACGAGGCTTACGGCCAGTCCTCTGGAAGCAATGACCCGGAGTTCTTCGCTGTTATAGACGAGCCCGCCGCCGGTGCCCCCCATGGTGTAGGCCGGCCGGATGACCACCGGATATCCCAGGGATTCCGCGGCCCGCTCCGCGTTTTCGACGGTATTGACAGCCACGCTTTTCGGCATGTCAATGCCGATTTTGTTCATGGTTTCCTTGAACGCCGTGCGGTCTTCCCCCCGCTCAATGGCGCCTAAGTTCACGCCGATGATGTTGACCCCGTATTTTTCCAAAATTCCCTGGGCCGCCAACTCCGAGGTCAGGTTCAGGGCCGACTGGCCGCCCAGGTTTGGCAGCAGGGCGTCCGGCCGCTCTTTTTCGATAATCCATTCCATGGTCTGAACGTTCAGGGGTTCGATATAGGTGATATCCGCCATGCCGGGGTCGGTCATGATGGTGGCGGGGTTGGAATTGACCAGCACGATCTGATAGCCTAAGGACCGCAGGGCCTTGCAGGCCTGGGTGCCGGAATAATCAAATTCACAGGCCTGTCCGATAATAATGGGACCGGAGCCGATGATCATGACTTTGTTGATGTTTTCAAGTCTGGGCATGAGGGTTGTTTCTCCTTATGAGTGGTTTGCTATTTAGGCGGTTTTTAAAATGGTTGACGTGTGCATATAATATATGTATAAATTTTATCATGCATGTAACGTGGGATCCAAATAAAGCTGAAATCAACTTCAAGAAACATAAGATACGCTTTTCCGACGCAGAAATGGTTCTATACGATCCATTCGCCATGACTTTAAAAGAGCATCTTGTTGCGACTGAGCAACGATTTGTGACCATTGGTTCTGACGCAATTGGCCGTTTAATCGCGGTTGTCTATTCATACCGCGACGATGCCATCCGGTTGATTTCGGCAAGAAAAGCGACACCAACGGAAAGGAAACAATATGAAAAAGGAATATAATTTTGAAAATGCCGAAAGAGGCCAGGTTATTCCGACTAAAGGAAAAACCAGAGTGACAATGTACCTGGATACCGACATCCTGATGGATTTTCGAACCCGGGCGGATAAAGCAGGTCATGGATACCAGACAATGATCAACGAGGCACTTAGAGAATATCTTGCAAAAAGCGAAAAACCACTCGACGAGACGACTATTCGTCAGGTAATCCGTGAAGAGTTGGATCGGGTTGCTCATGGTTGATCGTTTATTCTGCATCATTTTTTATCCGCAACATGCCCAAGACTTTTAACTGACCCCTAAAATCCGCTCGTCCCGTCCCAGCAATGGGTGCATAATTTTTCTTTAGGCAGGCCGATGGCGGTCACTAAGTCTTCCAGTTTCTGATATTTAAGGGACGTCAGTTTGAGCCTGTCCCGGATTCGGTTCACCATCTCGCTGTTTTCCGCTGAACCGGCAATGGCGTATTTCTGGATATCGGTAAAATCCGGGCCTTCGATTTCGTGAATGATTTTTCGTCCGATGAGGTCCAGTGTGGACCGGGAACTTGAAAAATTCAAAAATTCGCACGGGTAAATGAGGGTGGGGCAGGCGGTGCGCATGTGGACTTCCATCGCCCCGATATCAAATAATATCTGAATGTTTTCTTTGAGCTGGGTGCCCCGCACCACGGAATCATCACAAAACAGCAGCCGTTTGCCGTTAATCAGTTCCCGAACCGGTATCAATTTCATCCGGGCTACCAGATCCCGGGTCTTCTGATTCTGGGGCATGAAACTCCGGGGCCAGGTGGGGGTGTATTTCACAAATGGCCGGTTATAGGGAATATTCCGGCAATTGGCGTATCCGATGGCGTGCCCGATGCCTGAATCCGGAATCCCCGCCACCACATCCACCGGCGTGATATCGCCTTTAGCCAAAGCGCACCCGCATCGGTAGCGCACTTCCTCCACATTGATATTCTCATAACCCGAGGCCGGGTATCCGTAATACACCCATAAAAAAGAGCATATTTGCATCCGCTCGCTTGGTTTTTGAATTTGCTCATGCCCTTCGGCGGTTAAAAATACGATTTCGCCGGGGCCGAGATATTTTTCAACGGAATAACCCAGGTTAAAAAACGCGCATGTGTCAAAAGTCACGGCAAGCGCGTCTTTTTTCCTGCCAATGACAATGGGTGTCCGGCCCAGTTTGTCACGGGCTGCAAAAATGCCCTTTTCGGTCAGGAGCAGAATGGAGCAGGAGCCGGCAATGGTTTGCTGCGCGTGGGCAATGCCGTCTTCAAAGGTGCTCCCCTGGCTGATGAGCATGGCCACCAGTTCCGTGGGGTTGATCCGCTCTTCTCCGTATTCTGAAAAATTCAGGTGATGGTGAAACGCCTGTTGGGTGATTTCATTTAAATTGTTGATTTTTCCAACCGTCGCGATGCTGAAGGTACCCAGGTGAGACCCGATGATGAGCGGCTGGGAGTCTGTGTCGCTGATGACGCCGATGCCTTTTTCCCCGGAGAGATTCGACAATTCCGTTTCCAGCTTGGTGCGGAAATAGCTGCCTTCAATATTTTTGATGGTTTTTTTAAACCCGTTTTTATTGTTGACCGCAATGCCCCCCCGGCGGGTGCCGAGATGGGAATGGTAATCGGTTCCATAAAAGACATCCGTGGCACAATCCACTTTGGCGACACACCCAAAAAAACCACCCATGATGGTTTATCCTCCATATATTAAAGTCATAAAATTCAGGCAGACTTAATTATTCATAAAAGAAACGATTTTGCAAAAAAAGATTCATTGTCATCCAAAAAAAACCGTGGGGTAAAAATTATTCTTGACAAAAATCCCGCGTTCAATAAAACTGATTCATCAGTCAGGCTGACTAACTGGTCAGTTAATTTTTTAAATATATAAAATACTGCCATCACAACAGGCGGGTTATAATGTCCAGGAAAAAAGAAATACTGAAAACCGCCACCCTGCTTTTCGCCACCAATGGGTTCAAGGAAACCTCCATGGGGGAGGTCGCAAAAGTGTCCGGGGTGGCCAGCGCCACTATTTTTTACCATTTTAATACCAAAGACGACCTGTTTTTATCGGTTCTCAGCAGTGTCAAAGACGGCATTCTTGAGGAATTCGCCAAATATTTCGGGGGAAAAAGCTTTTCAAGCGGCCTTGAAATGCTTGAAGGCAGCGTGTCTTTTTATCTGTATCTGGCAGGCTCCAGGCCGGAATGGTTTTTGCTGCTGCACCGGTATTATCCTTATAAACTGGCGGAAGCAAATGAAACCTGCCGCAGGCATCTGGAAGATATTTACAATTGTTTTGTCGATATTTTTGAAAAATCTCTGACCCAGGGGCAGGATGACAAATCCATCCGGAATTTGTCTCCCCGTAAAACAGCGATGGTGATTCTTTCCACGGTGGATGGCATCGTCCGGTTTAAAAACTGCAATTTGTATGATGCGGGCGCTTTGTATAATGAACTCATCGTTTGCATTCGGCAAATGGTGGCGAATATAATTTAGAAACCATAGGTGGTGTGTCCAATGATCAATGCAATTTTTCCTTTCATGGCCTGGCTGAAGGAATACAGCCTGGATAAACTGAAAATTGATTCCCTGGCGGGCCTCACCGTGGCCCTGGTTTTGATTCCCCAGTCCATGGCGTATGCCCAGCTCGCGGGCCTGCCGTCCTATTATGGATTGTACGCCGCGTTCCTTCCGCCGGTGATTGCATCCTTGTTCGGATCCAGCCGGCAACTGGCCACTGGCCCGGTGGCGGTGGTGTCTTTGATGACATCCGCGTCCCTGGCCCCTCTGGCCACGGCAGGCAGTGAGGCCTATGTGGCATACGCAGTTCTCATGGCGCTGATGGTGGGCATATTTCAGCTTTCTCTGGGCGTGCTGCGGCTGGGTGTGGTGGTGAATTTCCTTTCCCACCCCGTGGTGAACGGGTTCACCAACGCGGCGGCCATTATTATCGCCACTTCCCAGCTTTCCAAAATGTTCGGCGTGGATGTGGACGAAGCGGCCCATCATTATGAAACCATCATCCGGGTGTGCAAGGCGGCCTTTCATTACACCCACTGGCCAACCCTGGCCATGGGCATTTTCGCCTTCGCCATCATGTACGGTCTCCGGCGTTTCAACCCCCGGATTCCCAATGTGCTGGTGGCGGTGGTGGTCACCACCCTCATTTCCTGGTTTATGGGTTTTGAACAAAAAGTTAGTGTTCCTGCCGCGTCCATCAACCTTCCGGAAGCCCAGCTCCGAATTGCGGATTTTAACCGGGCCATCACCGCCATTGAAACAGCCACGGAAGCCCGAACCCGGTTCATGAAAACCCTGGAAACGGCCAAAGAAAATCATGACGGCATGGGGGTCTTAAACGCCGGTCACGATATGGAGGTCATCAATTACCAGATTGACGGTTTTAAAAAAGATGCCGCTAAAAACCGCGAGCAGCTAAGGAACATGCTTTTTTATGGAGAGAAGGCCGGTGACGGGCAGATGACCTTCCGGCTGAAGGATGACCGGGCTGGCGCGGGTGGCGGCAGCGGTAATATCTGGCGAATAAAGGTCGGAAACAAGGTTCTGGACCCCCAGAAAATCACCATGACCGGCGGCGGCGCGGTGGTGGGGGACGTTCCCAAGGGGCTTCCCGCTTTTTCCATGCCGAAAATCGATTTCAAGGTCATGCTTCACCTGTTTCCAATCGCGGCCATTATTTCTCTTTTGGGATTTATGGAAGCCATTTCCATTGCCAAGGCCATGGCCGCCAAGACCGGCCAGCGCCTGGATCCCAACCAGGAGCTCATTGGCCAGGGACTGGCCAATATGGTGGGCGCCTTTGGCCAAAGCTATGCGGTTTCCGGTTCGTTTTCCCGGTCCGCTGTCAATCTCCAGGCAGGGGCCATGACAGGGCTGTCTTCCGCCTTTACCAGCATTGCGGTGCTGATTGTGCTTCTTTTTTTGACGCCGTTGCTGTATCATCTGCCCCAGTCCGTGCTGGCGGCGGTGATTATGATGGCGGTGATCGGACTGATCAACGTCAGCGGTTTTGTGCATGCATGGAATGTGCAATGGTATGACGGCGCCATTTCCATTATCTCGTTTCTCTGCACCCTGGCCTTTGCCCCCCATCTGGACAAGGGCATCATGGTGGGGGTGGTGCTCTCTCTGGGCGTGTTTTTGTATAAAAGCATGCGGCCCACGGTTACTTCCCTGTCACGGCATGAAGATGAAGCCTTGCGGGACGCCATGACCCACGGGCTGGCCCAGTGCGAATACATCGACCTGGTCAGGTTTGAAGGCCCTCTGTTTTTCGCCAACGCGAGCTACCTGGAAGACAAGATCAAGGAACGAATGCTGAACCGGAAAAATCTGAAGCACATCGTCATTGTCGCCAACGCCATCAACGATATCGACGCTTCCGGCGAGGAAGTGCTGTCTTTGCTTATTGAAAATGTCCGCAGCGCCGGGGTTCAGTTATCGTTTTCCGGAGTGAATGAGGCGGTGATGAAGGTGTTTAAGCGGACCCATCTCATGGCCAAAATACGTCCGGAAAACATCTATCCGACCATGGAAAAAGCCATTTGCGCGGTTCATGCCAGCGCCCATCAAAACGGGCAGGAAGACCATTGCCCGTTGACCACGGTTTGCCATCTTTCATAGAAACCGTAAAAATGAAACTCTAAAAATTTTTAAAAAGGAATCCAAATATGTCGATTATTACCCTTTTTTCCGGTACATACTGCAACAGCGAGGCGGTTATTGAAAAATTCATGGGACAAACCGGGTTCCGGCGGATTGATGATCAGATGATGGTCAGTGAGGCTGCCCGGATATCGGGTTTGTCCGAGAAGAAAATCCAGGGCGCATTTTCCGCCAAAACATCGATTTTTAATCAGTTTACCCATGAAAAAGAACGGTCCATCGCGTACCTGCGTCTGGCCCTGGCCGGAATGCTGGATACCGACAACTGTATCCTCATCGGCGCAACCGGCCTCCTGATTCCCGAGGCCATCAGCCATGTGCTGAAAGTTTGCATCATTGCGGACATGAAAGCGCGTCTCATGACCGCCCAACGGCAGGAAAATATTTCAGAAAAAGAGGCGGCCGCTTTCATTCACAAACAGGATGAGAACCTGGCGGCGTGGGCCGGGGCTGTCCGGGGAGACAACGACCCTTGGAATCCGGTGTTTTATGATATTATAATTCCCACGGATAAAATGTCCGATGCGGAAGCAGCGACGCTCATCATTCAACATGCCGCATCCAATGTGGTGAAGCGCACTGAACGCTCCAAACAGGCGGTGGCCGATTTCCAACTGGCGGCAAAGGCCGGGGAAGTTCTGGCCAATGCCGGGCATGATGTGGCCACCAGCGCCAAAAACGGGATAGTGACCGTCACCATCAACAAGCATGTGCTGATGCTGTCCCGGCTGGAAGAAGAACTGAAAGGAATTGTTGCAAAAATTTCCGGGGTGGCGGGCGTGGAAACCCGTGTTGGGGAAAATTTTCATCAGCCGGACATTTACCGTAAATACGATTTTCAGATGCCATCCAAAATACTCCTGGTGGATGATGAACGTGAGTTTGTTCAGACCCTGTCCGAGCGCCTGATTATGCGGGACATGGGTTCCGCCGTGGCCTATGACGGGGAATCCGCGCTAAGCATGGTGGATGAGGAAGAACCGGAAGTCATGATTCTGGATCTCAAAATGCCGGGCATTGACGGCATTGAAGTGCTGCGCAAGGTTAAACAGACCCGTCCCAACATTGAAGTCATCATCCTCACCGGCCACGGCTCGGAAGCGGACCGGCAGATATGCATGGGGCTCGGGGCGTTCGCGTATCTGCACAAGCCCGTGGATATCGATGTCTTAAGTAAAACCCTGAAAGCGGCCAATGAAAAGGTGCAGCAATTGAAGGGAAACAGCCTGAGGGCTGAAGGCTGAAGACTGAAGACTGAAGGGAAACCCATGTCTATTTCACTTAAATTATTTAAACCCGATTTTTTGTGGGGCCGGAAATCTCCCGAAAATCCGTTGCAGACGCACATGGTCAATTATGGCCGGCTCTGGCGCTCCGCCGTCATGCTCACGGCCCTGTCCGCCATCCTGCCGCTTTTGGCCATTACCTGGATTGATTATAATGTCAGCCGGAGGGCGGTTCAGTCTGAAACCATGGAACGGACTTCCCGGACGGTATCCAATGCCAAGCGGACCATCTCCGGGTTTCTGGCGGAACGGAAATCCGCTGTGGATTTTATTGTTCATGACAATCTCATTGAAGATTTAATGGATCCGCTGCGCCTTGGAATTATTCTGGAAAATCTTCAAAAATCATTCGGCGGCGTCACCGATATCGGCGTGATTGATAATGCCGGCCGCCAGGTGGCCTATATCGGCCCGTATCAACTGGAGGGAAAGGATTACAGCGGCCATGACTGGTTCCACAAGGTGGTTGAAAAAGGCATATTTGTCTCTGATGTGTTTTTGGGGTTCCGCAATGAGCCCCATCTGGTGATCGCCGTAAAATACGATTTGCCGGACAAGACCTTCTATATTTTGCGGACCTCCATTGATACGGACCGGTTGAATGACCTGCTGTCCAATCTGGAATTAAGCGCGCATGGCAATGCATTTATCATTAACCATCAGGGCCTTCTTCAGGCCACTGCATCAAAAAGTGAAGTTCTTTTTGAAAAAATCGCCATTCCGGTGCCTCAGGCTTCATTAAAAACAGAGGTATTTCAATATGATGGGCCAGAAAAAGAATCTTTTATCGTGGGGTACGCCTATATTCAGGACACGCCCTTCATATTGATGATCGCCAAAAACAAAAATGAATTGATGAAAACCTGGCACAAGACACGCCTTCAGATTTTTCTTTTTCTGTCTGTCGGCATTCTCATCGTCATGGTGGGGGTGATTGGTTTTGCGACGTATTTTGTGAACAATATCTATCTTGCGGATCAGCGGCGTATCAAAACCCTGCATCAGATGGAATATTCAAACAAACTGGCGTCCATCGGCCGGCTGGCTGCGGGTGTGGCCCATGAAATCAACAATCCCCTGGCCATCATCAACGAAAAATCGGGGCTTATCAAAGATATTTTTCAATTGCGGCAGCAATACGCCCATGATGAAAAATTGATCGGTCTGGTGGATGCCATCCATGATTCCGTGGCCAGGTGCGGCGCCATCACCAAGCAGCTTTTAAGTTTTGCCAGGCACATGGACTCCAGCTTTCAACCCGTGGATCTGGGAAACGTCATTCAGGGCGTGATCGGGTTTCTAGGGAAAGAAGCGGAATACCGCAATATCAAGATTTCTGTTAATCTGGCGCCGGATATCCCGAAGTTTGAGAGTGATCGGGGCAAAATCCAGCAGATTCTTTTAAACCTGATCAATAACTCATTTGCGGCGTTGTCCGAAGGCGGCCGTCTTGACATTTCCGCCGAAAAAACCAATGATGATCACGTCCGAATCACCGTGGCGGACAACGGCTGCGGCATTCCGGCCAAAGCCATGAAGCATATTTTTGAACCTTTTTTTTCGACCAAGACAAAGGTCGGCGGGACCGGACTCGGGCTTTCCATCACCTATTCGCTGGTTCAGGAACTTGGCGGCGCCATTGATGTAACAAGTGAAGTGGGCGTTGGCACCACTTTTATTATCACCCTGCCGCTTTCCGCAAAGTCGGCCAAACAAGGGGGGAAATAAATGCGCATTCTGCTCGTAGACGATGAAAAAGAATTTGTGTCCACGCTGGCTGAACGGCTTTCCTTGCGGGATATCGAAGCCGACTGGGTTACCAGCGCCAAAGAAGCCGAAAAGATTGTCGATACCCGTCATTATGACCTGGTGGTGCTGGATGTGAAAATGCCGCAAATGGGCGGACGGCAGTTAAAACAGATCCTTGAAAAAAAACAGCCGGGAATTAAAACCATTTATCTCACCGGCCACGGGTCTGAAGAGGATTATGAGGCAGGCTCCGCCGAGGCGGCGTATTATCTCATGAAACCCATCAATATCAATGATCTGATCGATAAAATAAAAATCGCACTGGCAAGGGAGGCCATTTAATGAACATTCACACAGACCCCCTGGGGGCTGCCGGGCTGGCGTTTTATTCCAAGATATCGGCAAGCATTTCCCACGAAATCAAAAATTCCCTGGCGGTGATCAATGAAAGCGCGGGTTATTTGGAGGATGTCACCCTCATGACCCGGAAAGGCGTGCCATTGGACCCGGACCGGCTCGGGGCGCTGGCCTCAACCATGCTGAAACAGGTGCAGCGTACCAATACCATCATTAAAAACATGAACCGGTTGGCCCATAGTCTGGATGAGGATTTTAAGCTTGTGGATGTCAATGAGCTGATGGACCTGATGGCGCATTTGTCCGAGCGCACGGTGGTGACAAAGGGTTTCCGGATCAGCGTGACGCCAGCGGATACCCCGGTTGCGGTGATTTCCCATCCGTTTTTTCTTGAAAACCTGATCTGGCTGATGGTCAATTTCGCCATGACTGTTTGCGGGGAGAGCAAGACCATCGGGATGGCCGCGTCAAAAGCCCCAACCGGTGCGGAAATTTGTTTTTCGGGGCTGGACCGGCTCACGGAGGAAAATTTTCAGGATTTTCTGGCGCAAGACGCAGGGATGCTTGTGGGCGCTCTGAACGCGGCCTGTCACGGGGCAGCCGATAAGGCCATGATGACGCTGTCGCTGTCTGGGGACATTCATCACCCGGAAGCGGTTCAAAAAAAATAATAAACAAACCGATAACACTAAAAAAAACAAAAACATAAAAAAAGGAGAAACCAGATGACCGACAAAGTCCTGATCGTGGATGACGAAGTGGATTTTTTAAACGTGATGTCCGAGCGCCTCAAAACCCGGGACATGGAAGTGACCACCGCCACATGCGCCAAGGAAGCCCTGAAACTGATCGACAAGAAATCCTATGACGCCGTGGTGTTGGATCTCATGATGCCGGAGGTGGATGGTTTGCAAACCCTTAAAATCATGAAAGAAAAAAATCCCGATATTCAGATTATCCTGCTCACCGGGCACGCCACCGTGGAAAAAGGCATTGAGGCCATGAAGCTGGGGGCCATGGACTTAATCGAAAAACCGGCGGACCTGAACACCATCATCGACCGCATCAAACACGCCAAAGCGGAAAAAATCATTCTGGTGGAAAAAAAGAACGAAGCGCGCATCCGGGATATTCTGACCCATAAGGGATGGTAGGTGGATGCTTGATTGGCGATTTTTGATTGATGATGTTTGAGTTGCGAAAGCTTTGAGTTGCGAAAGCATTGATAGACGGGGCCTCTCTCTCTGGCCTGGTGTCTCCGGGAGCAGTAGGGGAGGGCTTTATGCCCTCCCATTCCGGGCGGGGATAAAGCCCATCGCCGTCAGGTGAATCAGTTTTCAGTGCATGAAGTGCGCTAAATTGCCTGAAGTTGATGTGTCGTTTCGCTCTTTTCGGTTTTTCCGGTAAAATTGCGCCTTAAAGTCTGAAAAGGTATCCCGGATAATGGCTTCCCGCATGGTTTTCATGAGAGCGAGATAATAATGCAGGTTATGGATGGTGTTGAGGGTGTAGGCGAGCAGTTCCCGGGAATGATAGAGGTGATGCAGGTAGGCGCTGGAATAGTTGCGGCAGGTATAGCAGTCGCATTCCGGGTCTGCGGGACCGGTGTCGAATTTAAAGGCCGCGTTGCGGATATTGATCTTGCCCCTGGAAGTGAACAACTGGCCGTTTCGGGCGTTCCGGGTGGGCATGACGCAGTCGAACATGTCCGCGCCTTTTGAAACCAGTTCCACCAGGTCTTCCGGGGTGCCCACGCCCATGATGTATTTGGGTTTTTCTTCGGGCAAAAGCGGCAGGGAACTGTCCGCTATTTCCATCATCAGGTCTTTGGGTTCCCCCACGGAAAGCCCTCCCAGAGCGTAGCCGGGGAAGTCAAAGGCAAGAAGTTCCTCCGCCGACTGCCGGCGAAGGCGCGGAAACATGCCGCCCTGGACAATGCCGAACAAGGCGTTTTTTGGGTCTTCCGTCCGCATCCACCGTTCATGGCACCGTCCGGCCCACCGGGTGGTCAGTTCCAACGCCTTTTGGGCGGTTTCCTCATCCGCCGGATAAGGGATGCAACTGTCCAGGCACATGATGATGTCTGAGCCTAAAGTGGTCTGGATGTCCACCGCGTCTTCAGGCGTGATGATGTGTCGAGAACCGTCGATATGGGACTGGAAATCAAATCCCTGCTCCGTGGTTTTGGATATCTTGGCCAGGGAAAAAATCTGGAATCCGCCGCTGTCGGTGAGCATTGGCCGGTTCCAGTTCATGAACCCGTGAAGACCTGAAAATTGCCGGATGACGTCCATGCCGGGGCGTAAATATAAATGATAGGTATTGCCCAGGATAATTTGCGCGCCGCAATCACGCAGATGTTCCGGGGTGACGCCCTTGACGGTTCCGGCCGTGCCAACGGGCATGAAAATGGGGGTTTCAACAGCGCCGTGGGCCGTGGTCAGGGTGCCTGCCCTGGCTCGGCACTCGCTGGATGTTTTGTGTATTTCAAAGTTCATCATACAGCCTTCTTTATTCAATAAACATGGCATCCCCATAGCTGAAAAACCGGTATTTTTCCGCCACGGCGCAATTATAAGCGTTCAGGATTTTTTCCCGTCCGGCGAATGCGGAAACCAGCAGGATCAGGGTTGACTGGGGCAGATGGAAATTGGTGATCACCGCATCCACGCATTTAAACGCAAATCCCGGATAGATAAACAAATCGCAATTACCGGGACCGGCACAAAGTCTCCCGGCGCGGTCCGCCGCATATTCCAAGGTCCGCACCGATGTGGTGCCCACGGCCACCACCCGCCGGCCTTCCGTCTTGGCCCGGTTGATCGTATCGGCGGTGGCTTCCGGAATTATAAATTGTTCGGAATGCATGTGGTGGTCCCGGATATCCGCGCACCTTATGGGCATGAATGTTCCGTAACCCACATGAAGGGTGATGGTCACAACCGACACGCCTTTGGCCTTGAGCCTGCAAAGCACGTCTTCCGAAAAATGAAGCCCGGCGGTGGGGGCCGCCACCGCGCCCTTGTGGGTCGCGTACACCGTCTGGTACGCGGTCCGGTCCCTCTCGCCGGGATCTTTGTCATGATCCCGTTTAATATAGGGCGGCAGGGGCATGACGCCGATCCGGTCCATGATTTCTTCAAACGGTTTCTCGCCGGTAAAACGGATGGAGCAGGTGCGTTCATGAATTTTCGTCACCAATCCCGAAAGTTCCGGCCCGAAATCAATGCGCGTGCCGATACGGGGCGCTTTTGAGGTTTTGATCAGACATTCGTATTC
>Ga0209467_1002068_pt1 | contig 15093 bp, 9 predicted proteins | sample Higcelwee11metaG_FD_187175 | JGI IMG/M metagenome (GOLD analysis project Ga0209467, IMG submission 187175) | Freshwater pond sediment microbial communities from the University of Edinburgh, under environmental carbon perturbations - High... | ecosystem: Environmental > Aquatic > Freshwater > Pond...
CCGCCGAGCTTGAAGCCGGGCAGAGGCGCCTGAGAGGCGCTCCACGAAGGGCTCATCCCTTCGACAATTACTCTATAACAGGGGTGTGACGCGGTGCAGGAAAATTCGCGTCTCAAACAGGCTGATTCTGTCGGGAGGTTGTCGCGTCAGCGCAGCGTGACGCGACACAAAAAGACGCCAGACGCTAATGTAGCGCCTGGCGTGTGTTGGAACGCTAGATCTTGGATCTACTGCGTGTGGTGTGACCGAAGGTGGTCAGGGGCTCTGGGGAGCCTTCTTCGCCTTGTCGTCGGCCTTGGGCTCGGCCTTCTCGTTGGCCTTGTCGGTCGCCTTGTCAATCGCCTTGTCTTCAGCCTTCTTCTCTTTGTCCTCGGCCTTCTGCAGATCCTTGGCGTCTTGGGGGCTGAGCTGGGGCACAAACTCGACGCGACGGTTGAGCGCGCGGCCCTCGTCGGTGTTGTTTGTGGTCATCGGCTTCCCTTCGCCGTAGCCCTTCGCGGTCATACGTTTTTCGTTGATCCCGTAGCCGATCAAGATCTGCTTCACGGAGTTCATGCGCCGCTCGCTCAGGCTGAGGTTGTACTCATCCGAGCCCTTGGAGTCCGTGTGGCCGCCGATCTCGACGTACACATCGGGGCAGTCCTTCAGCGACACCGCGACGTTCTTGAGGATCGGCAAGGACTCCGCCATGGGCGTGTCGATGTCGAAGTCGAAGTTGATGTCGTGCAGCACGACGGTCTCTTCGCAGACCTTCATCGGCTTGTCGGCGGTGAAGCGGAAGGTGAGCGTCTCAAACTCGCCCGGATCGAGGCTGACCTTGGCCTCTTGGGGCACATGGGTGGGCGATGAGACGAGCACGGTCCAGTCGCCAGGCATCAGCACGATCGTCTCTTCGCCGTCGGGGCCGATCTGGGTGACGGGCTGGTTGGTCGGGCCCTCCAAGAACCGGATGCGCGAGTCGTGCGGCGCGCCCTTCTCGTCGAGCACGATCACCTTGAGCCGGGCGTTCTTCTCTTGAAGCACGATCACCCGCTCGTTGGGCCCACGCTGGAGCTCAAAGCCGGGGGAGCTGCCGTTCAAGTAGTCCTGGGCCATGACGGTGATCGGCTGGCTCATGCCCACGGTGCAGTCCTCAAACCCCGCCTGGCCGTTGCCGCCGGTGGTCACGACGCGGTTGTCCGCGGTGACCTGGGCGTTGTTGATGGGCTTGCCTGCGGCGTCTTGCACGAGCACGTTCAGCTCACACGGCGCGAGGGGCTCTGGGGCCGCGACGACCTCGTCCGGTTTTCCGAAGGTCCAGCCCGCGCCCGCGAAGGCCCGGTATCTGGCCGCGCCCGCGCCGGGGGTGAGCGCCGTGGCGCCGCCCGCGGTGAACGACAGCGCCCCTCGGTTTCGGTACCGAAGGCTCAGGATCGCCTCGGCGGGGGCCTCGGTGTAGGCCACGTCGTTCGGCGTGATCGCCGCGTTCAGCGACGCCTCGGCACGAACGGCGAAGGTCTCGGTGAGGGCGTAGCTCGTGCCCAGGTTGGCCTTGAGGAAGGTGCCGCCGTTCAAGTTGGCGAGCTCCGTCACTTGGGGCGTCATCTCGACGCCGGCGTTCGCGTAGACCTGCATCCGCTCGCCGCCGAGGCCCGCCGCGAGGAGCCCGCCGCCGCCGAAGCCGCCGGAGCCCAAGAAGAGATCCTCGTTTCCAGAGGGGAGGTTCAAGAAGGGCACGACGCTGAGCCGGAACCCGAACGAGTCCAGGGGCTCATTCTCGCCGTCCATGTTCATCGGCATGATCAGGCCGATGGGCGCGGCGAAGCGGATGTCGCCGAGGGCGGCGTAGTTCTCTCCGTCGGCGGCCTGCACGTTGGCCCACACGGGCATGGAGAGGGTCAGGGCCATGCGGCGGCTGAGCGCGTAGGCCCCGCCGATGTTGAGGCCGAAGAGGTTGTCGATGACGGGCTCCTCCACGAGCCCGTTGTCTGTGTAGGAATAACGAACCAGGGGCTCTTTGGCGTACTCCGCCAGCACCGTGAGGCCGAAGGAGCGCGGGATCTGTAGCTCTGGGCGCCACATCCCGAGGGGATCGTGAAGATCGCCGTCGCTGGGCACCAGGCGGAAGCCGTGGGCGTTGTAGGGTTCGGCGGCGAGCGCGCTAGGAAGCAGGATCGAGAGCAGCGTGAACATGGGGGTCATCTTGATGTCTCCGAGAGGGGTTGGCGTCTGTGCGGGTTAGCCCAGACGCCGATGAGTCGCGGCGCCTACGCGCTGCGGCTGCGGCGGCGGCGGAGCATCGACAGTCCGATGCCCAGCGCGAGCGTCGCGCCAGCGCGAGCGCCGCTCTCGACGGAGCAACTCCCGGTCTTCATGCCACCCTGGTACCAAGCGCCCACGTCGCAGCGGTCTTCACCGTCACAGTTCTGGTCGATGCCGTCGCCGACGACCTCTTCGGCGTCGGGGTTGATGGACGCGTCGGAGTCATCGCAGTCACCGCCGCCACACTCCCACGCCACGACGCCGTCGCCGTCGTCATCTGTGTAGCATGGGCGCTCGGGCAGCTCCTCGCTCTCCCAGCACCACTGGGTGATGTCACCGAGGTGAGGGCCATTGTTCGCCGTGTCGACGTTGCCCGGGGTCTCCAAGGTCGCCGCGTCGATGCGGAGGTAGCCGTAGCCGCCAAGCCCGCCGCGCACCACGTCGCTCTCGACGACAACACCGCCGGACGCGGGCCAGCCGCCCTCGCCCCAGCGCACAGACAGGCCCTCGTTGTCACCGACCGCGGTGATCTGCACGATGTCGGACACGATCATCATCGTGCCGCCGGAGCCGCCGCCGCCGCCGCCGGGCTCACCGCCGATGGGGAAACCATCGACGTCGCCAAGCTCGCTCTGCGCGTCTTGACCACGTTGGCCCTTGGCGGTGATGCCGCCGGGGACGCCGATGCGCTCCTTGGCGAAGATCGCCACGAGACCGCCGCCGGGGCCGCCATTGCCGCTCACGTTCAGCGCGGAGTCGCCGTCCTCTTCACGGTCCGGAGCGCCCGCGCCGCCGCCAGAGCCCATGTACCAGACGTCGAGCTCCGGGGTGCCCTGCTCCATGCCCGGCTGGGCGTACTTCTCGCCGTCGCTGCTGTAGGAGTACTCGCCGACGGTGGCCAAGCTGCCGCCCGCGCCGCCGGCGTTCTGGTCACGCAGGGCGTCTACGTCGCCCACGGGCGCGCCGCCGCCGCCGCCGTTTCGGGCGCCCACCTCATACTCCTCAGTCTCGTCGGCCGCGTTCTCGGGGTGAACGGAGGGACCATTCCACGACTCGCCAGTGGTGGGGAGGTTGTCGTTGCCCGCCACACCTTGACCGCCCGCGAAGCCGAGGCCGTCCAAGTCGATGCGACCTGGCACAGACACCTCACCACACACGCGGAACATCAACACGCCGCCGCCGACCTCAGGGTCCCAGGCGGGAGTGACGAGGGTGCCTTCGACGGTGACGCTGTCATAGTGCGGCACACGCTGCACACGCACCAGATCGTCGCTGTCATAGGCGTGGGCCAGAGGGGGCTCGATGGTGAGGGTGTTTGAGGTGGCCTTGGCCACGAGCACGACCTCATAGGTGCCCGCGTCTTCGCCCTGCTGGTTGAGGATCAGGATCTCATCACCCTCGTTGAACGCCGCGCCAGAGGCGACGCTCAGGGAGTCGCCGCCCCGGTTGGCGTCAGAGCGTAGGGTGGTGTTGGGGGGATCCCACTCTAATGAGGTGCCAAGGGGCACGATAAGATCGCCGTCGTCACGATCATTCGGGTCTTCGCAGCGGCCGCCGGTGTGCGGGTCATCCAGGGTGGGGTCGCGGGGCGAGCAGTCCCAGATGTTGCGTAGGCCGTCGCCGTCGATGTCGGAGTCATCACAGTCGGTGATGTCGTCACTGTCGAGATCGTCGGCGTCATCACACTCGGTCTCAACCGGCTCGGGGAGCGGGTTGGACGAGCAGATCTCTTCGCCAGGGGTGACGTAGCAGCCAGAGAGGACGAGCGCGATGAGCGCAGAGGAGCGGTGCAACACAGGCACCTCCATAGTTGGAAGGTCACTGTCTCATTAGAGACGTGGGCGCGGACAGTCGCCGATCATCGACGAGTATTGTCCAGCGCCCAACCAGAAAGTCTTTCTCTGCTCGCCTGAGCCTTAAGCGTTCTCGACCAGGCGGCTCAGCTCATCCCACGAGCGGTCGAGGCCAGCGCGGGTGTTGTCCCAGGTGGTGCCGGTGGCCTGATCCAGCTCCTTGTACTCGGTCAAGAAGCGCTCACGCTGCTCCTGGATCCGCTTCACCTTGGCGTCCAGCTCCACCTTCGCCGCGCCGGTGGTCTTCTTGGCCCGGGCGTCGAGGGTGGCGATCTTGAGGTCTAGGGCGGCGAGCTTCACCGTCGTGTTGTGGCGATACTCCTCACGCATCTTCGTGAAGTCAGCCTGCGCAGCGGCGATCTTTTTGTCAGCCTCAGCTTGGGCGTCGAGCACGTCCTGCTTGGCGTCACTGCGGGTGTTGGCGATCTCGGTGTTCGCGTCGTTCTGTGCGGTCACCGCGTCATTGCGGAGATCGGCGGCTTTGTCACAGCCGGTGGTCACGATGAGCCCGAGGAGGAGCGTCGGGCGCAGGTGGGTCATGAGCATGGTTTTTTCCGTTGCTTGTTGTTTGTTCGGTCAGGAGAAGAGCGCGCTCGGCCCTCTTCGATGTCTTGGTCTCTGGGTCTAGGTCACTCCACGCAGACCGTGGAGCACGACTCCCCTTCCTGCAGCCGACGGAACTCCACCCGCCGGTTGAGCAGTCGCGAGGTCTCGGGGACGATGGGGCAGCTTGATCCCAGGCCGATGGTCGGCATACGGGAGGAGCTCAGCCCTCGGTCGATCAGATAACTTTGTACGGCCTCCGCGCGGCGAAGGCTGAGCGCCTGGTTGTAGGCGTCAGGGCCCTCCTCGGAGGCGTTCCCGACGATGCAGACGCGGCAGGAGGGATCCTGGGCGATGGCGTCGGCGACGGCGTCGAGGATGGGGTCCATCGTCTGCGGTTTGCCCGCGATACGCGCGGGCATCGCGTCGCTGTCATACTCAAACTGCACGAGCACGATCAGCGGCTTGCCGCTGCAGGGGTCGATGGGGCAGCCCAGGGCGGCCACGGGGCCCACCTCGCCGGGGCAACGATCCTCCGCGTCACAGACGCCGTCGCTGTCTGTGTCCATACAGCTCAGGGGGTCGGTCACCACGATCACCTCGGGGGGCGTGGTCGGCGGCCAGAGGGGCGGGTGGTTGGTGGGCAGCTCCGTAATGGTCTCGGTCTCGCTCCCCGAGGAGAAGCCGAAGTCCAAGGCGATGCCGAGGTATTGTGCGTCGTTCGGGTTGACGCCGGGGACGTTGTCGGCCTGCACGATCTGGGCGAAGCGGATCACCGGCCCCAGGGTGAAGCGCTCGGAGACCTCGACGTTGTAGCCCACGCCAGCGTCAAAGCCGAGGCGATCAAGCCCACCTGTGCGAACCCAGCCCAGGTTTGTGTCCATAAAAAGCCCCTGGGTGCGGTCCGCGAGGGGGCGCCAGGCCACGAAGGGGTGAAACCGCAGCCCACCCATCACAGACTGGCCCGACCCCGCCTCATCATACCCCTCGCCCAGATCGGCGTAGACCAGGCTGTAGCTGAGCTGCGCGTCGAGGGAGCGGCTGAGGCTCACCCCGGGGCGCAGGGCGAGGGTGAACGCGGGGGTGAAGCGGTCGGCCTGGGGCTGGTCTACCCAGAAGGCCACGCCGGGCTCGGCGTTGAAGGTGAAGTCTTGGGCGGAGCTCGTGCCGCCGAGGGCCAAACTGAGCAGGCCGATCGTTAGGAATGTGCGTCTCATCTCATTCTCCGCGCGTCAGATAGTCTGAGCGGTGTTCATAGATTCTCTGCTCTTTGATGCTCAGAGCGTCGGCAGCGAGATCGTGTTGGACAAGAGGGTGATCTGGCCGGAGGAGCACAGGAGACGTCCGATGACGACGCTGCGCGTGCCGACTGAGTTGGAGGCCGAGGCCAAGACCGTGCCCTGAAACACGACGTCCCCGCCGATGGTGGACGAGGCGCCCATGGCCCAGAAGACGTTGGCGGCCCGCGCGCCGTTGATCAAGATCACCTGGGCGTTGTTGTTCACGGTGAGCGATGAGCCCACCTGGAAGATCCACACCGCGTTGGCGTCGCCCTGTCCGTCTAAGGTGACCACGCCGCTCACGGCGATGCTCATCGTGGACGCCGAGGTGTACACTCCGGGTGCCAGGGTCATTCCCGAGATGTCGTTCACCAAGGTGCCCGGGGGGCGACCCATGGCGTCGGCGTAGGCGACAGAGAGATCCGCCTTGGCTTGGGCGGCGACTCCTTCGGGGTCGTTCGCGTAGAGGATGCCGTTGATCACCGGGTTTGTCGCGGTGCAGGTCACGCCGTCGCCGAGGCAGGTGCCCGTGGGGTTGAGGCCGACGTGGCCACCCAACACGGTGATGCCGCCTGAGTTTGAGCTGGTGAGCCCGGCGCCCGCGACCGCCACAAACTGCGACAGGCTGCCGAGGTCCACAGGGAGCAGATCCCAGGGCTCCCCAGTGTCTTGGGTGTCCTGGGTGTCTTGGGTGTCCTGAGTGTCTTGGGTGTCCTGAGTGTCTTGGGTGTCGCCGGTGTCTTCAGTGTCGCCGGTGTCGATGATCCCGGTGTCCTCGATGAACGCGCCGGTCCGAAAGCTCCAGCGGTAGATGGCGCCCAGGGGGTTGCCCGAGAGATCCGTGGCGGAGGTGAAGATGCTCGCGGTGTAGACCGTGTCGCGGTCCAGCTCATCCGTGGGGGTGAACAGGATCGACTCGCTGCCGATGACGCTGATCTCACCGTCTGTGAGCACATCTCCGACGCTGAGCGTCATCGCCTCGTGATTGAGGGACGCGGGCGCCATCGTCTTGCTGAACGTCGCGAGCACGGTCGCTCGCAGAGAGACCTCCTCGGCCCCGTCCTCTGGAGTGGTCCACAGCACCGTAGGCGCGGTGGTGTCGTCGATTTTCCATCCGACAAGCTGTTCTCCGCAGGCGAACAGCGGCAGGAGCAATAGAGCGGTCAACCCCGAACTGACTTTTTTCATGTCGATATCCTTCGTTATTCCATCATCGTCGTATTTGTGCGTCTCATTGGATTTCCAGTGCTTTTGATCGTTCTCGGGGTCTCCTCAGGGCGTCGCGGTTCCGTGCCGTGCGCACAGCCTCCCAACGACCCCTTCACGATGAAGGATCGCCATAGAGGCTGTCTACTCCAGTGTTTTGGACTAGACGTTCGTGTGTCACAAAGTCCAGACATCCGCAGCGCTGACTCGCATTGTCGCGCCGGTGGATGTCACGGGGTACGTTCGGTACTCTGCGATACTCTGTCTATAACACGGCGGTATCGGCGAAGCGTTGAAAAATTTGACACGCAACACATCTTGCTTGGGAGCAGCGTTCAAACGTTCGCGAACGACCGTTTTTTGTGTTTCAAGGGGCATCGGGCCTCACAGACCCTGCTCGCTGTCAGCTTTCTGCGCCTGAGGTTGGGCCACCGCTCAAGATGATGTTGCGGTACAGCATCTGATGGAGCAGCTCTCGGAAGGCCACGACCCGCCGCGGCGGGTGCGCGGCGTGGGGCGTGACGAGCCACACCTTGCCTGTCCACACCGTCCAGTTTGGGAGCACCCGGACGAGCGCGCCGTTGGCGCGGTCTTGTTCGGCGAAGAACGTCGGCAATGGGCCAAGGCCACCCCCAGCGAGCAGGACACCCCGCACAAACGCGGTGTCATCACACAACACTCTGGGCGGGGGCAGGCCCTCGGCGGTGATCGCGCCGGAGAAGCTCACGAGATCGTGCCCGGCGAGCTCCTCGATGGTCTTGGGGGTGCCCGCCCGGGCGAGGTATCGCGGCGAGGCGAAGAGCCCGAGCTGCAAGGTGCCGACGCGGCTGGCCGAGAGGTGAGGGGAGTCGGGCAGGCTCTTGGCCCCGGCCCGGAGCGCGAGGTCAAAGCCCTCTCCGAGCAGATCGACGAGCTGCAGGCTCAGCCGCGCCTCGACCTTCACGCCGGGGTGCAAGAGCGTGTACCGCGCCACCACCTCGGCCAGGAGCGCGCTGCCCAGGTCGGGGGTGGTGGTGACGCGGAGGGTGCCCGCGGGGCCGTCCTCCAGATCGCCGGGGGCGACCTTGCCCAGGGCCGTGACGTGGGGGCCAACCTGGTCCAAGAGGCGGCGCCCGGCTGGGGTGAGGCTGACGCGGCGGGTGGTCCGGTGCAGGAGGCGGGCGCCGAGCTCGTCCTCCAGGGCGGAGATCTGACGGCTCACCGTCGAGCGGGGCAGGCCCAGACGTTCGGCGGCGCGGGTGAAGCTCTCCGTCTCGGCGACGGTGGTGAACACCGCCAGAAGATCCCAGCGCATTGGTGCTCCTGAGGTCCAGATTGTGCCAAACGGCGTGATTGTCGCGCAGGCGATGCAAATGTACATCAAGGAGGCGCTGAGGGCCCCCCTCAGCAGGAGGTGTTCAATGGCCCAACGTTCTCTTCTGGTGACGGGTGCTTCAGGTCAGCTCGGCGGTGAGGTGGTGCGGCGGCTCGTCGCCCGCGGCGGTGACGACGTGATCATCGCGGGCAGCCGTGAGGTCGGCAAGCTCGCGGGGCTCGACGGCGTGACCCCGCGTCGGGTGGACTTCGACGACGACGAGGCCACGCTCCAGGCGGCCTTTGAGGGCGTAGACCGGGCGCTCATCATCTCCACCGACGCTCTGGACCGCCCCGGTCGCCGCGCCGAGCAGCACCTCCGGGCGATCCGCGCCGCCAAGGCCGCCGGGGTGAAGCACCTGCTCTACACCTCTCTAGCGAAAGCCGCCGACGACAGCGCGATCCCCATCGCCCAGGACCATGTGCTCACCGAGCGCGCGCTGGCGGCCTCGGGCCTCGGCCACACCGTGCTGCGCAACAACCTCTACGCCGAGGTGCTCGTGGGCGCCGTCGGCCACGCCGTCAGCTCGGGCCAGCTCATCACCGCCCGGGGTGAGGGCGCCATCGCCTACGTCACCCGCTCGGACTGCGCGCGGGCGGCGGCGGCGGCCTTGGCCTCTAGCTTCGACGGCCAGCGTGTCCTGGAGATCACCGGCCCCGAGGCCGTGACCGGCGATCAGATCGCCGCGACGCTGACCGAGCTGAGCGGTCGCCCCGTGGCCCACCTGCCCGTGCCTGTGGAGGCGTACGTTCAGGGCCTCGTCCAGGCGGGGCTGCCCGAGCCTTACGCCCAGGTCTACGCCTCGTTTGAGGTGGCCGCGGCCCGGGGTGAGCTGGGGGAGGCGAGCGGCGCGGTGGAGGCGCTCAGCGGTGAGGCGGCGACGCCGCTGCGGGTGGCGTTGGGGGCGGCGCTCAAGGGCTGAGGCCCCCGACACGAAAAAACCCCTCGACGGCGAACCGTCGAGGGGTTTGATGGTGGGCGATACTGAATGCGTATAGAACTTGCTGGCTGAAGGTGACGGTGCGGCAGATCGAGGATCTGCAGCGGTTTCAGGGGCTGGTGGGGTAGGGTCCGAGGGCGCGGCCCGATGGGAAAGGGGGCAGCGGATCAGGGACTGGACGACACTCGACCGATGGTTTATTCCCCGCGATCGAGAGGGGTCCGGTCGAGGCCTGAGCGAGAACCCCCGCCAGTTGCCCCGAAACGGTTTGTAGGGTGGACGGAGCGGCCGATCGCGAGCCAGAGTCAGGCGTGGACGCTGTTCATCCGGCCTGTTCTCCTCGATGGACACTGTGTGGGACTTTGTGGCGAACGGGGTGTCCCCCAACCACACGAGCGTCGTGTTCTCGCAGCACAGGACGAACAACGGGAGCACCCGCGGGGTGGACGTCGGCCGGACGCGGTTCTGGCGCGACGGGGAGATTCGGCGGCACCGCGTGGCGCTCAGGCGCTTATCAGAACGGGACCTCGTCGTCGTTGGTCTCGATGATGTAGCGGTCGCGGATCGCCGGGGGGAGGTGGTCCAGGAGAGCGGTTGGGACGATCAGGCGCTCCAGGCGGGGCCAGGAGTCGAAGTCCAGGTCTTGGAGGGCCTGGTCTGGGGGCAGGTCTTCGAGCCGCAGCGTGCGCGCATGGCACGCCGTTGGGATGCCGCGTCCCATGACCACGACAGAGATGAGGCGCTCCCACCGGCTGAGATCGGGTGGAGGCCCCTCTAAATCCTGCAACGAGAGCTCCGTGAGCACCGGGCAGTCCACGAAGCGCTCCCAGAGGTCGCCCTCGCAGCGGCGGAGCGTGAGGCTCTTCAGTTGGACCTGCCCGGCGGGGTCGAAGGGCTGGCAGGTGACATTGCTCAGCGCGAGGCGCTGAAGGCTGGAAGGCAAGGGGAGCGGAACCTCTATCAGTGGCCTGGAGACGCCGTCCTCGGTTGGTCGCCGATGCTGGCCGTAGATGCTCAGCGTGACCAGTCGCGAGAGGTGACGCAGCACGGGGATCAGCGGCGTCGTGTGTGCGTTGATGGGCAGGCGCAGCTGCTCCAGCCCCACGAGCGCACGCCTGAGAGCCTCCTCGCTCACGGTCGTAAGTGGAGTCGAGTCTAGCGTATCCGCCGCAGCACGCGACCATCCAAGGCCAGCCAAAACCACATGCAGTCTTCTTACGGTCCCCGCGAGCCTGGGCAGGAGCCCGATGGACTGGGAGCTCAGAACCATGTTTCTGGCGCCGGGGATGTCGATGGTGTTGGACCGGGCCTCAACCCAGACCTGCTCCAGCGACATTTGCTCCCAGACCATCCTTCGATACCGCGCGCCGAGCTCACCGAACTCGAAGCCTGCGCCGAACAGGGTCTGCGTGACCTCGGGCTCCTTCCGGCCGACGAAGTCCACCAGCGCGGCCAGCCCCTCCTCGCCTCCGATCCTCTCCAGGGCCATCATCGACCACCTTGCGACATCCACCTCCGCGCTCGCTGCCCGTTTCAGGTGGTCCACGGCGAGCGCGCCCACGCTGGCCCAGGCCACCGCCCCCACGGGATCGGCAGGCAGATCCAGGCCGTCCACCGCCTCCTTCACCCGCGCCTGCAGCTCCGCCCGCACGACGGCTGCCTCGCGCACGCAGGCCCCCGCCAGCAGCACCAGCACCAGGCGCCGCTCGCGCGTGGCACGAGCCGTCTGGTTCAGCAGGCCCTCAATGATCTTCTCGGCCTGCTGTTGGGGCGCCATCGCCGCTAAGTGGATGGCGATCTCCCGCCAGCCGTCGCGGGTCGCGCGTCGCACGACCATCTGGATGTCACCCGCGTCCAACGCCCCCTGCGCCGCGAGGTACTCCAGGAAGGACTTATGGGTGAAGTCCACCCTCCCGTCGGCCGGGTGGCGGAGGACGCCGCTACGCTCGATGAGCAGCCCGAGCATCTGGGGTCCATCGAGGCCGGGGGTGCCCAGCGCCTGCTGGGTGAGCAGCGCCTGCTGGGTGAGCAGCGCCTGGAGCTGGTCGGCCGCCTCGCCCTGATCGACCTCGACCAGATCGTTGCGCACCATCCACCAGGCGAAGGCGCCCAGCAGCGCGCGCTTCTTGCCGACCACCAGCACGGTCCAAACGGGTGAGGGGATCGCCCGCTCGCGGTCCCGCCGCTCCAGGAGCATCAGCATGGCCTCTTGGTAGATCTCGCGGCGGCTCTCGGGCAGGTTTCCACGAAGATCGCGGTTGATCGCGCAGAGCAGGGCCGTCATCAGGGGGGTCTCGGCCAGGCGGCGCAGCTCTCCGCGCGCGCGCAACCGCGCCTGTAGGGCGTCGTGGCAGGCCTGCAGGTCCGGCTGGTCGGGCGGGCTCAAGCCCTCCATCACGGCGTCGTGCCAGCGCTCGACGAAGGTCTCGATCTGGTCGGGCCGCATAGGCCTCATGTGCACCCGTCGCAGGTCCTTCAGCGCGAGATCGAAGGGTACGGCCAGCGGGCGCGTGCTCAACACCAGCGGCAGCCCGGGCCAGCTCTCGCGCAGCTCCACCATCCAACGGGCCACCTCGTCGCGCCGTTCCTCCTGCACCTCGTCCAGACCGTCGATGAATAGGAGAGCTCGCTCCGCGTCGAGCAGGCGATGCACCCACCCGGTGGGCATAAGCCCCGCGAGGTTCGGCGCGCTGTGCGCGACCAGGCTCTCGGGAGGAGGGAGGTGGTCGCAGGAGCGCAAGCGCATGAGGAAGGGCACACGACCGCACCAGCGGTCGAGCTCGCCAGGGAGCTCATTCCGGGCGGCCCGTACGGCCAGCCACTGCAGCAGCGTGGTCTTTCCTGAACCGGCCGGCCCCGACAACAGGACCGCGCTGCTCCCGGCCAGCGCCGCGGCCGCTCCGAGCTCCAGGCCCATCCTCGGGGGCAGGGGGCGGTCATCCTCGGAGCGGGACCTCGCCGCGCGCTCCTCGTGCTCGACCTCGACGTCCACGTAGGCCAGGGTCAGCCGGTAGGGGCTGACCCGGCGGGCGCTGCCGAAGAAGACCTCGACCCGGTCGAGCAGCCGGGCCACGTCGCCCCGATAGCGCAGCTCGAAGTCGGCGTCCGCCGCGTCGGGCTGCAATCTGTGTACCTGAGAGTCGATCCTGCTCAAGCCCTCCATCGCCCGGTCCACGCGCGCGCTCAGATCGCGGCTGTCGGCGAGCTGACGCGCGGCCAGAGTGGGGGCGTAGGCTGGCAGCTCGTCGGCCACGGCCACCAGGCGCTTCATCATCTCTTCGGTCAGGCGCTCGAAGAATGCGCCTCCCGCCTGGCTGAGATCGCGGCGTTGATCCGGGACGGCTTCTCGAAGCTTCCGGGCGAAGACGGCCGGGTTCAGGTCGGCGTTGATCAGGCCCGACAGGTCCGGGGGGACCTTCTGGAGCGCGTCCGCCAGCGCCAGCGCCGCGGCCCTCCGCTCGGCCGGCTCCGGCCCGACCGCCTCGGTGGCGAACAGTGGCTCCAGGTCCTGGAGCACCCTGTCCCGCAGCTCCTCGAGGCGGTTCGCCGCCTTTCGGGCCGAGTAGACGTCCGCGCCGACCCCCTTGAACCAGTCGAGCAGCCCACCGGAGAGGGCCTCACGCAGATCTCCCTCTCCGACCCAGCGCTTCACCAGCGCGGAGAGCAAGGGTTGGCCGAGGGTGGTGACGAGGCTGAAGGAATCAACAGGCATCGACGGATCCTAACCGTGGGCGCCGCGCTCAGGCCATACTCTCAACCGGCGGCGCCCACATCGACTGCTGCGTCAGACAGCACCCAACCGGAGCCTAAGTCACTCGTCGATGAAGTGCCGAGTGGTGAGCGCCAGACGGGGGGACCTCATCGCTCGAACGCCGCCATGCATGGCGAGGAGCGCGCTCAAGAACGATGGACAGGCCAAGCGGCGTCCACTAGCTCCGCGCCCAAACGTCTTGTGGCCTCGATCCGGCGCACCGCCCGCTCATCAAGCTCGGGGTGCTGCCGCCGTAAGCCCGCCAACGTGATCTCGCGGGCCTCCTCGGACATCTGGAACATCATCGCCACACGCTGCGAACCACCCATGCGGCGATAGATCGCCATCTGGAGCTCGTGGGCCTCGGGGCTGGTGTCGTTGGGCATGGCCTGGCCTATCCCAAAGCTCTGGCCTTCGCCCCAGACACGAAAAACCCCTCGACGGCGAACCGGCGAGGGGTTGGATGGTGGACCCTACTGGACGAAGTTCGAACCTTCTGGTTCGTCCGAGAAGGTTGGGACGAGGCGGCAATTGGGTGACTGAATGGCCTCTCGTCCTGGGAGCAGGGGCTGGTCTAACCGCTCGTCCATCCTTGGGTTGTGTGTGCGCGGCTGCCCCACGCAGAGGTCCGGTCAGGCCACCGACGCGTCGCCTCCCTCGTCGACCGCCCTTGGCTTCCGGCGACGCAGTCCGACCAGGGCCAGGAGGCCGATGAGCATCCCGGCTCCGCGGCCAGGGGCCGCCTTGCTGGAGCAGCCACAGCCATCCTTGCCGGTCTTGTCGGTGCCGGTGTCGTCGCCGGTGTCGTCGCCGCCAGCGGGCGTCTCTTCATCGACCTCGTCACAGTCCTGGTCGATGCCGTCGTCGAGGATCTCCTCGGCGTCGGGGTGGATGCTGGCGTCGGCGTCGTCGCAGTCCTCGTCGGGATCGCTCGACGAGCCCTCCCCCGAGTCTGCGCAGTCCGTGTCGACGGAATCCACCGTGGCGGTCGTGTCGGTATAGCCGTCGTCGTCGGCGTCGGCGTAGCAGGTCTCGGTGCCGTCGCAGTCCTGATCGACCTCATCCCCCACGCCCTCGGTGGCGCCGGGGTGGATGGTGCCGTCGCCGTCGTCGCAGTCCTGGTCGTCGCTTGTGTAGCCGGAGGGCTGGTCACTGGCGGTCGTGGTGCTGGAGGCGTCGCCGTAGCCGTCCGAGTCGGTGTCGGCATACCAGGTGCATGCCTCGCTTACGCTGCTGTCGTCATCGTCACAGTCCGACGTGGCGCAGTAGCCGTCTTCGTCCTCGTCGTGACAGTCACCGTAGTAGACGAAGGCCGAGCCGCTGGTGTCCGTGCGGCCGTTGTCGAGCCAGGCCCCGATGACGAGGTCGTCGTAGCCATCGCCGTCCACGTCGCTCGCGCCCGCGACGCTGATGCCGAAGAAGTCGTCTGACGCGCCGTCCGAGGCGATGAGCTTGTCCTCGGTGCTGGTGTCGATGCCGGCCGAAGAGCCGTAATAGACGTAGGCCGAGCCGCTGTCCCGCCCGTTGTCGTCGTCGCCCCAGGCCCCGATGACGAGGTCGTCGTAGCCATCGCCGTCCACGTCGCCCGCGCCCGCGACGCTCCAGCCGAAGGAGTCGTCTGCCGCGCCGTCCGAGGCGGTGAGCTTGTCCTCAGTGCTGGTGTCGATGCCGGCCGAAGAGCCGTAGTAGACGTAGGCCGAGCCGCTGTCCGACCCGTTGTCGTCGTCTTCGTACGCCCCGATGACGAGGTCGTCGTAGCCATCGCCGTCCACGTCGCCCGCGCCCGCAACGCTCCAGCCGAAGCTGTCGCCTGCCGCGCCGTCCGAGGCGGTGAGCTTGTCCTCAGTGCTGGTGTCGATGCCGGCCGAAGAGCCGTAGTAGACGTAGGCCGAGCCGCTGTCCGACCCATTGTCGTCATCTTCGAA
>Ga0209467_1002070_pt1 | contig 15087 bp, 12 predicted proteins | sample Higcelwee11metaG_FD_187175 | JGI IMG/M metagenome (GOLD analysis project Ga0209467, IMG submission 187175) | Freshwater pond sediment microbial communities from the University of Edinburgh, under environmental carbon perturbations - High... | ecosystem: Environmental > Aquatic > Freshwater >...
TGAAGCTGCCGCCACCGCTGTCGCCTGCGTACTTGTCGCCTGCGCAATAGAAGACATGCTCTTGGCGGTCGATTGCATCTCCGTTGAGGACGCGGCCACGCCTTTCACAACATCCATCACGCTAGCTTCAAAATCTTCCGCCAGCTTAAGCATCGCTTTTTTACGATCCGCCATCGCGCGGGCATCAGCTTCGGCTTGTTCCTTGCGCATCTCTTCAACTTTCTGCGCGTTCTCTTTAAACACCAAAACCGTTTTGGCCATGTGGCCGATTTCGTCGCCCCGCGTCGTGTCTGGCACTTCGATACTCAGATCGCCACTTGCCAAAACCTCCATCACATGCGTCATGTTTTGAACAGGCTTGGAAATGCCACGGCCGATGATCAAGGCAAAAGCGATGCCGAACAGAATAGCCGAAATCCCCGAAATCCGAAGGATTGCTTCATTCGCCTTCCCGATGCTCATCATCGCGTCTTCATCCGCTGTCATGTCCGTATTAAGATCTTTAACAAGCAACGCGATGCTATCTTGCATGCTTTGCCCCGTACTACGCAAAGCTTCTGTAGCCTTATCAGCGGCTTCCGCGTCACCACGAACGGAGATAAGCTTCTCAAGCCCTTGCTTATAAATTGCAAGCGTATCTAGTACTTTTTGCACACGAGCCTTGCGCTCTTGTCTTCTGTAGGAATCGCGGCTTTGGCTCAACAAATCATTCATTTGCTCAAGGCCTTTATCAATCTCAGCCGAGCTTCCACCCTTCAGCAAAAAGAGCGTCGTCGCACGCCGAAGCTCAATAAACTGAGCTTTTGTGCTGATAAGAACTTGGGCTTGCTGACTGCGACGCCCATATTCACCTTGCGCCGTAAGAAGCTTCCCAGTTCCAAGCTCGATATAGAAGATAAGCCCAGCCAATATGGTCAAGACAAGGCCAAAACCGATAAAGATTCGGGTTCCGATTTTCAAGTTGCTGAATGAAAAACCCATGATTTTCTCCTACGATAACGCAACGCTTGAGGCTGACCTTCATTTCGCGGGCCATCCACGAAACACGCCTTGGCCTTCTTTTTTTTCGGCTGCACTTAAGAAAGGCTTATCCTGCGCGAACTGTGGCAAGGAAGCCCAGGACGTGTTCGCGTAATTTCTCGGCGTTTTGCGCCAAATTTTCTGAAGAGTCGACAAGCTTCTTCTCAGTCGCAAGATTATCCGCCATAGCCCCCGCAGTCGCGCCAACATTGGAGGACACTTCTTGCGTGCCTTGAGCCGCCTGTTGAACGTTGTGCGAGATTTCGCGTGTCGCAGCCCCTTGTTCCTCAACGGCCGAAGCAATGCTTGATGAAATCTGACGCACGCGATCAATGACCTCACCAATGCCATGAATAGCCTCAACAGCTTTACGCGTCCGCTCTTGAACGGCACCGATCTGGCTCGTGATTTCCTCTGTCGCTTTGGCTGTTTGGTTGGCAAGAACCTTCACTTCGCTCGCCACAACGGCAAAGCCTTTACCCGCTTCGCCTGCGCGCGCGGCCTCGATCGTAGCGTTTAAAGCAAGCAAGTTGGTCTGCGAAGCGATGTCGTTAATAAGTTGCACAACTTCGCCAATCTTTTCGGCAGCCGCCGCAAGCTCTTGCACCAGCGCATCCGTCCGCGCCGTTTCTTCCGTCGCCTGCGTTGAAACCGTAGCGGCTTCTGATACACGGCGGCTAATTTCACTAATGGAAGACGACAATTCCTCCGTCGCGGAAGCAACCGTGCTGACATTTGAGGACGTTTCATCCGTCGCGGCAGCGACCGCCGTCATGCGCGTATTCACATCCTGCGAACGTTGGCTCATTTGTTCAAGAAGATCATACATTTCCTTGGCCGAACGAGAAACAAGCTGAACGACTCCCATGACCTCGGCTTCAAACTTACCAGCCATATCGAGCATCGCTTGTTTACGCTCAGCGGCGTTTTTTTCTTCCATCGCTTTTTGTTCGCGGCGCAGTTCTTCGATTTTCATCGCGTTGGTTTTAAAAATGGCCAGCGCTTGGCCCATGTCGCCAACTTCATCCGAACTTTTATGGTCAGGAACAACAACGGTCAAATCGCCAGCGGCAAGGCCGCCCATGGCTTCCGTCATGATTTGAAGTGGTTTTGATATTCGATGATAAGCGTAAAACAAAACCAAAAGCGTAACGAACAAGCCAACGCCTAAGCCTGTCGTAGAAATCCACGCGGCATCGCTCGCAATTCCGGCATAAAATTGCGCGAGCGGAATCCCAACAAAGAGAATGCCGATGACTTGTCCAGACGCATCCTTGATCGGGTCATAGCCCGTGATGTAGGAAACGCCTAAAATATCGACAACCCCACGAAAGGGCTTACCTGCAAAAACGGCCTCATAGGCTGCATTTTTGGCAAGCTTGGTGCCAACAGCGCGGCTACCATCTGGCTTTTTCACATTCGTCGCGACACGGGTATCTGCTGCAAAAATCGTAGAATTACCACCGACTTTTGATTCAATGCCATCTGTCAGCTCATTCATACCATTCAGCAAAGTCGTCCCGACGTAAAGCTTATCGCCTTCCAAACGGAATTGCTCACCTTTCGCAGCCACATCGCCCCAAAACACACGCAAGTTGCGATCAATCGCGGCATGTGCCGCCCCTGTCGCGCTTTCATCGGCCCGCCACAAACTGATGCCCACAATCGAACCTGCAACAAGAAGAACCGTCGCAACCAACATCAACGTTATTTTTCGCGAAACGGTAAGCCTAAACTTTGATCCTGTTGCAAAAGTCATCTTCTTAACCTTTCTTATGTGAGCACTGTTGATCTATCATTTTCCCTAGGTTGCTTTTTCTGCAGAGAAGAAACAGGGCTGTGGGGTGCTAACGAATCAAGCCTGTCCACCCCTATCATCCCGCATGGGCTTATGGTTAACAACCACTTTCTTTACGTTGAATATCACTATGTGCAAGAAATACTTGCCAGAATTGAGGACGAAATTAGTTATGCCACCTGGGCGTGCGGGTTAAAATCGCCATCGCTTTCAACCTGTGCCAGCCCCAAGGCCCCACATAGGTCAGCCCCTTCAAATTGAGCCCCCTCAAGCCGAGCCCCCCTCAAATCTGCCCCGCGCAAACACGCCCCTTCAAACTGGCAGCCACGGAGGTCACCGAAAGCAAACAAAGCACCTTCCATGTTTGCATAAGAAAAATCTGCATCAACAAGCTTAGTATAGCGCAAGTTTGCCTGCGAAAAATCTGCAACCCATCGCACAGGCGATGCCCCCGGATGCCCAGATTGAACCGTCACCGGTCCGCATTTTGCACCTGAAAAATCACACGTCTCAAGATTTGCGCGGAAAGCGTCCATACCCCTGCAGTCTGCCCCAGCGAATGAAGCGCCCCACGCATTGCACGAAGAGACATCGGCCAAAGCCAGACAAGCGCTGTTCAAAGACGCCTGATGCAAGAGCGCGCCTTGCATCAAACTCGCCTCAAGCTGAGCGCCGTTCCAAAAAACATTTGATAAGTCTTGATGAGAGAAATCAGCTTTAGCCCCTGTTTCCCCTCCGCTTTCGACCCAAAGGCGATGCGTTTCCAAGAGCACTTGGCCATTGCACGCAGAGGCGTGTTCAACATGAGCCAAGGCCTCTTGCGCAAAGCGCGCCTTATCGAAAAGGCAGGCCGTGAGCCGTGCGCCTTCAAACCGTGCGCCCTTAAGAAGCGCGCCGTTCAACAAAACGCCATGGAGTGAAGCCCCATCGAAACAGCAATTGCGCAAATCTGCGCCAAAGAAAGAAACGCCATGCAGCACACTTCCCGCAAACGTCGCGCCCAAAAGCTTGGCCCCATGAAAACACGCAAAAGGCATGGACGTAGGTGTCCCGCCAACACTGGAGAAATCCGCATGAGACAGGTTCGCTTGCGTAAAATCAGCGCCGTTTAATTGTGCGCCGCGCAGACAGCTATAGGATAAATCGGCGCCATCAAAAGCGCAGTGCGCTAGCCCCGCGCCAAGAAACGACGTGTGGCGCACGTGGCTGCGCGAAAACGAACCCGCTTCCCAAACCGCGCCAGTAAAGGTCGCCTTATTAAGTTTCTTGTTGGCGCAGGAAAGCCCCTGGCCACGCGCCATCGTCAAATCAAGCCGCTGGCCGCAACGCCGCCGCTTCAGGAATTTATCGTGAAGAACAATTTTTGTCTCAAGTTCGTCTTGAACCAGAACGCCCATTGCGCCCAACCTTCGAAAAAAGAAACGCTCCCTTTTCGTTAGAGGGCAAGGACGTTACGATCTCGTTAAACCGAAACCGTCTTTTTCCCGCCCCGCACGCGCACACGACAAATACGGTTCTGATCGGTTTCCAAAACCTCGAACGAAAGACCAGCGGGCGCTTTGATCATTTCACCAATCTTGGGCACATGCCCAGCCAAGTGAAAGACATAACCGCCAAGCGTATTAATCGTCTCTCGCTCGCCCGGTGTAAGCAGCTCGCCCACGCGCAATTCAAAATCTTCAATCGCCATCCCCGCATCGACCAAAAGCGAACCATCCGCACGCGCAATGACCTCAGGCACAGCCGGGGCATCATGTTCGTCTTTGATCTCGCCGACGATTTCCTCAACCAAATCTTCAATCGTAACGAGGCCGTCCACGCCGCCGAACTCATCAATGACCATCGCCATATGCTGACGCGTTTGACGCATTTGAAGGAGCAGTTTTGAGACGGACATCGAAGGCGCGACGAATAAAATAGGCCGCAAAAGTTCGCTCAGCACGCAATCGCGGCTTTCCAAGAGGCACGGCATAAAATCTTTGATATGCAGCATGCCCACCGTTTCATCGAGAGTCTCACGGTAAGCGGGAATGCGGCTATGCCCATGTTCGATCATGAGCGCCAAAAGCTCACGCATTGAGCTTTCAACGTCGATGGCCACGATCTGCGCGCGCGGCACCATGCAATCGCCGACTTCTTTTTCACGCAAAGAAATCACGTTGCTCAAAAACTCACGCTCGGCGATGGGCGCGCCCTCTTGCGCGCTGGCTTCATCTATCAGCTCAAGCGCCGCTTCACGCAAAGCTTCGACCTCAGCGGGCCGATGCCAATAGGCATGAAAGCGCTTGCGTAACTGTTCGAATAAACTTGGGGGTTCTTCAACTTCGCTCGCCAGGGCGAGAGGGCTCGTCTGAGTCTCGTTCATTTCTTCCACAATCTAGGTTTCATCAGGCGCGTAAGGATCCAGCAGACCCAAAGACGCCATCAGCTCTCTTTCAAGTTTCTCCATCCGCGCCGCCTTGCCGGGCGTGATGTGATCGTAACCGAAAAGATGCAAGATGCCGTGGATCATAAGGTGCGTGACGTGATCCAGCAAGAGTTTGTGCTCGGCTTTGGCCTCACGCGCTGTAAATTGATAAGCCACAGCAATATCGCCGACATAGAGCGCCTCACCTTTTTTACCAAGCTTTACAAGCTGTTGGCGCTCAAAATGGGGAAAAGAGAGCACATTTGTCGGGGCATTTTTGCCACGAAAATCATGATTCAGCGTCTGAACCGCCTTGTCCGTTGTGAGCAAAAGGGTCAGTTCAGCCTGCTTGGCTGCGGGTAAAAGCGTCTCTGGCAAGGAAGCCAAAGTCAGTTCTGCCGCCCGCATCAAGCGGCGATCCAACCCCTTGATCTTACCCCACGGGGCAGAGGCTTTTTCGATATGAAGCTGGGTCTTCTTTGTTTTCTTCATGATTTTCCTCAATTTTTTCTTTCTAGCATCCGCGAGCGCTTTTGACTAGCATGCCGCCCATGAGCTGGTTGACCAATTTTGTACGCCCCAAAATCAGGGCGCTTGTCGGGACTCAAAAAGAGATCCCAGACAATTTGTGGGAAAAATGTCCCGGATGCAACGCTATGCTTTTCAAGCGCGAGCTGGAAGAGCATTTAAACGTGTGCCGCCATTGCGGCCACCATTTGAGGCTGCCTCCCGATAAGCGGCTCGAGATGCTCTTCGACGATGGGAAATATACACGTCTGCCCATCCCGAGCGTTCCGGCTGATCCTTTAAAGTTCAAAGACCAAAAACGTTACAGCGAACGTCTGAAAGACGCCCGCCACAAAACGGGTCAGGACGATGCCATTATGGTAGCCGAAGGGCACCTTGGCGGCATGAAGACCATTATGGCCGCGTTCAACTTCGCGTTCATGGGCGGCTCGATGGGCATGGCCGTCGGCGAAGGCCTTGTCGTGGCCGCGCAAAAAGCAGTGGAAGCCAAAGCGCCGCTGATCGTCATCCCGGCTTCGGGTGGCGCGCGTATGCAAGAAGGCTTGCTCTCGCTCATGCAAATGCCGCGCTCGATCATCGCCGCCAAAAGCGTCAAGGATGCGGGCTTGCCCTTTATCGTTATTTTCACCGACCCGACAACGGGCGGTGTCACGGCTTCGTTCGCGATGGTCGGCGATATTCATATCGCTGAAAAAGGCGCGCAAATCGGCTTTGCCGGAGCACGCGTCATCGAAAGCACCATCCGCGAAACCTTGCCGCCGGGCTTCCAGCGTTCGGAATATTTGTTGGAACACGGCATGGTGGACATTGTCGTCACGCGCCCCGAACTGCGCGAAACGCTGATCCGCGTGCTCGGCCTTTTGGCCAACAAAACCACGGGAAGCAAAGGCCGAAAAGCCACGCACCTTTCCGGCCCCGTGCCGCATGGGGCGCGGCTCAACGCCAAACAGCGATAAGAGATAAAGTGCCGCCCATGGCTTCTGATTCCGCCGCGATTCTTGAACGCTTCCGGCTTGCACATGGCAAGGATATTGACCTGACGCTGCGTCATGCCTACGCGGATCTTCTGGCGCGTTTTGATTATCCTCAAGACCACCTGCCCCCGACGATGATCGTCGCGGGCACAAACGGTAAAGGCTCGACCTGCGCCTTTTTGCGCGCGCTGGTCGAAGCTTCTGGCCATACGGCGCACGTCTATACCTCGCCGCATTTAGTTCGTTTTCATGAGCGTATCCGCATCGCAGGCCAGCTGATTGCCGAAGCTGAACTGGCAGCCATTTTAAGCGAAGCCGAAAAGCTGGCCGAACCCGGTGCCGTCAGTATTTTTGAAGTCGCCACCGCCGCCGCGCTTGTCGCCTTTTCGCGCCATCCTGCGGATGTCACGCTTCTTGAAGTCGGCCTCGGCGGACGGCTTGATGCCACGAATGTCGTGCGCCACCCCATCGCCTCGCTCATCACACGGCTGTCTTTCGATCACCGCGAATATCTGGGCGATACGATGGCGGAAATCGCCCGCGAAAAAGCAGGCATTATGCGCGCGGACACGCCATGCTTCTCCGCGCCACAGCCTTCAAACGAAGCGCTGGCCGCGCTGCGCGCCGAGGCAGAAAGCAACTATGTGCCGCTTGTGATCGGCGGCGAAGATTGGCGCATCGAAGCCGTCGATGCGGGTCATTTCCGCTTCCTCGGCCCCAAGCGCAAAATCGAGATGATCCCACGCCCCGCGCTTCTGGGCACACATCAATTATGGAATGCAGGCCTTGCGTTGGCCGCTATGGACGCGTTGCCGTTCGAAATTACGGATGATGCCGTACGCCAAGCCATGCACGCAGTGGCATGGCCGGGACGGTTGCAACAGCTTATCTCCGGCCCCCTGTGTGATCTTTTGCCTTCTGGTTGGGAACTGTGGCTCGATGGCGGTCATAATGACTCGGCTGGTGAAGTGTTGGGCGCACAGCTCCGGCGCTGGCAAAACCAAGATCACCGCCCGATTGATCTGGTCTATGGGATGCTTTCAACCAAAACGCCGCAAGAGTTTCTGGCACCGCTGGCCCCCTTTGTCCGGCGCATCCGCACGGTTTACATCCAAGGCGAGGTTCCCGGCCGCACACCTGAAGACCTCGCGGCCCAAGCCCACGCCTGCGGAATCGCCGATGCCGCCCCAGCCACGAGCCCGCTTGCAGCGCTGCAAGCCCTAAGCGAGATTGGCGCACGAGACCCCCCCCCTGCGCGCGTCCTGTTCTGCGGCTCACTCTATCTGGTCGGCGCAGCCCTGAAGGCGAACGGCTAAGCTTGAGCTGCCGCAATCCAAGAACATTAAAAACCAACAGCCCGCCCACAACATTGAATCACCACGCGTACAAACATGCACGCGTGGTGCCGAAGGTTATAAAAGGGGAATAAAGGGCACCAGAAACCATGCCTAAGCTGTTTCATGAAAGCCACCAGACCTACTTTTTGCCTCTGTCCGCAAGAATCTGCCTTTGTCTTGTCGTTTTCTGAGCTTATAACGGGGACGGAGAAGGTTTGAATCGTTTCTCCCCCTCTTTGCATGATTTGGAGTTTTTGGATGTCTATTCTTCTTCGCGCCACGACGCCTTTGCGCACGGCTTTTGTTTTGACAGCGCTGCTCAGCGCTTCCCTCGCCTCTCCCGTTTTGGCCAATGATGCGCCGCCTGCAAGCGCAAGCACCCAAGCCGCGCTCTCGCCCGAAGGACGCTTTGTGCAAAATCTTGGCGACAAGGCCGTCGCCATTTTGGCGAACAAGGCTTTGAGTGCCGATCAGCGCGAAGAGCAGTTCCGCGACATGCTGCGCAACAATTTCGATTTGCAGACGATCGCGCGCTTTGTCATAGGTCGCAGCTGGATGACAGCGACGCCTGCGCAGCAAGATGAATATATGAGCCTGTTTGAAGCGCTGGTCGTCAAAACCTATTCCGAACGCTTCAAGCTTTACACGGGCGAAGGCTTCATCGTCAGCGACAGCCGCCCCGAAGGCACGAAGGATTTCATCGTCAACAGCAACATCACGCATCCCGATGGTTCGCCTGCAACAGTCGTGACATGGCGCTTGCGTCAAAAGGGCGACAAGATGGGCGTCATTGACGTGATGGTCGAAGGCGTGAGCATGAGTGTCACGCAGCGTCAGGAATATTCTTCGGTCATCCAACGTAATGGCGGCGATATCGAAGCCTTGCTGAGCATGATGCGCACCCGCGTCAAGTCGGGCGAAGGCCTGAACGAAAAAGGTTGATTTTCAAGAGGATTGGGGTTCAGGATTCAGGGAACCTTGTCTTCGTCCCTGCCCCCTGAATCTTGAACCTTGAACCCTTTTTATGAAACTTTACCGTTTCCTCACCACGTTTTTTGCGCCGTTGATTGCGCTTTATCTGCGTCGTCGGCGCGCGCGTGGCCGTGAGGATAGCGCCCGGTTTCAAGAACGCCTCGGCTATGCAAGCGCCCCACGCCCCAAAGGCAAACTCGTTTGGTGCCATGCCGCGAGCGTAGGCGAAGCGATGTCGGTTCTGACCCTCATTGATCGTTTGCATGAACGCTATCCGCTTTGGTCGATCCTTTTAACGACGGGCACAGTCAGCTCGGCCAAACTCATCGCGGGCCGTTTACCCGAACGCGCCATCCACCATTATGTGCCGGTCGATCGCTGGCCCTATGTCACCCGGTTTTTGGATCATTGGAAACCGGACGTAGCGCTCTGGGTCGAATCCGAGCTGTGGCCGAACATGCTTGCCGCGCTGTCTCAGCGGCAGATTCCAGCCATTCTCCTTAATGGCCGCCTCTCTGAAAAATCCTATCGTCGCTGGAAGCTTTTGCCGGGCGGCGCCAAAGAAATGCTCGGCGTATTTGCTTTAGGCCTCGCGCAAACAGGCGCCGAACGAAACCGTTTTGCGGCCTTGGGATTGAAAGACGTGCGCGCCATCGGCAATTTGAAATTTGCAGCCGACCCCTTGCCTTGCGATTCATCTGCGTTGGCGCTTTTGAAAACACAAATTGGCGGACGGCGCACATGGCTTATGGCCTCGACCCATCCGGGCGAAGATGAGCTGGCCCTGCGCGTACATCAAATCTTGCGGCGCAGCTTTCCCGATCTGCTCACGATTATCGTCCCGCGCCATCCGAACCGCGCGCCGGAAATCACAGCCTTACTCAAAGCGCAACATCTCGCTTTTGCGCAACGGTCCTTAGGCGAAGAGCTTACGCCAGCGCATGAAGTTTATCTGGCTGACACGATGGGCGAGATGGGATTGTTCTATCGTCTCTGCCGTTTGTGTTGCCTTGCCGGGTCGTTCACATGGGGCGGGCATAATCCGGTTGAGCCCGCGCAGCTTGAATGCGCTGTACTGTTTGGCCCCAAGATGGACAATTTCCACATTATGGCCGATGATATGCTCGGCGCAGGCGCGGCGCTTCAAGTAACCGATGAAGCCGAGCTTGCCGAAACGCTGTTACGTCTCCTTGACCAACCGGAAGAAGCGGTGAAGCTGGCGCACACAGCGCGGGCTTGGGCCGAATCCAAACGCGGCGTGCTTGAGGAAACCCTCAAGCTCCTCGCTCCATTTTTTGCTGAATCCGAAAGCAACAGCCAATGAAAACACCGAAATTTTGGTATCGCAAAACAGGCCCTCGCGCTTTAATGCTCACGCCTTTTGGGCAGATCTATCGGACGGCAGGCCTGCTGCGCCATGCCTTCATCAAGCCGTATAAAGCCAGCGTGCCGATCATTTGCGTGGGCAATATCGTTGCGGGCGGCGCAGGGAAAACACCAACAGCAATGACGCTGGCGCGGCTTTTGATTCAAAAAGGCGGACATCCTGTTTTTGTCACGCGCGGTTATGGCGGTAATGAAAAAGGCCCGCTGCGCGTCGATCTCAAACAACATACGTCCCGCGATGTCGGCGATGAATCCATTCTTTTGGCACAAATTGCGCCGTGTTTTATTGGCCGCAACCGCGCCGCCGCCATTCAGCTGGCCGAAGTGGAAAAGCCAACCCACATCATTCTCGATGACGGCCTACAAAATCCGAAAGTTGCACCGGACGTAAACTTACTCGTCGTGGATGGCGCGGTTGGGTTTGGCAACCGCCTTTTGATCCCGGCGGGCCCCTTGCGCGAAACGCTACACGATGTGTTTTCGCGTATCGCCGCCATCGTTATGATCGGCCCCGACGTGCAACGCGTAGCCACCTGCCTTGGCAAGCCCGTTTTGCAAGCGCATTTACATCCGCTTTTGGCTGGCGATCTGACCAAAGGCACAGCTGTGCTCGCCTTTGCAGGCATTGGTCGTCCGACCAAGTTTTATGAATCCTGCCGCGAGGCGGGCTTGAACGTCGTGGAAACGTGCGATTTCGCAGACCACTACATTTTCACCGAAGAAGACTTGCAAGCGCTCGCCGCCACCGCGCAAAAGAAAGAACTGAAGCTCGTGACAACGACGAAAGATTGGGTTCGCCTGCCCGACCCCTTCCGCCGCGATGTTGGCATTCTCGACGTGCAACTCGTCTTCGAAAATGAACCCGAAGCCCTGCGGATCATTCAATCTCTACCGGAAGAAGCGAAGTAAGGGGCGGGGATTCAAGTTTAGGGTTCAGGGGTCAGGATTCAGGGGAAGAAAGCTCTTTCTCTTCCGCCCCCTTCTCTATCTTCGTCATTGCGAGCGACCCCTTGGTCGCGCGGCAATCCAGAGTCACAAAAACCTGCGTTCCTCTTAAAGACCCTGGATCGCCACGGCGCAAGGTGCCCCGCGATGACGTATTTTTTTCTGACTGTCTCGTGAAAACGGGCCGCCCCTTTGGTCTTCTGCGAGGTTCCTTCTTACTTTTCAACCACCGCCGTGCGCGCGCCGTCTTGGTGTTCGATGCGGATTTTGCCGCCGGGCTTCATCTCTTTAGCCCGCGTGAGCAGCTGGCCCGATGCGTCGTAAACCAACGCATAGCCGCGCCCCATCACCGCGCGCGGCGACAACGCTTCAAGCATCGTTGTCAACCGATCCAGTTTCTTTTCCGTTTGCAACAGCCGTTCGCGTCCCAAGGCTTGCAGCTTATTCGCTTGGTTTTGCAACCGCTGCCCCGCCAATCGCACGATGTCGCGTGGATGCCTGAGCCGCCCGCTCGCCTCACCCAACCGCGAGCGCGTCCGGCGCAAATACCCCGCCCACGCCACCGAAAGCCGATCGGCCCGTTCGTCAAGCCGCTGCATCAATGGTTGCAGAGCCCGCGCCGGATCGCCCAAAGCTCGCGCCAAAAGCGAGACTTTCTCTTTCCGCTCGCGCAGCAACCGCCGCGTCGCCGCTTCAAGCCTGAGGCCCGTCTCGCCCACCAGGCTCACCAGCTCTTCGCGCACAGGCACAGCCTTTTCCGCCGCGCCCGTCGGCGTGGGGGCGCGTAAATCGGCAGCATAATCGACAAGCGTCGTATCTGTTTCATGCCCCACGGCAGAGATCACAGGAATCCGGCTTTCCGCAACGGCTCGCACAACAATCTCTTCATTAAACGGCATCAAATCTTCAAGCGATCCACCGCCGCGCGCGATGATCAACACATCCGGCCGCGCCACAGCGCCGCCGGGCACAAGCGCGTTAAACCCATGAATGGCCGCAGCAATTTTTTCCGCCGCGCCCTCACCTTGCACAGGCACAGGCCACACCAAAACCGGGCGCGGAAACCGCTCCGCCAAGCGATGCAAAATATCGCGAATGACCGCGCCCGTCGGCGAGGTCACCACGCCAATCACGCCGGGTAAAAATGGCAAAGGTCGTTTCCGGCTTTCATCAAACAAGCCTTCGGCAGCCAGTTTCTTGCGCCGCTCTTCAAGCAGTTTGAGCAAAGCGCCCTCGCCCGCAAGCGTGGCGCTTTCGATCATGAGTTGATATTTCGATTGCCCGGCATAGGTCGTAAGCTTGCCGGTGCAAACGACATCCATCCCCATTTCAAGCTTGATCCCCAGCTTGCTAACCTGCCCGCGCCAGCATACGGCGTCGATCACGGCGCTTTCATCCTTGAGCGAAAGATAAAGATGCCCCGAGGAATGATATTTGCACGAGCCGATCTCGCCGCGCACCCGCACATGCCCATAGGCGTCCTCAACCGTATGCTTAAGAGCACGCGAGAGGTCGGAAACGGTAAATTCCGGCAAATTGCTTCCCGCGCGGGGCTTTTCAGCCCAGTCCAGAAGCGAATCGCCCCCCGAAGGGGCTTGAGATTTTTTCGTCGGCATGGGAAAGAGAACCTGACTGTTGTGTAGCGCGATTATAGCTCAAAAGAAACAAAATGGGACCCCCGCCTTCGCGGGGGTGACGTTTTTCTCAATAGCCTCGTTTTTTAAAGCGTCATGCCCGCGCAGGCGGGCATCCCGTTTGGTTAAGCAGCCATACCGCATCGTCAGGAAAGGAAAGCTTCTTATGAAAATCCTCGTTATCGGTTCTGGCGCGCGCGAGCATGCTTTATGTTGGTCTTTTGCGCGTTCGCCCTTGTGCAGCAAACTGTTTTGCGCGCCGGGCAATCCGGGCATTGCGGAAATTGCTGAATGCCTGCCCATCAAGGCCGATGCAATCGACGATCTGGTCGAAGCCGCCAGCGATTTCGCGATTGATTTCGTGATGATCGGGCCGGAAGTACCCTTGACGCTCGGCCTTGCGGATCGTCTGCAAGCCGAGGGCATCCCCTGCTTCGGCCCCACGAAAGCCGCCGCGCAGCTTGAAGGATCGAAAGGGTTTATGAAAGATCTGTGCAAACGCGCAGGCATTCCAACCGCAGCCTATGAACGCTTTACCGATGCGGAAGCCGCCAAAGCTTACGTTCGCGCCCAAGGCACGCCGATTGTCATCAAGGCCGATGGTCTTGCCGCAGGCAAAGGCGTGACCATTGCGCAAACGGAAAGCGAAGCTCTGACTGCCATCGACGCCGCCATGTGCGACAAAGCCTTTGGCGACGCAGGCAACGAACTTGTGATTGAAGAATTCATGGTCGGTGAAGAAGCCAGCTTCTTCGCGCTCACCGATGGCCACACGGCCATTCCCTTTACCACCGCGCAAGATCACAAGGCGGTGTTTGACGGCGATAAAGGCCCGAACACGGGCGGTATGGGCGCTTATTCCCCCGCCTCCATCGTCGATGAAGCAATGGCCGCGCGGATCATGAAGGACATCATCTTCCCCACGGTCAAGGCCATGAAGGATGCGGGTATGCCGTTTTTAGGCATGCTCTATGCCGGGCTGATGATCACCAAGGACGGCCCGAAGCTCATCGAATATAATGCGCGTTTTGGCGACCCGGAAACGCAAGTGATGATCCCACGCCTGAAATCAGATCTGCTCTCCGTCCTGTACGCCGTGAGCAAAGGCATGACCGATAGCTTCACGCTGCAGTGGAAAGACGAAGCCTGTCTGTGCGTCGTAATGGCGGCCAATGGCTATCCGGGCGCTTATCAAAAAGGTACCGTCATTCGCGGCATCGCAGACGCCAACGCGCTTTCAGACACAATCGTGTTCCATGCAGGCACCGCGCGCGATGCGGCGGGCGAGCTTGTCGCGGCGGGCGGGCGCGTTCTGGGCGTGACCAGCTGGGCGCCTTCGATCAAAGCGGCGCAAAGCAAAGCCTATGAAGCCGTCGCCAAAATCAACTGGCCCGAAGGCTTCTGCCGCAAAGACATCGGCTGGCGCGCGATTGAAAAAGCCTAACGCCGCGCCGCGAAAAAGATTTTCAAGATATCACCGCAACGGGTTTCTTCGATCCCGCCGATAACTTCCGGCGCATGGTGGCAGGTGGGCTGCGCAAAAAAGCGCGGGCCGTGTTCGACCCCGCCGCCTTTGAGATCATACGCGCCGAAAATCACGCGCCGTAGCCGCGCAAAGCTGATCGCCGCCGCGCACATGGCGCACGGCTCAAGCGTCACATATAAATCGCAATCTGGCAGACGCGGTGAGCCTAAAGCCGCCGCCCCCTGCCGCAGGGCCAAAATCTCCGCATGCGCCGTGGGGTCGGACAGCTCTTCGGTTCTGTTCCCAACGCGGGCCAAAATCACGCCTTCGGCGTTAACCAGAACCGCGCCCACGGGCACTTCGCCGCGCATTGCGGCAGCTTTGGCTTCCTCAAGAGCGATTTCCATAAAATCCGGCATAGGCAAAACCCTTTTTTATCCTTATTCTCCTGACCCATGACCAACGTAAAGCAAAAAATCGAAACCCCCAAGGCTAAAGCCTTTGCGGGTGAACGGATCGCCAAAACCCTCGCCCGCGTCGGCGTTGCCTCGCGCCGCGAAGCCGAACGGCTGATCGAAGCGGGCCGCGTCACCGTGGATGGCAAGATTATCCTCTCGCCCG
>Ga0209467_1002071_pt1 | contig 15086 bp, 15 predicted proteins | sample Higcelwee11metaG_FD_187175 | JGI IMG/M metagenome (GOLD analysis project Ga0209467, IMG submission 187175) | Freshwater pond sediment microbial communities from the University of Edinburgh, under environmental carbon perturbations - High... | ecosystem: Environmental > Aquatic > Freshwater >...
AAACGATCAAGAAGTTTAGCCCCGAAAAAGAATAATGGAAGTTCTACAAACGCTTGCGAAGCAAATCTAAAGTATTTCTCAAACGCTGTCGCATTTAAGACTTCCATCTTCATCACTACTAATATTCCATCACTCGTCGCTAACATCATCCCAAATAATAAGACCAGTACGATTACCATATAACGTTTAGAGAATAATAATTCTTTCATATCTTTAATACGAAGTGGAGTCGCATGATGTTCTTTTACCGCATCTTTTAAACGAAGTGTTAAGAATAAGACCACAATCGATATGATCGTAAAGGTTAATCCCAATGACTTATACCCAAACGCTTCAAACACAAGTGTCACAAAATAACCGCCTACAATCCAACCAACGGTTCCCATCGCACGAACAGCTCCATAATTACGTTGAATGGAAGGATCTATTTCTAAAGCCCAAGAATCAAGTAAACCTGTTGCTAAGTTAAGAAAACTGCCCATAACTGCCATTGTAAGAATATGGAAGAAGAAAATATCATCGGTAATCTGAAACATTAAGAATGTTCCGAGTGTTCCAATAATCACAGCCGCAATAAAGAATTTTTTAATTGTTCTATATTTATCGCATAGAAAGCCAAAGACCAGTTGATATATAAATGCTACAGCTGCTTGTATTGAGAAGATGATATTCATATCTGTATTGGAATAACCAATACTAGTAAGGTATGGAACTCTTTGTGTAAAAGGAATGTATAATCCAACAAACATCATAAAAAAAACAATCATAATTTGGATCATTAACGCGTTTTTCTTGAACATTTCTAAATCTCCACCTTTTCTATTAATATTATAACTGATATTTATTCTTGCTCAGTGAAAATTTTTGCCAATTTAATATCATGTTCTTCTTCTATAAGTTCATTATCAAGATTACAGCTGAAACAAATTCCCAATGCATAACCATCATAATTACTAAGGTACTGATCATAATACCCTTTTCCATAACCTAAACGATAGTTTTTTTCATTATATGCCAACATAGGCACAATCATTATTTCAATCTTATCTTTAGTTTCATGAATTGATATAGGTTCTAAGATTCCTATCTTATTTCGTATACATTCATCTAATGAATGTATTTCAATAAAAATCATTCTCTTCTCTATTATCTTAGGCACATAGACCTGTTTATTATGACAAAAACACCATTGTATAAACTGATGTGTATCCACTTCATGATCCATACTAATGTATACACCAACACGTTTATAAGCTTGTGCGAATTGAATTAACCGATTAAAAATAAGTGTTGAAAAACGGTCTCGCTCTTCAACACTTAGTTCTTTACGTTTATTTAAATGTTTAACTCTTAAGTCAGACTTAAGCATTATCCAACGGATCCTTCCATATCTAACTTCATAAGTTGATTTAATTCAACCGCATACTCCATAGGTAACTCTCGTGTAAAGGGTTCTAAGAATCCCATCACTATCGTTTCTAATGCTTGACTCTTATTCAATCCACGACTCATCAGATAGAAGAGTTGATCCTCGGATACCCGTGATACTGTAGCCTCATGTTCGATGGTAGAGAGTGGATTATATGAAATATTAGTTGGTAATGTATCGGAACGACTATTACCATCCATTAATAAAGTATCACACTCAATTTTAGAGCGAGCATGAAGGGCTTTTGCGCTGTGTTGAACTAAACCGCGATAGTTTACTTCACCACCATTGCGTGCAACGGATTTAGAAATAATATTACTGGATGTATATGGAGCTAAATGAATCATCTTAGCACCTGCATCTTGAATTTGATTGATTTGTGAAGATACCGCGATCGATATTGTCATACCACGAGCATATTCACCCGCTAGGATACAAGCTGGATATTTCATCGTCACATGTGCTCCTATATTACCATCTATCCATTCCATTACACCATGATCCATAACCTTAGCTCGTTTAGTGACGAGGTTTAATACATTCATAGACCAGTTTTGAATAGTCGTATATCTGCATTTAGCTTTAGGATGGACATAGATTTCAACCACTGCCGCATGTAAACTATCTTTACTATAGGTAGGTGCTGTACAACCTTCGACATAATGCACATCAGCTCCTTCATCCACAATAATTAAAGTACGTTCAAACTGACCCATTTGTTCAGTATTGATACGGAAATAAGATTGAAGTGGTTTATCTAACTTAACTCCTTTTGGGACATAGATAAATGATCCACCAGAGAACACTGCAGAATTTAATGATGCGAATTTATTGTCAGAATATGGCACAATTGTCCCGAAGAAAGGTCTAAAGATATGCTCATACTTCTTAAACGCTGTATCAGGATCGGTAAAGATAACCCCTTTAGATTCAACTTCTTCAAGCATGTTGTGATAGACCATCTCAGATTCATATTGTGTTGCGACCCCTGATAAGAATTTTCTTTCTGCCTCAGGAATACCTAAACGACTAAATGTATCTTTTATGGTATCTGGTACATCTTCCCAATTATTCATCATTCTTTCAGATGGTTTAATGTAATAGGTATAATCATCAAAGTTTAATTCAGATAAATCAGGCCCAAATGAAGGCATCTTTTTATTCATGAATTGTTCAAATGATTTTAGTCTAAACTCTAACAACCATTCAGGTTCATTCTTAATCTTTGAAATCTCTTCTACTATTTCGCGGGTAATACCCTTTTTAGTTCGATATATACTAACATCTTCATCATGGAACCCAAATTGGTATTCCGTTGTAGGAAGTTGTTCATTTTGTTTGTTGCTCATGCTTGTGCTCCTTTATGCACGTCTCAATGGCTTTAAAACCAATGGTCGCACATTTGATACGATTGGCTTGTTTACCCACTTGATGAAAGGCAATCGCTTCTTGTAAAAGCTCCTCATCATATGGTAAAAGCTCAATCATATTATAGTATTCTTTCACAATTGCCTCAGCTTCTTCGACTGTTTTACCAATCAAAAGCTCAGTCATAATTGATGTCGATGCGGTTGAAATTGTACAAGCAACTCCATCAAAACAGACATCAGTTACGATATTATTTTCAATTTTAGCCATAACCGTTATATCATCAATACAAGACTCCGATGACATATGCGCCTTATGATAATGGACATCATCGGTTAAATGATGATTTCTAGGATACTCGTAGTGATCCATTATAATCTGTCTTAGAATGAGTGGATCTTTTAATAAATCAGACATATAAACCTCCTAGAATATTAAATCAATACACTTTTCAAGTGTAATATCTTTCAATGCGTCTATTAACGCATCACATTCTTCTTTTGTGTTATAGAAACTTAAACTAATACGAACTGTTTCTGGTGTTTTTAAGACATCCAGTAAAATCTTAGCACAATGATTTCCTGCTCTAACCATAATCCCTTTAGAGTTAAGGTAGAGTGCTACATCTTGAGAAGGTATTCCATTCACATTTAATGTGACAATACCGGATTTAGCACTAGGATTATATAATTTAATATTAGGCAATGAACTTAAATGTTTGACTAGATATTCACGTAAATCATGTTCAGCTTTGTCAATCGCATCAAATCCAACTGAATTGATATATTCAATGGCTGCCCCGAAACCTAAGACAGCTTCAATGGCAGGCGTTCCTGCTTCAAATTTGTATGGAGGATTTTTTAAAGTAATATTTCCGCAACGATCAAATCGTGCATTACTTCCACCACCCAGATAATATGGTTCGATAGAATCTAGTAGACTGTATTTGCCATACAATACACCAACACCTGTTGGCCCATACATCTTATGCGCTGAGAATGCCAAGAAATCAATATTCCAATCTTTTACATCCGTAGGAATGTGAGGAACAGATTGTGCTCCATCTACAACAACAATTGCGCCAAACTCATGAGCAATTTCAGTAATCTCTTTGATTGGTACAATATACCCCAATACATTCGATATATGTGCAACAACCACTACTTTTACTCTTTCATGCATTGCTTTACGAAAGTTTTCTATCGTAAGCTCACTGGAATCAGTTAATGGTACATATTCTATTCCAGCCTTCTTTTGCGATGCGACTCTAAACCAAGGAAGGATACTAGAGGCATGTTCAGATTCAGTTGATAGAATAACATCACCTTCGTTAATGTATTTCTCACCATAACCATACGCTATGATATTAAGTGAAGCACTTGCGCCTGCTGTAAATACAACTTCATTAACTTCAGAATTTATAAACTTAGAAATCACTTTACGTGTCTTCTCATAATAATCGGAAACTTGATACGATAAATCATAATCACCACGATGTATATTTACCGAGTAATCCGTATAATAACGGAGTACGGCATCTATAACTGTTTGCGGTTTTAAGGTAGTGGCAGCGTTGTCAAGATAAATAAGCGGTGTGACTGAACTGTCCGCTTTCTTTAATAATGGGAAATCTTGACGTATCTTGCTTACCTCGAACATACCTCATCTACCTTTCGTTCAATTGATTCCATTAAACGTTCTTTTATTTCATCATTCTTAATATTCTCAATAATTGATGATAAATATCCTTTAACAATCAAACTCACTGATTCATCCGAAGATAAGCCACGTGATTGAAGATAATAGAGTTGATCAGGATCTATTTGACCACTGCTTTCCGCATGTGATGCTTTAACTTCATTGTTGTCGATGTATAGTTGAGGGAATACCGAAGCACGTTCTGTCGCATTGAAATTTAAAACACGAGTTGTTTGATGCGTTTCACTATTCGCCGCATTCTTTTCTATTTTACCAATTGCATATAAACTTAGTTTACCTTGTTCAAGTGTTACAACAAAGTTTTGCATATCACCATAAGTATATTGAGCTTGATGATTGAATCGATAAACTAATTTACGATCTGTTTTAACAAGACTTGCACTCTTTAGATAAACACTAGCCCCTGATTCTACTAAGTAAACATCTGAATTACGTTCACATACACCTTCATTAAAATCACCATATGCTAAATCAAGTCGACTATCTTTCTTTAAGATATAACTCTCAACAATCTTAGAATTGCCTGATTCATTTAAATAAAAGAGGTTAAGCTTACTATCCTTTTCTAATACAACTTCTATATCTGCTTCACCTTCACCCATTAAATAGACTAGGACATCTGCTTCAATATTCTTTACAGCTTCTAACTTAAAACTATTTGAATGACTTAGATCGAAATTTAATTCATGAAATCCCGCTTCAACAATATGACTATTCAGTGCCATCACTTAACTCCTTAACCGCACAAATGCCAATACTACCTACCGCATTTCGGAATACTTCTGTTTTTTCTTCTTTAATCTCAATCCCTAATTCTTTTTGAAGCCAATCATAGCCTTGTTCATCCACTTTAGTCGCTAATTCACGATCTCCAGAAATAACAATCTTTCCATCGATTAAGACATGCGCATGAGTTGGTTGAACCATCTGATAGAAACGATCATAGTGAGAAACAATGAGTGTTCCCATATTACTGGTCTCAATTTGTTCGTTCAATACTTTTGCGACAACTTTAATCGCATCTACGTCTAATCCACTATCGATTTCATCTAACATCGCAAATCGTGGTTTAAGTAACATCATTTGCATGATTTCATTACGTTTCTTTTCACCACCTGAAAATCCTTCATTCACATAACGATGAGCCATTTCAGATTTCATTTCTAATTTCTTTATAGCAGAATCTAAACTACGAATAAAGGTGAATAGAGGGATAGGTTTTTCACTGCGTGTATTAAGTGCAGCTTTCATAAAATCAGATATTGTAACGCCGTTGATTTCTTGAGGATACTGCATGCCCAAAAATAAACCAGCTTTCGCTCTTTCATTCACTTCCATTTCAAGCACATTCTCACCATTTAAAGTAATTGTGCCCTCAGTAACTTCATATTTGGGATGTCCCATAATCGCCGCAAGAAGAGTTGATTTACCATTCCCATTGGGACCCATTAACGCATGGACTTCTTTTTCATTAACCACTAAGTCAACGCCCTTAAGGATTGGTTTATCATCTATTGAGACGTGCAGATTTCTAATTTCGAGTGTATTCATTCTATTACTCCTAACAAGGTTTCATAACCTTGATTATTATATCATAGCTCACCCCTTCATTTACGATTTATGCACTTTTTGATTTCTTGCTTTTAATGGGTAAGTCTTCTATAATGAAGAGGTTAATTAGGAGGATTTAGAATGCTAGCAGTGATAAAAAGACAATGGTTCATTGTCTTAGTAGCCGTTTTATTAAGTGCCGTTATATTTTATTATGTATATGATCAAAACAAAGATAACTTACCATCTAAGAGTGTCGGTGGAAAAGATGTTGTATTTTCTGTCGCAGATACAGATGTAACAACCGATGAATTCTATACTGAACTATATAATCAATATGGGATAAATGCTGTTTATTTGTTTTTAGAAAGAGCAATTGTTGAAAGTGCAATTGAAACTACTGCAGTTATTACAACTAAGGCAGAAGTAGAATCAGAGAATATTATTGCAAGTTTCCAAAGTTATTATGGTGATGATTATGAGGCTTATATTGTTGAAGCCTTAAAGAGTTTAGGTTACTCCAAGATAGAGGATTTAGATTCATACTTTATTTATGTATTTAAGAGACAAGCATTAATGTCTCAATACCTAGATGAAAATATGGATACCATATTTGCTGGTTTCAATGAAGTCAATACACCACGTGTTGTAAGTCATGTATTAGTTACGATGGCTGATCCTGATAATCCTACTGCAGATGAAACTACACGTTTCGAAGCCGCTAAAGCCGCATACGCAAATGGCGCTAGTTTCGAAGAAATGGTAACAGGATATTCTGAGGATACATCAAATAATACGATGAAGGGTTTATTAGGTTATCTTGATGTGAATACAAGCTATGTAGAAGAGTTCCTAACAACTGCTCTTGCTTTAAATGAAGGCGAAGTAAGTGATTGGGTAAAAACTACTTATGGATATCATTTGATTCGTGTTGATTCGACTCAATTAGACGCATTAAAAGAATACCAAGAATTCTATGATGCATTACTATCAAGTGATGCGACCCTTGAACCTAAAATTATTTGGGCTAAAGCACAAGAATTAAATGTTGATTTCATGGGTAATGATGAGTTAAAAGCTGAATTGTTGAAATTCATGGGAATAGAGGAATAAGTATGAAAAAATTACTCGTAATCTTAAGTTTAAGTTTATTATTAATGGGTTGTGGAAATAAAACTACCAATGTATCAAATTCAAGTGATGTCCTTGTAAAAGTTGGTGAACAATCGATTACTGTTGGACAAGTTTACTCTCAAATGATGGCTGCTGATTCAACGACAATCATCAAACAAATGGCTACTCGTATTATCTTGGATAAAGAAGTACCAGTAACAGATGAAATTAAAGCTGAAGCAGATACAATTCTTCAAGAATTTGTGGATTCTGTATACGATAATCTTGAATTATATCTTCAGTATTATGGTTATAAGGATGAAACTGACTATTATGACAATGGAATTATTCCAAGTATCCAACAAGAAACTCTTGTTAAAAGTTACTTAACTGGTAATTTTGATGCGATTGTAGCTGGTTACCGCCCAAAGAAAATTCGTTTAATTGAGATAGCTGATGCGACTCTTGCGGCGACTGCTCTTGCGGAAATAAAAGCTGGTGAAGAATTTACTGTTGTTGCAGAGAAATATGCAAGTGCTAATTTCTTCGGTGATGAAGAGCTTGTTAATAACACAAGTAGTCTACCGACTGTAGTCATTGATTTTATTGATTACTTAACAGTTCCTACACTATCAGAAGTATTAACGGATGGTACAACAAACTATATTGTACAAATCACGAATGCTGATACGAATAAGCTAAAAGATGAAATTATTGAAGCGTTCTCTCTTGATACAACATTCTCTGAGAAAACATTAGAAACTTATTTCATCAAGTATAACTTCTCTATTTATGATAAAACGATTTATGATTTATTCTCTCAATCGTTCCCAACTTACTTAGGTAACTAGACTGTGTTAACTCACAGTCTTTTTTTTCGTTCATTAATAAAATAAAAGTATTATGGTATGATTAAAAAAAGAGGTACCGTTATGTGTGTGTTCTGTAAAATCGCAAATCATGAAATTCCTTCGAAAATCGTTTATGAAGATGATAAATTATTAGCTTTTCTAGATATTAATCCTGTCACTAAAGGTCATACATTAATTATTCCAAAGAAACACTTTGATAGTTTTTCAGATTGTGATAGCGATTTAGTCAAAGATATTCATGAGGTATCCAAGATACTGGTAAAACGTTACCAAGCTATTTTAAATCCAAATGGATTTAACTTACTAAGTAATATGAATGCGGCTGCAGGTCAATCTGTTTTCCATGTCCATTTCCACCTAATACCTCGATACGATGAGAATGATGGTATCGTTTTATTGTTTAATCATGATGAATCTGTACAATATTCGAAAGGAGAACTTACACAGTTGTGTCAGTGATAGAAATCTATGTTTGAGAAAATTATTGATTTTATAAAAGATATGCTTGGGATTAATGCAAAAGTAAAATTACCTAAGAAAAATAGGTTTATTATTCAATTAAAAGAATCATCGATTGGAAAATTATCAAGAGATGATCTTGATGATATTGGATACTTTGATGATTATGGTACAAGTGGTTCAGCTCTACAAGGATCTACTAAGTTGAGTAAAGATGAACTAATAGAATACTTGCATACACATTTCAATATTCCAAAAGAAGAGATCAATATAATTATGCCTACATCCTTCTGGAGTGAACCATAAAAAAAGCTGTAAATCTAATTTACAGCTTTTCTAACATATAGTGTAATGGTATCCATATCCATCCAACAATGAATTCTTAACTCATCTTGAGTTGGAATAAATTCAACTGGTTCTGGATCTTTGAGTACATCAATCACCTGGTTATTTAAGAAACTCAGTATGATTGGATTAGCACATCCTAAGAATTGTGTATGGTCAAAACTTAAAACAACAGGTATTCCTTTATCAACGGTATTATAATCTAACACATAATGACCTTCTACAATTGTAAGTTTTACATATTGTATACCATCAACAATAGGTGCTTGTTTTACATCTCTAAAGATATTGTCGATCGTATTCTGCATAATCGGTGATTGAGTAACCATTTGTAGTCCTAACAATAAAACAATCATAGAACTCGCTAATTTAATTGTCTTAGCTTTTACCTGTGTTAATCTCATCCCTAACCACTGCATACCAATCAATGCTGGTGATGTGACAAGTCCAAATACAAACATCATAAATGCACCAGTTACTGGACTTGAGGATGAAAGAGCCACAATCTGCATGGTCTGTAAAGCACCACAAGGCATTAAACCATTTAGTAATCCTATCCCAAACGAACTATTTGATTTGAAACGTTTCGTCCATTTGATATCTGGTAGTTGAATAATATTTGCCATTTGTAAGGATAATATGATTAACCAAATTCCAGCACCCAATAGAAGTATATTCTTGAATTGATTAGATATCTCAAAGACTGAACCAATTAATCCAAGGACTAATCCTGATAATGTATAGGATAGTAGTCGTCCACTTTGGTATTTGAGAATCGATTTAAAATATGCTTTATTCTTTTGGTTCAAACTAGCGGACAATGCGATTCCACCACACATCGAAACACAATGGAGTGATGAAACAACACCATAGCCTATAACTAAACCTATACTTAAGTTAAACTGAGTAGGATCGAAATTAAAACGACCATACAAGTATTGAAAAACTATAAATAAAGCTAAACCAATCGATAGTGTAAAGATATAGGACCAAGGAAATTGTTCCTTCTCTATCTCATACCCTAAAGGTAAGATTAATTGATTAATCTCTTTGTTTGAGATTAACTGATTTCCTTTTAAGTAGGCAAATCCTGTTTTGTGAGATACAGAAACTGAATTTATAGATGAATGTTTTAACAAGACTTGTTTTATGGATTCCTCACAATGGGCACAAGACATGCCCGATATTCGAATCTTCTTCTCCATGTTAACGAGTTAATCGTTTGATCGTTGTAAGTACTTCATCTATGATCTCTGGATGGCCTTCTTTAATATCTCTGACTACACAGGTTTTTAAGTGGTTTTCGAATAGCTGAGAAGAAAAAGCATCAAGGGCTGATTTAACAGCTGCGACTTGAATTAAAATGTCATCACAATAGACATCTTCTTCAACCATATTCTTAATCCCTCTTATTTGACCTTCTAAACGATTTAGTCGATTTACTAGTTTTGTCTGATCATCCATCTCACGATGGGTATGTTTACATTGGTCCATATTTTACCTCATTTTAAAGAAACGTAATCTTAATGCGTTAGATACAACAGATACAGAACTTAATGCCATCGCAGTCCCTGCTAAAACTGGATTAAGTAATGGTCCACCAAAGTAATAGAATACACCAGCCGCAAAAGGTATACCAATAATATTATAAATAAATGCCCAGAATAAATTTTCTTTTATATTAATTAATGTAGCTTTAGAAAGTTTTAATGCCTTAGCTACATCTTTCAAATCAGATTTCATTAATACAACATCGGCTGATTCAATCGCTACATCTGTTCCAGAACCAATCGCAATACCCACATCTGCTTTAGTTAGGGCAACCGCATCATTAATCCCATCTCCAACCATCGCAACAATATAGCCTTGTTTCTTGAGCTTATCTACTTCATCCCCCTTATCTTGAGGAAGAACTTCAGATAAGACTAAATCGATCCCTACTTGTTTCGCAATCGCATTGGCAGTTTTATGATTATCACCGGTAATCATCGCTACTTTAATACCCATCTTCTTTAATGCGGTAATCGCTTCTAAACTACTTTCCTTCACTACATCCGCTACTGCGAATAGTCCAATCGATTTTGAATCATAGGCAACCCATAAAACTGTTTTACCCATGGAAGATAATTGATCAGCCCATTCTTTTTCGATAACAGTTATATAATTTTCATTCATCCATGCTTCATTGCCAATAAGAATTGGTTTATTATCCACTAAGGCTTTTAATCCACGTCCACTGACTGCTTCAAATTGATCTACAGTAAGTAACGGTATTTGTTTATCGAGTGCTTCCTTTACAACAGCTTTCGCAAGAGGATGTTCAGATACAGACTCAGCACTAGCGATTAAGCTTAAGAATTGTTTTTCTTCTATTCCAACTGGCTTAAGATCGGTTAAGGTTGGTGTCCCTTTTGTGATGGTGCCTGTTTTATCAAAAATAATCGCATTCACTTTATGAGCCATTTCAAGGGCTTCTCCACCTTTGAATAGAACACCCATTTGTGCACCTCTTCCCGTTCCTACCATAATTGCGGTAGGAGTCGCAAGTCCAAGAGCACAAGGACAAGCTATAACCAATATTGTCACAAAAACATTTAAAACAAAGGGGAAATCTTTTCCATTTAAGGTCCAGAATATAGCACTAACAACCGCAATACCGATAACTGCAGGCACAAAGTAAGCAGATATAACATCCGCTAATTGTGCAATTGGTGCTTTTTGGCCCTGTGCATCTTCAACTAATTTAATAATCTGAGCTAATGCCGTATCTTGACCCACTGCTTTAGCTTTAATGGTAATTACACCATTCGCATTCAATGAACCACCAATGACTTTATCTCCGATGACTTTATCAACCGGTAAACTTTCACCCGTCAACATACTTTCATCGACTGCACTTTGACCACTTATCACAATACCATCTACAGGAATCTTCTCGCCTGGTTTGACCAGTAATATATCATTAATTACTACTTCTTCAAGTAGTACATCAATTGTATCTGCACCTTGCACAAGATGAGCTGATTTAGGACTTAATCCCATCAACTTCTTAATCGCTTGTGATGTCTTACCTTTAGATCTTTCTTCTAACCATTTACCTAATAGAATTAAAGTTATGACAACACCTGCTGATTCATAATACAAATCATTCACTAACATTTTATTTCCTTGATAAATACCAATCGTATTATAGATGCCATATAAGAATGCGGCACCTGTCCCAATTGCTACCAAGGTATCCATATTAGGTGAGCCATGTCTGAGTGTTTTAAACCCTACAGTAAAAAACTTACGACCAGCATACATAATAGGTATGGATAATAAGAATTGTATAAACGCAAAGTTAAAAGGATGCATATGTGGCACAAGTATCTCTGGCAACCAGAGTTCAATACCTTCTATCATATGTCCCATCGCAAGATAAAGGAGTGGTAGCGCAAAGATAGAGGCTAAAACAAGTTTAAACGTTAATTGTTTTAGTGCTAATTCCTTACGATTATCATTTTCTTCGACTTGGATATCATTAGCCTTATAACCAGCTTTTTCAACTGCTTGTTTAATCGTAGAAAGCTTAACTAAACTAGGATCATATGAAAGAGTTGCCTTGTTTGTAGTAAGATTGACATTAATCGATTGGACACCATTTTGTTTTTTTATGGCACGTTCAACCGCTGCACTACAAGAAGCACAGGTCATACCTTCAATATCAAGATCAACTTGACGAATTTGTGTAGGCTCTACTAGACCATAACCTGCTTTTTCAACAGCTTGTTGGATAGTTTTAAAATCTAAATCTGTATTTAACTCAAGAGTGAGTTTCTCTGTACTAAGATTAACCTCAGCACGTTTAACTCCATCCAATTTAGACACTGTTCTTTGAACAGCTGCTGCACAACTTGCACAGGTCATATCCGTCACGGTATAGTGGCGAATGTTATCCGACAAGTTTGTACCCCGCTTCTTCTACTGCAGAACGCAATGTTTCAAAATTGACTGAATCCTCTGAATTTACTAACACAGATTTCTCAGCTAATGAAACCTTTACATCTTTAACGCCTTCAACTTCACTTAATGCGACAGTGACATGATGTACACAATGGTTACATGTCATGCCTTCAACTGTATATTTCTTTAACATATGGTTTACCTCTGACTATTATATTATACCCAGTGGGGGTATATTGCAAGCATTGTGATTATAAAAAAAATAAGCATTGCTTATTCTTTTGGTTTATAGAAACTACGATTTTCTAGGGCAAATACACGGGCTGTCCATTCTCCAGTATTGGTTTGATCGAGTGCCTTCATTAACATATTCATTCGAGCATCCACATTATCAATATAATTTAACATTTCAGCTTCCATTATGAGTGGAAGAACGGGTGATCCAAATTCATATTCTCCATGATGCGAAAGAATCATATGTCGCATAAGTGTAACTTGTTCAGATTTTTCGACCTTAAGTTTTACCGCAACTTCAGCCACTTTACTTTGCATAATTGATATATGGCCAACTAATCGTCCCTCTAAGGTATATTCTGTTAGGATTGGACCAGATAATTCTTCCATCTTACCTAAATCATGTAAAAGTACACCTGATATTAGTAAGTCACGATTTAAAATAGGATACAGTTGACAGAAACTCTCTGCCAAATCCAGCATTGCGATCATATGTGTCGCAAGTCCACCCACAAAGTCATGATGATTCTTTGCGGCAGCAGGATAAATATAGAGCTTATCATCGTAATTTGAAAGTATCGATTTACAAACAGATTGATAAATCGGATCCTTCATCGAATCAAGTGTTTCATTAATTCTCTTCTGCATAAATTCTAGACTTAAACTTGTACTAACAACATAATCTGATGGATTAAAATCAGATTCTTTTAATGGACTTAAACCATAGAGTCTTAATTGATTCGCATTACGATACTTTAAGACTTCACCAGTTACTTGTACGACTCTTCCAGCTTCGATTAGAGCTAAAGCATCTTCTTTAACATCCCATAACTTCGCTTCTATATTCCCAGTTTGGTCTTGTAAGGTAAATGATACATAAGGTGCACCCGCATTCGTAATGCCTTTATTCATCTGTGTGATTAAAAGACTTGTATTAACCTTTTCACCTTCCACAAAGCTTTGTATAGTTTGTCTACTCATCATCCCACTCCATTTCATTTAATATAATGTAGATATCATCGAGATTAAATCCTTGATGATCTAAATAATTAAAAACAGTATTTCTTAAACTTGTTCCTGAGAATTTTGAGGCATATTTACGTTTAGCTTTTATGGTTGCCTTACGCAATACTTCTAACTCACCTTTTTCATCTTCAGTAAAGTTTAAACTACGCATTACTAGTTCTATTACATTGAAGTCAAAGCCCTGAGTCATCAACTTTTGCGTTAACTTCTGTTTCTTTAATCGAACTGACTTATCTGTTATATTCGGTTTTACCTTCTCAGCTAACGCTAAAGCATTCCCTACTTCATTTTCTAAATCATCACTTTGGATAACTCGTTCAATAATTTCTTGGGAAATTCCTTTTTTACGTAATGTACGAATAATCTTTTGTTTACCTTGGAGTAAAGCTTGTAAAGAGGATACCATAGCTTGGGCAAAAGCTTCATCATCGATATACTTACGACTTTCAAGATGTTCAATAAGTCGATTTATTTGTCCAATATCTAAAGTCGTATTCTCAATCAAGAAATCATACATTTCCTTACGGCTACGATCTTTTGTACTAATTTTACGGATACAACTTTGATAAGCCTTTACAACTTGTTCATTCTGCAATAATTCTTCAATCGTTTCTTGACTCAATTCGTTCCCCTTCCTTAATCCAAGACTGACAAACATATCTGTACTGACAAGTACTTGGATACTTCTGTGTTTATTAACCAATTCACACTCAACAACATCATTACTGTGTTGAACTGATTTTAATACCATCGATTCCTTAACTTCCTTAATTGCGCCTTGATAGACATTCAATACATTTTTAACAAACACTTCACGATCATACGGTAATGAACTTAGTAAAGCATTATTCTTTATATTTTCTTTACCAATATCACTGATTTGATAATAATCAGATACCTTAGTTGCGAAATCTGATGCATCTGTAAAGAAATATCCATTTGAATTAGGAATGATTAAATCAATTAAGACTTGGTCTTCTCTTGCGAATACAACTTTACCACTGGCTAGCGCTTCAATAAAGGTC
>Ga0209467_1002074_pt1 | contig 15070 bp, 15 predicted proteins | sample Higcelwee11metaG_FD_187175 | JGI IMG/M metagenome (GOLD analysis project Ga0209467, IMG submission 187175) | Freshwater pond sediment microbial communities from the University of Edinburgh, under environmental carbon perturbations - High... | ecosystem: Environmental > Aquatic > Freshwater >...
CCATGAGCGTCGATCGGAGGATCATCATGAAGACTTTTGCAATCAAGAGCGCAGACTGCGCGCCTTCGGTGCTCGAGCTCGTCAATGAGATGGAAGACGGCTTTGTGGTACGCATCGTGCGGCACCGCGACGACTGGGAGGATGTCAGCGAGGAGTTCATGACCAGGGAGCTGTTCGATACGTGCGTCCGCACCGGCTACATCTACGAGAAGTCGGCATAGGCCCGGTCCGGTCAGCCGTCATTTCTAACCTGACTTTAACTTTGCCAATAACGCAAAGCATGCTATCGTGAGCGCACCGAGGGCCGCCGCATAACGGCGGCCCTGTTCCAGGAGGACGCGTGCACGATCCCGATGCCTTGTACAAGCTCCCGCGATCGCGGGATGGGCGCAAATTGCTGAACCGTTGGTACGGCGAATCGCGGTTCACCGACCAGGCCGCCCGCTGGGAGCACCTCGCCCAGTCCACATTCGCACGCTTCGACGTGCCCGATGCCGCCTTCATATCGAGTCCTGGACGCACGGAACTGGGCGGCAATCATACCGATCACAACGACGGCCGGGTCCTGTGCGCCGCAGTGCACCTCGATGCGCTCGCATGTGTCGCCCCCCGCGACGACCACACCGTCGAGCTGTATTCGGAAGGCTGGAACGAACCATTCCACGTCGACCTGTCTGACCTGCAACCCCACCCCGAGGAGCACGGCACTCCGGAAGCATTGTTGCGCGGTGTCGCAGCCGCGATACAGAAGCGCGGCGGAGCCATCGGGGGCTTTTCAGGATGCATGACCTCTGCGGTGCCCGCCGGTTCAGGCCTTTCAAGCTCGGCCGCCGTTGAAGTCCTGTTCGGCCAGATCCAGAACGCCCTGTACAACAACAACAAGATTGCCCCCGTCGATCTGGCTATGGCGGGCAAGGAAGCCGAGAACATCCATTTCGGCAAGCCCTGCGGGCTGATGGACCAGATGGCATGCGCGCTCGGCGGCATATCCGCCATCGATTTTGGCCGTCCCGACAAACCGCGGTGGTCACGGGTCAGCTTCGACTTCGAGAAGGCCGGCTATACCCTGGCCATCGTCAATGCCGGAGGCAGCCACGCCGACCTGACCGACGAGTACGCGGCCATACCACAGGAGATGCATGCGGTGGCGGACATATTCGGCCTGCCAAGCCTGCGCAAGCTGACGATGGACAAGCTGATACGCAAATCCACTGAAATTCGCGACAAGGTTGGTGACCGGGCGCTGCTCAGGGCCATGCACTTCATAGCGGAGAACGAGCGGGCCGACGAGATGGCAACAGCCCTCGAAGCCGGCAAGCTCAAGCGCTACCTGAAACTGGTCAAGCGTTCGGGCGACTCATCGTGGCGGCTGTTGCAGAACGTGACGACCCAGGGCTCATCGACCGACCAGAGCCTGGCGGTTGCCCTGGAGCTGTCCAGGTTCTTCATTGGCAAGGATGGAGCGGTCAGGGTGCACGGCGGCGGCTTTGCGGGAACAATCCAGGCCTATGTCAGCGTTGACCAGGCAGAGGCCTATGCAGATTTCATGGATTCGCGCTTTGGCGCAAAAGCGACTACACTCGTCCATATCCGGCCCGATGGGGCTACCGAGGTAACACTATGACCGACAAGAAGCCAGGGTTCAGCAAGTACATCGGACTCACATTCCTCATCGGCTTTGGGTTCTTCACGATGGGCCTGATGGACATTCTCTACGATACCTATGTGCCAATCTTCCTGGGCACCTATATACAGAAGAATGTTATCGTCGGGGCGCTGATGACCCTGGACAATATCCTCGCGGTATTCCTCATACCGATCGTGTCGCTCTGGTCAGACAACACCAGAACCAGGATGGGCCGACGGATGCCGTTCATCGTCGTGCTGTTGCCGCTGTCGGCGCTGTTCTTCTCGATGATACCCTATGCGACGGCCCGGTCACTCGGTGCGCTGTTGCTTATCATCTTTGGTCTGAACATAGTCAAACAGGCGTCGCGCGGGCCGGTCGTCGCGCTGATGCCCGACACCATCCCCGGAGAGTACCGTTCCGAGGCCAACGGCATCATCAACACGATGGGCGCCCTCGGTGCCATCATCAGCACCGTCGGTCTGGCCCGGCTGATGGACCTGGACATCGTGCTGCCTTTCCTGGGCAAGACCAAGGACAGCCTGCCCTTCCCGATAGCCGGCGTGTTCGTGGTCATCGCGACGCTGCTGGTCTTTGCCTTCGTGCGCGAGAAGGACCATTCCGAGACGGCGCATGAGCCTCGGGTACCGCTGATGCAATCGCTCAGGGCGATCGCTGGTGAACGGGACAAGAGCGCGCTGTGGATACTGGTGGCCCTGTTCTTCTGGTTCCTTGGCTACCAGGGCATACTGCCGTTCGTCGGCAAGCTGTGCAAGGAAGTCTTCATGATATCGTCGAACGGCAAGGCGGCCCTGCCCGCCTCGGCCGTCGCCATCGCCCAGACCCTGTTCGCCATTCCGTCGGGCTACCTGGCGCACCGGATAGGACGCCGCAAGGCCATCAGGGGCTCATTGCTCGTGCTGACCGCCGTGCTCGCGCTCGGCGCGCTGATATCCAGCCCGCTGGCAGAATCGCTCGGTTCATCCATGCGCTTCAACGTACTCCTGGCCATCATGTTCATCTATGGCATCTTCTGGATAACCATCATCACCAACTCGTTCCCCATGCTCTGGCAGATGGCCACCTTCGGGACGATAGGCGTGTATACCGGCCTGTACTATACCTTCAGCCAGACCGCTGCCATATCATCACCGCCGATCACCGGTGCGCTGATCGACGTGGTCGGGTATCCCGGCATCTTCGTGTTTGCGGCGCTCTGCATGCTCGTTGCCCGATTCTTCATGGGCAAGGTGCAGAAGGGCGAGCCGGGCGAAAAGCCGGCGATACAGGAGTGATGAGCCAGGTGACCCTGCCGGCCTATCGGTCGAACAGGGTCACGCTGCCGCCTTCGAGGCGCCTGATCTTGTCGAGGTACATCTCTTCTTCACGCTCGACCTGGCTGATCATCGTGCCGGCTATCCTCTTGAGCAGGACCTTGCCGGTCTGGGCAAAGAACAGGATCTTGCGGGGCAGGAACCCGCCGGTGTCGTTGGCGACTATTGATATGTTCTCCTTGGCAAGGTAGGCGAGCGCGAAGTCGACATTGCCCTGGGGCACCTTGGTCGGACCGTTGACCAGCTTGAGCACCGATGCCCCGCCAAAGACCTTCGCGACGATGTCTATTTTTCTTGAGCCACGCTTGAACAGTTCGTTGTACAGCACTTCCATCGCGTACATGCCATACTTGGCGTTCTTGCTCTTCGCCACATCGAGATTGTCAAGATCGCCGGGGAGCATGAAGTGGTTGATGCCGCCGAGCCGCAGGCGTGTGTCCCAGAGCGATACCGACACGCACGAACCAAGCACGGTCGCTATGATGATGTCGTCACCGGATACAAGGAATTCACCCGGATGGATGGTCACGACATTCTGCTCGAAGTTGCTCAGCTTATGGGTGAACATCTGTCGCCCCCCCGAATCGGCGCTCGAGGACCCATCAGAACAGGGTCACATCGCCACTTCCAGCGCTGGAATCGTCGACGCCGGCATCCATCTGCGCGATTCTGGCCGCGGTCTGTTTGTGCGCAAAGATGGTAAACCTGTCGACGATGGCCTTGAGCCGTTCGCTGTGGATCGATGAGGCTGCGACCTGAGCTCCGTCGGTCGATGTCTCGTCGGCGTAGGCTGCCAGTTCACCGCGCATGGCATCCAGTTCGGCAGCCAGCGAGTCGACCCGGGCCACGGCTTCGCCCGCCTCCCGGACCGCGGCGAAGAACGCATCCGGGAAAGGCCTGAAGTCAGCCTCTGCCTGGCACAGCCGTTCGCGTGAAGCGGATATCCTGACAAATTCGCTCGACAGGTTGCCGATCTCGGCCCGCAACAGGTCGAGCTTGCCCTCTGCACCCTCGAGGTAATCCGACATACCGGTAGCCAGCGCCTTGCCGAATGACCTGGTCACGATCCCGGCCTCGCCCACATCCACCGCAAGCCGCTCCGTCAGCTCCATCATGCCGGTCACGGTCGTCGAGACAATGGCCAGAGCCTTGTTCCGGGCCGTTTCGATCCGGGACGCCATGACGATCGTGCTGAACCGGGTCAGGATGCCGTACATATCCTTGAAGCGCTCGTCCAGGGCGCGCACTCCATCGGTAATGGCCGCGGCCTCGGAGACTGCGGCTTCCTTGGCTGCCATGTACGCGCGGGCGTTCGCATCAAATTCGTCTCCGGCATCGTCGGGGCATGAAGACTGCAGCGTCGTGCCCCGCCTCGACTCAACCGAAGCGACGATGGCATCGACATCACGCATCGCAATGCGGAACCGTTCTATGCTGGAACCGACCTTGGCGCCGACGTCCTCGAGCAGGGTCGCCGACAGTCTTGTAATCTCTGCAAGGAACGCGCGCTCCTCGACCGGATCGATGGACTCTGCCACACCGGCCGCCTGATCCTCGGACTCGGCGGCGTGCAGCGACAGCCTGACATGGTCAAGCGACTGTCTGATGATGTCCTGAAGCTGCACTTCCTGCATGATCGCCGAAACCGGCTGCCTGACCCTTGACGCCTCGTCGCCGAGCGCCCTGATGGCAGTCGCGGTCTCGTCAACTTCGGTACCCAATGCGGTAAAGCCGCTCTCCAGGGCCTGCCTGGCGGAATCGAAGAACGACGACTGCGTCGCGGCGAGTGAAACCAGCGTAGCTTGCAGCGTGGCAAGCCGCTGGAGCAGCGATGAACCAGCCGAAGACAGATCATCGGCGTGCCGGATCGTGCGGCCCGAAAGCCGCTTGAGCTCGTCGGTTATGACGGAAAAGGCACGCCCCGCCGTTCCGGACTTCAGCGCAGCCGTCATCGCGTTGAGCGATACGAGCTCCATCTCCTCGGAATCGGCGCGTATGCGGTCGATGATGTCGTCGAGCCTGGAGAGGCTGGCTATGGCATCCTCGACACCGCCCATGAATGTGTGCTCGGCGGCTGCGGCCTTCTCGAAGAACCGGCTCGCGTCTTCTATGAACTCACGCGAACGGCGCCTGGCCGCTTCGATCGATATGCCACCGCGATGCTCGTCGAGTATGCGTCGTATCGTCTGCTCGGCATCGCCTGCGCTTGCATCGACACCAGCCTTGATCGCCTGGAAAACAGTTCCCAGGCGCAGATAGATTGACTCTGTCTCATGCTCGATCTCGTCGATCCTGCGTACAAGCGCGGGCACAGACGACGCTACTCTTTCTATCATTGTACCTACTATAGAGAATCGACATGAAAGCCGCAAGGACAGAAACGGGCCACCCAAGGGTGGCCCGCCATGCGACTGGAGCGATCCGATGCGCCTCTCAGCGTTCCTCGACAACCGAGACGGGCAGGATCGACTTCTCGGTGATGGCATCGAAGTAGCGTGCCTTCTCCATGACCGGCGCGAATCCGACGGAGTCTCCGACCTTGAACGTGTGGTGGGGCGGCACCTTCGATACCAGCTGGTTCGTCGTTGTCTTGCCCCACAGGTGGATCTCGGCACCGAGCGGCTCGACGACGATGATCGTCGTCTTCAAGCTACCATTGGACTCGGCATACGGCAGGTCTTCGGGCCTGAGTCCGAGGACGACGTCCTTGCCAATGTATGGTTTGAGCAGGGCAACCTGAGACTCGGTCGGATTCAGCCGGCACGAGCCTTCATCGAGCACGATGCGTCCGCCCTCTTCAAGCACCTTGACGTTCAGGAAATTCATCGGCGGCGAGCCAATGAAACCGGCCACGAACTTGTTGACCGGATGGTTGTACAGGTACAGCGGCGAGCCAATCTGCTGGATCAGCCCGTCCTTCATCACGACGATCTTGTCACCCATCGTCATGGCCTCGACCTGGTCGTGGGTAACGTATATCATCGTGGCCTGCAGCCTGTTGTGCAGGTCGATGATCTCGGCGCGCATCTGCACACGGAGCTTGGCATCGAGGTTGGACAGTGGCTCGTCGAACAGGAACACCTTGGGATTGCGCACGATGGCACGGCCGACCGCGACGCGCTGCCGCTGTCCGCCTGACAGTTGCTTGGGCTTGCGGTCCAGGTACTTCTCGATATCCAGAATCTTGGCGGCCTCGCGGACGCGCTGGTCGATCTCGGCCTTGGGCAGCTTGCGGATCTTGAGACCAAACGCCATGTTGTCATACACGCTCATGTGTGGATAGAGCGCGTAGTTCTGGAACACCATTGCGATGTTCCTGTCCTTGGGCGGGACGTCGTTGACGATCTGGCCGTCGATGCTGATCTCGCCGGAACTGATCTCTTCGAGTCCGGCGATCATGCGGAGTGTTGTGGACTTGCCGCAACCCGACGGGCCGACAAATACGACAAATTCCTTGTCCTCGATGACGATGTTTGCTGAATCCACCGCCTTGACATCACCGTCATAGACTTTGGTGACGTCCTTGATGATTACTTTGGCCATAGGCCCTCCAATGGTAGGGTTATCTTATGGCGTCCAGTGTAGGGGAGAAATTCGGGGTTGTCAAACAGAACATGGGGTTCGGGCTCAGCCGCCGACGGGAACGACGCCACGGGCGACCAATGAGCGCCTCCAGGCATCCATCACGACACCGAACGCCACGCCGACATTCAGGCTGCCCTTGGCGCCCAGCATCGGTATGCTGACGGTTCGCGTGCAGCGGGCCATAGCCTCAGGCGACACACCCAGCTCCTCGGAGCCGACAACAATGATGCCGTGCTCCGGAAATTCAAATGAATCTATCGATTCGCCACGCAATTCCAGGGCTATCACCTCGCCGCTCCCGCAAAGCGCCTCGAGCCCGGCGCGCCGCCATGACACGATCGATGTGGCACCCATCGCAGAACGGGCGGCCCGCGGATGGTCGGGATCCGCCGCAAAGCCGGACAGCACGAGCTCGGCCACACCGAAGGCGTCCGCGCTCCTGAATATCGAACCGACGTTGAACGGCGAACGCAGGTCTTCCAGGTATGCGCGGACTCCCGGGAACAGGCGGCGCGCGCCTGCAGCAAGCCCCAGCCCAAGCGGCTCGCGGAAGTCCCAGTCGGCGGGCGATACGCCCGCATGCGCCCCGAGCCCGCGCGCGAGCATGTTGATCAGACGAATTCTGGCATCGGCCGATTCGGGGCAGGCCGGGGATACGGCCAGGGCGGCTTGCGCGGCCAGGGCGCGCACGGCGGCAGGCAGGGTTTCGTCATGCGAGAACGCGGCGCCTAGCTCGGCAACCCAAGGCCACGCGGTCGTGTCCCCGCCGCGCACTGCCAGCTCGATCGACTCGAGCGTCTGGGCAGCCTTGCGGGCCCGGTGTACCGGGCTCAGGGTCATCAGCTTCCTGACAGCGATCATCGCATCAATAGACCGTCTTTATGAAATCAAAGACATCGTCGACGGTCATCGTCCGTGGCAGGAAGTTCATGAAATCGAAGCGGCGGGCCGATTCGGCCGTCTCCACCAGGTTCTCCAGCGCCAGGTCAAAATCCTTGAGGCGGCTTGGTATCTTGAGCAGGCCAAGGCGCGTCCGCAGCGATTCTATGGCGCGGGCGGCCGCCCCGGCGGCACCTTCCGTTGGATCGACCTCGCAGAGCAGCGGAGCCAGGGATGCTATCTTGTCCGGTCTGGCCTGCGCGAGCGTCTCCAGCAGATAGGGTACCATCACGGCGGCTATGTTCGCCTTCGGTACACCCCAGCGCGCGTTGATAGCATAGGAGACGGCCGTGCCGAGTCCTGGCGCCGACGATGCGAGCCCAAGGCCAGTCAGGAAGCATGCCCGCACGGCGTCCATCCGGGCCTGGGGATCCTCCGGCCGCTTGATCGTCACGTCGAGCGCGTGTATGTAGAGGCCAACCGCCTCGCGGAGCACAATATCCGACAGGAACCCGTCGCGGGCCGAAGCGAAGCCTTCTATCGCCGACATGAGGCCATCGAGCAGGGCGGCCGAGGCAGACTTGGCCGACAGCCCGGTCAGTGTGTTCGGATCAAGGACGACGGCCGTCTCGACACCACGTCGTGCCTGCAGGAATACGGCACCGCCGGTCCTGGCATCGGTCAGCACGAGTCCGCCCGACAAGAGGAACGGGTCACGATAGCTCGTGGGCACCAGCGCCAGCGGCAATGCCTGCCTGACCGGAGCATCGCCGTCTATCCAGCGGTCGACATCGCCCTCGCCTGGTGTCAGCGCGGCTACGGCCTTTGCTATGTGCAGTGTCCTGATGCCACCAACGCCGATGATCAGGGGAGCCCGCGAGCCACGGGCCAGAGCGATGGCATCCTCGACCGATGCCGATGAAGGCCGCTCGCCTATGTCGTCGAACGAAATGAGCTGGATGCCGCGGCCTTCGAGCACGGCGACAAGACGCTCGGCAATCTTTGTCTCGGCCAGTCCCGGGTCGGTGACCAGGAGTGCGCGGTCGGGCCCGCCATCGAACATAAGAGGCAGCTTGTAGAGAGCGTCCTGCCCGATGAAGCAATCCGCAGGTACATGAAACCTGAAATCAGCCATGCCTCGTCCTCCCGTGCACGTCGTCTCTCACCCGGGCGCCTGCTGCAATAAAAAGGACGGAGGTATGTGCCTCCGCCCTCGAAATAACCAGATATGCGACAGTTACAGGAGCTGGTCGAGTATGCGATCGGCGGTGGCGTTCAGGATGGTATCGTTGATGTAGTTGGGATCATCGATCTTGGCCTTCAGCTCGGCGACCCGATCCATTCTGATATCCGGGGCCGCCTTGGCCAGCTCCACGGCCTTGAACAGCTCTGCCTTTTCGACGGCCTCGTTCGACAGGTTTACTGAATCATTCCTCGAATTCCTGGCGACGTGAGTAGCGCCTGAGGGTTTCTTGGGCTGGATCGGATCCAGCGGGTTAAGCCTGTCTATAGTCATCGGTGGCCCCTGCCTTTCACATGTTCAATATCGGCAACACCAGGCGGTAAGTTTACCCTTTTTTGGCGCCGGATACAAGTACCGCAATCTCGCCCTTCACTTCCGGCCGCGCGCCCAGAATATCCCGCACCTCGGCCGCGGTTCCAACCAGGAATTCCTCATGAATTTTGGTCATCTCGCGGCCGACGCACAATCGGCGCTCAGCATCTATATCGGCAATATCGGTCAGCAGCCTTACAATCCGATGCGGCGATTCATAGAGCATGAAGGCCTCCTCGCGGTCCATCAGCTCCGCCACGCGGGAGCGACGCCTGCCCGGCTTGGGCGAAGGAAAGCCGTCGAAGGCGACCGTCTTGTAGAATATGCCTGCGGCGGACACCAGGGCCGAGAACGCGCTGGCGCCCGGGATCGGCACCACATCGTGCCCGGCCTCCCTCGCCTTCGCCGCCGCGAGAATTCCAGGATCAGAGAGGCATGGCGTTCCGGCATCGGAACAATAGGCGACGTTCTTGCCCTGTTCGAGCAGCGCGACGATGCGCGATGTACCCTTGGCCTCATCGTAGGCATAGCATGCGATCAGCGGCTTCTTGATGCCCAGGTGGTTGAGCAACTGGAGCGTGTGACGGGTGTCTTCGCAGGCTATGGAATCGACCTCTCCAAGTACGCGGATAGCGCGCAGCGTTATGTCCTCGAGGTTTCCTATCGGCGTAGCGACCATGAACAGCGTTGCCATGGTCATCAGTATCGCCGCCGCGACGCTTGACGTCAACGGCATGCTATACTGCATGCATGGATGACCTCGTATTCGCCACGGTACTCGCATCGGTCGGCGTTGTATTGCTCTGGCTCTTCTGGCTGTTCGGCTATCGGCCGTATGCCCAGCGCAAGGAGCGTGAGCACCCGCGCTTCGTCCCTGATGGCCAGGGCACGACGCGAGAGAAGGGCGTCGGTGTCCGCTCCTGTCCTGTCTGCGGCGAGAAGCTGGCTCCAGGCATGCTGGTCAAATCGCGGGTGTTCCAGCGCAAGGGGCCTGACAAGGTGATGCAGATATTCGGATGCCCCTACTGCTGGCCCGAGAACACTGCCCATGCCAGAATCTGCCCTGTCTGCGAGAAGATCATTCCGCGCGGCGGCTATCTGATAGCGCGCTATTTCGAGCGGCCTGGCCGCCGCCATGTGCACGTCCTGGGCTGTTCAGGATGCAGACGGGGGTAATGATCTATCCAGACAAGCCAGAAATTCATCGCCGATCGGGCGGTTGGCGGTGGTGTGGCCCAGGCTGCGGTCTGGTCGGTTGGCGCCATGGAAGTCGCTGCCGGCACTGACCCGGTACCCAAACTCCCGGGCCATGCGGTCGAGCCGTTCGCACTCGACGAGCCGGGCGGTTGGATGCCAGGCTTCGATGCCGTCGATGCCAAGCTCCTTCCAGGCGCCAAAGAGGGTGCGCATCTTTGTCCAGCTGACAAACAGCGACATGGGGTGGGCGATGAAGGCCAGGCCTCCCGATCCGTGTACCAGGTCAATGGCGTCTTTCAGTTCCATGCACGCCTTGCGAAGGTAGTGGCTCCGGCCCTTGGCCAGGTACTTGTCAAAGGCCTCCTGCTTGCTCTTGACGACGCGCTTTGACACGAGCATATCGGCGATGTGCGGCCGCCCGATCATGCCGAGCCCGGCCCGCATGCGTAGTTCATCATAATCCAGCTGTATGCCATCGGCCCTGAACAGCTCCAGCACGGCGCGGTTGCGATCCTCCCTGGACCGCGCGAGCGCCAGAGCGGCATCGCGGAGTGCGTCCTGGATTGCCGAGAAGTCGAGACCGAGGAGGTGAAACTCGCCGGGCTCGAAGGCTATCTCGATCTCGATACCGCGTATGAGGCGGATTCCCGCAGAGTCGGCGGCGACCTGCGCCTCGTCGAGGCCATCGAATGAGTCGTGATCGGTCAGCGCAAGCGCGGCAAGGCCTTCGGCAGCGGCCCTGGCGAGCAAGGCTGCTGGTGTCAGGGCGCCATCGCTGGCGCTCGAGTGGGTGTGCAAGTCTATCATCGCCATGCATTCTGACGCTTTGGCCGCACTTTGCATAGCGCGGAGGCGAACCGCCAGCAGCAGTGCAATAATACCGATTCTCCGTTACACTGATGGTGATGTTTACCAATCCAGTTCACCAGGATGATGAGCCCCGGCTACGAGGCCCGGCTGCCTACCGGGACCGACATCCGTGGTATGCACTGGATCATGCCGCCATCATATACCCGGCCCTGCTGTCCGACACGATGAGCGCCTCGTACAGAATTCAGGCGACACTGGACGCTCCGGTCGATGTTCCCCTCTTGCAGTCGGCGCTGGATACGATCCGCGCCCGTTTCCCCTATTTTCAGATCGAGCTGCGCAAGGGGTTCTTCTGGTTCTTCTTTGAACGGAATACTGCACGCAATTCCGTATTGGCCGATTCAAAATTCCCTTTGCAGAAATCGCCGGTGGGCACACGGGGCGGCTACCTGTATCGGGTGCGGGCCCATGCCAACCACATCGCACTGGAGATGTGCCACATACTGACGGACGGTCACGGAGCGCTGATATTCTTTCGGACGCTGCTGGCGGAATACTATCGACTGCAGGGAACAGACACCGTCTATGATGCGACGGTCTTCGATCCCCATGGAAGCCCGGAGCCGGCCGAATGGGAAGATGCATTCTCCCGCTACGCCGATCCCGGTGCACCCAAGCCGCGCCGTGGGCCAAAGGCCTGGCATCTGCCGGGGCTGCCACTGCCGCTACACACGATGCGTGTCACCACCGGCGTGCTATCGCTGGCGGCGGCGCTGGCCAGGGCCAAGGAGTGCGGCGCCACGCTGACGGTCTTTCTGGCAGCGGTCTACCTCGCGGCACTGCAGGATGTCCAGGATGCAGATCCAGGAAGCCAGAACCGCAGGCGCAGGCGCACGATTCGGCTGCAGATGCCGGCCAACCTTCGCGGCTTCTTCCCGTCGTCGACACTGCGCAACTTCAGCCTGTTCGCTCTGCCGGAAATAGACACGCGGCTTGGCCACTATGAGTTCGAAGAGATAATCACCAGGATCAAGGCGATCATGACGCTCTCGTTCGATGCCAAGGAACTCAAGCGTACGATCACGAGGAATGTGATGACTGCCAAGCATCCGGCCATACGCATCATTCCCCTGCCTATCAAGAACGTCCTGATGCGCATCATCTACAAGTCACACGGCGAAAACATGTATACGAGCCTCTCGACCAATGTCGGCCCGGCACGGATGCCTCCATCCTTTGCCGACAGGATCAGAAGGATCGACGTTGTGCTGCCGTCGACGCCGGGCCTCAGGACCGTTGCCGGCACGGCAAGCCACGGAGACGCCCTGTCGATCAGTTTTGGCAGCGTCATCGAACGCAACGACCTGGAGCGTCTGTTTTTCAGGCGGCTCGTCAAGGCCGGACTCAAGGTCAAGGTGGAGTCCAATCTTTCAGCCAAGGACATCAAGGAGCCATACCATGCCATATTGCAGTAAATGCGGTGTAGAGGTCGAAGAATCAGCGGCGACATGCCCGCTCTGCAGGGCTCCGATTCAGCATCTCGACGAAGACGCTGCGCACGAAGAGAATTCCACCTATCCACAGCACATCATCGACCCCGATGATGCCTACCGCCTGTCCCGGGCCGAGCGGCGCCGGATGGGAGTGGAACTGCTGACATTGGTGGCAGGACTCGCCACCGCCGCCTTGCTCCTCGTCGACATGTTCCCGGATGGCGCATTGGGATGGTCCCTGTATGCTATCGGATCGATCGCCGTGGTCTGGCTCCTGTCGATACTGCCGCTGCTGTTGACGGGCAAACCACGGCTGATGGTCGTGCTGATGCTGGCGGCCATCGTGGCCTATCTGTGCCTGATCGATGCTCTTGATGGATTAATGAGCTGGTCGCTCAGTTTTGGAGCGCCCATAACAATGGCAACGTTTATTGGAACGTACCTGACAACGGTGGCGTTGCGCAGCCGCGCCATCAAAGGCATCAACCTGTTCGGGATAGGGGCGCTTGGGCTGGCCGGGTATCTGGTCGCGCTCGAATGCATCATCAGGCTCGCACTCCACGTCAGCGCCCGCCCCTACTGGTCGGTGGTCACGGCGCTCGTGCTGGTTCCGATCGCGATATTCCTGTTCTATTTGCATGGGCGCGTGCTGCGCGGTGCAGACCTGCGCAAAATCTTCAGGCTCTAAGACGGTGGCCGAAGGACATGCCTTCGGCCACCGGAACCCGATTGTTACTTCTTGGCTTCGGGCGGCTCGATGTCCAGGAGCTCAACCTCGAATATCAGCATTGTGTTGGGGGCAATCGCACCCTGTGAACCCTGATCGCCGTATGCGAGCGCGGATGGAATGTAGAACCTGTACTTGGAACCCACGTTCATGAGCTGGATGCCTTCGACCCAGCCAGGTATGACCATGCCGACCGGGAAGACGGCCGGCTGGCCCGACTTGATCGAGCTGTCAAATTCCTTGCCATCGATGAACGTACCGACATAATCGACCTTCACCGTATCGGTTTCCTTGGGCTTGGGGCCGGTACCCTGCTTGATCACTTCGTACTGCAGTCCGCTCGCGGTCGTCGTGACGCCGGCCTTCTTGCCGTTCTCGGCCAGGAACTTCGTCTCCTGGGCCATATTCTCCTCGCCCTTCTTCTTCATGGCCGCCAGGATTGACTCCTGGATTATCTTCTGGGCATCTTCCATCGTAATCCGCGGCTTGTCCTTCTCGACATAGTCCTTTATGCCCGCGACGAATTGGGTGTAATCAATCTGGACATTGGTATCCTTGATGCTGGCACCTACCGCGACGCCAAAGGCATAGCTGATGTCGGCTTTTGACGTGGTGCCGGCGGCGGCATCTTTGGCGGGAGCGGCAGTCTTGGCACCGCAGGAAACAACCACCAGCGAGAGAACGGCGATCGCGACCGCGGCCACCGCAAAATTCATCTTCTTCATGATACTTCCGATTAGAGACGGATCAGGGCGCCAGGCGCCCACGGCCCGTGAAGGGGCTGGAATCAGAATATAGACATTCAACTGGAAGGGCAAGGAGCCCGTCCGGCAGCACTACATCTTGCGCAACTGGGTGACAACCGCCCTGAAATCCTTGGGATAGGGAGCCTCTATCGTCATGACATCCCCCGAGACCGGATGTTTGAACTCGATGCTAAAGAGGTGCAGCGCCGTCCTCGTCATCAGCGGACGCTCACTGGCCTCGTCGCCCTTCCACCGTCGCTTGATCTTGGACAGGAACAGCGGCTTGCCATCGCCATACAGGGGGTCGCATGCTATGGGATAGCCAAGAGCGGCCAGATGGATGCGCACCTGGTGGGCGCGGTTTGTCAGTGGCCGCGCCTCGACGATGCCCATCTTCGCGTGCACGCCAAGCACGACGAATTCGGTTGTTGCCGGCTTGCCAGCGCCGTCGATGATGGTGCGATGCATCCTGTCTCCGTCCGGAGTCAGCGCAAAATCGCACACGGTCTCGGTCCAGGAGGGCCGACCAGACACGATCGCGTGGTAGCGGCGCAGCACCGTCCGCTCCTCGAAGTCGGCGGCAAGGGCGCGGTAGGCCTCGTCGTGCCTCGCAAACAGCAGTGCGCCGCTCGTGTCGATATCCAGATGATGGACGGGCATGAGCCGCCCATATTCCATCTCAAGCTCGCGCGAGACGATGAGCGCATCCGGGTCATAGCGGTCGGCGGCCGTCAGCAGGCCCGCAGGCTTGTTGACGGCGAGAATCGAGGCATCGACATGCAAAACCGTTATTTCTTCGTTCATGGAGGGGGATTATACAGCTCCGGAGGCGATCATGGAACAGGTAGCCCCGCTTTTGCCCATTTCACGACGCATTTCCCACTTGCCGCCGGCCGCCCTGTTTTAGTATGTTCATAGTCGCGAATCATATCGATTCGTTTCAAAGTACGTACGCCTTCCCGTCCGATCACGGCATGTGCACGCTCGAGAGCAGGCCTGGGACGGGGCGGAACACCCACGAAAGAAAGGGAGATACAAGAACATGGCGAAGCAACTACTTTTCAGCGAAGATGCCCGGAGGAGACTCCTTGCCGGCGTAGAGCAGATCTCGCGCGCG
>Ga0209467_1002076_pt1 | contig 15044 bp, 11 predicted proteins | sample Higcelwee11metaG_FD_187175 | JGI IMG/M metagenome (GOLD analysis project Ga0209467, IMG submission 187175) | Freshwater pond sediment microbial communities from the University of Edinburgh, under environmental carbon perturbations - High... | ecosystem: Environmental > Aquatic > Freshwater >...
ATCGCGGCGATGAAAGCGGAGCTTGAAAGCCTACGCGCCCGTCCAGCGGAGCTTGACGCCTCACGCGCGGGCCTGCTCACCGAACTTGAAAGCGCCGAAGCCAAACGTCGTGAAGCCGCGGATATTTTGATCGCCACGGAACAAAAGCTTTCCGTCACCGAGCATCAGCTTAAACAGGACGAAGCCACGCTTGGCACCGCCCGCGAAGAGCGCGTGCGCGCCGAAGGCGCTGTGGCGGCCGCACAAGAGCATTTCAACACCCTGCGCGAACGCATGGCGGAGAAGCTGAACTGCGAACCCGAGAACCTTCAGGAAATTGCGGCTTTCGACGACACCGCCAATTTGCCGAGCGTGTTCGAACTGGAACAGCTTTTGGGTCGTCATTTGCGCGAACGGGATAATATGGGCCCGGTCAACCTTCGCGCTGAAGTGGAGTCCGAGGCCGCGCAAACTGAAATTGATAAGTTGACGAAGGAAAAAGACGACCTCGTCGCCGCCATCGCCAAACTGCGCCAAGGCATCGGCCAGCTTAACCGCGAAGCGCGCGAACGGTTGAATAACGCCTTTACGCAAGTCAACGAACGCTTCCAAACGCTCTTCACCGGCCTGTTCGGCGGTGGCAAAGCGTATTTGGAGCTGATCGACAATGAAGACCCGATGAATGCGGGCCTTGAGATCATCGCAGCCCCGCCGGGCAAGAAACAGCAAATCCTCTCGCTCCTTTCGGGCGGCGAGCGGACACTGACAGCGCTGGCCCTGCTCTTCGCCGTCTTCCAAACGAACCCCTCGCCGATCTGTGTGCTCGACGAAGCCGAGGCCGCCTTGGACGAAAGTAACATTGGCCGCTTCTGCGAACTCGTGAGCCGCATCTCACGCGAAACGTCAACGCGTTTCCTGATCATCACGCATCAACGTGTAACGATGGCGCACATGGATCGCTTGTTTGGCGTGACGATGAGCGAAAAAGGCGTCTCGAAACTCGTGTCGGTCGATTTGGCTTCCGCTGTGGCCTTGCGCGACGGCAAAAAGGTTGAGCCTTCCGCCCAAGCCACCGAAACGCTCAAAGCGGTTCAAGCGGCGTAAGAAAAGCGTAAAAAAAACCAATTGGGGTGCCCGCCGGAGCCTGTCCTCACGAAAGCGGGAGTCCCGTTTGGTTTCTTGCTTTTGTTAGGCCCACCTACGCCGGGCGCGAGCCTTGTTGAAAAAAAAGAGCGGCATTATCCCCCTCCCCCTGCGGGAGGAGCTAGAGCCTGCCCCGGACTTGATCCGGGGGGCGGGGTTGTCGCCGTATTCCAGACTTTTGTTATTATGTCCCGAACCCCTCACCTAACCTCCCCCGCAAGGGGGGAGGAACAGTCTTGCCTGCATGGCGTTTTCAGTCATTCGAATGAACGATGGTTCATACGACCCTGGATTCCCGCCTGCGCGGGAATGACAAGGAAGGAAGAAAGGAAGTCTTCCCTGACCCCTGAATCCTGACCCCTGACCCCTAAAGTCCACCCTTCGCTAGGATGACGGCTTTTACTGTTATTGCCGGCCAATTGAAACGTAGGTGAAGCCAGCCGCACGAACTTGATCCGGCTTATAAACGTTACGCAGATCGATGAAGATCGGCTCGATCAATGTCGCCTTGACCTTGTCCATTTCAAGCGAGCGGAATTCGTTCCATTCCGTAAGGACAACCACGGTGCTCGCGCCCGCCATCGCTTCATAAGGGCCCTTTGTCCAGATCACGTCAGACAAAGACTTGGCCGCTTCGGCCATGCCTTCGGGATCATAAGCTTGAACTTTCGCGCCCGCCTTTTGCAAGGCCGGGATCACATCAAGCGCCACGCTGTCGCGCATATCGTCGGTCTCTGGCTTGAACGTCACGCCCAAAATAGCAATGGTCTTGCCCGCAACCGAACCATGATTGGCCGCAATGATACGCTCAGCCATATCGCGCTTGCGCTTGGCGTTCACTTCAACAACCGTTTCGACAATGCGCATGGGCGAACCCACCATCTGCGCCGTCTTGGTCAAGGCCAACGTGTCTTTGGGGAAACACGACCCGCCATAACCCGGCCCGGCATGAAGGAACTTTTTGCCAATACGGCCATCAAGCCCGATTCCGCGCGCCACGTCTTGCACATCCGCTCCGACCTTCTCACACAGATCGGCGATTTCGTTGATAAAGGTAATCTTGGTCGCCAAAAACGCGTTGCCCGCATATTTGGTCAGCTCCGCCGTTTCAAGCGACGTCTCTAAAATAGGCGTTTCCAACAAGTAGAGCGGCCGATAAAGCGCGCGCATCACTTCGCCAGCGCGCGGGCTGCTCACGCCGACCACGACGCGATCCGGGCGCATAAAATCGGTGATCGCCGAACCTTCGCGCAAGAACTCAGGGTTCGAACACACGGCAAAATCGGCGCTGGGATTGATCTCTTTCACGATCTTTTCAACTTCGCGGCCTGTGCCGATTGGCACGGTCGATTTCGTAATAATCACAGTGAAGTGGCCGGGCTTCAACTGCGCAGCAATATCGCGCGCGGCTTGATACACATAAGTCAAATCGGCATGCCCATCGCCGCGACGCGTCGGCGTGCCCACCGCAATAAAGTAAGCGTCGATATCGTCATACTTGGCCGCACAAGCCGCTAGGTTGCTTTCAAAATCCAACCGTCCCGCTGCGACGTTCTTTTTCACAAGATCATCAAGGCCCGGTTCGTAAATGGGCATGATCCCATCATGCAATCGCGCAATCTTGGTTTCGTCCGGATCGACGCAGGTGACATGAACGCCGAACTCGGCAAAGCATGTCCCCGAAACCAAACCAACATAACCAGCACCCAAGAAAACAACACGCATCGCTTACACTCCTCAAGATGAATCAAAAATCTAGTTAATCGCCAATTGGCTCTCGTATTGCGCTCACAAAGGACGCCGTCACGCTCATGATATCCTGATCTGGCGATAAAATGCGAAAAGGGTTAAGCCCCATTTTCTCCTTATCCCGCGCCACTTCAGCCACCGTTTGCGGACTCACTGTCCGCTGATCTTCAGAAAAGGCATAAACCAAAGCCTGATCGCAAAGCAAGTTAATCAGCCGAGGCACACCCGAAGTAAAATAGTAAACGCTAGCGCAAGCCTCGTCGCTGAAAAGCGCCGGATCGCCACCCACAAGCTTCAGCCGATAGCGCACATAAGCCGCCGTTTCTTGCACCGTCAGCGGATCGAGGTGGCAATGCACAGCGATACGCTGAACAAATTGCCGCAAATGGGGGCTCTTCAACGTGACCAAAAGCTCCGGTTGCCCGACGAGAACAATTTGAAGAATTTGATCTTTTTCATTATTAACGTTTGAAAGCATTCGCAGCTCTTCAAGCATCGCGGCGCTCAGATTTTGCGCTTCATCAATAATCAAAACGGTGTGCTTGCCTTGCGCATATTGAGCCAAAAGAAAATCGACAAACGCATGGTAAAGCTGAGCCTCATCGGTGCTTGGCTCATTTAAATCAAAGGCCAAAGCAACCCATTGCAGCAAGCGTCCCAGCGTCTCACTTGGGTTAGTAATCAACCCGAGCGCCACATCTGGCCCGGCTTGTTTGATAAAACGGCGCACAACAGTCGTCTTCCCGGCCCCAACCTCGCCCGTAATCACGATAAATCCGGCCTGCGTAAGCAACCCGTAATCAAGCATATTCATCGCGCGAGCATGCCGGCGGCTCGGAAACAGAAACGCTGCATCCGGCAACAATGAAAAAGGCAACTCTGACAAGCCAAAGAACTGTTCGTACATAAACCCTGTTCTCTTTTCGATTAAGTCAGGCGCAACTTACCCTTGATCCAAGAAAAAGCGCAAGGTGACTTTGCCTAAATACGAGGAAAAGCATAGGCCTTGTCTCTGTTTTATCTAACATTAACCTCAACGGCCCGTTTTACTTAGAGAAAATATTAATAGTCCTTCCCTCTGTTTTAGCCTTTCTGTATAATCCGGCAGACTTTTACCCCCTGATTTTCCTGAGGAAAACAATGAAGATCTCGACGAAGCTTCTGGTCGTCCTGTCTCTCTTGGTCGCAATCGCCCTTCCGGCAACAGCCGAGGTGGTCAAGGACGGCACACCCGATCAATTTACGCTCCGCGCAGGCGATATACTTCAGATCAATGTCTGGAAGGAAGAAGGCCTCGATCAAGAAGTCCTCGTCCTGCCCGATGGCACGTTGACCTTTCCTCTTATTGGCACCATTCAAGCGCAAGGGTTCACGCCCGCGCACCTGCAAGCAAATATCAAACAAATGCTTACCCCCCTTATCCCCGATGCCGCCGTGACCGTAACGGTCAAGGCTCCACTCGGCCATACGGTGAGCGTCATGGGCCAAGTGGCCAAACCCGGTGATTTTGTCATGGGGCAACGCCTGAGCGTTATGCAAGCGCTGAGCCAAGCTGGAGGCCTCACCCCCTATGCCGATGAAGATGAAATCATCATTATTCGCATCGAGAACGGAAAGAAAAAATCACTCCCCTTCCCCTATCGCGACATAGCCAAAGGCGAAGACCTTGATAAAGACATCAGCTTAAAACCTGGCGATGTCGTTTTGGTTCCGACAGCAGGATTGCTCTAAGCAATGCGCTTTTTGATTTCTCATCGCGGGCGCTGTCTAAGCATCGGCTTTCTGATCGTCCTGATCCTTTGTCCGACATTGGCGCAGGCCGATGGGGCCGCGGTTCAAACGATTATTAAACAAAAAGGCGTCTGGGATTCAAACCCCCTGATGCTCGCAAATGATGCTGAAACGATCTATGGCTCAACAACCTCACCAGAACTTGCTTATACAAATCAAACGCCAACAACAAAAATCAAAGTCTCAGCCTCGGTTGACGAAAATATCTTTAATCGTTCAAGCTATAATTCGACAGATTTTCATGGAACAACCGCAATCACGCAAAAGAACGAGCGCTGGGAAGCCGCTCTACAAAATAAATTAGATTATGACACGACGCGAACAAGTGAGTTTACAAACAACGTCCGTAACGTTGGCGCTGTTCGGCACTTTACATATTCCGTTTCGCCAACGCTTGCCTTTACGCCGACGGTTTTGGATCACCTTGCGCTCACGTCCTCGTTTGAAAAAGACGTCTATGATAGCGCCGCCTACACAAACTATACCCTTGTCTCACTTACGCCTTCCTATACGCGTGGTCTGACGCCGCTTACCTCAGCCCTTGTTTCGCTTCAGGCGCAGCGTTACCAATCGGAGCGCGATCCCAAACGACGCGTCGATAGCCTTAGCCCCTCCTTTGGCTTCCTCACAAAGCTCACACCTGAATGGAAATGGAACGCCAATGGCGGCATGCAGGTCGCCCAAGAACAAGGCCAAACAGTCACGGATACAGATTGGAATTGGAATTATGTCTTTTCGAATGAGCTGACCTACGAAGGCGAGAAAAACGATGTGAGCTTCAAGGCCTCCCGTGCAAGGAGCCCCTCAAGCGACGGCACGGAGTCTTTGCTGTCCGATTTCTCTATCGACACCAAACACGATTTAAATACCCATTGGTCGCTCACCTTTGGCACCAGCTATCGCTATGCAAATTACAGCCAAGAGACGAGCAATCAAATGGACACAATGGTGACAGGCCGAACAAGCGTAGTCTATCACCTGACACAAGAACTCGATCTCACGACAAGTTATCAATATCGTGAGAAACAATTCACAAACGATTATGGCACAGCACGTCAAAATCTGGGTCACATAGGGTTGTTTTACCGTTGCAACTGGGTTGATATGCTGCCTTAAGACCCAAGGCCGCTTTGCGGAGACAAAAGAACATGGAATATCTTCAACTAGCTGACTATCTCGCGATTTTAAAGCGGCGCAAAAAGCTTTTTCTTTTTGTGAGCGCTCCGCTTTTGGCGCTGGCCATCATGTTTGCGATGACATGGTCGAACTATCGTTCAGAAGCAACGGTCGAGGTTGCACAATCTGAAATTCCAGACAGTATGACGACCCCCGCGGGCATGAACGCAAGCAATATCCTTGAATCCCTAGCTGACATGCGCATCAGTCGGCTACAACAGAAAGTCCTTTCAACAGGCTCTCTTGTTGAAATTATCACGAAATTTAATTTGTACGCCAAAGCACGACAAAACACGCCCATTGCCGATATCGCCGATAAAATGAGAAAAAAAGTTCATATCGAGTTGGTCGGTTCGTCGCTAGCTAATCCGGCCTCGGCCCAAAAAGTTTCCGCGGACCAACTTTCAGCCATCGCTTTCACGCTGAGTTTCGATTATGAAAACGCGCTCATCTCACAGCAAGTTACAAACGAACTTATCTCGCACTTTCTAGACGAAGATATCAAGGAACGCCGCCGCCAAGCAGAAGAAACCTCAGCCTTTCTCGACTCTCAAATCAAAATTATTGAAGCTTCGCTGATGGATCAAGAAAAGCAAATCGCCGATTTCCGCTCCAAGCACGGCGATACGCGCCCGGAAACACTGGCCTTCAACCAACAAGCTGCGGCAAGCGCTCAAATGAACATGCAAAATCTTGATGGACGCGTCGATGCGCTGGTCGGCACCATAGGCGCTCTACGCGGTCAACTTGCCTCGATTGATCCCTATTCCAGAGTTATGGCCGAGGGCCAGATTCTCACCACACCAACGGTTCAGCTAAAAACACTAAAATCTACCTATGCGACACTAACGGCAAAATACGGCCCCACGCATCCCGATGTCCTGCGCGCCAAACGCCAAATTGAATCGCTTGAAACGCAAACGAGCGGCGGCGAAAACAGCGCGATTTTAAATGCGACCCTTCTCGATGCGCAAGGCAAGCTTGAGACAGCCCAGAAAACATATGGCGACAAAAACCCAGACGTTATTGCGCTTAAACATCAAGTTGAAAGCCTAAACCATCAGGTTAAGGCAGCAGAAGCCAATGTAACCGGAACAACCAACGGGCTAAAAGAAGATGCGGATAATCCTATTTATGTTCAAATCGTCGCCCAACTCAAAACGACAGAAGAACAATACAAAGCGCTCATGAAACAAAGGGGGGTCTTGCAAGACCAACTCAACAAATACCAAACTGCCATTCTTCAGAATCCGGCAGCAGAGCAAAAACTTGCTGAGCTTTCGCGTGATTACGATAACAGCCAGTTTCACTATCGCGACCTCAAAGCCAAAAAGATGGCTGCCGATATGAGCGCCACGATCGAGGAAGATCGCAGCGGCCAGCGCCTTGTCGTTATCAATCCGCCAGAACTGCCCTCAAAAACAAGGCCTACACGTATTTTGTTCCTTTTGGGTGGACTTATCCTATCTATAGCAGCTGGTTTCGGGAGCATCGTTGGCATGCAGATCCTGAGCCAAAGCGTTGTCGGCGCGCACCATTTGGAAAGCATCGTTGGGGTTGCGCCGCTCATCACCATTCCGCATTTACGCACGCAAAACGAAGACCTTCACAACACAAATAAACGTTTGCGTCTTATCGGAGCTAGTGTCCTTGGCTTAATTCTGCTTTTGACGCTTTTTTCCTATACCGTCATGCCCCTTGATGTGGTGTGGGCCGTGTTGTCGCGCAAACTTGGCCTTTCGTAGGAGAATGACAATGGATAAACTTGAAAAAGCCCTTGAAAAAGCCAGACAGCAGCGCCGCACCACACAACCCGCCGCCGCACCACAAACAGAATCCTTGCCGCAGGCAGACGCTTCAACGTTTTCTGCCGCTGGGTTTAGCCCGCTTCAGGAGTCTGTCTTAGAATCGTATCGCATCGTCGCGCATCGCACGCGTAGCGTTGAAGCCGATGTCTTCCGCCTTTTGCGCACGCAAGTGCTGCAGCTTATGGCCAAATCGAACCACCGCACACTGGCCATTACAAGCCCCAATTATGGCGATGGCAAAACAACGTTGGCGCTCAACCTCGCGCTCAGCATTGCGCTCGATCTCAAACAGACCGTTCTCTTGGCCGATTTGGATTTACGTAAGCCCAACATTCACACCTATCTTGGGCTCACGCCGGAACCCGGCCTAACAGATTATTTAAGTGGCCATGCCGAAGTCTCGGACTGCCTGCAACGCATGCCGTTTGAGCGCATGACCGTCCTACCAGCCGGGCGTCACATTGACCATTCGTCTGAAACGCTTGGCTCACCACTTATGGCGACCTTGGCTGAAGAAATGCGCACGCGCTACGCAGATCGTCTCATCATCTATGATATGCCGCCTATTTTGGCGCAAGACGATCCCATCGCCTTTTTGCCTCATGTCGATGCCGTCCTTCTTGTCGTTCGCGATGGCATCACGCGCACGGATGAGATCAAGCGCAGTCTTGATATTCTCGCTTCTGCAAATGTGATTGGCACCATTCTCAACGCCCCACAATAAAAGCATGTCTTCCGCACTCAAAAAGGAAACGCTCAAAGGCGTTGTCTGGATGACCCTCGGTACAGGCGGCCAACAGGTCTCGTCCTTCATCATTATGATGGTGTTGGCCCGTTTGCTTGGCCCACAAGCCTATGGCGTTGTCGGGATTGCTTCGGTTCTACTTGAAATCCTCAACTATATCGGACGCGCCGGGCTGCCCGAAGTTCTCGTCCAACGCAGCAATCCCACGCAAGACGATCTCAGCACCGCCTTTTGGACAAGTTTTCTGTTCGGCAGCTTACTCACTCTTCTTTTGTATTTGAGCGCCCCTGCGCTCGCGCTGATTTTCCATGAACCGCAATTAGAGCGCGTCATCCAATTCATGGCTCCCTCATGCCTCCTGTCAGCCATCAGCGCCGTGCAAGAGGCGCTTTTAAGGCGTACTTTTCAGTTTAAATCTTTTGCGTTGCGCAATGTCACCGCAACAACGCTGGGCGGCATCACAGCGATCATCATGGCCGTAAACGGCTTTGGCGTCATGAGCCTTGTGGCCCAACGGCTCGTGCTGGTGACCTATTTAACGGCTTCGCTTTGGTACATTGTCAAATGGGTCCCAAACCCAACCTTCTCAATCGCAACGGCCCGCGGCCAGCTCAAGGACGGTTCGATTATCGCAGGCGCAAGCCTGCTTGGCTCTGGGAACCAAAGGCTTATTGATCTCATCATCGGCTATTTTCTGGGAACCGTCGCGCTTGGCTACATGCGCATTGCTTGGCGCGGTCTTGATCTTCTCCTTGACCTCAGCATCAGACCCATGTCGAACGTCATCTTCTCGTCGTTTGCAAAGCTGCAAGACGACAAGGAAGCGCTTGAGCGCGCCTATTTACGGATTATTCAGCTGGCCGCGATTTTTTCCCTGCCTCTATTCCTTGGTACGGGGCTTATCGCGCCTGAATTCATCACGCTCCTTTTCGGCGCGCAATGGCAACCCAGCGTCGCTTTGATGCAAATTCTGACTTTGACAAGTTTCTTCGTCCCCCTTCTTTATTTCCGCCCCATGTTGTTCATCGCAACAGGACGCATGAAAGAAGTGCTCTATCTTCACACCATCGAGTTTCTGATTGGCGTTGGCGCGACCATTGTGTTTTGTCAATTTGGAATTGAGGGCGCAGCGGCTGGCAACGTTGTGCGTATGGCCGTGGCAACGCCTGTCATTTTATACTATGTCCAAAAGTACACGGGCATTTCCGCGCGCGCGACGCTTAAAAAAGTGACGGGCCCCGTTACCGCCGCGCTTTTTATGACAAGCAGTCTCTTTCTTTTCAGAACCAGCCTCCCCGCCTCAGCCCAAGGCCTACCTCTTGCCGCTGCGCTTGTCGTCCTTGGCGCAATGATCTATGTCTCCATCCTCTATCTTGGTTTCCGCCCCTCAACGCTTGAAGCCCAAGAAACCATGCTTTCGGTTCTCCCGCCACGGATCAGTGCCCTGTTCAAAAAATTCGGAGCTTTATTTTGAAAATCCTCGTCCTCGCGAACGCTTTTCCGCCAAACGTTATCGGAGGGGGCGAGCTCTCAGCCTTCAACCTCTCCCGTGCGCTCGCCCGCAAAGGGCACGAAGTCAGCGTTCTCACGATGGCCGAACCCGAAGAAGCAGAAGTCTGGAACCAACCGACGCCACACGGATTTAAAATATTCCGCCTCCATTTTCCTCATGATTACACGCCCTATAAAGCCAACAAAGGCTCCTTCAAAGCCACTTGGCTTCAGTCTAAAATTTGGAATTTTGAGAATATTTTTGATCCACGCGGGCCCGCGATCGTCAAACGTGTTTTGGATAAGGTCAACCCGGATCACATCAATATCCATACGCTCCCCGGTTTTGGACTTTCAACGCTTTCGCTGTTTGGGCGGCTGGACAAGCGCGTGCTATGGGTTCTGCACGACCTCACCTTGGCCTGCGCCAAAGGCAGCATGTTTAAAAACGGCCACACCTGTCCCAACCAATGTTTAAAATGCAAAGGCTTTAGCGCGCTTCACGCGTATTTTATTGGCAAGGTTCGCCGCCTTGCTTTCGTTTCCCCCTCGCGGGTCAATCTTGAAACCGTCCAGCGGAACAATAAGGCAGTTGGCGCCAAACTGGGCTTTGCCATCCCCAATGTCTCAGATCCCCTGCCGAGCGCTATGCCGCTTTACGCACCCGATCCCAATGGCGTTATCCGCCTCCTTTTCGTGGGCCGCTTGCATAATAGTAAAGGTCTTGATGTCCTTCTTGAAGCGCTCACGCCTCTTGCTTCAATCTACAGATTCAAGCTCACCATCCTCGGGCGCGGCCCAATGGAAGAGGAACTCAAAGCCCGCTATGGCGCGGAACCTTGGGTTGATTTTGCAGGCTTTGTCGGACAAGACGATGTCACCCGCGCCGTTGCTGCGCATGACATCCTGTGCACGCCCTCGCTCTGGGCCGAACCTTATGGCCGCGTCACCGCGCAGGCCATCCAACTTGGCACGCCCGTTCTGGGTAGCGCCAGCGGCGGCACAACAGAAATCGTCCGTCATGAAAAAACGGGTCTGTTGCTCGAAGCAGGAAACGTTGAGGTCTGGCGTAAGGCCCTCGCCCGCATTTTCCAAACGCCATCTCTTTTGCAAACATGGCGCGTGAACACCGCGCAAGATGCCGCCCGCTATACCGAAGCCGCCATCGTCGCCCAATACGAAGCCGTCATCGAACAGATTAGAACCCTGTAAGTCATCTCCCCCCACTGAGAGTAGCCACTATGTTCAATCCTGCCTGCACCTTTGTCTCTTACGATGACCTTGCCACAGCCATCCGCCGCAATCTATCGCGCCTCCCGCAAGATTTGGATTTAATCGTCGGCATTCCGCGTAGCGGCATGATCCCGGCATACATGATCGGGCTTTATCAAAATTTGCAGATCTCTAATATTGAAACTTTTATCGCCAACAGAACAATCGAACATGGTCAAACACGAAAACTCAAACGCGAACATTCTAAGCCGCTTAACGCACAGCACATTCTCCTTGTGGACGATAGTTTTTATGGCGGCGCTTCACTTCAAGCGGCCTATGATCGGATTATTGCCGCTGGTTATCAGGGCCGCATCACAACGTGTGCGGCGATTATCACGCCCCTTTTAAGCTCAAAAGTCGATTTATCTTTTATCGAAGCGCCCCTCCCTCGTGTTTTTGAATGGAACGTGTTCCATCACGATATGCTGAGCAATGCTTGCATGGATTTTGACGGCGTGCTCTGCGTCGATCCCACAGATGAGGAAAACGACGACGGGAAGAAATACGAAGCCTTCCTCGAAAAGGCTAAGCCCCTTTATCTTCCTTCACTCGAGATCGGCCATATTGTTTCCGCGCGACTTGAAAAATACAGAAAAGAAACGGAAGCTTGGCTTCAAACACATGGGGTTAAATACAAACATCTTCATCTGCTCAATGTCGCGACCAAGGCGGAGCGCCAACGCACGCAAGCGCATCATAAACATAAAATTGACGTGTACAACGAAACGCAGGCGACGTTGTTTATTGAAAGCTCTTATGAACAAGCGCTCCTGATTGCCAAAGCCACAGGGAAGCCTGTTTTGTGCACCGATCAAATGCAAATGATCCAAGGCGGTGGGGTTCATTTCAAAACGATGCCCCTACGTGCTAAACAAATGAAGCAAAATATTGCTTATTACGCCTACCGGTTCCTCATCGCCCGCATCCCTCCTAACTTACGAAAAACAATTAAAAGAGGCCTTGGACGAGGCTAGACGCCTCTCCCTTTTAACCAAGATTCAACGTGCTAGACCGATTGCCCCGCCGTTTAATTTCGGTTAGCATAAAGGCCCCTTCCCTTTTAAGGATTGACGCTGATGTCACGCTTTTCGCTTCGTTCGCTTCTTGCGCTTTTGTTCATCTGTCTTTCCCTAACGGCGTGCGACAGCCGCGAGGAAAAAGAAACAAAGTACATCAACCGCGGCAACGCGCTCTTTGAGCAAAGCGAATATAAGAAAGCCGCGCTCGAATATAAGAATGCAGCGCGTATCAACCCCTCCAGCCCGGAAGTCCGTTATCGTCTCGGCTTGGTTTCGGAAGCGCAAAAAGACCTGCGCAACGCCTTTATGAGTTTTCTCGCTGCTGAACAACAAGATCCTCATTTCATCCCGGCGCTCTTAAAACTATCTGAGTATTACTTAGCCGCTGAGCAATCCGAACAAGTTCAAAAACGGCTCAACACGATTTTTGCTATCGACCCCAGCAATGCGCAGGCCCATGCCTTGCGCGCAGCACTTTTGTTACGAGATAAGAATTTCGTAGATTCTGAAAAAGAGTCGAACCTCGCGCTTGCCAAAGATTCTGCGAACGTTATGGCCTTCTCGACGCTCGCTAAAAACTATGAATTGCAGGATCAAAAAGAGAAAGCTGAGAAAATTATCGAAGAGGCCATTGCCAAAAATCCCAAAGAACTTTCGCTTCTCATCCTCAAAACGCTTTTTTATGCGCATGAGAACAATCTTGAAAAACTAGCAGAATCCTACCAAGCCATCTTCAAACTCAGCCCCGACGCCATCGGCTTCCGCAACGATTTAGCTCACATTTATGCGAAGGTTGGGAGAAGCGAAGACGGAGAAAAAGTCTTACGCGAAGGCATAAGTGCTCGCCCTGAAAACGAAAACATGAAACACGCGCTTGTTGACTTTCTTAATGAAACCAAAGGGCTTGATGCAGCGGAAAGCGAAATTCTCAAGGCGCAGCAAGCCGACCCCAAAAACAACACGTTCGCATTCTGGCTCGTTGATCTCTATATCAAGCATGACGAGCCCGATCGCGCGATGGCCGTTCTCAAAGCGCTCATTACAAAAGATCAGGCCAATGAAACGGATCTGACCACGGCACAAACGTCCCTAGCCCGCATTCATTATCTTAAGGGCGAAAAGCAAGACGTTAAAACGCTGATTGATGCCGTCCTTGAAAAGAAACCAGACAATGCCGATGCCCTCCTCATGCGCGCTCATCTGGCTTTTGAACGTGGTGATTATGAAAATGCAGTCACCGATTTGCGTTTGATCGTCCGCGACAATCCCCGCGCCATCAATGCGCAAGATCTTCTGGCCGAAACGCTTCAGGCTCAAGGCCGTATCGACCTCGCTATTGATACGCTCAACCAGCTGATCTCACTTGATCCCTCAAACGTCAAGGCACAGGTTCGCCTCGCTCAGCTCTATAATGTGCACGGCGAAAGCAAACGCGCCCTTGACCTCATGCGCCTCATTACTGAATCCCGGCCTGATTTTGCCATCGGATGGGAAAGTCTGGCGCGGATCGCTCTTGATGCCAAAGAATGGGATACGGCAGCCAAAGCCATCGACAAGTTAGCCGCCATCAAAGGCCAAGATCTGACAGCCACCTTCCTTAAGGCTCGAACCGCCTCGTTGAAAGAGCGACCTGAGGAGGCGCTGGCGCTTTATAAAAAGGTCGTCCTTGCCGACCCGTCTGCCCCTATGGCTGAATATGCGCTGGCCGCTTTGTGCGAGGCCGCACGCACGCCCGATCAGCTTAAAAATGTGATCGCCTTTATGGGCACCCTCCAACCTCAAACCGCCTATAGCCTGACCTTGTTGGGGGAAACAAACCTTACGCTACGCCATTTGGATGAGGCAGCAAGCTGGTTCGACCAAGCCATCGCAAAGGCGCCAGCCTTCCAATCGCCCTATATCAGCCGGGCTCGTTTATTCATGGCCAAGAACCAAAGCGAGGAAGCTTTAGCCGTTTTGCGCAAAGCTGTTGAGCAGCAACCCTCCGATCTTCGTGCCCCCATGATGATCGCTGATATCTTGGGCAGTCAGAAAAAATACGACGAATCCATAAAGGGTTATGAGGATATCCTCAAGCGAAACCCGAAGGCCGATATCGCCGCCAACAACATGGCGCAGCTGATAGCCGATGCGCAGACCGACGATTCCAGCGCCATGGAAAAGGCCCGCGTGGCCGCTGAGCGGTTCATCAGCTCAACCAATCCGCTCTTCCTCGACACGCTGGCTTGGGTCTATTTCCGGCAAGATAACCTGACCCAAGCGCAAGCTGTCATGGATCGAGTGATGACCTTTGGCGATAAGCTCCCAGCTCAGATTCATTACCATAACGGTGCCATTCTTCTTAAAATCGGCAAAACGGCAGAAGCCAAAGCCGAGCTTCAAAAAGCGCTCGCGGACAAAAAGGACTATTCCGGTCGCGGGGAAGCGGAAACGCTGCTTAAGGGATTATAATAAGATTGACAGCCTAGCGGATAAGGTGTGTCTTTTCACAAAGACAACCCCTTATGAGGCGTTCCGATGTTCAAGAAAACAGCAGCTCTTTTTATCACCCTTTTGGCCCTGAGCGCCTGCGCCTCAAGCGGCCCGCGTATTATCCAAGCGACCACCGGCATGCCGGACATTCAGCTCACGATCGGCATGGCCACGCAAGTTGAGATGCCGGATTCAGGCCACGTCCAGTCCGTGACCGTGGGCGACCCCACACTCGTGACGGCAGATCAAGCTGGTGAAGTCGTCAACCTCGTTTCCAAAAGCAAGGAAGCTGGCGAAACCAACATGATCATTCGCTCACGCGAAGATGATGGTCGGATCAAGGTCTATCAATATCGGATCATCGTGCAAGCGCGCTAAGCGCCTGACGCGAGATCT
>Ga0209467_1002078_pt1 | contig 15031 bp, 11 predicted proteins | sample Higcelwee11metaG_FD_187175 | JGI IMG/M metagenome (GOLD analysis project Ga0209467, IMG submission 187175) | Freshwater pond sediment microbial communities from the University of Edinburgh, under environmental carbon perturbations - High... | ecosystem: Environmental > Aquatic > Freshwater >...
TTCCGGTGGTGGTTCATGACCGACCCAATCCGATTGGGTGCCATAAGGTGGAAGGCCCTGTCTTGGACCTTGAATATTCAAGTTTTGTGGGGCTTCATTCGATTCCCGTCCGCCACGGTAAGACGATCGGTGAATTGGCTCGTCTTTTCAAAATGGAATGTTTTCCCAAGTGTGATCTCTATGTGATGGAAATGGAAGGTTACAAAAAGGATATGTGGTTTGATCAAACGGGACTTCCGTGGATTATGCCTTCCCCCAACATGCCGACTTTGGATACCGCGATTGTGTACCCGGGGATGTGCCTTTTTGAAGCAACGAATGTGAGTGAAGGTCGAGGAACCACGCGGCCGTTTGAAATCTTTGGTGCTCCATTTATCAAAGCTCCAGAGCTTTGCACTTACATGAATCGATTAAATCTCCCCGGCGTGTATTTCAGAGAAAATTATTTTCAGCCGACCTTCCATAAGGGAGCGGGGCAAATTTGTGGTGGCGCTCAGATTCATGTACTGGATCGCGAAGTTTTTGATTCTTTTGAAATGGCAATTCAAATTCTCAAGTACCTTTTCAATCGTTATCCGAATGACTTTGCTTGGAAAGAGCCCCCCTACGAATATGAATTTCACAAACTTCCCATCGATATTTTGTTGGGGAGCGGAACGTTCCGCAAACAATTTATCGAAACCGCACTCTAAACGATGCTGGGAATGCGATGAGTAGAGAAACGTCCATTTTAATTCTTGCGGCAGGCCTTGGATCAAGGCTTCGACCTTTGACTTTGCAGATGCCAAAACCGTTGGTTCCTGTGGTGGATGCTTCAATTTTGGAACACCAAGCTCGTTTGGCGCGGACTCTTCCCGGTTTGAATTTGCATGTGAACGCTCATTATCTTGCTGATAAATTAAAAACGGCCGCGGAAGCTATTGGCTTTTCCAAAGTGTGGGTGGAGTTCCCGGATATTTTGGGTACCGGAGGTCCTTTGCATCGTTTGTATGCAGCAGGGTGTCGCGGAGATTTTCTAGTGATGAATGGGGATTGCTATTGCCATTTTGACATTCAGAAATTTGTGGAGAACGCTCGCGCATCCCTTGCTCCATTTGCTTTGTTGGGTGTTGATTTTCCGAAGGTGAATTCTTTGCGTGTGGATGCAAGGAACTCTCTTTGTGGCGTCGCCCCGCATTTTGGTGCAAGTGAAGCCCCTTATTCTGCGACTTTTTCTGGCATTTCCTGGTACAGCGAAGAGGCTCTTTCTGAAATTCGTGCGGAAGAACGCGATGTGGTTCAGTTTTGGAAGCGTATGGTCCATGAGGGGAAAGCTCCCTTTGTAGATCGTTCTCAAATGAATGCACTTTGGATTGATATGGGAAGCCCCCAAGGATTGATGCGGGCTTGTCAAGCGCGATTACAAGAACTCGGCGTGGAATCCTGGATTCACCCAGAACATCCTTTGGCAGGGGATTCGGCCTTTCGAGCTCGTTGTGAAGGAAGTGTGATTCAAAAAGGGGCCGTGGTGGCTCCTTCGGCGACACTCAAAAATGCTCTGTTATTTGAGGGGTGTGAGGTTCGCGAACAAGAATATGTCCAGAATGAAATTCGAGGACTCGATTTTAAATGGAATCTTTGATGTTATCGTTTCGAATTGTTTTAGTGGAGCCAGAACATCCTCATAATGTAGGTTTTGTGGCTCGTGCGATGCGCTGTAATGCTCTCCCTGATTTGCATATCGTTTATGATTCTCGCACAACGGTCATGGATGAATCTTATCATACGGCTCATAGTTCCAAAGACGTTTTGGAAAATGCAACAGTAACTTCGACTCTTGAAGAAGCTTTAAGCGGGTGTGCTTTTGCGGTCGCTTTTAGTCGGCGTCGCTATGATAGTGTGCTCCCGCATGTTTTACTTCCGGCCCTTTGCCCGAAACTTCCCAGGGAAGGAAAAGTGGCTCTTGTGTTCGGTCGTGAATCCAAAGGACTTACGATAGAAGAAATAGAACACTGCGCCCTTATTTGTGAAATCCCTGTTCCTGGGCTGATGAGTATGAATTTGGCTCAAGCAGTGGCTGTTTCAAGCTATGAATTGTGCCGCGAGGGACTTCTTTCTGGAAGTGGGGAACGGGATGACAGGGCTCCTTTACTATCTGGCCAGGTTGAAAAAGCGGATCTTTCACAAATTGAAAGTTTCTTGGGTTTTATACAGGCGAATCTGACGGATCGATACCAAAAACACCCTTGGACAGAGGCCTCTGTGAGGGGGCTTTTGCAAAGATTTCAACCCACTCGCTTTGAAATGGATGCTATATTCGGACTCGCTCGGAGCCTTGCGAAAAGCTCTGCTCGCAACGAAAAAAGTGATCACATTTGACTTTAGTAATCTATCTTTCAGTTATCTATGCAAAATACTACTCTCCCTACTCCAAGTTCAAAAATTATTGACGCACTTCGTTCTTTAGGTTTCACTGATGCTGCTGAATGGGCTATCGCTGGTTCTGCGGGTTCTGGCCGCGGTTACTACCGTGTTCATGAAGGGAAGCATTATGCGATCCTTCAGGTGAGTGCCTCTACGGATGATGATTTTAAACGCTTTGCTTCCTTCGGTAAAACGTTTGCGTCCTTTAATTTACCGACCCCCCGGATTTCTGCTGTTGATGAAGAAGCCCATCAAATCCTGATGAAGGATTTGGGTCCCAATATGCTTATTTCAGAAATTTTGCCTTTGAATCCGATTTCTGGGAATGTGCGTATCCTTTATAGTGAAGTCATCAATTCATTGATTCGTTGGCAGGAAGCTTCTCCAGCGGTATTTATGTCTCGGCCAGATATTGCCGCACGCAAGTTTGATTTTGCTGCCTTAAAGTGGGAAACGGATTATTTCCGTGATAATTATTTGGTGGCTCGTCAAGGAATCAATAATATTCCACTGTCTGTGGAAAATTTCTTTTCTACGTTGGCCTGTACAGTCGATACCCACCCGAAAGTTTTGATGCACCGCGATTTTCAATCCCAGAACATCATGGTTCGTCCTAATACAGAAATCGGTTTTGTTGATTTTCAAGGGGCTCGTCGTGGTTCCATGTTCTATGACATTGCGTCACTACTTTGGGATCCCTATGTGAATTTGCCATTGGATTTGGTTCAAGACTTTTTTGAATATTGGCATACGGGTTTCAAAATGTGCGAAGAGTGTTTTTCAAAGGAAGAGGCTTGGGTTCTTTTCTTACAAGCAAGTTTGCAGCGTGTAATGCAAGCGATGGGAGCTTTCTGCTTCCTGTCTCGCGAAAAGAAAATGGAAAACTTTGAGCAATATATTGAGCCGGGTAAGGCTCGTTTGAGCGAAATACTTTCTTTGTATAAAGCGGTTTCTCCAGAGAAAAGTCACGAAGCCATTGACTTCTTGATTTCTACTCTTACGAAGTAGCGCTTAAATTCACTCGAGTTAAGACGAACGCTCCCTGGATTACTTGGAATAAAAGCAAGATGTAGCCTAAAAGGCTTGCGGCAAGGACTAGGGATGCATCCATGCCGAGAATTCCACTATAAAGGGTCACTTGCATCCATTCACGGATGCCTACTCCATTAAATGCAATGGGGAGCATCGTGAACATTACGGTAATTGCGGTAAATACAGTGACTGTGGCGATATTGATTTCAAAGCCGACGGCTCTAAAATAAAAATAGTGTGTTGCCATAGAGAGTAACTGGAGCCAAAGGGAATCAAAACTAGAGAGAAGCAGTTGCTTTTTGTGGGATCGGTAAATGGAGAGACTTTCTTGAAGTTTTTCAAGAAAGGGAATTCGTTTACGAAGTGGTGAAAAAATGTGAATTTTGTCCGAAAAAAGACACGCAATCACAAGTCCTAACGACAATACACAGGCCCCGAGCATTCCCAAACTATAAATAAGAGGAATGTCATATTTGGCAAGGACAAAGGGAAGCGCTATAAAAAACAAGAGAAATAGGGCGAGCAAACCTTGGATTCTAGAAAGTAAAACGGCAGCAACAGATTGTGCCGTTTGATTGAACCGTTTTCCGAAAGCGACCGATTTTACGGCATCTCCACCGACACCACTGGGTAAAAGAGAATTAAAAAAATAACCCAAAACGATATAAGCGTAATAGGTCTTAAATGGAATGGAAGGCCCTTTTACCGAGAGGCCTTTCCAGCGATTCGCTTGTATCATCATGGAAATTTGTGTGGTGACAAGCATTGCCAAAACCCACGGCAACATGGAGACATGCCATTTATCATAAACTTCACTAAAGGGAACTTTATGAAAAATAAAGGCAAGTCCCAAAATACTTACCAAAAATTTGGCAATTGTTTTAATGTTTTTCTTTTGAAAATCGGTCATACAAGTTTACCTAAAATAGCTAAATTGAAACAATGAACTTAGTGCTCCTTTCAGAAAATGTGTGCATATGGGATAAGTCCGTTTCCAAATCCTTTGCGCTTGGCACATTGTTTGAGACTCTTGCCGAAAGATCAATTCCCTTTGATAGGATGAACGCTTGGAAAGAAATTCTGAAAAGGGAAGCTTTGGCGAGTTCCTATATGGGGGATGAGTTTGTACTTTCTCATGCCCATATTTCAGACATTGATGCCCCTTTGATTGCTCTTGGTATTTGTCCTCAAGGAATTACGGGTGTGAGTATTCCTGTGGGCGAATCGGTTCGTATTTTTGGCGTTCTTTTATCACCTACAGTGAATCCGAATATACATCTTGAGGCCATTCGCGAATTGTCTCGTCGAGTACTGAATTCAAAGTGGAAATCGGATTTGCTTGCCGCCAAAACACCGCAAGAATTGGTGCAAATTTTTACGACTTAAAAACTTTTTCTGCAATGTCCATCACTTTGTCACTTGTTTTTTCCCAAGTGAAGCGGGTGAGCCAATCCTTGGTTTCTTTATCTTGGATCCCTTTCTTTGTCAAATTCCGTTCTAAGGTTTGAGCGATATCATCCGCATTCATGGGATCAAAATAATCGACAACGGGGCCACCCACTTCTGGGAGCGAAGACGTCTTGGAACAGGCAACAGGGGTGCCGCAGGAGAGAGCTTCCAGTACAGGAAGGCCAAAGCCTTCATAAAGAGAGGGAAGTGCAAAAAGGTCCGCAAGGTTATAGAGATCTACGAGTACTTCTTCTGAAACCATTCCTGTATGTATCGTGTACTGCTCAATCCCAAGTTGCGTTTCTCTATCGCGCCCCTTATAATTTTCAAATGCTTTTCCTACAAGAATCAAACGACAATTTTCTTTATTCTGCATTTTTGCAAAAGCTTCCATCAGTTTTTCCAAATTTTTGTGCGGAAGCAAATTGCCTACATATAAAATCAACTTTTTGTCACAAGGGATCAAAAACTTTTCATAAAGATAATCGATTAAGGCTTTGTCTTTGACGATAAATTCTTTGCCAACACCTAGGGGAACCACCGAAATTTTTTTTGGATTTGCATCGAAAAAACGAATCAGATCTTTGCGCGTATTTTCTGAATCGGCCATAATATGATCCGCTCTTTTGCAGACGAACCAAAAAATAAATTTGAAATACCAGTGCACTAATTTGAATGGCAAGAATTCGGGATAGATCAGGTGAGTCAAATCGTGAATGGTGACGATCATTTTCCCACGGTAGAAAAGAGGAATATTGCAGTGGGGGACATGCAAGACATCGGGTTTCGCACCGCTTAATTTGCGGTAGGGAAAGCGGAGTTGTTCCTTGTATCCGTAAATGCTACAGTTAAATGGAATAATTTCAGAAACATTTTTCTTGTAGGGCTCTAATTCAGAGGGATTTCCCATCGCAATTTTATAGCAATTGTGCAAGAGAAATTGATGAATGCACGTTCCGACGCCCGATTTCTTGAGCATGCGAGCATCAACCGCCAATTTCACCGCTGGCCTCGATAATAGTTGTAAATCTCTCGAATGGTCTGCTGAATATCGGTCCCTTTCCAGAATTTTTTGATCCGTGTGTTATCGCAGCAATGGTAGATGTTATCAATGGGGCGCATCTTTTGTGGATCAATAGCAATATCCACTTTTTGTGACGAAAGAGAAATAATGAATTTCAACAGATCTTCAATTTTATGCGCCTTGCCAGAACCCACGTTAAAGAGCGTTTTTTCTGAAGGATTTTCTAGGAGCTTTCGGTAAACATGTACGATATCGCGTACGTCTGAAATATCGCGATAGGCAGAAAGATTCCCGACATGAATGGTCCCCGGTTTTCCGCTGCGATCAATTATTGCCACTTGCTCGCAAAAACTGGGAATCACAAATTGGGTGGTTTGGCCAATTCCTGTATGATTAAAGGACCTTGTACAAACGATTGACATGCCATATTTCTGACGATAGAGAGAGGCAAAATTTTCTTGAGCAATTTTAGAGATGCCATAAGGATTATTGGCGTTGATTACATCTTCTTCACAAAGAGGCGTTGCTTTAATCGCATATTCTTCGCTGGAACCCACCAACAAGAGACGGCATTCTGGCACTTTGGTATGGATGACCTCCAGAAGATTCAGAGTTCCTATGACGTTGACTTCCATTGTCTTTTGAGGAATTTTCCAAGAGAGACCTACAGAACTAATGGCCGCAAGGTTCACCAAAAAATCAGGCTTAAGTTCTTCCAAGAAGTCCGCAATTTGTGCGACATTTAAGAGATCAAGAATCTGGTAACGAACATTTGCAATTGGATCTTTGGGAGCTACAATATCGCTGGCAACGACTGTGTAGCCATTGTTTTTGAATTCTTCAATGAGATAAGGGCCAACAAATCCGCCAGCACCTAAGATTAAAACCACTTTATTATTCATAGCAAAAAGGGGACTCCGAGAATCCTTAAGATTTTTGAATCCATTTCAAATCGTGATCGACCATTCTCTTCACTAATTCCAAGAAACTGACTTCTCGTTTCCAACCGAGGTCAGATTCGGCTTTTGATGGATCGCCAAGCAAGGTTTCTACTTCTGCGGGTCGATAAAATTTGGGGTTCACTCGAACCACGGCTTTATCCGTTCCCTTGAAGGTTGCATATTCTTTTGCCCCCAGCCCATGCCATTCGATTTCTATGCCGACTTCCTTAAAGGCGAGTTCTACAAATTCGCGAATAGAGTGATTTTCTCCGGTGGCAATAACAAAATCATCCGGCGTTTCTTGCTGAAGCATGAGCCACATGGCTTTTACATAATCTTCCGAGTGACCCCAATCTCTCTTGGCATCAAGATTCCCGAGTTCGAGAATGTCTTGTTTTCCGCATTTAATTTTGGCCACAGCGGTTGAAATTTTTCGAGTGACAAACTCTTCGCCACGACGTTCGGACTCATGGTTGAAGAGAATCCCCGAACAGGCATAGAGTCCGTAACTTTCACGATAATTTTTGGTAATCCAGTGTCCATAGAGTTTGGAGACTCCATAAGGACTTCTTGGGTAGAATGGGGTAGATTCCTTTTGAGGAATTTCTTGAACTTTCCCAAACATTTCGCTGGTAGAAGCTTGATAAAAACGGGCTTTGGGCTTGATAAGACGAATGGTTTCAAGAATATTTGTCACGCCGATGGCGTTAATATCCGCAGTGGAAAGTGGCGTTTCCCAAGAGGCAGTCACAAAAGATTGCGCCGCGAGATTATAAACTTCATCGGGGTTTGCAATTTCCATGGCACGAATCAAAGAAGCTTGATCGGTCATGTCGCCAAAGATAAAGTGAACCTTATCTTTGAGGTGTTCCGCATTGTTAAAGTCGAGTTTGCTTTTTCTACGAACGAGTCCGTAAACAGAATAGCCTTTGGAAAGCAAAAAATCCGCGAGATAAGAACCGTCCTGTCCTGTAATACCTGTGATAAGTGCTGTTTTCATATTGACAATAATAATTTATTTTATTTGATCCATCTGCCACTGAATGTGGTCATCAAGAAATTCTCGGCCATCTAAGGCTAATCCAAAAGAGGTTGCAATTTTGGCAACGGAATATAACATGGGTTTCTCGGCCCATCCTAGATCTTTTTCAATGATTTTGGACTTACTTTGCGGATGCTTAGTAATCATGTGTTCTGCAATCTCTTTCCAGCCGATCCAAGAGGATCCAAGACTCAAGAAAACTTCTTCATTAAAATGAGAGTCGAGAACACTTGCAAATAACTTTGCCTGTTGGGAAGCATGAATAAATTGTGTCCCATCATTTTTAATGATATGGATATCTTGATCGGTGAGTATCGCACGGGCCATTTCAGTAAATCGTTTATCGGGTTGGCTACATCCGTCAGGCCATGCGGGATTACCAAAAGTGTAACCGGGGCGAACGATATTACGTGTCATGGAGGTAGACGTAAAGCCTAGTACGTAGGCTTCTCCAGCAGCTTTGGTGGCACCATAAAGATCAATGGGCATGAGTACTGTATTTTCTGTCATTGAGGGACGCATTTTCCCCATAGCAGCAGTGCTAGAGGTGTAAATAAATTTTTTGCACCCGTTGATGGATGCTAATTCTAAAAGAAGAGCGGTGGCGCGGGTATCATTTTCGAGCATGGCTAAAGGCGTTTCTCCCCAGCCGAGGGCAATATGAATGCAAGCATCACAGCCCTCTAGGCCTTGTCGCATCGCCACCACATCGTGAATGGATCCACAAACTAAAGTCACACCGGGATGTTTCTTGAGCGAAGGAATCTTATCTGGGTGGCGTGTTAGAATGTTGACTGTGTGGCCACATTCCAAAAGATTTTTTGCGACATAGTGTCCGATAAATCCAGTACCACCCGTGAGAAAGACGCGCATAAGAAACCTTCTTGTTTTGTTGGGGACCACTCCAAGCTATATTTTTTTGCTTTTAAAATCCATAGGAACGAATAAATTTAAACCTGTGAATTTAGAATGGCCTCAAAATCCTTTAGTGGCATCGGTTTAGCATAAAGAAACCCTTGGGCATACTGACATCCGATACTTTGAATAAAGTCCGCTTCTGCTTTTGTTTCTACTCCTTCGCAGATCACTTGTGTACTTAAGTCCTTTGTCATACCCATCAAGTGTTTAAGCATGTTGCGGGTCCTCTCGGATGCCATGTCTTCTAAAAGACCTTTGTCAATTTTTACAACATCAAATTGAACAGAGTTAAGAAGTGTCAAAGAGGAATATCCAGAACCAAAATCATCCATAGAAATAATGAACCCATGAGTTTTCAATTGGCGAATTACATCTATAAGATTGCTATCCAAGATTAAAGAGGTTTCTGTTATTTCAAGTTTCAAAAGGTTTTTAGGAATGTCGTATTTTGAAATGATGGATTCAAGGCGATCCTGATAATGAATGTCGTTCAAATGAATGCGTGATTGGTTGACTGAGATGGGGACTACAAATTCTTTGGTATTGAGTCTTCTTTGAAGCATTTTACAGGTTTCTTCTAATACAAAGAAATCAATTTCAGTCACGAATCCATTTCTTTCAAAAAGTGGAATAAATTCACCAGGGTTCATAAATCCGAGTTTGGGATGTATCCAACGAATAAGCCCTTCAGCTCCCATTACTTGTTCGGTGGCCATATTATATTGAGGTTGATAATAAACGACGAACTCCCTATTGGCAAGTGATTGTTCCATACTGTCTTCAATCGCTCTTTCCTGAAGGAGAATATCTTTGATATTGGTATCAAAAAAGGTGATGCTCCTAGATTCATTTTTCCCCATACGTCGTGCCATTTCTGCATAATCAATCGATTTGGTAATGAATAAATCATCTTCTTGAATGGAACAAATGCCGAAATTAAGCTTGATGTGAATAGAAATATCTTCATTCACAAAATTACTGCTCTCTATAGAAATTAAGTTTAATTCTCTACTAATAAACTCTTGATTGTGAGTCGCGAGAAGCATCAGAAAATGATCCGCTTCAATACGGGCTACAATGCCTTTTTCTCCTTCGTGGCGCAAAAGAATGTTGGCAATAAATAGAAGCACTTTATCTCCGATTTCTCTGCTATAGTAATCATTGATAATATTGAATTTACTGATATCTATAGAAATAATGGAATATTGACTTTGTTTTTTTTGTATCCGGCGTTGCCCTTCTTCTTGAAGCCAGTTTCCGTTGTGAACAGGGGTGAGAGCATCGCTATAAGCCAACTTGTAAAAATGTGCAGAGTAACCTTTCCTCTGACTATTCAAGCGAATGAGAATAAGAATGACAGCCCCTAAAAAAACCATAACAATAAGGAGGGCTTGTAGTGGATTGCCGTATATCCAAAAAAGGAAGGATTGTTTATGCTTCTGGAATAACGTTTTTTCCGTAATAACTTGAGTTATATATTGATTTCCAAGATGCTGAATTTCTTTGTTTAAAAGCGAAGGAAGAAGAGGTGCATACGCTTTATTGACCCCGATGGCAATTTTGTAGCTGAATTCGGAAGTGAGGTGCGCCTGTAAATTGCGATAATCAATTTCCCTGAGTTTCATTTCTGCAATAAAACTTTTGATATAGGCAACATCTTGAGTTCCTGATTTGATTGCCATTAAACAATCATCCAACGATTTGTACGTTACAATCTGATTTTTGGAATAGCGTTTGGCCAGTGCTTTTTCGATGTAAGGATCTCCTTCGATTATTGCCACCGATGAATTTTTGGGCTCTGCTTGATTTTTTTGTGTAACGGCGATATACATGAGGTTCATGTATGGAATAGACATTTTAATGTTATTCTTTTCTGCCTCCTGATAGTTGTAGTAGAAGTCACATAAGATGTCCGCTTGATTTTCTCGTACCTTACGAAGAGCTTCTTGATAGTTGCTTGTGGGGATGTATTCAAATTTTATATTCAAATCCTTAGAAATTTTTTCCATGATGTCAGCAATGAAGCCTTTATATTCACCATTTTCAAAATAAGAAATAGGGCTGAAATTATGTGGCACTGCAGCGCGGAGTTTTTTCTTGTTTTTTAGAAAATTCACTTCTTTCAGGGTGAATGAGAACGTGTTGTTTTCTCTTGAATTGAAATAGGTTTCGTAAAGGCGAGCTTCAAATTGGGGATCGTTGATAAAAATGAATTCCAAGGTTTGATTTAATTCCTCTAAGAGTGCCGTATCTTTTTTGGCGACTGCAATGTAGTAGGGATTTAATGCAAATTGGGCGATGGCTTTTTCTCCGCTTGCACCAGTCATAGAGGAGGTGACAATCGCATCAACCTCTCCATTTTGAAGCGCTTTTTTTGAAATCATTTTGTCGGGATACATGGTGGTGGAAGCAATAACAATATGATGTTTTTTGCAGTATTCCGCAAAATATTCGTTGAATATGTTTCCTTCGTTCATGCCGATTCGAAGGTTGTGAAACTTTTCTATCTCATTAAGATGATAGTCATTATTATTTTTCTTGATGGAAAGCGTTCCGTAACATTCTCCCATAGGTCTTGTGGGGAAATTAAACAGATGGGAACGGTTTTCGTTTTTGTTAACGTATGTTAAAAGATCAATCTCGCCTTTTTCTAGCATCTGTAGGCATTGATTCCAAGTACAGGTGATATACTCGTATTGCCAGCCCGTGTAATCGGCGATATGTTCCAAGTATTCATAGCCATAACCACTACGGCTTCCATCGGGGGCGAGTTCCTGGTAGCTTTCAAATAGGACATAGCCTACGCGAATGTGTCGGACTTCGGATGCATGGATCTGAAATGGAATAAAACAAGCGATTAAAAATAAAGTCCAATATTGGAATGTAAAAATCGTTTTCTGCATACCGATCATTTCTCCCAAGCACAAAATATTATTAAGTATGTCTCCCCAAACCTAAAGCCATATGGTAATTGATGAACCTCTCTAATATATGCTTTTTTTAGTCTATTTTGAATAAAGGATATCTCGAAAAGTATTTTTTATGCAAAATTGGTGCTGGCTCGCCGCTTTGTTCTGACCAGTTTGGGCTTGGCTTCGCTCCATTTTTGGGTCGCAAATTAATGTTTCGAGGGGTTCTAAATATTATTTTTGCACATAAAAATGGCCCTTTATGTGGATAAAGAGCCATTAAATATTGAATGATGTTACTGTAGTTCTATAAGTGCTTTTTTGCACTTTTCAATAATATCATTTTGCGTAGCAAGTTTTTGCTTTTCCAGGTCGAGAACTGTTTGTGGCGCTTTGGAAACGAAAGCTTCATTCGAAAGTTTCTTTTGGAGACTGAGAACGAATCCTTCCGCTTTTTCGATTTCTTTGTGAAGTCGCTCTATTTCTGTGGCTGGGTCCAAGATTCCTTCCAGAGGAATAAATAATTCCCCATTGGGAATCACAGCACTCGCACTGAATTTGAGCTTCTTCGCTTTTACGCCAATAGTAAGGGCGCTGAGCCCCCCCAATTCTGTGATAACGCGCACACATTCCTGTACGGACTTTTCAGTCGTTTCATCATCTACCGAGAGAACGGCGGAGAGTTTCTGGGCTGGGGAAACGCCATAACGACCACGAACACCGCGAACATTTTCTACGATAGCGAAGGCTCGGTCAAACGCTCCTTCAATGTTCGCATTGATCAGAGAGAGATCTGCAGTAGGCCAGAGACTATTGATGACGCGTTCACTTCCGGGAAAGAGTGTGGCATTGAGTTCTTCAGTAATGAATGGCATTACGGGGTGCAATAGATCAATGACTCCGTGAAGCACATGGGCAAGAATTGCCATGGCATTTTTCTTTTCGGCATCGAGCGTTTCGCGGTTGATGACAGCCTTTTTGATTTCCAGGTAGGAACTACAGACATCATCCCAGACAAAGCGGTAAAGGAATTGGGTGAGTTCTGCAAAACGGTATTCTTCAAGCATCTTGGTGGCATCTTTGATGGTGCTGTTGAGACGGCTTAAAATCCAGCGATCTTCAAGGGCGAGCAAGCTCTTGTCCATCGCGAGTGGCGTTCCCTGGAGGGCTCCCGCTTGTTCCAAATGCGGATAAAGGAAGCGGCTCGCATTCCAGAGCTTATTGCAGAAGTTGCGACCGATTTCAAATTTTTCAGAAGTGTTGATCGTGCGTCCATCGGGCTGCTTTTCGGCTTTTACGGGGAGACGTACGTCCTGATTTTCCGAGCAGAGACTCGCCATCACAAAGCGAAGCGCATCCGTTCCGTACTTTTCAATGATGTCCAGGGGATCCACGCCGTTGCCGAGGGATTTGCTCATGGTGCGTCCCTGACCATCCATGATTTTCGGATGGATGTATACCTGGTGAAAAGGCACAGTCCCCATGTTTTCTTGGCTGAAAATCACCATACGGGCGACCCAGAGGGTAATAATGTCGCGGCTGGTGACCAAAATAGACGTGGGGTAGTATTTGGCAAGTTCCGGTGTTTTTGCAGGCCAGCCCATGGTACTGTGGGGCCAAAGGGCACTGGAGAACCAAGTATCGAGCACATCGGGCTCGCGTACAAGTTCGTGACCGGGGAGGGCGTCATTTCCGAGATCCTTTTCCTCTGAACAAACTAACCAACCGCCGTTGTGACTGGGGTAAAAATAGATGTCTTCGCGGTCTGAAAAAGCCTTTTTGAGATCCTCTTCAGAACAGGTCGCGCAATACCAGATGGGAATCTGATGTCCCCACCAAAGTTGGCGACTGATGCACCAATCTCTTTTTTCACCGAGCCAGTCGAGATAATTGCGGGCGTAGCGTTCGGGAGTGAATTTCACTTCCCCGGAGCGCACGGCTTCCATGGCATTTTCGGCGAGGTTGTCCATTTTGACAAACCACTGGTCGCTCAAGTAAGGTTCAATGGTCGTTTTGGAGCGGTCGCTGTGACCCACTTGCATTTCGTGGTCTTCCACTTTGATAAGGAGACCCAGTTCTTCTAGGCCAGCCACCAAGGCTTCGCGGGCTTTTTCGCCCTTGAGACCTTGAAATTTGCCGGCATTTTCGTTGAGAGATCCATCATTATTCATGATGTTGATCATCGGCAGTTTGTGGCGAAGTCCGGTCGCATAGTCGTTGGGGTCATGTGCGGGGGTCACTTTCACGGAACCCGTTCCGAATTCTGGATCTACAAGAAGTCCGTCGGCGATAACGGGGATATCGCGATTGACGAAAGGTACGCGAACCATTTTGCCTATGTATTTCTTATAGCGCTCATCATCAGGGTGCACGGCGAGGGCGGTATCTCCCAGAATGGTTTCCGGGCGCGTCGTGGAGACTGGGATAAATCCAGAACCATCCGAAAGAGGGTATTGGAAGGTCCAAAAATGGCCTTTCACCGTTTCGTAGTAGATTTCATCGTCAGCAACGGCGGTCTGCAAATAAGTGTCCCAATTGACGAGGCGTTTGCCGCGGTAAATGAGTCCCTTTTTGAACAAATTGAAGAAGGCGTGGCGCACGGCACGGGCGCAAACTGCATCTAGGGTAAAGCGTTGGCGATTCCAGTCGCAACTGAGCCCTTGGCTTTTAAGCTGTTTAGTGATGCGGGCTTCGTATTCCTCTTTCCATTTCCAGATGCGTTCCACTAAAGCATCACGACCGATATCGTGGCGCGTTTTGTGTTCATCTTTTAAAAGACGCTTTTCCACAACCGCTTGCGTGGCAATACCGGCGTGGTCTGTACCGGGAATCCAGAGCGTATCGCAGCCGAGTTTCCGGTGGTACCGAACGAGAATATCCTGAATTGTGTTATTCAGAGCGTGTCCCAAATGCAGGGCGCCAGTGACATTGGGGGGCGGAATGACGATGGAAAAAGGCTTTCCTTTTCCCGTAGGGGCAAAATCATTATTTTGTTTCCACTGGTCATGCCAATGGGCTTCAACTTCTTGGGGATTATATCGCGTTTCCATAATGGTCGCAAAAGTAGAAAATAGGGTGCGGAATGGCTCGGAGTGTACGGCTTTTGTATCCTTCTTTTTCTATTTTGCTGAATGTGAAATTTCTCTTCTCTTTTATCCTTTTTAGTGTGAGCCTTTTGTGGGCGGGTTCTGTTGTAGATGACAGCCAGACTCGTTTTGTCTATTCTGATGAAGTGCGCGATACTTCAACGTATCTCTGTGACAAAGGGGGTGTTCGCTTAATTCCTGAAAGAATGTCCCTTGTGGAAAACTCC
>Ga0209467_1002082_pt1 | contig 15001 bp, 14 predicted proteins | sample Higcelwee11metaG_FD_187175 | JGI IMG/M metagenome (GOLD analysis project Ga0209467, IMG submission 187175) | Freshwater pond sediment microbial communities from the University of Edinburgh, under environmental carbon perturbations - High... | ecosystem: Environmental > Aquatic > Freshwater >...
TTTTTACCTCTCCAGATTGGCGCCAAACCAATGGTTACATGTCTTTCAATCAACCTCTTTATCGACAAGGTAATTTAATTAAAAATATTAAATTAACTTTTAAAGATGGAAAAGTAATAGAGTCTTCGGCTGGTTATGGTGAAGATTATTTAAAACAATTAATTAAAGTTGAAAATTCCGACAAAATAGGGGAGTTTTCTTTAACTGATAAACGTTTTTCCAAGATTAATAAATTCATGGCTGAAACTTTATATGATGAAAATTTTGGTGGTCCTTTTGGAAACACCCATATTGCTCTTGGTTCTGCTTACAAAAGCACTTATTCTAAAAAAATCAGTAAATTAACCGACAAAGACTGGGATAAATTAGGTTTCAACGACTCCCCTGTTCATACCGACATAATTGCTTCCACTGACCGAACCGTCACTGCCACTCTCAAAGATGGTCGGGAAATTATTCTTTATAAATCTGGTAAATTTCAAATTTAAATTATTAATTAAATTAAAAATATGGTTACTGAATTAAAAATTGAAGATATAAAAATTGGTACTGGTTATGCTGTTAAATCGGGTGATATCGTTTCCATAAACTATGTTGGAACTCTTGAAGATGGGACAAAATTTGATAGTTCTTACGATCGTAAAGAACCTTTTGAAACTGCCATTGGAGTTGGTTATGTAATCAAAGGTTGGGATGAAGGTGTTGTTGGTATGCAAGTTGGCGGAAAAAGAAAATTAACTATTCCTTACCAATTAGCTTATGGTGAAAGAGGCATTCCAGGAGTTATTCCACCAAAATCCACTCTCATTTTCGAAGTTGAGCTAATTAGTATAAAATAGACTATGGCATTTTTACTTGGTCTTATTTGGTTGTTTTTAGGAGTTATTCCTGTCAATGCTGCTAGCACTAAAGATTATTCCATCACCAACGTTACCATTAATAATACTGTTAATACTGACGGTTCCATGGATGTTGTCCAATCTCAAACTTATAATTTTAATGGTAGTTTTTCTTATGCTTATCAATCTATTAATAAAGCTAATTCCAAATCAAAATCTTATTCTATAAAAGATTTTACTCTTTGCGATGAAATAACTTGTTATAAATCAGCCCCAAGCACCGATAAAACCCTTCCTCCAAATACTTTTTATGTCGATGAAAATGATAGTCGCTATTACGTAAAATGGTTTTTTAAAGCCAACGATCAAAACAAAATTTTTACCCTAAAATATAAAGTTCAAGATGTTGTTACTCTCCAAACCGATACTGCTGAAATTTATTGGAAAGCAATCGGAAATGAAAATTCAAAATCTCAAAAAAATATTACTGTCAGATATATTCTTCCTAATGGTATTGATGGAGCCAAAATTAAAGCTTATGGTCATGGTCCCCTAAATGGTGTAGTTTCTATTCCTAGCAACAAAGAAGTAGTTTTTACTTCACCAAGACTTCCTGCTAAAACTTTTTTTGAAAATCGTATTTTGTTACCCAAAGATATCTTTACTGGTGGTTTTGTTGGTAAACAAACTTTAAATCAAATAATTGCTGAAGAAGATGCTTTTATTGCCAAAACCAAATCCGAACAACAAACCAAAAAACAAAAAGATATTAAATTTGCCAGTATTTTACTTTTAATTTTATTAATCCAATTAATCTTTTTCATAAAAAAAATTATAGATTTTAATCGTTACAGTAAAGATAAAAAAATTCCAAAATGTAATTTATCCGGTCGATTTTGGGAACCACCAAGCAATATCGATCCTTCTCAAGTTGAACAACTTTTGACTGCCAAAGACAATCTTACTCCAAAATCAATTACGGCCACTATTTTGTCTTTAATTTCAAATAAATTTTTAAAAATTGAAAGAGAAGAAAAAAGAGGTTTTTTTGGTACAAAATATGAATATGCTTTGTCTTTAGTAGAAAATGATTCGTCAAAAATTTCTTCAGTTCAACAACTTACTCTCGATTTAATTAAAGAAATAATAGGGGATGCGGATAAAGTTTATTTAGCTGGCATTACCTCTTGGTTTCGACTTCATCCTGCCAAAGGTCGCCAATTTCTTTTAAAAGATTTTCCTCAAAAAACAACCGAAGAAAATATTGTCGAAGGTTATTTCGATAAAACTGCCAACGACAGAAAAAAACGATACGTTTCTTGGTTTTCTTTAACTATTACTTATTTAGTCCCCAGTTGCTTAACTGTTCTGTTGCCTTTTCTTTTAATAAAATTTGGTGGTATTTATTCAATAATTTTATCTATAATCAATGTTGTTGCTGCTTTCATTATTGTTCCTATTGGCTATAAATTAAATGAAAATTATCAAAAAAGAACTGACAAGGGTGTTGAAGAGGCTTCAAAATGGCTTGGATTTAAAAAACATCTTAAAGAATATAATCAAACCATCAAAGATCCAATTGATTCCATTGTTATTTGGGAAAAATATTTAATTTATGGTTCTGTTCTTGGGATTTCCCTTAAAACCCTTTCCGAATTACCAATCAATTTAGGACCAGAAGAACAGCAAATATTAATTAATTCTTGGTCTCTTTCTGATGTTTCTAATTTAAGTAATGTCTCCATTTTTACTAGTAGTTTAGATTCTGTTACTTCTTCTTTATTTTTTACTTCTTCCTCTTCACATTCATCCTATGGTTCTTCTGGTTCGGGTTCTAGTGGTGGCTTTTCTGGCGGTGGCGGTGGCGGTGGCGGTGGCGGTGGTTGTGGAGCCGGTTGATATTAATCAAAATAACCACTACACTGGTTTAGTGACAAAAAATACTAAGTCAAAAAATAAACTTTCTTTTACTAAAACTCTTCTTGGTCTATCAACTTTATTAGCTGTTTTTGCTACTACAGCGACAAAAATAGATACTAGTTTAAAAGTAAAAGACATTATCGACGGCGACACTTTTATTACTTCCAATAACCAAAGAGTTCGTTTATTTGGGGCTGATGCTCCAGAGTTAGGAAATTGTTACAGCTCTGAAGCCAAATCTTATTTAGAATCTCTTATTTTAAACAAAAAAGTAATCTTAGCCGAGCCTCGTGTCGATGTTTATGGTCGGGTTGTCGCTTTGGTTTATCAAAATAATCAACTCATAAATATCGATATGGTCAAAAATGGTTATGCTCGTTATGAAGGTGAAACTAGTTCTCAAAAAGATAAATTTCAACAAGCCAATTCATTTGCTCGAGAAAATAATCTTGGCATTTACAATTCTTTTTGTTATCAATCAGAAAATCCTAATAACCCAAATTGTAATATTAAAGGTAATATTGAAAAATCAATTGGAACAAAAACTTATCATCTTCCAAATTGTGGAGAATACAATCGAACCATTATTGAAACATCACTGGGGGAAGAATGGTTTTGTAGTGAATCTGAAGCTGTCAAAGCTGGTTATGTCAAATCAAAAAATTGTCACCACTAAGAATTTTTGAAAAAAAACAATAATTATGTTAATATATTCAGCCGATTAAAGGTTTGGGCTTTAGCTTGCTCAAAATTTCTTTAATTAGTAGTTTAGAAGAACATTGAAAAAATAAGAAAGGAGGTTACTGAATTGAAAACTATTGGAATTGGACTTGAAATTGAAAAGGGAGATTTTTTAATGACAGATAAAGGAATCATAAAATTCTTCAACCAGGGAGGTTGGGGTTTTATAACGGACAACGAAGGGAAAGACATCTTCTTTCATAAAAATTATCAAAAAGGATATCAGAAAGAACCACAAACTGGAGATCAAGTTGTTTTTGTAAAAGAACTTGGTCATAGAGGTTTTAGGGCTATTTGGTGGTCTTTCGTTGGAGAACAGGATGTTTATCGTGTTCTTTACAAAAGACACATCGATGATAAAAACTTTATTGTCTCATCGACTGGGACAGTTGACGAGATAATCTATCCTAAAGATTTTAAGCAAATTCGTTTTCAAAAGAGGACCGAATCGGGATGGTTGGAATGTTCCGATCCTCGTCGTTTGGATAAACCTGCTTAAACAAAAGGCACTGTAATTTTAATTAGCAATTTGCTAACTAGAATCGGTGCCTTTTTTCATTTTTATAAACTACTACCTTTAATTTCCACTCCAGATTTTTCAAAACACTCAACTAATAAATCAGTTGGTAATCCAGATACACTAGTTATCGATCCTTCAAAATGATTTATGAAAGTTGTTTGGTATAAATAGAGCGGACAAAAAGCTCCAGACCATTGTAAAACTGGATTATTCTCTACAAAATTATTAATTTCGTTTTCTCTAATTTCTCTCAAATCTAAATTTGATATTGAAGTTGTCGAAAAATTAATTCCATTCAGTTTATCGATATAACAAAAACCAGTGTAAACCACTATTCTATTATTAGATTCCATTTTCAACATTTCTTTTGCTTCTTCCAAATCAATTGGTTTTTCTAAAACCTCTCCATTACAAGCCACAAAAGTATCAGCTGCAATTATTATTCCTTCATTTGTTTTACTTACTTCTTCTGCCTTACCTCTGGCAATTTTTTCTGCTCTCAATTTTAAATCTTCATCTCGAATTGCTTTTTCATCAATATCAGCTGGAATCACCACATATTCAATTCCCAAAGCATCCATAATTAATTTTCTTTGTTTCGACCCCGATGCCAATATTATTTTTTGATTCATATTCGTATTATATCCAATAACAATATTAATTTTTAATTAATAAAATTATTTTTCATATTTACAGATATTAAATCAATAATATATTTTGAAATAAAAAAAAAGCGCCGGCTGTTACTTCGTAACAATCGGCGCCATGACGCAAAAAAAAGAGGATGGATGTTGGTTTAGTTAGAGATTTCTCCTGTTTTGTTTTCGGGAACAAGGTCACTGCTAACGATAGTGTTTTGCTTATTAAGCACAGCCAATGGGCCAACAATGCTTGTAATGGTTTTTTTCAAGGTTTCATTAAAATCTTCTCCGTTTGGATTAACGGCTTGGTTGGTGATACTGAGTTTCTCAAGCAGTACAGGAATTTGTTCCAAGTTACTGAAAAGTGCATTTTCAGACCCTTGGCTTCCGTTGCCTGTAAAATTGACAAAACGGGCATTTTTACCAAGATCAGCCATAACAGATGCATATGCAGCAGCAATCTCAACCTTTGCCTTGGCTTCAATTTCGGCAATAGTAACCCTAAAGTTAACTCCATCATTGGCGGCTCGAGCATCAGCAAGAGAACGTTCACCTTCAGCTTCAGCAAGCATTTTAGCTTTAATTGCATCAGCTTCAGCTAAACCTTTCAATCGAATTGCATCTGCCTCAGCTTGACCAATAAGTAAAATCTTATTTGCTGCAGCATCAGATTCTGCCTTAACAGCTTTAGCAGTACCCTCAGCTTTAATTCTGACAGCATTAGCTTCAGCAGCAGCAATTTTTTCAGTAACAGCCGCTTCAGCTTCAGCATTAATCTTTGCTTGATTAGATTTTGCTTCAGCATCGATTCCCATTTTAACTTTCTCTGCTTCAGCTCTGGTAGCAATAACTTCTTTTTCTTTTTGTGCAGCCAAATTAGCTTGTTCTTGGCGGTTAACTTCAACTTGACCTTGTTGGATAGTCAACTCTTTTTCACGAGTTGTTTTTTGCAGTTCTCCGGCAATATTAGCATCAGCATTAGCCTTATCAATTTCGACTTTAATTCCAGCTATTCTTAGACTGTTATTCCGTTGATTTTCTGCAATAGCCAAAGTAGCTTTCAATTCAGTTTCTTTGGCAACCTGATCTGATTCTGCTTGTCTCTGTCTAATCGTTTGTTCAGCCACAGCCGTTACATTGGCCGCAATCATACGTTTGTCTTCCATATCTTTTGCGGCTAAGTTGTTATAGTAACCATTTTTATCGACAACATCTTGAATATTAAGAGAGACAAGAATAAATCCCATGTTGGCCATTTCTTCAGTTACAGATTTTTTGATTGCTTCACTAAATTGGGTTTTTTCTCTCAAGACTTGTTCGGGCGTTAGACCGGCAACTACTTCACGAACTCCACCATCAAGTGTTAGTTTTACATCTCCTTTTATTTCTTCCACACCACGTTCAGAAAAACTTGTTGCAGCAATTAAAAGAGAGTTTGAATCATTTGTGTTTGGCCGAATCTGAGCTGTCCAGTTAACAACAATAGGAGTTCCTGTTGTTGTTTTAATTTCATCACCGGCAGCCTCAACAGTAATCATACACAAATCAAAAAATGAAAATTTGCGTATGAAAGGGATGACAAAACCACCTCCGGCAATTTTAACCTTAGGTTCTTTGCCTCCTGTAATGATCAGGGCTTGGTCAATTCTGGCTACTTTGTAAATACTGAGAATAACAACAACAAGAAGAACAATTACGACAAGTGCTACGATCCCAATAATGATTAACGATGTTAATGGCATACTACTTCCTCCAAATTTTATTCTTGCAACGACAGAAAATTCTCAAGGTCTATAACTTTTACACATCCTTTCCTTCTTTTTTTTAAAGATCATCCTGCCTTTTGCAGAGGTCTAAATTCTACTATACGTATCCTATATTGTATAGATACAGATTGTCTCTATTTTTTTAGTAAGAGAGGGTAGTATAAGAGTGTAATTATCAATATTATTTATTAATCTTTTAAATTACTTTATTTAAATTTCCCAAATTTCCATTTTTTCATTTTCAACCACAATTACCTTTCCGTCAGTTAGAGTCATAATTGACATTTTTTCGTCATAGCTTTCTTGAACCAGTTGTACTTTTTTATCTCTATAATCTTCATCATTTTTTTCTCCCCAATGAGGCAGGATACTAAATTTCAATAACCCTAATCCTATTCCAGTTTTTTTACCTAGATACTCACTTGTCTTAATTTTTTCACCCATAATCATTGAACCAGCAGAAGATCCTAAATAAGGTTTTCCATTTTTAATTTCTTGAATTAATAGTTCACTAACTCCAGTTTCTCGGAGTTTATTAACCAAATAAACAGGATCTCCACCTGCTCCAAAAATAGCTTGGCATTCACCAAAAACTTTTTCAATTTCATCAAATTTTAATTTTTCAATATCAGCAACTAAAATCTTAAAACCTAAAGATTCCAAAGCTTTATAACTAGAACGTTGTTTTGATTCTTTATTAGGCTCAGCATTTGGGATATAAGCAATCTTAATTTCAGATAAACCTAATCCAGAGAAAAATTTCCCAACCAAACCAATAACTTGACTAAATTGTGATGCTAAAAAAAGTTTTTTCATATTGTGACCCCACAATACATTCGCGGTAACCAAGTGGTCGAAGACTTGATAGGTTACTTCAAATTACTTGGAGGCTTAATAAAAGGTCCACTATCAAACACTCTTAATAACTCCGTATTGAACATCTAACCGATATAATTAGATATGACACCGATGATAATTAGCAAGATAAATAAATGCCTTCAAAAAGGGATTACAAGCGAGGCCGAGGTTCTTTATATATTGGCCCAAATTCGAAAGTATTTGGAATCGGTTTTGGGATCAACCAAAGCAAATGATTATCCAGTATTATGCCTTTTTGGTGATTGGGTTTTACATTCTCGACTTAATGGAAAAGGGGCTAAGGAAAAATTAAAAGAATATTCGGATTTTTTTGAATCCCAAACAAACGACTCAATGTTTATTTTTATGAGGGAGGGATTCTCCTTATTTAAAGACCTCCGAGATGAAATGTATTTATTTTTTAATAGTGAAGGGATTACCGATTTATCTCTAATGAACAATGATTTAATTTATCGAAATTTTATTAAGCTCTTGTGCGAAATATTAGAAGATCTTCCTTTGGTTAGCAACGACGGTCCTGCCGTAGAGTTTCGTATTAACGCTATAGATGATCTCGAAGACTGCTCGGTATTAACTTTTAATATCAATTTTATCGACGGTGCAAATAAGAATTTTACAATGGACCTTGATCTTGTATTAATTTAAATTAAACACTAGTTTTTCTTCCCTTAAAAACGACATCATATCCATACACTTGATCCCGTGTTCTTTACATAAAGTACAAACATCAGGATTAACGGGACTACCGTTTTTATTATCATTGGTAACAACGATAGACGCCTCTGTCTTAGCTAAAGCAATAACAAAAGGATCTGCATGTATTGGGCGGGTTTTATTATATTGAGACACTCTCGGGTATTTTGTAACAATTTCTTGGACAATTGTTAATTGTTCAACTGAATAGTTTTTACATCCCTTTTTATTGTTTTTAATCCAATCAACTAATCCATCTTTTCCATTTAAAATTTCTTTCTCAACTTCTTTTGAAAATATTATTCTACCGGATTCAACCAACTCATCTAAATGGGTCCATAAAGATGGAAAAACATCAATTGGATAATGTCTACTCCAACTTTCGACAAAAGAAGAAGTATCGAAACAATATATATTTTCCATAATTAGATATATTGTTGTACCGAAGTAATATATTTCGGTGAAATATTAAGCAAGTCGGCAACAGTATTGTAAGTAATTCTTTTCAATCCATATTGATACAAGACAAAAGAAGTAAAAGCTCTCCCGTTTTGACTTATACATTTAATGTGTTGAGGAATCTTAATATTCGTTCTTTTAGGTTTTTCATAGTCTTTAAAACTTTCTTTATAATTAGCTCTCCAATCTTCATAATCATCGTTCCTAATAAAACCCAATGTTAACATTCTCCTAACTACAACCTCTTCGCTTATTTTATATTGTCTAGCAATTGATTGTATATATGACATATTCCAATTTTTATAAGTATCTTGTATCAAGGATTGGACTTCTCTTAATCCTAAAAAATCGTTCTTTGGTAAAAGTACAGCACTAGCAAATTGATTGCAAAATTTTTCAACAATGGAATATTTTTTTGAATTATTATCCAATTCATCGGGGTTGCACACACCCGATTTGCCTAATAAAAGATGTCCAACTTCGTGAATTAAAGAAAATATTTTTCGATTAACATGGTCATGTGAATTTATAACCACTATGTATGGCTTTTTGTCACTTAAACAATAAGCGCTAACATCATCGTAGCTAAGATTCATTTGAAGTATAAAAATATTTTGTTCCTCTAAAATATTCTTCCATTTTTTATATGCTACATCCGAGTTACTCCATTTTTTTTGAGATTCAAAATCAAGATTAATACGTTTTCTAAACCATATTGAAAGATCTTCAATATTTTTTGACAAGTCGGTCGGTGTAAATTTATAGTCGATTTCACCTTCCCAAAGTTCGTTTAAAGATGATTGGATATATCTAGCTCTACGAACGGATAAATAAAATTTTGGAGAGAATTGATGACTTTTTGATTCGTAAACAATGCGGAAATCTTTTGGTAAAACCACATCCTCAGGGATCTTTGGTAGTAGAAAATAAGCAATCGATCTCTTGTATAAATTTGAAAGTTTACTAATTTGGTTAAAAGGTATCTCTTGTTTGCTTAATTCGTATGATGATAATTTATCAGTAGAAATTTTTGTCTTTTGGGATACTTCTTCCAAAGAATAACCGGCGTTTTTCCTAGCATATTTCAAAATTATTGGTTCAATCGGGAAACTAATTACTTTAGTCATGACTATATTTTATTGTTGTTTATAAAACAATAATACACTATTTCGAAAGTAAAAATAATATTCGGGATATTTATAATTACCAAAATTTAGAAATCAATTTATTCTCAACAAATTTCAACAAGTATCAACAGTTTAAAAATTTGATAAGCAAATCATTTTTGTATAAGAAATCGGAATAACCTCAGTACCATTTAATTAGAATGATAAATGTTAACGAGGCACGCAAGGTCCTAGGACAATTGTCCTTAGGGATAACCGACGAGGTAATCGAGTCGGATATCAAAACGGCCTCATTATTTAAGGACTTATTTTTTGGTTTAAGAACTTCAAGATCAACGTGCGATAATTTAGGTAATGGAAAAACCTCGAGCCGTTATTTATGTAAGAGTATCGGATCCAAGCCAAATTGATAATAATAGCTTGGAGACTCAAGAGGTCGCGTGTAATCAATTCATAAAGCGAAAAGGGTATATTTTAGCCCGTGAGCCATTTAGGGAAGAAGGTATATCTGCAAAGCATGTAAGTACGAGGCCTTGTCTTAGAGAATTACTTTCTTATTGCACCGACAAAAAGAATCGAATAAGTTTTGTTATTGTCTATAAATTAGATCGATGGTCCCGAAATACACAAGAAGGTCTAGCTGCCGAAGCTTTATTAAGTGCTCATGGGACCGAATTGGTATCGGTGACGGAAAATATTTCAAAAGATCCAACCGGAAATTTACTAAAGACTATTTTTTTAGCGACGGCACAATGGGACAATGAAATGAAAGGAGAGAGGGTGAGAGATAATCAAAAGACAATGTTTAGAAACGGCTATTGGTGTTGGAAAACTCCTATTGGATATCGAAGACCATATGGGACAAAATCGGACCGTAAAGGCAAGGAATGTCTTATTGATGAACAACTCGGTCCGCTTATCAAAAACCTCTTTAATGAGGCCGCTAAGGCTCCAAAAACTAAGATTACACTTGCAAACGATTTGAATAATCTTGGTTTTAAAAAAATATTTGGCAATGAGGCTAACGGGAGTTTAGTGTCAAAAATAATTTCAAAAACTTTTTACTATGGCTTAATGTACGCTTCTAAATGGGATGAATATAGTCAAGGAAAACACGAACCTCTAATTGACAAAAATACTTGGGAAAGGGCAAATATAAATTTATTTGGAAAGAAATTTAAATATCGATTTAAAGACGAATCAAATTTTCCACTAAAAGGATTGGTCTTATGTTCTTCTTGTAAAACACCTCTGACGGTTACTGGTCCCGTTGGTAACGGTAGAATTACTTATTACGAATGTAAGCACAAAGGTTGTCAAAAACATCAAAGAATCAATATTCCAAACGCTCATATGGAATTCGAAAATATATTAAAAAGTATAAAACCAAATGAGAGAGTTCTTGTACTATTTGAACATTTGGTCTTCAATGAATGGGAGAAGTCGATTAGTGAATGCAAGGAAAGAATTACCCTCATTGATAAAAGGATAAAAACTTTAAAAGACGACTTAACCGGCATTGGTGAAAGTAATCGAAAAGGGATATTTACCGATCAAGAGGCGGTTGAAAGATCCGAAGAGGTTAGGAGAGAAATTGTGACAGTTGAAATTGAGAAATCGGACATTTTAATTGAGCAATACGACACCGAAATAATCCGAAATTTTACTAAGGAATTTCTTTTAAATATTGATGTACTATGGAACCGGTTAGATTTGCCCATGAAACAGGCATTTCAAGGTAGAATTTTCCCTCATGGTTTAATCTGTGAAAACAAAAAAATTCGAACCATTGGATTATCCCCATCTTTCGAACTAATACATATATTGAAAAGCGAAAATTCTTCTTTGGTGACCCTACGGGGAATCGAACCCCGATTAGCAGAATGAGAATCTGCCGTCCTAACCATTAGACGATAAGGCCTTTAATGTTGTAAAATGAACTAGATGCATTTTACCAAATTTTTAAAACGATTTATCTTAATAGCTTCAACCGTTGCTATTTCACTTGTTTTTTGGTTAATTTTCTATTTCAATGTTCCCCAAAAGATTGGCTTTGGTCCAACCTCTTTGGAAACTATTTTTGCCAACTATGATGGTCCAAACTACATGGTCATCAGTAAATGTGGCTATAACAAAAATTGTATTGGTCCAAATTTTTCTCTACCCCAAACCTTAGAATATTACCCGGCTCATCTCCCAGGTTATCCATTTTTAATTAATTTCTTTTCCAACTTTACCACTGGCCCAAAAGCTATGTTAATTACTACACTTTTAGGATCAATCTTTTTAACTCTAATTTTTTATGATTTCCTAAAATTATTTTTATCCGAAAAGAAGGCATTTTATTTATCTTTACTTTTATTAGTTTTTCCCGCCAGATTGTTTGTTCTTCGTCAAATTGGGGCTCCAGAAACTTGGTTTTTAGCCACCACACTAGCTTCAATTGTTTGTTTTAAGAAAAATAAAATTCTGCCTTCGGCAATTTTTGCCGCTCTATCTCTTACTTTCAAAACTCCGGGGATTTTATTATTCGTTGCTTATTTTGTCATGGCTATTTATGAATTAGTTAAATCAAAAGACCTGCCTGCCGGTAGGCACGGCCTTTTCGCAGTCATTAAAAAATATTGTCTTTATCTTTTAGGCCCAATTACTCTTCTTTTAATATTTTATTTATACAAAATTCAAACAGGGGATTTCTTTGCCTATTTTCACAGCGGCGATAATTTTCATTTAAACAAACTTCCTTATTTAGTTTTTATCAGCACTAAATCTTGGATTAATACTATTTGGCTCGAAGACATTATTTATATTTTCCTTTTCGCCATTTATGGAGTTTACCGTCTAATCAAAAAATATAAATTCGACATTATTGTTATTTATCCTTTAATTTTTACTCTCGCTACTCTTCTGGTGGCTCATCGAGATATTAGTCGTTATATTGCTCCAATTTACCCATTCTTATTTTTAGCTTTTCAAAAGAAATTAACTAACAAACCTCTAAAAATTATTTTCTTACTTTTAATTCCAGCCATTGTTTTGTATGCCATCAATTTTGTGGTTGGTAACGTTGCCCCAATCGCCGACTGGGGCCCATATCTATAAATTAAATTACGTCTCCCTTTCGTCAAAGGGAGATGTCCCGATTTATCGGGACAGTGGGGTTTTGAATATTTAACTCAAATATATTTTGTCGTTTTCTTGGACAATTAAATCTCTCATCAACATCATTGAAATTGTGGTTGATATTTCACTCACTGGATATTTAACTCTTAAACATAATTCATCAACAGTTATAGCCTCGTTTTCTAAAATATCAATAATTTCTCTTTCCAATTCAGATAAGTCACTATAATCTTTAAACAAATTTTCTTGATTTGGACAATGATTGTAATTACCCAAAATTTCACTGGCTCCAGTTACCAATTTTGCTCCACTATTTTGAATTAACCAATTAGTTCCTTCTGAAGTTTTACTGTCAATTTGCCCTGGCAAAGCAAATAATTTTTTGTGTTGTTTTAAGGCTAATTTGGCTGTAATTAAACTGCCAGATTTTAATCCTGCTTCCACCACAAACACTCCCAAAGATGATAAAGCTGAAACAATCCTATTTCTTTGAGGAAAACTCCACAAAGTTGCCCCAAAATTTGGTTCATATTCTGAAATCATTAAACCGCCATTTTCTAAAATTTTAGTATAAAGACTATCATTTTCTGGTGGACATAATTTGTTCAATCCACTGCCAGTTACTGCCACTGTTTTCCCTCCCATTTCTAAACAATTTCTATGGGCTTCACTGTCTACTCCATACATAAAACCCGATATAATTGTTACTTCATTAGCCACCAAATCTGGCATAAATTGTCTAATTATTTCTCGACCATACCGACTCATTTTTCGACTGCCCACAATTGCTAAACTTTTTTTAAACAAATTATCATCCCATTCACCTCGATAATATAATTTTTCTGGACAATCACTAATCTTTTTCAAGATTTTTGGAAAATCTTTTTTTTCAATTATTTTTATTTCCCACTTCTTCCATTCATTCATAATTTTTATTTGTGTCATTGCGAGGAGTTTGCGACGAAGCAATCTCATCCAATAAAGATCGCCACGTCATTTCATTCCTCGCGATGACACTCTTTTGACTTTTAACTTTATAAACTTTTAATTTCTGTATTATTAAAAATAATTTTTCCCCGTCTTGTCAAAGAAGGGGTTAGGGGAAGATTGAGGGTTTTAAATATTTTCATAATGATTAATTCTATTAACTGTTCGATCATTGTTTAAAACAATACAAACTCCATCAATTCTATATTTATCAAATTTCTTGGCTATTTGTTTTTCCAAAACTAAAAATCCTTCCGCTACTCTTTTAACTTGACTCAATTTTCTTTTAGTAATCATTTCTTCTGGAGTTCCAAATTTATCACCAATTTTTAATTTAACTTCAACAAAAATTAAAGTGAAATCATCTGTCACAATCAAATCAATCTCTCCTAATTTATTGGTGTAATTCATCTCAATTAGTCGATAACCTTTATTAACCAAAAATTCTCTAGCCATATCTTCTCCATTTTTCCCCTTACTATAATTTTCTTTCTTATACATATTTATTAAAGCCCTCCATTTTCAAGGGAGGGTGCCCGCAGGGCGGGTGGGTTTAATCATCCTCCCTCATCCTATATTGCAGCGCTTCAGCCACATGTTTTTCTAAAATTGTTTCCGACTTTTCTAAATCGGCAATAGTTCTAGAAACTTTTATTAATCTAAAATAAGATCTGGCTGATAATGCAAATTTATTAACTGCCTGTTTTAGCAACAAATTAGCCTTATCTTCCAAAAATGCCAAATCTTTTAAATGTCGATTTTTCATATCGGAATTACTATGAACATTAGCTAAATTTTTAAATCTTTTCGATTGAATATCTCTAGCCTCAGATACTCTTTTTTTAATGTCTTGAGTTTTTTCTCCATCAAATTTTTGATTATTATTCACCATCAAATCGTTTACATCTACGGCTGGCACCGTCAAATGAATATCAATTCTATCCATTATTGGCCCCGACATTTTCTTTCGATAATTAGAAATTTGATAACTAGTACATTTACATTCTTTTTTAGGATTCCCCAAATTACCACAAGGACAAGGATTAGCCGCTGCCACCAACATAAATTGGGCTGGAAAAGACATCGATCCAGCTGCTCTAGAAATATTAATTACACCATCTTCCATTGGTTGTCTTAAAGCTTCCAAAGAGGCTCGACTTAGTTCTGGAGCCTCATCAATAAACAAAATTCCTCGATGAGCCAAGGATATTTCTCCGGGTTTTGGATTACTTCCTCCGCCAATTAATCCAATTTGGGAAGTTGTATGGTGAGGGGATCGAAAAGGTCGTTGTCGAACCAAAGATGA
>Ga0209467_1002083_pt1 | contig 14999 bp, 12 predicted proteins | sample Higcelwee11metaG_FD_187175 | JGI IMG/M metagenome (GOLD analysis project Ga0209467, IMG submission 187175) | Freshwater pond sediment microbial communities from the University of Edinburgh, under environmental carbon perturbations - High... | ecosystem: Environmental > Aquatic > Freshwater >...
CTTCATGGATTCTCCGATCAGGCGGGTGCCCTTGTCCGGAACTTGCACCCGATCGTCGGCCATAGTACACTGCGGCCGTGAAAAAGACAACGTTGGCGGTTCCCGCCGGTTCTCCTCGCGTCGATGCATTCGTCGCCGAGGCTCGCGTTTCGGGCAGATCGGTCATCGAGTTGGCTGTTGCAGGTTCAATTGAGCCGCAGGCTGGTCTGGCCTGGAATCCGCTGTCGTTCGCATCGGCGCGGGCGGCCCTGATCGAGGCGGAGACGGCGCTCGGCGGCTCGCTGGACGAGCTTGTGCTGTTCGCCGATCCGCCTTCCGGCCCATCCGGCATCGTCGATGCGACGCCGCGTGACATAGAACACGAGGTGCTGACCTGGGCCGCCGGCTATGCCGAGCTGGTGCGCGAGGCGGCCAGGCGATTTGCCGAGCGTGGCAGCGGCATCATCATGCTGACCGTTGTAGCCGAGGATCGTGGACCGCTCGGTTCGATGGCCGCCGGTGCCCTGCTCGGATTGGCCGAGGGGCTCCTTGCCCACGACCAGGGTGCGGCCCGCTGCCTTGCTATTCGAGACGAATCGGGCCAGCCTGATCTGTTGGCCAGACAGCTTGTGAAGATGCTCGACGAGAGTTCGCACGATCGATCACGCGAACGCGGACGTGCCCAGGTTCTGAAATTCGGTGGCCGTTCCGGCATATTCGGACGCGGCTGATGCGCGCAAGCTGTCCCAACGGGAGGCGGTCATGACCAGGAGTGCTGTGAAGCGTTTTGGGATTCTGACCAGCGGAGGCGACTGTCCGGGGCTAAACGCGGCGATTCGCGGTGTGGCCAAGGCGGCGTCGGGTATATTCGGGATGGAGATTGTCGGTATTTCAAACGGGTACCGGGGTTTGATAGAAGGCGACGCGCGTGATCTGTCGCCCGACGACTTCTCGGGGATTCTGACGCGCGGCGGCACGATCCTCGGCTCGTCGCGCGAGAAGCCATTCGGGGGCCGCGATGACGAGACAACATCCGATGCCGAGGTCGGCCAGAGCAAGCCGGAGGCGATCAAGGAAAATTTTACCCGGCTAAGGCTCGACGCCCTGGTTGTGCTGGGTGGAAACGGAACCAATACGACTGCCCACCTGCTGGCCAAGGAGGGCCTCAACGTGATCGGACTGCCCAAGACCATCGATAACGATATATGGGGCACCGATGTCACCTTTGGTTTTCATTCCGCCGTTGACATAGCGACCGAGGCCATAGACCGGTTGCACTCCACCGCGCACTCGCATAACCGTGTCATGGTGATAGAGCTGATGGGGCACAAGGCCGGCTGGCTGGCGCTGTATGCCGGCATAGCCGGTGGTGGTGATGTTATCCTGATACCGGAGATTCCATACGATGCAGCCGCCGTCGCGCGTGACATCGAGCGGCGCAGGTCGGAAGGCAAGCAGTTCTCTATCATTGTCGTAGCGGAAGGTGCCATGTCGAAGGACGAGGCGGCGCTGCCCAAACGGGAGCGCAAGCGCCTGCGCGAGAAGATGCCGTACCCGAGCATTGGGTACCGGGTCGCCGCCGAGATTCAGGAAGCTACCGGCATGGAAACCCGCGTGACGGTGCTCGGGTACCTGCAACGCGGAGGCACGCCAAGCCCCTATGACCGAGTACTGGCGACTGCCTTTGGTACTGCGGCCGCAGAATTGCTGGCGCGCGGAAGATTCGGCCGCATGGTATCGATGAAGGATGCCTCAATCTCGTCGGTGCCCCTTTCGGAAGTCGCCGACAAGACCAAGACCATTCCGCCTGAACACTACATGCTGGACACCGCGCGTCTCGTAGGCACCTGTTTCGGTGACGAGACGCGGTAGTCTCATTTTTCCAGGAACGATGGCAGGCTGGCTGTCGTGCGTATCTTGACTACGACCGACATACCCGGCAACAGCGTGATGCCCTCTGTGGGGTCGGCAAAGCGAATCTTGATAGGAACCCGCTGTGTCGTCTTGGTAAAGTCGCCGATCTGGAATGCCGGCGCCACGATGCCGGCGCGTATCAACTCGACCGTGCCATGAAATACCCGGCCACCGAACGCGTCGACGGTCATCGTGACAGCCGAGCCGATGGTGATCTTGTTTATCTTGGTCTCCTCGAGATTTGCCGTGACCCAGATGTCGTCAAGGTTGTTGACTGACAGGATGGCCTGGCCGGGCTGGACCACGTCGCCGTTTACCATGGAAATCTTGTCGACCGTGCCCGAGATGGGCGTGACGAGCGAGGTATTGAGCAGCTGTGCCTTGATGACGCCGATCTGAGCCAGTGCGGTATCCACCTGCGTCTGTGCCAGGGTGTATTGCGCCTGAGCCGCGTCGAGCGCACTGATCGAGTGGTCATAGCTCTCCCGAGTCGCCGCGCCATTCTTATACAAGCCCTGGATGCGTACGGAATCATCACGCGTCTTGTCCAGGCTTATCTTGGAGAGCACCAGGTTCTGCCGTGCGAAGGCGAGTGATGCCTGCGCCTGCGCCTCCTGGGCGTGCAGATCGGTCGCGTCAAGCGTTACAAGGACATCACCCTGTTTGACCTGCTGGCCTTCCGTAGCCATGATAGCGCTGATGCGGCCCAACATGCGCGAACTGAGCTTGACCTGTTTGCCATCGATCGCCGCATCATCGGTGCCCACATAGCCGATCGTGTTGACCGCCCACAGCGAGCCTCCTATGACCGCGGCGAGCGCGACGACCACCAGGATAACGGTGCCAGCCAGCTTCGGCCCCTTGCGTATTTCCTTCTTCGTTGCGGTTGCCGTTGCGCCATTCTTGTCGGTCGCACCCGCGCCAGGTGTTCGTGTTCCGCTCTGCGCTCCACTTTGCGCTCCACTTCGTGCGTCACTCATCGATGTTCTCCTCGACCATTGTTCGTATCAGTATCAAGCCGTTCATGCGTGTGCTTCCTCTTCTATGAATGAGCCAGTAAACTGGCTGTTGTACAAATCTGCGTAGAAACCGTTCTTCGCTAGCAACTCATGATGGTTGCCCATCTCTATGATGCTGCCCTTGTTCATCACGAGTATCATCTCTGAATCCCGGATTGTGGAAAGCCTGTGCGCTATGACAAAATTAGTCCGGCCCTTCATCAACTCGCGCATCGCCCGCTGTATGTAGACCTCGGTGCGTGTATCGACGCTGCTGGTCGCCTCGTCCAGAATCAGTATCGGTGGATTGCTCAACAGCGCCCTGGCGATCGTCAGCAACTGCTTCTCGCCCTGGGAGATGTTCGACGCCTCTTCATTGATGACCGTGTCGTAGCCGTCGGGCAGGGCCCTGATGAAGTGATCGGCGTGCGCGGTTTTGGCCGCCAGGATGATCTCCTCGTCGGTCGCGCCTTCGCAGCCATAGGCAATGTTGTCACGGATGCTGCCCTTGAAGAGCCAGGTATCCTGCAGCACCATGCCAAAGGTTCGACGCAACGCTCCTCGCTGAATATCGCGGATGTCGATGCCGTCAACGGTTATCGATCCGCCCTGGATCTCGTAGAACCGCATCAGCAGGTTGACGAGGGTGGTTTTGCCCGCGCCGGTGGGGCCCACGATCGCAATCGTCTGGCCCTTCTTCACGTCGAGATTGATCCCGTCCATCAACGGTGCGCCATCCGTATAGCCGAAGCGCACATTATGGAATGCCACTTCGCCGCGTGGCTGCTCTATAGTGCCGGCACCCTCGGCATCCGGAATTTCCTCCTGCTCGTCGAGCACCTCGAAGACGCGCTCCGCCGACGCAAGCGCCGACTGCAGCACGTTGACGATGTTGGCCACCTGGGCTATCGGCATCGTGAACTGCCTGGAATACTGTATGAATGCCTGTATGTCTCCAAGCGTAATTATCTTCTTCGATGTCATCACGCCACCGATGACGCATATCAGCACGTAGCCCAGATTGTTTATGAAATTCATCACCGGCATCACGGCGCCGGAAATGAACTGTGCGCGCCAGCTTGCCTCGGCCAGCCGGCCGTTGATGCTTTCGAATACATCGAGGGAATCCTGTTCGTGATCGAATGCCTTGACTATCGTGAAGCCAGAATACATCTCCTCGATATGGCCGTTGAGGGCTCCCAGTTCCTTCTGCTGCGCGGCGAACTTGCCTTGCGACACCTTCGATATCCTCATCGTCACGATCATGGCCGTCGGCAGGGTCAACAGGCTTATCAGCGTGAGCAACGGGCTGATGGTCAGCATCATCACGATGACGCCGAGGATTGTCGTTATCGACGTTATGAATTGCGTCAGGCTCTGCTGCAGCGTGTTGGCGATGTTGTCGATATCGTTGGTGACGCGACTCATGATCTCGCCATGCGTCCTGGCGTCGTAATACTTGAGCGGCAATCGGTGCAGCTTGAGGTTCACGTCGGTGCGCATGTCGTAGACTATTCTCTGCGCCACGTCCGACATGACAATTTGCTGGATGTAACTGAGCAGCGTGCTGACCAGATACAGGCCGATGATGACGAGCAGCAGATGCTGCACATAGACAAAGTCGATGCCGGGCAGTGGCTTCTTGGCCATCAGCGCCGCGTACTTGCCGATAAGGCCGTCGAACAGTTTTGTCGTCACCTTGCCCTGGAGCTTCGGCCCGACAATGCTGAAGATGGTGCTGCAGATGGCCAGCACCAGCACGATGCCGAACTGAATCTTGCGCACGCCGAAGTATGAGAAGAAGCGGCGGATTGTCTTGCCCATATTCTTGGGCTTCTCGGTTGGTCCGCGTCCGCCCATCATCATGCCTGGGCCGCCACCGGGTCTTCCCATCGGTGGACCGGCAGGTGCCGCACCGGCCGGTGCCGGGCCGCCGGGAGCTCCGCCTGCTCTCGAGTGGTCGCTCATGCTATTTCCTCTTCCGAAAGCTGCGATTCGACAATTTCGCGATAGACAGGGCAACCTGCATACAGCTCATGGTGGGTACCCATGCCCGCTATCTTGCCCTCGTCGAGCACGATGATCCTGTCCGAGTTCATGATGGTCGCAACGCGCTGTCCCACGATGATAACCGTCGCATTGGCTGTTTCCTTGTGAAGCGCTGCGCGGAGCAGCGAGTCGGTCTTGAAGTCAAGCGCGGAGAAACTGTCGTCGAACACGTATATCTCTGGCTTCTTGACCAGGGCTCTGGCTATGGAAAGCCGTTGTTTCTGGCCGCCGGACACGTTGGTGCCGCCCTGCGAAATGGGTGCATCGAAACCGTGTTCCATGGCGCTGACGAAATCAATAGACTGCGACACCTCGGCGGCATGGCGGACTTCCTCGTCGGTGGCATCATCCTTGCCGTAGCGGATGTTCTCCGAAACGGAACCCGTGAACAGCACGGCCTTCTGCGGCACGAAGCCGATGCGCGAGCGCAGGTCCTTCTGTGTCATATCCCGGATGTCGACGCCGTCTATCAGAATCTGGCCTGCGGCCACATCGTAGAATCGCGGTATCAACGATACCAGTGTCGATTTGCCTGAACCGGTGCTGCCGATGATCGCGGTGGTCTCGCCTGGCTTTGCCACGAAGCTGATGCTTTCGAGTGCTGGAGTCTCGGCGCCAAAATACGAGAAGCTTACATCGCGGAACTCAAGGTAACCCCGCACCGATGGATCGGGCGTCTGTGGATGAACCGGATCGACCAGATCCGGTTGCGTCTCCAGCACCTCGTTGATCCGGTCGGCCGATGCCTGCGCGCGCGGCACCATGATGAACATGATCGATGCCATCACGAATGAGAACAGGATCTGCATCGCGTACTGCAGAAAGGCCATCATGTTTCCGATGTTGGACACGCCGCTGTCTATGCGATGGCTGCCGAACCACAGAATCGATATGACGGTCATGTTCATGATCAGCATCATCACCGGCATCATCATTGCAAAGATGCGGTTGACCTTGACCGATGCGACCAGGAGGTCGTAGCTCGCCTCGTTGAAGCGGGCCTTCTCGTACTCGCCACGATTGAAGGCGCGGATCACCCTGATGCCGGTCAGGTTCTCACGGACGACCAGGTTGATGCGGTCGATCTTCTTCTGTATGGCCTGGAACAGCGGAAAGCCCTTGGCCGCGACGGTGCCTATGAATATGCCGAGCACCGGAATGGCGACGATGATGATCCACGCGAGTCCCTTGTCCTTCTGCAGCGCCAGTATCATGCCGCCGACCGCCGTTATCGGCGCGGCTATCATCATTCGTTGTGTCATCATGACGACGTTCTGCACCTGCACGACATCGTTGGTGCTTCTGGTTACCAGCGATGGTGTGCCGAACCGGTCGAACTCGTGCAGCGAGAACCGGGAAACGCGCGAGAAGATTCCGCTGCGCAGATCCTCGCCGAAACCCATCGCGACGTGCGACGACAAGTAGCTGGCTATGACGGCGCATATCGAGCCGCCTATCGCGATCAGTATCATCTGCAGGCCCGTGCTCAGGATATACGGAATGTCGCCATTCGTGATGCCCTTGTTGACAATGTTGGACATCAGCGTCGGCAGATAGAGGTCTCCCATCGATTGCAGGAACACGACAACGATGACCGCCGATACCGGAATCCAGTATGGCTTTAGATAACGCATCAATTTGAGCATGTGTGCTGCGCCGCCTTACTCGAGATCGGCGAGTGCCGCCGCGCGGCATAGATCGGCCGCCGCTATCTGCACATCGATCTGCTTGTTGACTATCGTGAACTCGCTCCTGAGCCGCGCTATCTGCGCCGAGAGCAGGTCGCTGGCGCTCGCCGTTCCAGCGTTCGACCGCTGCTGCGTCACGCGCTCGTTTTCCTTGGCCTGGTCGAGCATGCGGGCGACCAGGGCCGCATCGCGGCGAGTCTGGTCGTAGGCAAGAGCACATGAGCGCACGTCGAGCCGTATCAGCTCTTCCTGGCGGCTCTTGTCGGCGCGGCTCTTCTCGATGCCGTAGTCCTGGGCCTGCTTCTCCAGCAGGTTGGCCGGAATGCCTCCAATGTCCCAGGACACCGACACGCCAAGGCTCCAGGTACCGGTGAACTTCCAGGGGTCGCTCTGGAAGACGACGCGCTGGTTGGGGTCGGCGAGGGTATAGTTGCCGGTCAGGTTGACAGCCGGATACAACGGCGCCTCGGCCAGCCTCTTGCTGTGCTCGGCCACGTCGACGGCAATCGCCGAGGCCTGAACTTCCGGCCTGCGCTGCAGCGCCGACTCGGCCAGCGCGTTCGCGTCGATACTGTCGGCCAGTGGCTGCCCGGGGCCGGCCAGTTCCGGCGTCGTGTCCGGAGTGGAACCGAGCGCGAAGAGCGTCGTTGGATCGGCCGCCAGCGAAGCATCACCGTTCTGTGCTACCAGCGAGGCGAGCGACGTGAAGGCGCGCTGCTGCATCGTTCTGGCGTTGCCCAGATCGATGTCTGCCTGATATCGCCGCATCTGCGCCGCCAGGAGGTCGGCATTGATGACGGTGCCCTGGGCCAGCTGGTGCTGCACCACCTCAAGGTTGTTCTGCATCAGGTTGAGGTTCTCCTGGAGCATGCGCACGTTGTAGATGGACCGGACGGCCTCCCAGTAGGCGCGGCGCGTTTCGAAGTCGAGCGCCCTGCGGACCATGGCAAGGCCTATTTCCTTGCTGCGCGACTGCAGCTCGGCCAGCGCCGCCGACTCGCGCAGGCGGAAGCCGGCGAAGACAGGGTACTGCGTGGTCGCCGACAGGCTGAACGCGTTGTCGAGCGAGTCAATCGTTATGGGCATTCCACCAAAGTTGATGGTTGACTGGAGGTCGCTGAGCCTGGTGTAGCCCGCGCTCAGTGATAACGAAGGCAACTGCCGCCGCCGCGCTTCCTCGGCCTTCGCCGCAGCGGCCAGCGCATCCCAGTGCGAACTTTGAACCCGTGCGTCTCCGGCCATCGACAGCCGCACCGCATCATCGATGGTGATGGTCATGGTCTGTGCTCCCGCGTTCAGCGCGAATGCAAAACAGAACGCCAGCGGCAGTGCCCTGATTGATCGGGCCATGAATCGTGTGTTCGAACGTGCATGCATATAAGGTGCTCCAAATAGAAATTTCATGTTCACGAATTGTCAGCGCCGAAGTGGGACATCGCGTGGGCGCCACCCCTGTCGACAAAGAACCGCTCCACCTTGGTCAGCAGCTCGAACAGCTTCTCGCTGTCCGCCTTGCCCAGGTACTCGATAAGCGCGGCGAAGCTGTCGTCATATGACTTGAGTGCCGGATCGAGCATGGCCTCGCCTTCGGGTGTCAGCACGACACGCACGGCGCGCCTGTCATCGGGGTCCATCGCGCGATGCACGAGTCCGGACTTCTCCAGGCTGGTCAATATCTGGGTTACCGCCGGGACGGTTATGCCGATCGATGAGGCAATCTCCGAAACCCTCATGCCACCCCGAAGATTGGCCTTCTTGAGTCGGATCATCACGAAGAGCGGCGTCATCTTCTGCTTCGGCTCGAAGCTCTTGAACATGTTCATGTGTATGACGCGGTTCAGTCGCTTGAATGTATCCATCAAGCCTCGAGCCAGATCGTGCTCGGCTGTTATCATCAGCGCTCCATTTGTTTAAGATGCTAAACAATTAAAAACTAAGATATTAACTGGGCTATTGAATGTCAAGCGCGCCAGGGTGGTTTTGCGCGACTTGGGTGAAGTCTGGACAAAAAAAGGCCGTCGCGGTTGTACGCGACGGCCTTGCATTGGAAAGGTTCCAGAAACCGGTATGCTACTTCTTCTTGAGCTTGCGCTTTGCAGTCTGAATTCTGGACTGCTGTGCCTCGGCGGCCGCCAGCAACGACGCCTCGCGCCTGGACATGCGCGCGCGTATCGCGATGAACCCGAGACCGCCCACGATCATCATGAAGCACAGGATCTGGCCCATGGAGAAGTTGAGCGGCGTCGAATACAGGTGAATCGACGCATCCGGATTGCCCAGCTTGATGATGTACCCCAGGTCGGCATCGGGTTCGCGGAAATATTCAATGATGAAGCGGATCAGGCCGTAGCCGGCAATATAGGCCCCTACGGCGAACCCCTTGAATGGCCTTCTGGGTCGCACGATGAACCACATGACCAGCCACAGCACGATACCCTCGAAGAGCGCCTCGTACAGCTGCGATGGATGCCTTGGCAGATTGATCATCGGGCCATCGAGCAGCATGCCGGTGCGTCTGGCAACGTCGGCCACCCATGACTCGCTGGACTGAAATTTCGTAGCGTTGGGGAAAATCATGGCCCAGGGCGCCGTACTGACCTTGCCCCACAGCTCGCCGTTGATGAAATTTCCCAGCCGGCCAAAGGTATAACCCAGCGGCACCGACATGGCGATCATGTCGGCCCACTCGAGGAAATCCAGGTGCCGGCGCCAGGCATATGCGACAAAGCCAACGGTCGCTCCTATGAATCCGCCATGGAACGACATGCCCATGAAGCCGGTGAACTTGCCGCCCTCGCCGAACGGCCAGAATATCAGCCAGGGCTTGCTCCAGTAGATGCCGCTTGGATCGTACAGCAGGGTGCCAAAGAGCCTCGCCCCTATGATCAGCCCGACGATGCCTGCCAGGAAGAAGCCGGAGATGTCATCGTCCGTGTATCCGAGCTTTCTGCTTTTTACCTGGTAGGTAAACAGCAGGTAGGTAATGCCAAACGCGACCAGGTACATGAGGCCGTACCAGCGCAGTGGAAACTGTGGCAGGAAAGGAAATATCTCCGGCTTGAGCCATGAAGGAAATTGAACGGCGGCGAGCATCGGCGACCTCCGGATTGTCGTATCTGCGCCAGACTGATCCGACGCGTACCCACTATACCCGCGAGGTCGGACAGGCGCAACGGCTGGACTATTTCAGGGGACGTTCTATCACACGGCCCAATTCCGGGTCGAACGAGAAGGCCACCTTCTGCTTCGTCTGTCGTATCTCGTGAAAACGGTTGTGGCTTTCCAGAACAACTCCGGCGAATATGGAGCCCCTGACTATGATCTCACTGGTAAAGTGCTCTTCGTATTTCTCGCGCAACTCGAATATGCGCAATGATCGCCTCTCAAGCAGCTTGACCAGGCGCAGCTTCTCCTGCCTGATCGCGTCGAGGTTGCCGCCTGACTTTTCCATATCGCGCATGGTCTTGTCGGCCTCCAGGATGCCGGCCTTGACCTTCCCGATTTCGTGCTCTTCCGCCTCTATCGCGTCCATGATCAGGTAGTCCTGGCCAAAGGATACTTGCGTGGGCGCGCCTGTTTCAGACCCAAGATTCTGTACCTCGATGCCCTTGCGCGCCCGGCACAGGCCGCCTACGAGGTGTCCGCGGTCTCCGGCAAGCAGGAGCCGTCCGTTGGTCTTGATGTTGCAGAGCAGTGCAGAGTTCTTCAGCCTGATGTCGTCGACACTCAGGAGCATCGCCTGTTCGGCGAAGGCGGCCTCTATGGAGGCGTGTGCCCGTATGGTTCCGCGCTTGGCGCCCTTGATTCCCTCGGTAATTCTGATGGAGCCTCCGGAAGAGACGAGCGCGGCCTCTACCGATCCGGCGATGTACACATCGCCGCCCGCGATCACCGTATATCCGGTCAGCACGGTGCCCGTTATCGCTACGGGGCCGGGGAAGCGTATGTTACCGGTGGCGGGGCCCACATCACCGGCGATTTTCTGGGCCGGATCGATGGACAGCATGTTCTTCTCGAAGCGCAACTGGCCACTTTTCGCAGCCTTGAGTACGCGATCGCCGCTTTCCTTTGTCTCATCGATGATGGTCGCGTCGTACGTGGGAACCTCGGTGACAAGCGGGTTCTTCGGCGCAGGAATGACGCCTCCCAGCACGTCGGTGCCGTCTTGCCCCTCGACGCCTATCACCTGCAGCTCCAGAATGGGTTGCCCCTCGACTACGATGGTAGACTTGTCCTGGTTCTTGTAGTCGGCGGAGCCGTTTTCGCGCAGCGTAACCGCAGAGCCGGTGGCCAGATGTACGAGCCAGTTCAGTCTGTATCCACCGGCCGGGACCGGCGGCTTGCCGCGCGCCACGATACGCCCGGTCACGGGGCGACCCTCGCGGGCGTCCGCCAGTGCCGATGCCATCGCCTTGGAATCGATACTCGAGACGACGCCCGCCTGGCTCAGGGCTTCCTGCAGCAGGTCGAGGCTCAGGTCGCGGCCGAGTCCATACCCCTGTTCAAGATTGACCGAAGCGGTCAGAGCGTCTTCGGCTATCGATACCGTGATGCGGGCGTCACGAAACGGAACGACACGAGCCATCGTCTGGCTGTCCTCTTCCGCGATGAGCACCAGGCCATCGTCCTCGCTGATCAGTGATTCGTTCGAGAGGTGCAGGTTTTCGAAGATCCTGATGACCGGATCGTTTCCCGGTATTGCCGGAATCACCGCTCCGTAGACATCGAAGCCGGGTTGCCCTGCCGCAGGAGGGCTGAACCGCGCGATCTCCTGGCCTTTCTTGACCAGCCCAATCCTGGCGGCCTTCGACAGGCCGAATTCATCCAGGCTTCGAACGAGCCGGCTCAGAGATGGTGCAGCCTCCAGAATGGCACGATATTCGCCCGCCTGTGTGTCTGGCAGGAATGCGACCGTATATATGATGGTCCTGTCCTTGCCGCGCACAGGATCCTTGCCCTCGGTAAGCAGGTAGTCGAGCAGCTCGGTCTCCGTGCTCTTGTAAAACGCTATGACATCGGCCTTGAGCTTCTCGACCTTGACACCCTTCAGCCGGTGTCCTGACAGCGCCGCGCTGACCATCGAAAGATCGAGTGGCTTGCCCCGACCCCGTCCCTTGATGACGGTCAGGCTGGCCTTGAGCTTGTCGGGCGCTATGGTAACCTTGGCCTCCGCATCGCGGTCGCCGGACAGGCTGAATCCGGACAGGGGCTGGCCACTCCGTGTGGACTTGAGTACCGCCGAGGCTATCTCTTCGACCGATATCAATTGCTCCGCACTCTGGCCAAGGCCTAGCGCTTCCTTGAGGATAGCCGCGGCGTCGGGAGGAGGCAGTCGGCTATCCCCCGGTGCATAGTCAAGAAGGACGGTCGATCCATCGAGCGACAGTCTCGTGGAGTATGTGCCGGCACCAAAGGGTATGAGGTCTGCCCAGCGGGCTCCGACCCGCACAAACCCCGATTCGGCTGCGAGCAGTTGCCCTTTTCCCCTGATCAATCCGTTGCCGGTATAGAATGTAAGATCTTCGGCCCGCTCGGCTGGAATCGGCTTGCCATAGATGTTTTTGCCTGGCTTGCCAGGACGAGGTGCCGCGATCCTTGCCACAACGGCGTTCTTGGGCGCCCAGAACAAGCGCAACACGCGCGTGTCGATGGCTACAGGTTCGCGGACCTCAACCTTCTCATAATCGATGACCTTCTGGGGCTTTGAAGAGAGGAATGGCAGCAGTCCCGATTTCGTGACGATGCGTTCCTTGGCAACCCGATCAACGCGTACCTTGTATAGATTGGGAGGCGGAGCTTCCACGGTCGCCGTCGATTCAAATGGCTGATATTCTGGGGGCGTGACGACTTCAGCCCATTCGGCCTCTTCCGGTATGGTTGGTTCGGGTGCCTGGCCACGGGCCATGATTTCGACTGCTGGTGCCTTGGTTTTGGCAAAGGCCTGGAGTGCTTCTTCCAGGCGACGGTTCGTGACGCCGACGATTCTGGCTTCGGTTGCCAGTTTGACCAAGCCATCGATGGCCCAGTCGGGGCCATCGCGTGCCGGTTCGAACCGCAGCGATGCCTCCAGCTCGAGTCCATCGATGTGCAGCTGTATGTCGCCTTTGACCGTAATTCCAGCCATCGATTCGCCCTAGACCTTGAATCCCTGCGACAGGGCCTTGGCCATCTTCACCTTCAGAAACTGGTTCTCCTTGCGGAGTTGTCCCATTTCGTAGTGCTGCATCCGCACCGTCTCAATCAAGTCACCCTGGGTCAGCGCACCGCTTGCGAGCAGTTCTTCCACATAGTCCATCTTTGACTCGAAATCGATGGCCGCCTCGGTGTCGGCCGCCCCAAAGCTGTCATCGAGGTATTCCGGATCAAGGAAGGAGTCTTCATCGGATTCGGATGAAATCAGCTTGTCGGCGATGCGGTACAGTGCCTGTGACAGGATCGATTGCGGCTTGTAGCGGATGATAGGGATGCGGCTGCCAAGCGCCACATCCTGCAGATCATCGCGGTAGATGATGCCGAGATGCTCCAGATCCATGCCCAGGTATTCCCTGCATGAGCGTCGTATCTTCTGCGCCTTCTCGGCGTCCTTGGGGTCTTCAACCATGTTCAGCACAAGCCGGGGCGAGAAGCGGGACATCCGCATGTCAAAGGCGGCCCTGCTCGCTGGATCGGCCTGGGCGATACGCCCCAGGATCTCGGGGATGTATGCGCGCTGCAGCGACGCTCCATCCTTCTTCAGCGACTCCAGTATGGCGCGTGCCTGGGATTTTGGCTTGAAGCTGTCCCACATTAGCCTGAACACGGCGTTCTTCAGGAACAGGTAACCATTCAGCGTGGCGGTCAGCGTAGGCGCCGTGACCACGATCCCGCGGCCGGACAGCAGGAAAAAGTCCAGGATGTTCGCACCCGTGCCGGCGCCAAGGTCCAGAATCAGATAGTCGGCATCCTCTATCGATATAAGCCGTTTGGCGAGCTGGGTCTTCTGTCGGTAGGTGATGTTCGCAAGACCCGGTATCTCGGCGTCGCCTGGAATGAATCTGAGATTCGGATAATCGGTATCGTGGATGATGTCTTCGAACTTTATCTTGGCTCCGGAGAGATAGGTGCCAAGCCCATGCTTGGGCGCGTTGAAGCCCAGTATCAGGTGCAGGTTCGACGATCCCAGATCCAGGTCTACCAGGACGACACGCTTGCCCGCCTGGGCAAGAGCTATCGATAGATTGGCGGAGACGAGCGACTTGCCGACGCCGCCCTTGCCGCTGGCTATCGGGAGTATGCGCACGTCAGTCCACCTCTATCCGCTCAGGCTCTGTCTGAGTCGATTCAACAGCGGGTTGCATAGCAGGTCGCCTCAGGAGCAGCACGGTTGTCGCGATTGCATCCCAGAGCGCGATGGCGGGGATGACGATGCGCGCCAGGCTGTAGCTCGATGGGGAATCGCTGCCAAAGAGCCGTGGCAGCGCCATGAGGCTCGAAAAGAGTGCCACTGCCTTGCCGACAACCAGCAGGGGGCGATAATCGGCATAGCGCCTGGCATCGAGCCCCATGAACAGGAAACCGACCGCAAACAACAGGTTGGGAGCAGCTACGAGACGAAGCATCTGGTGCGCCAGAGGCAATGCGGCCGCAAATGGCTGTGCGGTCAGGGCGAGTAGCAGGTAACGCACGAGTTCGAGGCCCGCGAACGCGAAGAATAGTGGTGTTCGTCTCATAATCGTAGCGAAGTGTACTCGGGGCTTCGCGCGGTAGTCAAGGAAGCGTGATGCCCCGCCTGAAAATCGGCGACTGCGGAGTATACTTTGTGTCATGATGGAAGAAATGAAACGGGTTCGCGTCATGGGTGTAGCGATGCCTTCCGAACTCGAGGCTCCCGTTGTCATATTGGAAGATGACCAAGGCGCGGCGGAGTTCTGTGTCTCCGTCGGTGCGGCCGAAGCGGGTGCCATCCTGATGGAACTGGAGGGAGTTTCAACGCCTCGGCCCCTGACCCATGAGCTTATGGCGCAATTCTTCCACGAACAGGGCCTGTCGCTACGGCGGGTCGAACTGTACGGCGTCCAGGGCCTGGACGAGGATGGCTTCATCGCAAGGTTGCACTATGGCAAGGGCCTGCGTTCCTGGACGCGCGACGTGCGGCCGTCGGACGCTCTGGCTCTCGCGGTGACCATCGGCGCCCCGATATTCGCCCACCAGAGCGCCTTCGACCGGCCAAGTGCCGATACGGCCCTGTCTGCCGCCGTCACCGACGGGTATTGGTTCATGAGCCAGAAGCGAGCCTAGCCGGCCTTGGTGCTTGCCCTATGGGCCAGCCTGCCTTAGAATGGTTACCATGGGAATAGTGCAGGCACTGATCAATTTCATACGAAGCCTTCTT
>Ga0209467_1002085_pt1 | contig 14995 bp, 11 predicted proteins | sample Higcelwee11metaG_FD_187175 | JGI IMG/M metagenome (GOLD analysis project Ga0209467, IMG submission 187175) | Freshwater pond sediment microbial communities from the University of Edinburgh, under environmental carbon perturbations - High... | ecosystem: Environmental > Aquatic > Freshwater >...
CGGCCCCGGCCAGGTGTCCCGAGGCCCATTCCGCCGGGGTGCGCACGTCGAGCACGGTGATGCCGCCCTTTTCCAGGCGCCCGGCCAGCTCACGCGGCGCGATCAGGTCCAGCCGGTCCACGGGCCGCCCGGACAAAAGCCAGCCCATGACCCCGTCGCGCAGATAACCCATGACCCGGTCGTAGCCGATGCGGTGCAACTCCAGGGTCATGCGCTCGTAGTCGTCGCGGGTGGGCGTGACCAGGAGGATGTCCGCGTCCGGGTCCACCACCATGCCCACCCAGTTGGCGAGTTGCTTTTCGAAGCCGATATTGAGGCTGCCGGGGATGTGCATGCCGCCGAAGGCTGCGGCCTCGCGCACGTCGATGACCACCGCCCCGCTTTTCATCTCCTCCTCGAACTGCTCGGCCGTGAGGGAACGCTCCAGGGGACAGGTGTCCAGCAGGCCCGCGCCCTTCATGTTGGTGGCGATGATGTGGCTGAAGCTTTTGGGGCGCACGGGGAAGACGGACATGACCTCTTTTTTGAAGGATTCGAAATCCGCAAAGCGCAGCATGGGGTTGGCCCGGCGCTCGTAGCCAAGGGTCGAGCTTTGTTTGGCGCTCATGCCCCGGCCGCACAGGGAGCCCTGGCCGTGGGCCGGGAAGACCTCCATGTGGTCGGGATATTTGGAGAGCTTGACGTAGAGGCTGTCGTAGAGATTTTTCACCTGGGCATCGAGGATCTGGTTGCCGGGCAGGTCCGGACGGCCGATGTCGCCGACAAACAGCAGGTCGCCGGTCAGGATCATCTCCGGCTCGGCCGAGCGTACAAGGTCCGTGACCACAAGCGAAATGGACTGGGGGGTGTGCCCCGGGGTGAAGAGCACCTCCATGCGGGCCGCGCCGATCTCGATGATCTCGCCTTCGCTTAGGCCCTTGTGGGCGTAGGTCACCGGGGAATCGACATGCACGTAGATGTCCGCCCCGGTAGCGGCCCGAAGCTCCTGGTCGCCGCTTATGTGGTCGGCGTGGACGTGGGTGTTGATCACATGGGTGATGCGCATGCCCTCGTCCCGGGCGATGTCCAGGTAGTCCCGGATGTCGCGCTTGGGGTCCACCACGGCCACGGATTTGGCCCGGGGACAGCCGATCATGTAGGAGAAACAGCCCAGGCCCGGGGTGACGATCTGCTTGAAATACATGGCGTATCCGTCCTTTTTTGGGAGTTTTCAGCCCGGCGGGCGGCCCGTGGCGCGTCAGGACCGCGCCTCATGCGTCGTGGGCGTTCGGGCCGGTGTCTGAGAGACGGCGTTTCCCGAAGATCATATCCATCTTTTTCAGGGAGGCAACGCGCCCGCCGCCATGGGATTCCAAAGGGCGAAGCCCTTTGGCCGCCGGAGGCCTTTCTCCAGGCCAAAGCTGTTTGCTGAAGATCTTCCCGGCGCGGCGCGGACTGAAGGAGGTGAGAGGGCCGCGCCGGAAAGGGGTACAGGTCATCTATGGGTTACAGGGGCTTGTGGCAAAACCACCAGTCGTAGCATTCGTATTCCTGAGGACGCTTTTTGGCGGTGGCCACGTCCTTGGCCGGGGGTACGATGACCCGGTCCTTGATGAGCTCGTTGTTGGGCCAACCGGCGGGAATGGCCACGCCTTTTTCGTCGGAGACCTGCATGCCCTTCACGGCGCGCAGGATCTCGTCCATGTTGCGGCCCAGTTCCTGGGGATAGTAGAAGATGATGCGGACCATGCCTGCGGGGTCGACGATGAACACGGCGCGCACGGTGTTGGTGCCCTTGGCCGGATGGATCATGCCCAGGGTCTCGGCCACCTTGCCGCAATCGTCGGCGATGACCGGGAACTCGATCTCCACGCCGAGCTTTTCCTTGATCCATTCCATCCATTTGATGTGCGAAAACACCTGGTCGATGGACAGGCCGATGAGTTCGCAATTGAGCTTTTTGAACTCGGCCAGACGCTTCTGGAAGGCCACGAACTCCGTGGTGCACACGGGGGTGTAGTCGGCCGGGTGGCTGAACAGCACGAACCATTTGCCCTTCATGTCCTGGGGCAGTTTCATGGCGCCGTGGGTGGTGACGACTTCGATCTCGGGGAAGGGGCTGCCGATGGGGAACATAGCGTGTCTCCTTGTGGGAAGGTTTGGGGTTTTGGGTGACTGCCCCCGGGCGGTGCTCTCCACCTTCAGGGGCGGCGCGGGCTCGGGGGAGACTTGAAATTTGTTTTCATTCCGAATTAAGAACAATTCCTATTTAAGCCCGGAGGCCCGGGCCGTCAAGCAAAAAGTGAAAACTCTTTCCATCAGTATTTTATTCTGTGATTTCAGACAGCATCTTCGTGCCCAAGATGTGGGTCGAGCATGAAATTTCCAAGATGGTGACGGCGAAGACCGTGCCGTTCCCCATGCTCTCGGACGCCGGGGGCAAGGTGGGCGAAATCGACGGGGTCCATGACGCCGACGCGGGCGTGGACGTGCGGGGGCGGTTTTTGATCGACCCTGACGGCATCGTGCAGGGCTTCGAGGTGCTTTCGCCGCCTGTGGGCCGCAACGTGGGCGAGACCATCCGGCGGATCCAGGCCTTCCAACTGGTGCGGGAGAGCAAGGGAACAAACGCCACGCCGTCGGGCTGGTCCAAGGGCAAGCCGGTGTTGTCGCCGAGTCCCGATCTGGTGGGGCATGTCTGGGAGAAGTGGAACGTCAAACTGGCCTGAGACGGACGCGGCAGCGGTCAGGCGCGGGGAGTTTTGAGAAGGATGCCAGGAGATGCAGGATGTCTGGCGTGACGTGCGCCGCCCTGCGTTTCACTGACGCGGCCTGACACGGCCTGACCGGCCTGACGCATCGGATGTTTCATGGGCCCGGTCCCCCGGAAGAGGGAGGCCGGGCCCATGTTTTTTTCAGTGCGGGGCGGGGGGCGATGCGAAACGCCGACTGGGGTGGCCCGGCTTGAGATCAGGCCGAGGTGAGCTGGTTCAGATACGACCGCGCGGCGACGGCCAGAAACCCGGAGCGGGTCATGCTTTCCGATCTGGCGGCCCGGTCCACCCGGGCCAGCAGGCCTTCGCCCATGGTGATGTTCACGCGCTTTTGGCGCGATTCAAAGGCGGCCAGGGGCACGGGAAAGACCATGGCGTCGGCAGGGGACTTTTCCAGGATGGCCGTGTGAGGAGAAGGAGGCGGCACGGGCATGCCCAGATCCTTCAGGGTCTGGATGTGGCCATCCAGGGCGTCGGCGGCCATGGTGAGGGCCTGCTGTTCGTCGTCGCCCTCGGTGATGCAGCCCGGCAGGTCCGGAAAGGTGACGGTGAAGCCGCCGCGCTCATCAGGGTCGAAGATGGCGTGATAGTACATGTTCATTCCTCCCGGTACAGGCCGCAGACGAAAGACAACACCCTGCGGGCTATTTCAGATTCAAGCCCGACTGCCGTTCGATGCTGTGCACGGTTTTGGGTTTCAAGTCTTTTTTTGGATGCGGTACCGTGACCAGCCCCGGGATGTCGGGGTGCCGGAAATGCCAATGCGAACCTTTGACCCGGGCTTTGCACCATCCGGCGGCCAGGAGGCGGCGGATAACCTCATCACTGTCCATGCGACCGATCCGTGTTGCTCCGGGCCACCATGACATTCTTCCCTTGGTAAATGTATGGCGATAAAATACACACGGCGGGGCGGCTGGTCAAGGCCGCCAGATGCGCAAAAAGCGTCCCGGCCGCAGTACACGGCCGGGACGCTTGGGGGCTTTCTCTGAAAGGGCGCTCCCTACACCTCGAAAAGCGACTCCAGGTCCGTGCGGGTCAGGGACTTAAAGGCGTCCTGGCCCGGGATGATGGCCTCGGCCACATCCTTTTTCTGCTCCTGGAGCTTCAAGATCTTCTCCTCCACGGTGTTCTGGCAGATCATCTTGTAGGAGAAGACCTGGCGCAACTGGCCGATGCGGTGGGTGCGATCCGTGGCCTGGCTCTCCACGGCCGGGTTCCACCACGGGTCGTAGTGGATGACGTAATCGGCGCTGGTCAGGTTTAGCCCCGTGCCGCCAGCTTTCAGCGAGATCAAAAACATCTTCACGGATTCGTCGTTGTTGAAGGTGTCCACCTGCTCGAAGCGGTCCTTGGAGGAGCCGTCCAGGTAGGCGTACTTGATCTGGGTCAGCTGCACCCAGGAGCGGATGATATGCAGCATCTGCACGAACTGGGAGAAAATGAGCACCTTGTGCCCTTCCTCGATGATGTCCGTGACCAGATCCTTGAAGGCGTCGAACTTGCCCGAGGGCAGGTTGGTGTTCATCCCGGGCATGTCGAGTTTGAGCAGGCGCGGGTGGCAGCAGATCTGCCGGAGCTTGAGCAGGGCGTCCAGAATGGACATCTGGCTCTTGGCCAGGCCCTTTTCGTCCACAGTCTGAAGCACCTGGTCCCGAAGCTTTTTGGCCAGGGCCGCATACAGCTCCATCTGCTCGTCGAGAAGCGCGCAGTAGTAGACGTTTTCCACCTTGGGCGGCAGATCCTTGGCCACCTCGGACTTGGTGCGGCGCAGGATGAAGGGTTTCACCCGGCCGCGCAGATAGTCCAGGGTCTCCTCGTCGCCGTCTTTGATGGGCTTGACGATGCCCCGCTGGAAGGCGTTCTGGCCGCCCAGAAATCCCGGCATGAGGAATTCGAAAAGCGACCACAGTTCGAACAGGTTGTTCTCAATGGGCGTGCCCGACAGGCACAGCCGGGTCTTGGCGGACAGCCGCCGCACCGAACGGGCGGTGATGGTGTTGGGGTTTTTGATGTTCTGGGCTTCGTCGAGGATGACGGAGTTGAACTCGAACTTGAGCAGCTCGTCCAGGTCGCGGCGTAAAAGCGCATAGGTGGTGACCACCAGATCCGACTCGCCGATTTTTTTGAACATGCCCTCCCGGCGCGCCCCGTAGATGATGAGTTGCTTTAAGCTCGGCGCGAATTTCTGGGCCTCGCGCTCCCAGTTGGGCAGAACCGAGGTGGGCACCACGATGAGGTTGGGGCCCCGGACCCCGGCTTCGTGCATATGCAGGAGAAAGGACAAGGTCTGCACGGTCTTGCCCAGGCCCATCTCGTCCGCCAGGATGCCGCCGAAGCCGTATTCGCGCAGGAAGTTCAAGTAGCTCAGGCCCTGGAGCTGGTAGGGCCGAAGCGTGGCCGACAGCCCCTTGGGCGGCTTTAGGGGAACGATCTCCGTAAAGTCGTGGATCTTGCGCTTGAGCTTGTTCCAGAAGGAATCCGTGCGGGCCTCGGGGATGTCCTCCAAAAGCTTGTCCAGAACCGGGGCCTCGAACTGCTTGAAGCTCGTCTGGGGCGGTTTTTCCGGATCAAGGCCCAGGGCCCGCAGCTTGTGCGCCAGCTTGGTCAGCCAGGCCTCGGGCAGGCTGGTGTAGGAGCCGTCTTTGAGCTGCACGTAGCGTTTGCCCTGGGTCCAGGCCTTCCAGATCTTCTCGATGGGGACTTTTTGTTCGTCGTATTGGACGTTGAGGTTCAAGTCGAACCACTTGTCCTCTTCCTTGGACTCCACCTCGGCCACGATCACCGGCTTGGTCAGGCGCACCTTGTAGCGGGTCAGGTTCTGTTCGCCGTAGACCCGGTATTGCTCCACCAGCTTGGGATAGGCGTCGAGCAGAAAGACGATGGCCTCTTCCGGTTCGAGAAACCAGTTGGCGTTGTTTCTGGGCTGGAAGTGCATCTCGGTCAGAAGCGAGATGAGTTTGGCCTCCTCGTCCTGGTTTCTGGCCAGAAGGAAGGACTTGCCGTTGGACTGGTAGGAGCCGGTCTGAAGCTCGGCATTGGGGCCGGGCACGGTGATCTCGCCGTGCTCGGTGTCGTAGACGTTTTGGATCTGCAGCGTCAAAAGGCTGCCTTCCTCATCCAGGAAGAGCTTGGGATTAAAGACCGCCGGCACGAAAAACGGCCGCATGCGCTCCATGAATTCGTCATGGCCGTGCAGGTCCGACACCGGCAGGTTGGACCACACCCGGTCCAGAAATTCCGAGACGTCGGCCGTGGGGATAAACGGCGGGTTCTGCACCATTTCCTTGATGACGTCCGGGGACAGTCCGGTCTGCACCGGGTAGAACCCCCGTTTCCAGCACACCCACAAGGGGAGGCGGCCGTAAAAGAAAATCTCCCGGCCAAGGATGGAGAAGGGCGGCTTGCCGTCCGCGCCGAGCAGGATGTCGAAGGTCAGGCCCTCGTCGCCCAGGCGCGGGGACAGTTGCAGGCGCATGGTCTTGTTTTCGATGCGCACGGGCTGTTCGGTGTCGCGCCAATAGAGGTAGTATTCCTTGTTGATGGCCCAGAAAAACCAGCTCAAAAGCCCGGGGGGGACGTCCACGCGGTGCCCGTAATAGTCCAGGTTGTGGCCGATCTGCTCGGCCACCATGGGCAAAAACGGCGACATCTCGCTCCAGTCCGGGTTTTTGATGATCTGCTCCAGGGTGATTTCCTGATGCACCTGGGAGATGCCGGATTTGTTCTGGCGGGCCCGGTAAAAGGCCACCTGGAGACGGCCGTGCTCGGGGTGGAAGCGGTAGATGAAATAGTGCCGCCCGGCCTCGGGTTCGGGCTCGGTGGAGAAAAAGGCCCGGAAGGTCTGCCGCCATTCGGTTTTTTGGGCGGCGTGGGCCTCTTCCTCGTCCGTGGTGTCGTCGAGGTTTTTTATGAGCTTTAAGGCCGTGGCCCCCACATGGCGGCAGACGCCGGAGAAGGAGTCCGGGCAGTTGCAGAAAAAGTTGATGGTCCGGTCCTTGAGATTGACCGAGAGTTCCGAGGCGTAGACCTGGAAATCCTCGCCCTGAATCTGGCCGTCCACATCCCAATAGCCGTCGCGTTTTTTGACGGTGAGTTTTTGCACGCCGTCCTGGGCCACGATGGCATGGGAGCCGTCGATGATGTATTCGGGAATGGTTTCCCTGACGAATTCCTGCAAAAGGCTTTTAACCGTTTGCTCCTCTTTGCCGACAGCCATTGTGCAAGGCGCTCCTTCAAGAAAAAGTCCGTCCCGGATCGTTGTGCAAAAAACCGGTACGGCCGGTGTAAGTCTTTAAGTCGGTTGCCGACGCCTCCCGCCGGGGCGAGACGGGCCGCAACGGGCAGGCCCCGAATCGTATTTCTCAAACATACACGAAGGGCCATGATTTTGGGAAGCAAAGATTGCGCTATGCCCCTACGTTCATTTTTCCCGGGGCGCAGGGGATTTTCGCGCCGTCTCCGGCATATGCGGAACCAGCCGGGAGGGACTTGGTTTTTCGGGTGGCGGCGTATATGCTCCGGAGAAGCGACAACCCAAACCAAACCGCGCCGAGGGCCGCCGCCGTCCGACAGGCCGGGCTCCCGGCGGCGAAGAAGGTGGAGAGACGGCCGTGACCAGACACCCAACGCTTGCCCTTGTTTTCGTCATGGCCGCCTGCCTGCTGGTCTCGGCCGGATGCAGCGACGGCGGCTCGTCCGAACCCGCCGCCTCCAAGACCCCGGGGGCCGCCTCCGGGACCGCCGAGAAGTCCGCGCCCGCCGCCGCCCCGGGGACACCCGTGCCCGGCGGCCGCATCATCGAGGCCATGCTCGGCGACGCCACCAACCTCATTCCGCCCCTGTCCTCGGACTCGGCCTCCCACGAGGTGGCCGATCTCATTTACGTGGCCCCGCTGCGCTACGACAAGGACATCAATCTGGAATGCTTTGCGGCGGAAAGCTACGAGGTGCTAGACGACGGCAAGCTGTTGAAATTCGTGCTCAAGCCGGGCATCCGCTGGTTCGACGGGGTGGAGGTGACGGCTGCGGACGTGGAATTCACCTACAAGCTCATGATCGACCCCGCAACCCCCACGGCCTACGCCGGGGACTTCAAGGCCGTGTCGTCGTTCACCGTCACCGGAAAATACTCCTTCGAGGTGCGCTACGACGAGCCCTTCGCCCGATCCCTGGTCACCTGGGCCAGCGCCATCCTGCCCAGGCACGCCCTGGAAGGCCAGGATCTCATGAACACCGAACAAAGCCGCAACCCCCTGGGGGCCGGTCCCTACAAGCTGTCCGTCTGGGAGCCGGGACGGCGCATCGTGCTTGACGTCAACCCCGACTATTTCGAAGGACGCGCCTATCTGGATCAGGTCGTGTACCGGATAATTCCCGACCTCTCAACTATGTTTTTGGAGCTTAAGGCCGGGAATCTGGACATGATGGGGCTCACCCCGCAGCAATACCTGCACCAGACCACGGGCCGGGAATGGGATGAGAAGTTCAAAAAGTACAAGTACCTGTCTTTCGGTTATACCTTTTTGGGCTACAACCTGCAAAACCCGATGTTCTCCGACGTGCGGGTGCGCCAGGCCCTGGCCCATGCCATCGACAAGCAGGAGATCGTCAAGGGGGTGCTCCTGGGTCTGGGCATGCCCACCATCGGGCCGTACAAGCCCGGTACCTGGATCTACAACGAATCCATAAAGGACTATGCCTTCGATCCCCAGAAGGCCAAGGCCATGCTGGCCGAGGCCGGGTGGACTCCCGGGGCGAAAGGTGTTTTGACCAAGGACGGCAAGCCCTTTTCCTTCACCATCCTGACCAACCAGGGCAACGACCAGCGCATCAAAACCGCCACAATCATCCAGCAGCGCCTGAAGGAAATCGGCATCGAGGTGGCCATCCGCACCGTGGAGTGGGCGGCGTTCATCAAAGAATTCGTGGACACGGGCCGCTTCGACGCCATCATCATGGGCTGGAGCATCCCCCAGGATCCGGACGGCTACGACGTGTGGCATTCCTCCCGGGCCGTGCCCGGCGGGCTCAACTTCGTGGGATTCAAAAACGCCGAGGCCGACGCCCTGCTGGAAAAGGGGCGGCGGACGTTGGACCAGGCCGAACGCAAAAAATACTACGACGCCTTCCAGGAACTCCTGCACCGGGAGCAGCCCTACTGCTTCCTCTACGCCCCCTACGCCCTGCCCATCCTGTCGGCCCGCTTTCAGGGCGTTGAGCCCGCCCCGGCGGGCATCGCCTACAATTTCACCAAGTGGTGGGTTCCCAAAAACCTTCAGACCTTCTCGCTGACCCGGGATTAACGCGGCCTGCCGCACGGTTCCCCTATCCCTATGATCCGCATAAACGAAATCATCGACAAGGTGTCGGGCTACATGTCCGAGGCGGATCTCGACCTGATCCGCAAGGCCTACGTGTTCTCGGCCACGGCCCATGCCGGGCAGACCCGGCTGTCCGGGGAGCCCTACCTGTCCCATCCCCTGGAGGCGGCCAACATCCTGGCCGAACTGCGCCTGGACGCGGCCACGGTGTGCGCCGGGCTTTTGCACGACACGGTGGAGGACACCAAGGCCACGGTGGACGGCATCGAGGAGGACTTCGGGGAGGAAGTGGCCGACATCGTGGACGGGGTGACCAAGATCAGCCAGATCTCCTTCGAGTCCAAGGAGGAGGCCCAGGCCGAGAACATCCGCAAGATGATCCTGGCCATGGCCGAGGACATCCGGGTGGTCCTGGTGAAACTCGCCGACCGGCTGCACAACATGCGCACCCTGGACTATCAAAAGCCCGCCAAGCAGGCCCTGATCGCCCAGGAGACCATGGACATCTACGCCCCCCTTGCCAACCGCCTGGGACTGCACCGCTTAAAAATCGAGCTTGAGGACTTAAGCTTCAAGTACTTAAAGCCCGAGGTCTTCGCCCAGATCCGCGACGGCCTGACCCGCCACCACACCCTGGGCGAGGCCTACATCGAGCAGGTCATCGCCCAGATTTCGGAGCTTTTGTCCAAAAACGGCATCCGGGGCCGCATTCAGGGCCGCAAGAAGCATATCTTCAGCATTTTCAATAAAATGCGGCAGCAAGGTCTGGCCCTGGACCAGGTTCACGACCTCATCGCCTTCCGGGTCATCGTGGACGGCCTCAAGGATTGCTACGCCGTTTTGGGGCTGGTGCATTCCATCTGGAAGCCGGTGCATGGGCGGTTCAAGGACTACATCTCCATGCCCAAGGCCAACATGTACCAAAGCCTGCACACCACGGTCATCGGGCCCGACGGCGAGCGCATCGAGATCCAGATCCGCACCGAGGAGATGAACCGGCTGGCCGAGGAGGGCGTGGCCGCCCACTGGCAGTACAAGGAACGCGGCAAGGGACGGTTCAGCCCCAAGGACATCGACCGCTTCACCTGGCTGCGGCAGATCATGGACTGGCAGCGCGAACTGAAAGACTCGCGCGAGTTCATGGCCACGCTGCGCATCGACCTCTTTCAGGACGAGGTCTACGTGTTCACCCCCAAGGGCCAGGTCAAGGAGATGCCCGAGGGGGCCACGCCCGTGGATTTCGCCTACATGATCCACACGGCCGTGGGCGACCACTGCGCCGGGGCCAAGATCAACGGGCGGCTCTCCCCCCTGACCACGGCGCTCAAAAACGGCGACGCCGTGGAGATCATCACCGACGCGAACCGCACCCCCAGCCGCGACTGGCTGAAATTCGTCAAGACCGCCAAGGCCAGAACCCGAATCAAGCACTGGATCAGGACCGAGGAACGGGCCCGGAGCATCACGCTCGGCAAGGAGATGCTGGAAAAGCAGGGCCGCAAGGACGGGGTGAACATCCAAAAGGCCGTCAAGGACGGCAGCCTGCGGGCCGTGGCCGAGGAGCTGTCGCTTGGCGGCGTGGACGAGCTGTTTTCCGCCGTGGGCTACGTGCGGGTCACGGCCAAAAAGATCATCGGCAGGCTGTTGCCCGCCAGGCCGGAGATGACCAAGGCCGAGGCCGAGGCCGAAGCCGTGGCCGTGGCCGCCGCCGCCGCCGCGACCCAGGCCAAGACCAAATCGTCCGACGCCATCCGCATCCAGGGCGTGGACAACGTGCTGGTGCGCTACGCCCAGTGCTGCAACCCCCTGCCCGGGGATCACATCGTGGGCTACGTCAGCCGGGGCCGGGGGGTGACCATCCACACCCACGACTGCCCCAACGTGCAAAGTTTCGAGCCCGAACGGCTCCTGCGGGTGACCTGGGAGGGCGAGGAGGAGCGGCCCTATCCGGCCCGCATGCGCATCCTGGCCAAGAACGTCAAGGGCGTTTTGGGCAGGATTTCCGTGATGCTGGCCGCAGAAGGGGTGAACATCGACTCCGGGGCCATCCATTCAAGCGTGGACGGCACCACGGAGATCCTTTTTACCGTGGAGGTCACGGACACCGCGCACCTGTACCGGACCATCGAACGGGTCAGCACCCTCGACGAGGTCATCGAGGTCAAGCGTCTGGCCATCTCCGGCCCGGCCGTGGAATACAGCAAGGCCGAGTCCGAGTCCCTCCCGGACGGCGCGGGCGAGCCCTGACGCGGTTTGGCTCCGCCGCTGGCGGTACATGCCTTGCGGCGAGCCATGAAACGGGTCGGCCCCGCCGCTGGCGGCGAAGACCCTGCGGCGAACCAGGTTTCCGCGTTTCGGGCCGGACTTGCGGGTTCATCGCGCGGCCGTGGCGTCAGGCCCCGGCGGTGATCCCCCCGATGGCCGTGTAGAACGCCTTCAGGGCTGTGTCGCGTTCGGCGGCGGTCTGGGCGGAATACAGCTCGGCCTGATAGTCGAACATGGCGTCGTAGTACTGATACTGCGGAGAGGCCGTCACGTCCTCGGGCAGCATCCCCGACAGGGTGTCGGCGAAAGTCTTGAGCGCCGTGGTCTTGGCTGCGTTGGTGTCGGACGAATTGCCGACGCTGCGCAGGGAGGACTGCAACGTCTGGCAGGCCAGGGTGTACTGGTAGGCCATGTCGGCGATGCTTTCAGCGGCCATGGCTATGCCTCACATGTGTGTTTTGCGGGAGGCGCCCCCGGACGGACCATCCGGCCGGAAGGATTTTCCCGCATCGGGGAAAATGCAAAGATCCTGCCGAACCGGGTGTGCCGCCCCGGCCGTGGGAAAACATTCAGGAATCGCGGATCGTGCCGGGATGCAGCGGCAGAATATGCCTGGCGCGGACCAGGGAAAGGAGACAGCCATGACCGGGAAAGGCCGACTTCTCGCAGCGGCGGTGTGGGCGTTTTGGATGTGCTCGGCGGCCGTGGGGGCTTTTGCGGCCGGGGCCCAGGAGCAGGCGGCCAAAGACTATGCCGAGGCGGCCAAGGCCATGTCCTCGGGGGATACGGCCGGGGCCTCCAAGGCCCTGTCCCGGATCATCGAATCGGGCCAGACGCCTCCCGCCATCCTGGTCACGGCGTACTTCAGCCGGGGGGCCATCTATCACGCCAAAGGGAACCTGGACGCGGCCCTGTCCGATTACGACCGGGCCATCGGCCTGCGCCCGGACTACGGCGACGTCTACGTCAACCGGGGCAACGCGCGCTACGCCAAGGGGGACAAGACCGGGGCCGTGGCCGATTTCAGCAAGGCCGTGGAGCTTTCGCCCTTTTCGGCCCTGGCTTTTAACAACCGGGGCTATTTTTATCTGGCCGAGGGCGATCCGATAAAGGCCACGGCGGATTTCGACCGGGCCTTGAACCTTTCCCCCAAATCCCCGGAGATTTTGTGCAACCGGGGCATGGCCAGGCTTTTGCGCGACGACCCCCAGGGGGCGCTTCTGGATTTTCAAGCGGCCATCGACATCAGTCCGCAAAACGCCATGGCGTACAGGGGGCGGGGGCTGGCGTATGACGCGCTGGGGCAGAAGGACAGGGGGGCGGCCGACCTGGCGAAATCCAAGGAACTTGACCCCCGGTTGGCCGACCCGGTTCCGGCGAAGAAGTAGTCTTTTGGAAAATTGGTTGTGGGGCCGGACTCGGGGCCTGCGACGCGGCGCTTCGGCAGGCCATGCGTCGCTTCGCTCGGGCCTGCCGGACGCGCCGCGCGCAAACCCGTCGCCCGGCCTGTCCGTTTCAGCCTGACGCGGAAATCCGCCGCAAGAGGTTCGCGGGCAAGGGGTCTGCCCAGGTCGGGCCTGCCGGACGCGCCGCGCGCAAACCCGTCGCCCGGCCTGTCCGTTTCAGCCTGACGCGAAAATCCGCGCCAAGAGGTCCGCAGGCGAGGAGCCTGTTCCCGTTCGGGGATTCCAAAGGGGCCTCGCCCCTTTGGCCGCCGGAGGCTTCCCCTCCACCCCCCCCGGGCACGCCGCCGCAGGGGCCTTACCGCACCACCACGATGGTGCACGGGGCGATCTGCACCAGCCGCCCGGACACGCTGCCCAAAAGCATGTTGTCCAGGGCGTTTTTGCCCCGGCTACCCACGATGATCTCGTCGGCTTTTTCCTGGCGGGCCAGTTTGGCGATGGTCTCGGCCGGGCGTCCGGCCTCGGCCAGGGTGCGCAGCCGGACCCCGGCGATCTCGGCCTTCTGGGCGGCCTCGGCCAGAAGCTTGTTGGGTTCGCGCATGAGCCGCTCCCAGGCCTCGGGGATCTCCTCGCGCTTGTAGGCCAGAAAGGTCAGTCCTTCCACCACGGTGACGCACAACACCTCTGCGCCGTGCCGGGTGGCCTCGAAGATGGCCCGGTCCAGGGCCTTGTCCGACAGTTCCGATCCGTCCACGGCCACGATGATCTTTTTCATGCCGCTCCCTCCTGTTCCGGCTTGGATGGATTAAGGACAAGGGCCGTCGCCCTCGGTTGTTCCCTGCATCGTCTCAGTCGGCCCGCAACACCACGGCGAAGGCGTTGCACGAGGCGACCGCCGTATCCCCGGGCGAAAGCCCCAGGGCGCGTACGCTTTCGGCCGTCACCGCCGAGCACAGACGCGTGCCGTCTTCCAGGCGCACCAGCACCTCGCCCGTGAGTTCCCCGGCCGTCACGGCCTCCACCTGTCCGCAAAAGACGTTTTCGGCGCTGGTTGCAGGCGGCGTGGCCCCGGCCGTGACCACCACCCAGGGGGCCTTGATCTCCGCCGTGAGAAAGGTTCCGGGGCGGATGTTCAGGCTGGACAGGCTGGCGTTGGTGATCACCGAGGTCAGTGTATGCCCGCCCAGGGTGATCATCTCCACCACGGACTGCACGTCGCCCTGGCGCACCCGGACCACCTTGCCGTAAAAGGCGTTGCGGGCGCTGGTCTTGCGCTTGGCCTCGGCGGCCAGCACCCGGCGTTCGATGCGTCGCCGGTCCTTTTCGGAGAAGTCCAGGTATGAGGCGGTCAAAACCGGGGTGGAGTGCCCCAGGATCTTTTGCACCACCAAAAGCGGCGCTCCCTGGCGCATGAGTTCGATGGCCCGGGACCGGCGCAGGGCGCTGGGGTTGGCCATGTCTTTTTGCAGGCCGCAGGCCGTGGCCCGCTCGTAAAACTTGCGGCGCACGAATCCCTGGTCCAGGTGCAGCAGGCGGCCACGCCAGGGGGCCAGCCCCGGATCGTCCTGGGCGGCGGCCAGTTCCCGGGCCAGGGCTTCGGACAGGCGCACCTCGCGCCGGGCGTCGTCGTGCGCGGCCGAAAAGACCATGACCCCACGCCCCAGGTCGATGTCGCGAAGGTCGTCCACGGCCAGCACCTCGCCAAGCCTGGCCCCGGTGTGGCGGATGACCAGATAGACGAGGCGCACCCTGCGGCGCGAGGCCGCCGAATCCGCCCGGCGGGAGGCCCCGGCCCACCTGGTGAAGGACTCGGTCAGCCGTTCCAGGTCCACGGTGTCCAGGTGCTTGACGCCTTCGGGCACGAAAAAAGTCCCTCCCGGGCGGGGAGATTCCGGGCCGTCGCCGTGGCCCGGGGACGGATCGGGCGGCAGGGGGGAGGGTGTGTCCATAGGCAAGCCTGTATGCCGCAACCGCCCGGAATGCAAGGCGCTTGCCACGCCTCCTTGGCCTCCAAGGGGATCGGTCGATGCGCGTGCTTCCCCAAGCGGTCATTTTCATGTGTCATTGGCATGTGTCCCGGGAGGGCTTGACAAGAGTCACTAAAAGTATTTTATTCGTGATCAAAAGGGACAGGGAACATTCAGTCAGGGAGGTGACCATGTACTTCGCAACCGCCGGTATCGACGTGTCTCCCCTGGTTCCGCCGCTGGTGGCCATGGGCATCTCCTTTTTCACCTCCATGGCCGGG
>Ga0209467_1002087_pt1:0-7500 | contig 14994 bp, 9 predicted proteins | sample Higcelwee11metaG_FD_187175 | JGI IMG/M metagenome (GOLD analysis project Ga0209467, IMG submission 187175) | Freshwater pond sediment microbial communities from the University of Edinburgh, under environmental carbon perturbations - High... | ecosystem: Environmental > Aquatic > Freshwater...
TTATTACGAGAAGGTCACACCCGTTCCCATTCCGAACACGGCAGTTAAGCTTCTCAGTGCCGACGATACTTGGCTGGTTGCAGCCTGGCAAAATAGGTCTCTGCCAGATCTATATTCCTCAATAGCTCAGTCGGTAGAGCATTCGGCTGTTAACCGAAGGGTCGTAGGTTCAAGTCCTACTTGAGGAGCCAAACAAAAGAGGACTTATAAGTCCTCTTTTGTTTTTGTATTTGCATTTAGTTTAAATTACCTATGACAAAATAAAAAAGAATTAATATAATGTATCTGTATTTATACGCCATCTAAAAAGAAACGGAGGCAGTTACGATGAAAAAAAGCTTAAAATTCTCTTTATGTTTGACACTAAACGTACTTATTACAATAATTTTAATGACAGGATGTCAGTTCGGTAATACAAAGGAGAAAACAAAGGAAGAGGCTAAAAGTAGCATGTTACCAGGTGGTAGCAGTATTGTTACAAGTACTGTTGCCCCGACAAGTACAAGTTTGCCAACTAGTACTCCAGAAGTTAAAAATCATGTTAAAAAGCCTGATGATGTTAGAGCCGTTTATTTATCTGGGTGGACAGCAGGAAGTGATAGTAGAATTAATGAAATTGTAGAACTTTCCAAAACCACTGATTTAAATGCAGTAGTTATTGACATTAAAGATGATAACGGGATGATTGGATATAAATCAGAAATCAAAGAAGTTAAAAATAATGGTGCGATTGAAGTTAAATACGATGTTGATAAAGTAATAAAGAAGCTACATGAAGGAAATGTGTTTGTTATTGCAAGACTCGTTTGTTTCAAAGATCCTATTCTAGCAAAAAAGAACCCTGAGATAGCATATAAGAAGAAGGATGGTAGCATATGGAAGGATAACATTGGTAGACCATGGGCAAATCCATTAAACGAAAAAACTTGGGATTATAACATAAATATAGCACTAGAAGCTATTGATAAAGGATTTGATGGTATACAGTATGATTATGTGAGGTTCTGCAATGATGGGGATTTCAGAAGTATATACTTAGGTGAAAACTTTAATTCAAGCACCAAGTCAGATGCAATAGCTGCTTTCTTAAAGAAGTCAAATGAAAAAATTTATATAGAAAAAGGAATAGAATTATCTGCTGATGTTTTCGGAATATCTGCAGTATCAACTGGTGATGATGTGATAATAGGACAGAATTGGGAAAAACTATCGAAGGAGGTCAGCTGCTTGTCGCCGATGGTTTACCCCTCACACTATGCAACTTCTAAGCAGAATGGAACTGGTCAGGAAATTAATGGCGTTAACTTTGATAAACCTGATTTAGAACCTTATAGCGTTGTGTATAATACTTTGTTGTCAGGCAAGAAGAGACTAGATAAAGAAGGAACTAAAGTTACAATACGACCATATCTTCAAGCTTTTACAGCGCCGTGGAATGGAGCAGGATATTATCAGAAGTATGGTATTGAACAAATAAGACAACAGATTAAAGCAGTTTATGATGCAGGTTATACTGAATGGATATTGTGGGATCCAGCGAATAAATATCCAATGGATGTCTTTGAAAAGAAGTAGATATTTGACAACAATAATAAGGGAATATAATTGATGAAATATTAAATGACATGTTGCGATCAATTTTATATTTAACAGAATAATATATTAAGTTGTTTAATATTTATCTGTTGGATGTTGAGTTGATCGTAATTTTTTAATCAAGCCTTAGGATATTCCCAAAATAACCTTGGTCAATTATGGAAATGCCCAGTTGACGAAGGAAGTTTTTGAAATCGCCTAAATTAAGAGTTAAGATTTTAAGTGGAGGGAAAAATGTTACTAATAAAAAATGCGAAAATTATAACAATGTCTCAAAAGGATTACGGTTGCGGATATATTTTGATAGATGATAATGGTAAAATATCAAAAGTTGGGTCTATGCGTGATTTAGATAAAAAGACAGCAAAAGATAAATCGGTTCAAATAATTGATGCATGCAATAACTATACACTTCCAGGATTAATAGATGCGCACTGTCATGTTGGCATGTGGGAAGATTCGGTTGGGTTTGAAGGAGATGATGGCAATGAAACTACTGATCCAATATCTCCTCAATTAAGAGCTATTGATGCTATATACCATATGGACAGATCAATTGTTGAAGCTAGAGAGTCAGGAATAACAACCGTTGTAACTGGTCCTGGAAGTGCAAATGTTCTTGGAGGTCAATTTGCAGCAATAAAAACTTTTGGTAGAAGGATTGAGGAAATGATATTGAAGGAGCCTGTCGCTGTTAAAGCTGCATTTGGGGAAAATCCAAAAACAGTATACAATGAAAAAAGACAAACTCCTATGACTCGAATGGCAACAGCAGCACTTTTAAGAGAAAGCCTTGCAAAAGCAAAGGAATATAAAGGTCTTCTAGATGATTACTTTGAGAATTCTGAAGAAAATGATAAGCCAGAATTAGATATGAAGTACGAAGCTCTTATCAAGGTTTTAAAAAAGGAAATTCCGTTGAAAGCTCACGCTCATAGAGCTGATGATATTTTAACTGCTATTAGGATTGCTAAAGAATTTGATATTGATATAACCATAGAACATTGCACAGAAGGACATCTTATAAAAGAGGTTCTTCTTGAAGAGGGAGTAAGTGCATGTTTAGGACCACTCTTAACTGACAGGTCAAAAATTGAGCTTAGAAACCAAAGCATCAAGACCCCTGGCATTTTATCGAATGCAGGCATGAAGGTAGCTATAACAACTGATCACCCATGTATTCCAATTCAGTACCTGACAATTTGCGCTGCAATGGCAGTTAAAGAAGGAATGGATGAAAACGAGGCGTTAAAGGCAATAACTATTAATGCTGCAGAAATAACTGGAATTTCAGATAGAGTAGGTAGTATTGAGGAAGGAAAGGATGCGGACATTGTTATTTTTGACGGGCATCCACTTGAGCTTAAAACGAAGACTCTATTAACGATTATTAATGGGAAGACAGTTTATGAAAGGAAAAGTTAATGAGCGCGTATAAAACATATAACGAAGAAGACACTTTAAAACTTGGACAGAAAATAGGTGAGATTTTAAGACCAGGTGATATTGTATGTCTTGTAGGCGATTTAGGTACAGGGAAGACTGCACTGACAAAAGGTATTGCAAAAGCGCTTGGCATAGAAGGATACATTACGAGTCCAACTTTTGCCTTCGTAAATGAGTATTATGGGAAATTTCCTCTATATCATTTTGATGTATATCGAATTGGGGAGCCAGAAGATATGTTTGAAATAGGGTTTGATGAATACATATCTGGTGAGGGTGTTTCGATAATTGAGTGGGCAGATTTGATTAGGGATGTATTGCCACCAAAATGCATTTGGATAGAAATAAGTAAGGAAAGTTATTCGGATAATTGTATTAGAAATGTAAAAATAGAGTGGAGTGCGGATGAAACAAGAGAATTTTAGGATTTGCTTCGCAAATTCCTTCAAAAAGACGTTCGTATTTTGCTCTGCCAAATGTAAGATTAATAGTATATTTTATTTAGTTCAAAATGAAAGGGAAGATTAATTTGAGAATTTTAGCAATTGACTCATCAGCCACTGTAGCTGCCGTTGCAATAGTTGATAATGGAAAGCTTGTTGGTGAATATATTATTAATAATAAAATGACTCATTCACAAAAGTTAATGCCTATGGTTAGCGAGCTTTTGACAACAATGGATCTTTTGCCAAGGGATATTGACTTATTTGCAGCTTCAATTGGACCAGGATCCTTTACAGGACTTAGAATTGGTGTTGCTAGCATTAAAGCGATGGCGTATTCTCTTGAGAAGCCAGTCATAAGCATTCCCACTTTAGACTCTCTGGCATATAATTTACCAGAGTTGGACATGATTGTCTGTCCTATAATGGATGCAAGGAATAATCAGGTGTATACGGCGTTTTACAAGTGGGAAGAAAATAAAATGATAAAGAATTCTGATTATTTAGGGATACCAATTACTGAGTTGGTTTCAGAGCTTCAAAAAGGCACTGAAAAAGTCATTTTTGTCGGCGATGCTGTAAGTGTTCATAGAGAGTATTTAAATAAAGAATTAGGGGGGAAATGTTGTTTTGCACCAGATAATTTGCTTTTTCAGAGAGCTTCATCAGTAGCTCAACTTGCAAAACTTGCTTTTCAAGAAGGAAAAACAGAAAGTCCAGTTGATATGGTTCCATTTTATTTAAGGATGTCTCAGGCAGAAAGAGAGTATAAGAATAAGAGTAAATAATATTTAAGATTAAGCAGAAAGGTTATACATAATATGATAGAGGTTATTCAGATGACAATAGAGCATATAGATGATGTTATGGTTGTTGAAAATCTGAGTTTTAGTATTCCATGGTCAAGAGATGCATTGATAGAAGAGATAAATAATAATAAATTTGCTTATTATTTTGTTGCTAAATATAATGGTGCATTAGTTGGATATGGTGGGATGTGGAAAGTTTTTGAAGAAGGACATATTATGAATATTGCTGTTCACCCAGAGTATAGAGGAGATGGTATTGGGAGCAGAATATTGAGTTATATGATTGAAGAAGCAAAGACAATCGGAATTGAAAAAATGACCCTTGAAGTTAGAAAAAGCAATAATGCTGCTCAAGGGCTGTATAATAAGTACGGATTTGTATCAGCAGGCATAAGAAAAGCCTATTATGCTGATAATGGTGAAGATGCTATAATTATGTGGAAGTTTGAAATCTAAAAGAGGGTTTTTGACATTTTAGTTGAATATATATATATTGAGTATTTTTATCAATTCTATCTTCAGTTGACTAGTTATTTTTTTAATCAATTTCTGAAGGCTGTTGTCAAATTTAGAATGATTGTTTCAAATTTTTTGTGATATGCGATGTAGAACTGCAAAGCAAACATTAATTTACAGAAATAATTGTATAAAGGGGGCAAGTCCATGTCTGGAAAAAAGTTATCTTTTGAACAACTTCATAATAAATGCGATATAAGTTTATTTAATTTTAATGATACATCTGAAATTGGATCACTTGATGAAATTATTGGCCAGGAGAGAGCAGTGAATGCTATGGAATTTGGTCTTAGGATAAGGATCAATGGATATAATATTTATATGTCGGGATTGACTGGTACTGGAAAGACAAGCTTTGCACTAAATCAGATCAAAACAATGGCAAAATCTGAGAAGGTACCAGATGATTGGTGCTATGTCTATAATTTTAAAAAGTCTAACCAACCTACGGCACTGAATCTTCCAGCGGGATTAGGTAAAGTATTCCAGAAAGATATGGATGAGTTCATAAGAGTAATGAAGCTTGAAATATCGAAAGCTTTTGAAAGCGAAGATTATGAGTTGGAAAAAAACGAAATTCTCATGGAGTTTCAAGATAAGAGAAATACATTACTTGAACAATTGAATACTGATTCTGAAAAACAAGGATTTAAAGTGAAAACAACAAATTCAGGTATTTATTTTCTGCCTATTGTTGAAGGAAGAACTATTAGTGAACAAGAGTATGGAGAACTTGAAGAGACAGTAAAGCATGAAATAAGCGAAAAATCCAATATTCTTCAGATGGAGACAATGGAGGTTATTCGCAAGATAAAAGCTATTGAGAAGGAAGTGGAGGAAAGAGTAGACGAATGGGAGAATAAAATTGCCCTCTTTGCAGTTGGAGTTCACATAAATGATTTAAAAGAGAAGTACCGTGACTATACGAAAATATTAAATTATCTTGAAGAGATTCAAGAAGACATTTTACACAATTTTAATGAATTTAGAAATGATGAAGTTCCAGAGGATCAGCAGCAAATGATGATGCCATGGGTTAAAAGCATGGATTCACCAGCTGATAAATATAAGGTGAATTTGCTTGTAGACAATAGTGAATTAAAAGGAGCTCCTGTTGTTATTGAGTCTAACCCAACATATTTTAATCTTATTGGAAAGCTTGAATATGAAAATGAATTTGGAACAATGACAACAGATTTCACATTGATTAAAGCAGGTGTTTTACATCAAGCAAATGGTGGATATTTGATTCTTCAGGCAAAAGACGTAATAAATAATCCTCAATCATGGGGATCTATAAAAAGAGTACTTAAAACAAAAAAAATCAGTATTGAAAATATAATGAAAGAACAAATGGGTCTCGTAGCGGTATCGGCAATAAAACCTGAACCAATCCCTTTAAATATAAAAGTTGTGTTAGTTGGAAGTGAACACATCTATCAAATTTTATATGAGTATGATGAAGATTTTAAGAAGCTGTTCAAAGTAAAAGTGGATTTTGAAAGTGATATGCTAAGAAGTGAGGAAAATATAATAAAGCTTTCTAAATTCATAGCTTCTGTTTGTAATCGAGAAAAACTACCTCATTTTGATAAGTCTGGAGTTGGGAAAATTGTAGAATACGCTTCTTACCTTGTTGAAGATCAAAAAAAGTTATCAACGAGATTTAATGATATAGTTGAAATGGTATGCGAAGCATGTACATGGGCGATGGTGGAAGGAAGTAAGATTGTAAGTGCTTGTCATGTAAATAAGGCTTTACGAGAAAAAATTTATAGATCAAATAAGTATGATAGAAAGCTTCTTGAAATGCTTGAAGATGGAACAATTCTTATTGATACTGAAGGTTTGGTGATTGGACAGATAAATGGTCTTTCAATCATTGATGTTGGGGATTTTTCATTTGGTAAGCCATCAAGAATAACTGCAAATACTTTTATAGGAGAGAGTGGAATTGTAAATATTGAGAGAGAGGTAGAAATGAGTGGCACATCTCACTCAAAAGGAGTATTGATACTTGGTGCATATATTGGACAAAAGTATGCTCAAGATATGCCTCTTTCATTAACAGCAAGTTTATGCTTCGAACAGCTTTACAGCGGTGTTGATGGTGATAGTGCTTCTTCTGCAGAGCTATATGCGATATTATCAAGCCTTTCAGAAGTTCCAATTAAGCAGAATATAGCTGTAACTGGCTCAGTTAATCAGAAAGGCGAAATACAACCAATCGGTGGAGCTACTAGTAAAATTGAAGGGTTTTTTGAGCTGTGCAAGGTAAGAGGACTTACAGGCGAACAGGGTGTTATTATTCCACATCAGAATGTAAGAAACCTTGTTTTGAATGATGAAGTTATTCAAGCAGTAAAAAATAATATGTTCCATATTTATCCTGTTAAAACTGTTGATGAAGGTATAGAAATTCTTACAGGTATAAAGTCAGGAGAAAAAAATAAGGATGGCAATTATGAATCAAATACGATTAATTATATGGTTTATGAGAAATTAAGAAAGTTTGCTCAAAAAGTTTCACAAAATACAAGAGAAGCTAAGAAACGAAACAGAACATCAAAGGCACAGGATGTTGAATAAGAATTAGAATTCAGAAGTCAGAATTCAGAATAAATCATACGAATCAACCTAAATATAGGGATTCTTCAAAATTTGTACTTCTCATAGAAGAAGTTATTGAA
>Ga0209467_1002087_pt1:10000-14994 | contig 14994 bp, 9 predicted proteins | sample Higcelwee11metaG_FD_187175 | JGI IMG/M metagenome (GOLD analysis project Ga0209467, IMG submission 187175) | Freshwater pond sediment microbial communities from the University of Edinburgh, under environmental carbon perturbations - High... | ecosystem: Environmental > Aquatic >...
GAAAAGAAAACAATAGTGATTCCGTAAGTAGTGGCGAGCGAACGCGGAAGAGCCCAAACCAGGATATAGCAATATAGCCTGGGGTTGAGGACCAGCATAATGATTCTTAAGTCTTAGCAGAAGCAGTTTGGAAAGCTGCACCAGAGGGGGTAAGAGTCCCGTACGCGAAAAGATGAGAGACAGGCTGGTATCCAGAGTACCACGAGACACGTGAAACCTTGTGGGAAGCAGGGAGGACCACCTCCCAAGGCTAAATACTAACTGGTGACCGATAGTGAAGCAGTACCGTGAGGGAAAGGTGAAAAGAACCCCGGGAGGGGAGTGAAATAGAACCTGAAACCCTATGTTTACAAGCAGTTGAAGAGCGTTAAGGCTCGACAGCGTACTTTTTGTAGAACGGTCCGGCGAGTTATTGTACGTAGCAAGGTTAAGTACTTTAAGGTACGGAGCCGAAGGGAAACCGAGTCTTAATAGGGCGTTAAGTTACGTGTAATAGACCCGAAACCGGGTGACCTATCCATGGACAGGTTGAAGCGGGAGTAAAATCTCGTGGAGGACCGAACTCGTGACCGTTGAAAAGGTCTGAGATGAGCTGTGGATGGCGGAGAAATTCCAATCGAACTCGGAGATAGCTGGTTCTCCCCGAAATAGCTTTAGGGCTAGCCTCAAATATATCTAGCGGAGGTAAAGCACTGAATGGGCTAGGGGCCTTACCGGGTTACCGAACCCTATCAAACTCTGAATGCCGCATAGATTTAGTTTGGGAGTCAGACAGCGTGAGATAAGTTTCGTTGTCAAAAGGGAAACAGCCCAGACCATCAGCTAAGGTCCCAAAATCACAGTTAAGTGGAAAAGGATGTGGGTTTGCTAAGACAACTAGGATGTTGGCTTAGAAGCAGCCACTCATTCAAAGAGTGCGTAATAGCTCACTAGTCGAGTGAGCCTGCGCCGAAAATTACCGGGGCTAAACTGTGTACCGAAGCTATGGATTTATAGCAATATAAGTGGTAGGGGAGCTTTCTGTTGTAGGCTGAAGCATGATCGTAAGGACATGTGGACGAAGCAGAAGTGAGAATGCCGGAATAAGTAGCGAAAGTAAAGTGAGAATCTTTACCGTCGAAAACCTAAGGTTTCCTGGGGAAGGTTCGTCCGCCCAGGGTAAGTCGGGACCTAAGCCGAGGCCGAGAGGCGTAGGTGATGGACAACAGGTTGAAATTCCTGTACTACCGTTAGCCGCTATTAGAGAAGTGGGGACGCAGGAGGATAAGTTAAGCGAGTGACTGGAAGAGCTCGTTCAAAGGAAGTAGATAGTTTGGTAGGCAAATCCGCCAGACGTTTCGAAAACCTAATGAGGAGGGAAATTAGAGTACCGAAGTAACTGATTCCACGCTGACGAGAAAAGCCACTATCGAGGATGATGGTACCCGTACCGCAAACCGACACAGGTAGGTGAGGAGAGAATCCTAAGACGATCGGGAGAAGCGTTGTTAAGGAACTCGGCAAATTGACCCCGTAAGTTCGCAATAAGGGGTGCCTCTAGCAATAGAGGTCGCAGAGAATAGGCCCAAGCAACTGTTTATCAAAAACACAGGTCTCTGCTAAATCGAAAGATGACGTATAGGGGCTGACGCCTGCCCGGTGCTGGAAGGTTACGGGAATCTGTTAGAGCAATCGAAGCAGTGAACTTAAGCCCCAGTAAACGGCGGCCGTAACTATAACGGTCCTAAGGTAGCGAAATTCCTTGTCAGGTAAGTTCTGACCCGCACGAATGGCGTAATGATTTGGGCACTGTCTCAACAACGTACCCGGCGAAATTGTAGTACTTGTGAAGATGCAAGTTACCCGCGACTAGACGGAAAGACCCCATGGAGCTTTACTGTAGCCTGATACTGGGTTTCGGTATTCTTTGTACAGGATAGGTGGGAGGCTTAGAAGCTGTGGCGCCAGCCATAGTGGAGCCGATGTTGGGATACCACTCTAAGAGTACTGGAACTCTAACCAGAGTCCATAACCTGGACTTGGGACACTGTCAGGTGGGCAGTTTGACTGGGGCGGTCGCCTCCAAAAAGGTAACGGAGGCGTCCAAAGGTTACCTCAGCGCGGTTGGAAATCGCGCATTGAGTGCAAAGGCATAAGGTAGCCTGACTGCGAGACAAACAAGTCGAGCAGGTACGAAAGTAGGGCTTAGTGATCCGGTGGTATGAAAGTGGAATTGCCATCGCTCAACGGATAAAAGCTACCCTGGGGATAACAGGCTTATCTCCCCCAAGAGTCCACATCGACGGGGAGGTTTGGCACCTCGATGTCGGCTCATCGCATCCTGGAGCTGTAGTAGGTTCCAAGGGTTTGGCTGTTCGCCAATTAAAGCGGTACGCGAGCTGGGTTCAGAACGTCGTGAGACAGTTCGGTCCCTATCTGTCGCGGGCGCAGGATATTTGAAGGGATCTGTCCTTAGTACGAGAGGACCGGGATGGACGAACCTCTAGTGCACCAGTTGTCACACCAGTGGCACAGCTGGGTAGCCAAGTTCGGAAGGGATAAACGCTGAAGGCATCTAAGCGTGAAACCCACCCTAAGATGAGATATCCCACCGTAAGGGTAAGACCCCATGTAGACTACATGGTTGATAGGTCAGAAGTGTAAGTACAGTAATGTATTGAGCTGACTGATACTAATAGGTCGAGGGCTTGACCAATAAAACAGGTATAGTTTTTTAATCAAAGTTAAATGATCAGTCTTAATCGAAAATCTTCATTGTATAGTTTTGAGGGTACATAAGTACCTTAACAAATAAAGTTAAAAGTTGGTGTAGAGCGAAAGCTTGAAATCAATTAAATTTTCTGGTGGTTATTACGAGAAGGTCACACCCGTTCCCATTCCGAACACGGCAGTTAAGCTTCTCAGTGCCGACGATACTTGGCTGGTTGCAGCCTGGCAAAATAGGTCTCTGCCAGATCTATATCAAGACCTTGTGTTTATAGCATAAGGTCTTGTTTGCATTTAAGGTATTTGAAAATATACCATACAGTTCTTCAAATCATTTTTATGGAAAGTTATACGAATCAAAATGCATTTCAACTGGCAAAAGACAACCTTTATTATCTTAGAAAAGGATATAGATCAGATAAGTATTGAACAACTAAATGCATTATGTTACAATCTATACTATTAATAGAAAACTAGCAGAATATATATAAGGTGACTTCATGATTGAGGATTTCATAATAGTTGATTCGCATACGCACACATACCCTACTGATGACAAAGCAAATACAATATTGAATTCATTTACTTCGCTGTATAACATGCAACCTACACATATTGGTAAGGGGACAATTGAAGAAGTAGTTTCAAATATGAATAGAGATAATATTGACTATACCATTCTAGCAAATTTCGCACCAATTAAAATATTGCATCAAAATAATCTATGGACAATTGAAATGTCAAAGAAATATCCAAAGTTAATTCCACTTATTAGTATTCATCCTGAAATGGAATGTGACATTGTTGATTTGTTAAAAAAATACATAAAATTAGGGGCGAAGGGGATTAAAATTCATTCTTCGGTACAAGATTTCATTCCAAATGATTTAAGACTTAAAAATCTATATGAATATTGTAATGAAATAAGTTTTCCTATTTTGTTTCACTGTGGTCTAACCTCTGAATTCAGACCTAATAATTATTCGGATTTGGAAATGCTAATGCCAATAATCGATAATTATGGAAATATACCCATTATACTTGGTCATATGGCAGAGGGAAATGTTAATGATTTATTATGGTTATCGAAAAATTATCAAAATATATATTTTGACACATCAATAGTTATCTCAGGATTGCTTTGCATCAAAAGGGTCCATGATGACTGCTGGCATGATGATGAAGTTATAATCGAAGTAATTGATAGGATCGGTGCAAGTAGGATTTTGTTCGGCTCAGATTATCCTTTTGGTAGTCCAATACATGATATTAAAAGGATTATGAATATTAATATTTCTCATGAATCTAAAAAATTAATATTAGGCGAGAATACTATCAGAATATTTAGTATAAAGGATACCTATCAAATAGACAGTATTTTATAATGAGATTTTAAATTCCTTGGTCTATTTTTAATTTTAAAGAAAGGATGATTAAAATGATAGAAAAGGCTAAACTTGAAGATTTAGAATCCATATTAGAGTTGCAGAAGCTATCTTTTGGTGCAGAAGCTGCATTCTGCGGTAATGATATTCCGCCATTAACACAAACGCTTGAGGAAATAAAAATTGAATTTAATAGTAATATAATAATTAAGTTTGTGTCAGATGGTCAAATTATAGGATCGGCAAGGGCATATAAAAAAGATGATGTGTGTTATATTGGCAGAGTTATTGTGAATCCATTATATCAGAACAAAGGTATTGGTAGCTCATTAATGAGTGAAATAGAAAATTGCTTTTCAGAATGCAAGAAATATTCTTTGTTTACAGGAAAACATAATACAAAGAATATTAATTTTTACAAAAAGCTAGGATATTCTATTACAGATGAAAAAGAAGTAAACAACAAACTAACATTTGTTTTCTTAGAAAAGAGCCAATATATATAATCGACTTAAAACTCTAACAATTCACCGTCTAATGGTATATATACCATTCTATCAATATTATTTTCTATGGTGAAATCGCGTAGAGCTTTTCTTGAAAGCCTGCAGTGGTTCCAAGCTTCCATATGTACTGCAACAACTTTAGCCCTAGGTGTTTTTTTACACACTGTAAGTATGTCCTGAGAGTTCATTGTAATAGGTTTGCATAAGGAAAATCGTGCTTCACCGCAGTAACTTATAACTACTTCTGGCATATATTTAGAAAGCGCCTTTTCAACACATGAGCACCATACAGTATCTCCTGTCAAATATATAGTTGGCTCTCCAGATGCAGAAATAATAAAGCCCGATACTGGAGCCATTTTTAAAGCAATGACACCATGGCCGTGTTTGCCATTTG
>Ga0209467_1002090_pt1 | contig 14988 bp, 13 predicted proteins | sample Higcelwee11metaG_FD_187175 | JGI IMG/M metagenome (GOLD analysis project Ga0209467, IMG submission 187175) | Freshwater pond sediment microbial communities from the University of Edinburgh, under environmental carbon perturbations - High... | ecosystem: Environmental > Aquatic > Freshwater >...
CCCGGGCGACGAGGTCATCGTGCCCGAGCCCTACTACCCCTCCCACGTGGAGCAGGTGCTCATGGCCGAGGGCGCGCCGGTGTTCGCGCCGCTTTCCCGCGCGGACTGGAGCCTGGACGTGGACGCGGTGGAGGCGGCCATCACCCCGCGCACCAAGGCCATCATCGTGTCCAGCCCGCACAACCCCACCGGCGCGGTGTTCGCCAAGAAGGATCTGCTCCGGCTGGCCGAGCTGGCGCTCACGCACGGCATCTTCGTCATCTGCGACGACACCTACGATGCGCTCTGCTATGAGTCGCCCGACCCAGAAAACCCCGAAGGGGGCACCTTGAACCCCGAAGGGGGCACCTTGAACCCCGAAGGGGGGGCCTTCAGCCTGGCGAGCCTGCCGGAGCTGCGCCGCCTGCTCGTGGGCGTGTTCAGCTTTTCCAAGCGCTTCGCGCTCACCGGCTGGCGCGTGGGCTTCCTCTGGGCGCACGAGGCGCTGCTGAACCAGATGCTCAAGATCCACGACGCCGCGGCCATCTGCGCGCCCACGCCGGCGCAGATCGCGGCCCTGGCCTCGCTTGAGGGGCCGCAGGACGTGTACGCGGGCTTCAAGAAGGCGCTGCATGCCCGCCGCGACCTGATCTGCGCGCGCCTGGACGGCATGGGCGGCCGCTTCGGCCACGTCCGGCCGCGCGGCGCGTTCTACGTCATGGCCAAGGCCCGCTTCGCGGTGCAGGATTCCAGAACCCTGGCCGTGCGGCTGATCCATGAGGCCAAGGTCATCACCATTCCCGGCGGGGCCTTCGGCCCTGGCGGCGAGGGCCACCTGCGCCTGAGCTTCGGCGGGACCGGGGCCGAGATCAACGAGGCCTGCGACCGCCTGGCCGCCTGGTCGGCCGCCCTGCAACCCTTCTCTTAAGGAGAATCCCATGCGCCGTCCGCTTCTGTCCCTGCTCTGCCTGTGCCTGGCCGTGCTTTCGGCCGCCCCGGCCCTGGCCGGTTTCGACGCCGAGGCCTTCCGCGCGAACTTCGTGGCCGGCCTGGCCGGCCGGGCCAACTCCCCGGCGCTCACCGCGCAGAACGTGGAGGTGGAGGCCGTGGAGAAGGCGGCGGACTTCGCCGGCACGGAGATCTACGCGGTCAAGGGCCGGCTGGCCCCGGCGGACGGCCAGGCCCAGCCCTTCCTGCTCTTCGTCAGCGCGGACGGCCGCTTCTACGTGCCGGACGTGGTGGACCTGGCCGCGGGCAAGAGCGTGGTCAAGGAGGCGCGGGACCGCCTGCGCGCGCGCGACCTGGCCGCGCTGGGCCACGTGGTCATGCGCGGCGCGGGCAAGACGCCCGTGGTCTACGTGTCCGACCCGTTCTGCCCCTACTGCCGCGAGTCCTTCGCCTATCTCATGGGCCGCACGGCGGCCATCTCGGAGTTCCGGCTGGCGCATTTTCCGCTGTCCTCGCACCCCGGCGCGGACATCGCCTGCGCGCTCATGGACTGGGCCCGGGACAAGGCCCCCAAGCGGGCTCTGGACTTCGCGCGCTTCGCCTACACGGACCTGCCCGCGCCCAGGGTGGAGGACCGCGCCCCGGAGAGCCTCAGGAAGGCCTGGCTGGAGGTGGCCGGGGCGTTCCTCGCGCGCTTCCCGGAACTCAAGGCCCTGGGCAAGGACGCCGAGGCCGTGCTGGCCGCCCTGGTCGAGTCGAAGCACGTGGACGCCGTGCGGGCGGACATGGCCCAGGCCGCGGGCATGGACATCCAGGGCACGCCGGTGATCTTCGTGAACGGCGCGCGGGTGGACGGCTTTGACGAGGCCCGGCTGGAGAGCCTGCTGAAGGACTAGCCGGACATGGGCCGGCCAGGATGTGTCCCCGGGGGCCACTGGACCGGCGCGGGCGCATGGTGTAGAAGAAAATGATGGGTCGCGGCGGTTTCGGCCGCGCCCGCCCCCCCAGAAGGAGGTAGACGATGCGTCGAATCTGTACTGGACTGCTGGCCGCGGCGCTGGCGATCGGGCTCATCGCCGCGCAGCCGGCGCAGGCCAAGGTGTACAAGATGGACCCCGCGGAGCGCGCGGCGGCCCTGAAGGAGAAAAAGACCAAGCGCGCCAAGGCCAGGAAGTCCGGCAAGGCCGCGGCCGAGCCGGGTCAGGGCCAGGGCGGCTGGGTTGAGGTCAAGCCCGGCGAGAAGATCGCCAAAAAGAGCCGCAAGTCCAAGGTGGACGAGGTCGCCCAGGCCGCGGAGAAGAAGGGCGTGAAGTCCCGCAGGGCCAAGGCCGCGGAGCAGCCCGCCGAGCGCAAGGCCGACAGGAAGGTCGAGAAGAAGTCCGCCCGGAAGCACGACAAGCCCGGGGCCAAGCCCGAGGCCAAGCCCGAGGCGAAGCTGGAGAAGAAGGCCGGCGGCAAGGCCCCGGCCGCGGCCGAGAAGCGTTCCGGCAAGAAGGGCCGCCGCTCCGCCTCGCGCGGGGACCGGGCGGTGGGCAGCGGCTACGCCGGCGAGCACAAGGTCTCCGGCAGCAGCACCGAGGTGCGCCGTCCGGCCGACGACCTGAGCGGCTATTCCGTGAGCCGTCCGGGCCAGGGCAAGGCCGCCCCGACGCCCGTCGCCGCGCCGCCCGCCGCGCCCGCCGCGCCGCCCGCCGCGCCGCCCGCCGCGCCCGTGGCGCCGGAAGTGCGCAAGGAGGTGCAGCCCGGGCCGCTGGACAGCTCCACCCCCGTGGGCACGGAGCAGAAGGCCGGCGAGGGCCGCTTCTAACCCTCCCCGTACGCGCAAGAGGCCGGGTTGCCCGACAAGGGGGCCCGGCCTCTTTTTTGCGCCCCGGAGCGGCGGCGGCGGACGAAAAAAGGCCCGGGGCGGAAGCTCCGGGCCTTTGTCCTGCGGGGGCGGCGGCTACTGGACGAGCACCCAGGTGCCGTCCGGGTTGCGGTAGGCCTTGGCCTTCACGTCCTTCTCCTGGCCGTCCACGTTGGCCTTGATGGTGATGTCGCGGTAGATCTTGTCGTTGGAGCTGTAGGGGTGCCGGGAGTGGCCTCGTACTGCGTGCCGGTGTCCGGGTTCTTCCAGGTCATGGGCTTGCCCGAGGGATGATCCTCAAGCGCCTTGCCGATCTGCTGGCGGTCGTACTTGTCCAGCTCGTTGCCGATGGCGTAGCCCAGAAGCGCGCCGATGCCCGCGCCGATGGCCGCGCCGCTGACCTTGTTCTTGGACGTGAGCGCGCCCACGGCGGCGCCTGTCAGCGCGCCCAGGCCCGCGCCGCTTTGGGCCTTGTCGGCGCAGCCGTACATGCCGCTGGCGAGGAAGGCGGCCAGGACGGCCGAAGCGATGAAGCGTTTCATGGTGATCCTCCTTGGCGGGAGCGACTCCCGTTTCATGACGGAATTGCCGGGCCGAAATCTCCGTGAAAGATACGCCTTCGGGCGCAATCGTCAAGACGCGCCCGGTCGGGGAAGGTTGCAGCAAACATTGGGCCAGAAAAAAAGACGTGCGAGCGCGGCATGTTGCCTCGCCAGCGGCGGCCGGGCTGGCCCTGGCTGCGCAAATTGTGCGCGGTCGCGCGCAAGGCGGGTTCCGCCCCCGGCCCGCGCAGCGCCGGCATCAGCCGCCGGCCCCCGGCTTCTCCAGAAAGACCAGGATCAGCGCCGGATGCGCCGCGCGGCGCTCCACGGGCCGGTAGCCCAGGCGCTCGTACAGGCGCAGGTTGCCCACGCTTTTGTCGCCGGTGAACAGGGCAAAGCGCCCGGCCCGCGGGAAGCGGGCCTCCATGGCGGTGAGCAGCGCCGCGCCCAGGCCCCGGCGCTGGCGGTCCGGCCGGACCATGAGCCGGCCGATGCGGCAGACGCCCGCGGCGTCCATCCTCGCGCGCACCGAGCCCATGAGGGCCTCGCCCCCCGAGGGGTCGCCCTCCACGGCCTTGAGGACGGCGTGGGTGGCGAACTCGGCGCGCAGTTCCTCCAGGCTCTGGATCAGCGGCGGGATGGACCAGTCGCCGTAGAGCCGGGCCTCGGACTGGTAGGCCAGGCGCTGCAGGGCCAGGAGCCCGGGCGCGTCGGCGGGCGTGGCGGCGAGGATGCGCGGGGCAAAACGCATGGCGGCCTCCTGCAATGAAAAAGGCCCGGGGACCACCCCCGGGCCTCACCCTTCCAACGTGATTCCGGCAGGCTACTACAGGTCGTAGCCGAAGGAATCGACCATGAGCTTGGTACGCTTCTTGGACTCGGTCATGCGGGCCGAGAGCTCCTTCTTGTACTGGGCGATGTCGAGCTTGATGGTGGCGACGCCGGTGTCCATGGCGGCCTGGGCCACGGCCGGGGCCTCCCATTCCAGCACGCGCGGATCAAGCGCCTTGGGAATGATGTAGTCCATGCCGTACTTGAGTTCCTTCACGCCGTAGAGCGCGCAGATCTCCGGGGCCACCGGCTCCTTGGCCAGGGCGGCGAGCGCCTTGGACGCGGCGAGCTTCATCTCCTCGTTGATGACCTTGGAGCGGCAGTCCAGCGCGCCGCGGAAGATGAAGGGGAAGCCGAGCACGTTGTTGATCTGGTTCGGGTAGTCCGAGCGGCCGGTGGCCATGATCAGGTCGGCTCGCGCTTCCTTGGCCACGGGGTAGGCGATCTCCGGGTCGGGGTTGGCGCAGGCGAAGATCACGGGGTTCTTGGCCATGGTCTTGACCTGGTCGGCGTTGATGACGTCCTTGCCGGAGAGGCCCAGGAACATGTCCGCGCCGTTCATGGCGTCGGACATGGTGCCGGCCTTGGGCTGGGCGTAGTGGGCCTTGAAGGCGTTCAGATCCGTGCGGCCGGCGTGCAGCAGGCCCTTGGAGTCGAACATGAAGATCTGGCTCTTGTCCACGCCCATGGCCTCGTAGAAGCGCGAGCAGGAGATGGCCGCCGCGCCGGCGCCCGAGACCACGATCTTGATGTTCTTGATGTTCTTGCCGCTGATGTCCAGGACGTTCATCAGGCCCGCGCCGGAGATGATGGCCGTGCCGTGCTGGTCGTCGTGGAACACCGGGATGCCCATCTCCTTGATCAGCGTCTGCTCGATCTCGAAGCATTCCGGGGCCTTGATGTCTTCGAGGTTGATGCCGCCGAAGGTCGGCTCGAGCATCTTGCAGAACTCGATGACCTTGCCCGGGTCGAGCTGCTTGATGTTCAGGTCGTACACGTCGATGTCGGCGAAGATCTTGAACAGGACGCCCTTGCCCTCCATGACCGGCTTGCCGGCCTCGGGCCCGATGTTGCCCAGGCCGAGCACCGCGGTGCCGTTGGACACCACGGCCACGAGGTTGCCCTTGTTGGTGTACTCGTACACCTTCTCCACGTCGGCGTGGATGGCCCGGCAGGCGTCGGCCACGCCGGGGGTGTAGGCCATGGACAGGTGCTTCTGGGTTTCGCAGGGCTTGATGGAGACGACCTCGAGCTTGCCCTTCCGCTTCATGGAGTGGTACTTGAGGGCCTCTTCCTTTGTGAACAGCGCCATGGTTGTTTCTCCCTTTGGATAAAGGTTGTTCCGGGGTTCGTGCCGACACCGACACGTGCCCAATCCTAGAATGCCGCTTCGGCCGCGTCAAGGGGCGCGGGCAGGCGGCCATGACTCCAGGAGCCTTTGATGTCACTCGACTTTCTTGAGGTGGTCCTCTTTCGGCCCAAGTATTCCGAGAACGTGGGCTCGGTGGCCCGGGCCATGCTCAACATGGGGGCGAAGAATCTGGTCCTGGTGGACCCGCAGGATTTCGACCTGGAGCGCGCCGCGCCCCTGGCCACCGCGCATGCCCGGCACATCCTCGAAACCGCGCGCATCGTGGATGCGCTGCCCGAGGCCCTGGCCGGGTGCGCGCTGGCCGTGGGCGCAACGGCGCGCGGCGGCGGCTGGCGCAAGGGCCTCTTGACCCCGGCCAAGTGCGCGCCGCTGGTGCTGGAGCGCCTGGCGTCCGGCGGACGCGCGGCGCTTGTCTTCGGCCCGGAGGACCGCGGCCTGACCAACGCCGAGACCAGCCTCTGCGACCAGCTGGTGATGATCCCGGCAAGCGGCGACTGCACCTCGCTGAACCTCGCGCAGGCGGTGCTCATCCTGCTCTACGAGTGCTTCCAGCTTTCGCTTGAGCGGCCGTTTGCGCCCGCCGGCCCCCCGGCCGAGCGCGACGCCTCCTTCGAGGAGCGCCAGGCCCTGTTCGCCAACATCCAGCAGGCGCTGGCCGACATCGACTTCCTGAAGGACCAGAACGCGGAGTATTGGATGCTGCCGGTGCGGCGGTTCTTTTCGCGCTTCACGCTCAAGCGCAACGAGTTCAACCTGCTCATGGGCGTTTGCCGGCAGGTGCGCTCGGTGGCGGCCCGCGCGGCCTTGCGCGGCCAGGGTCCGGCAGGGCGTTGATTTTTCCGGCAGATAGGGCATGGTGCTTGCTGAAACATAAGCAGGGCGGCGGCTTTCGCCGCCTTTAGCAGTTTCGGAGCGACATGCCGCATCCTCCCGCTTCCCGCGGGCACGCCGGGGCGCAGGCCCGCTTTTCGCGCGCCGCCGTCGTGCTGGCCGCGCTGGGGCTTTTCGTGCGCCTGGCGGCGCCAGGCCTGGCGGCGGCAGCCCAGTCCGCCCCGCCCGAGAGGGGCGAGCTGGTCTTCGGCATGTCCGCGACCCTTTCCGGACCCGACCAGGATCAGCGCCGCACCGACCTTTCGGTCTGCCGCGACGGACATTTCGCCAGCGTGCGCAGCCTCAAAGGGGTGGCGTGGTGAGGCGGCGGCTGTTCACGCGGCTTCTGCTGTTCATGATGGCGCTGTTCGGCGTCATGGCCGTGGCCTTCGCGTTTTTGTCCTCGCGCGAGCTGCGCTCCTCGCTGGTGCGCGAGTACGAGGCCCGCGCCGTGGCCCTGGCGCGCAGCATCGCCGACGGCAACACCGAGCTGCTGCTCGGCCGGAACGCCGGGGCCATCCAGGCGGCCATCGACCTGCACCTGGAGATGGGCGGGCTGTCCTACATCGCCGTGGTGGCCCCGGACGGGGCGGTCATCGCGCACACCTTCGCGCCCGCGGCGCCGCCCGAGGTGGCCGGGGTGCTTTCCGCCACGCACCGCGGCGCGGGCGCGGACCACGAACCGGAGATCCGCAGCCTGACCCTGGAGGACGGCCGCGAGGTCATCCACGTGGTCCAGCCGGTGCTGGACGGCCGCGGCGGCTGGGTGCATCTCGGCATGGACACCGGGCCCATCCGCCAGGCCGCCAGCCAGACCATGGTGCGCCAGAACCTGCTGACCCTGGCCGCGTTTTTGGCCTGCGTGGCCCTGGCCTTCCTGTTCATCCGCGGCATCACCGGCCCCTTGAGCCGCCTGGCGGCCTATTCGCGGCGCGTGGCCGCGCACGACTTCTCCGCCACCTGCGACGTGGCCAGCGGGGACGAGATCGGGCTTCTGGCCGACTCCATGCGCGCCATGGCCGGACAGATCGCCGGGCACGTGGGCCAGCTGGAGCGCGCCCGGGCCGAGGCCACGGCCGATCTGGAGGACGCCCTGGGCTCGCTGTCGGCCATCGTGGGCAACATCGCCGACGCGCTTCTGGTGGTGAACCAGGAGGGCGTGATCCTGCGCCACAACCCGGCGCTGTCGCGCATGTTCGGGCTGCCGGAAGCGGGCATCGTGGGCCGCGTCTGCGCCGAGGCCCTGGGGCCGGAGGTGGCCCAGGCCCTGGCCGCCTCCGGCGACCTCCAGCCCGGCGGCCGGGCGCGCCTGGTGGAGGCGGCCGCGCGCCGGGCCGACGGCGGCCCGTTCCCGGCGGAGATCACCATCGCCCGGGTGCAGCTCTCCGGCGGCGAGGCCAGCGTCTGCGTCCTGCGCGACGTCTCCGCGGCCAAGCAGCTGGAGCAGGAGCGCGAGGCCAGCCGCGCGCTGCTTGAGCGCATGGTGGCCGACCGCACCCGCGAGCTCTCCCGCACCAACATCCAGCTGAAGATCGAGGTGGCCGAGCGCAGGGTGGTGGGCGACGCGCTCCGCCGCGCCGAGGCCAAGTTCCGCGGCATCTTCGAGAACGCCGTGGAGGGCATCTACCAGGTCTCGCCCGAGGGCCGCTACATCTCGGCCAATCCGGCCATGGCCGCCATCTTCGGCTACGCCTCGCCCGAGGAGCTGGTGTCCCAGCTCTCCACCGCCAGCCCCTACGTGGAGGGCGCCCGGCGCGAGGCCTTCCTGGCGGCCATGGAGGAGAAGGGCCAGGTGCACGGCTTCGAGTCCCAGGTGCGCATGAAAGGCGGCGCGGTCATCTGGATCTCCGAGAACGCCCGCAAGGTCACCGACGCCGCCGGCGACACCCTCTACTACGAGGGCTTCGTGGGCGACATCACCCTGCGCAAGGAGGCCGAGACCCGGCTGGTGCACCAGGCCTTCCACGATCCGCTCACCGGCCTGCCCAACCGCCTGCTCTTCCTGGACCACCTGCGCATGGCCATGGACCGCGCGCGGCGCCGCTCGGATTTCCGCTTCGCCGTGCTGTACATGGACCTGGACCGCTTCAAGATCATCAACGACTCTCTGGGCCACGACGTCGGCGACCGGCTCCTGCGCCACGTGAGCGCGGCGCTATTGACCTGCGCCCGCAGCACGGACACGGTGGCCCGCTTCGGCGGCGACGAGTTCGCCATCCTGCTGGAGGACTTGACCGCCCCGCGCGACGCCATCCGCTTTTCCCGGCGCATCCTGGACGAGGTTTCGCGCCCGCTGGACCTGGCCGGCCGCGAGGTGCAGACCTCCGGCAGCCTGGGCATCGTGCTCCACACCGAGGGCTACGACCGGCCCGAGGCGCTTCTGCGCGACGCCGACACCGCCATGTACCACGCCAAAGCCCTGGGCAAGAGCCGCTTCAAGGTCTTCAACAAGCGCATGCACCACCAGGCCCAGGAACTCATGGAGATGGAGATCGAGCTCCGGCGCGCCGTGACCCAGGAGGAACTCTGCCTGGTGTTCCAGCCCATCGTGGACATCCGCGAGCGCCGCCTGGCCGGGTTCGAGGCGCTCGTGCGCTGGCCGCGGGCCGGCGGCCGCGTGACCTCGCCCGCGGAGTTCATCCCCCTGGCCGAGGAGACCGGCATCATCTACCCCCTGGACCACTGGGTCTTCGGCCAGGCCTGCCGCACGGTGAGGGAGTTCGACCGGGCGCTGGCCGACAGCGCGGAGGATATCCGCGCCGGCTTCGCCACCAACGTCAACATCTCGGCCCGGCACTTCCGCAACCCGCTGCTCGCGGGGTACCTGGAGCAGGTCATGCGCGCCTGCGAGGTCAGCCCGTCGAGCATCACCCTGGAGATCACCGAGAGCGTGCTTCTGGACAACGTGCACAGCGCGCGCGAGGTGGCCGCCAAGCTGCGCGAGATGGGCCTGGGCCTGTGCATCGACGACTTCGGCACGGGCTACTCGTCCCTGTCCTACATCCAGCGCTTCAGCGTGGACGCCATCAAGATCGACCGGGCGTTCGTGGCCGGGCTCTCCGGCGGCCCGGCCGACCCCGGCAGCGAGGCCATCGTGCGCACCATCGTGACCCTGGGCGCGGGCCTGGGGCTCAAGGTGGTGGCCGAGGGCGTGGAGACCGGCGAGCAGCTCTCCTTCCTGCAGGATCTGGGCTGCCGCTTCGCCCAGGGCTTCCTCTTCGCCCCGGCGCTCTCCGCGACGGAGGCCGTGCGGCTCATCGAGTCCGGCGCGGCGCGCTCCTGGCCGGGCTTCCCGGAGGCCGGCTGGAGCTAGCGCCCCGGCCCCCCCTTTTCCGTCGCGGCGAAGTCGTGTAGCATCGTCCCCAGGTGTTCACCACCCCCCGACCAAGGCAGGACCGCGCATGAGTGAGAAGCCCGCGCACGACCGCATCTCCGGCGTATTCTCGCAGAAGAAGATGGCCAAGATCGGCACCGGGACCACTGCCCGGCGCACCGAGCTGATGTCCTACTTCCTCGTCAACGAGCGCGAGGACGGCGTCATCGAGGTGCAGTCCCTGACGGCCAACGACGTGCCCTTCGGCCCGGTCAGCGAGATCACCCGCGAGGAGCTGCTGGAGAACTACCTGCCCGAGCCGCAGAAGACGCTGTCCCGGGCCCAGGCCGCGCTCTCGCCCCAGGAGCAGGAGATCCAGAAGGCCGTGGCGCGCGGCGACAAGTTCCGCAAGCGCGGCGAGTCCTTCACCGCGGAGTTCGAGTACAGCAAGGCCCTGGCGCTTGAGGAAGGCAACGTGCGCGCCAACTTCGGCATCGGCCTGTGCTACATCGACCGCGGCGAGCGCGACAAGGCGAAGGAGGTCTTCGAGCGGCTGGTGAAGCTCGACGCGGCCTTCGAGGACGAGCACAAGCACCTGTTCAACGAGTTCGGCATCAGCCTGCGCAAGAGCGGCATGCACAGCGAGGCCCTGGACTACTACGAGCGCGCGGTGGCGCTCTCGCCCGGGGACGAGAACCTGCGCTACAACATGGCCCGGGCCGCGCTGGACAAGGGCGACGTCAAATGCGCCGCCCAGCACCTCGCCGCCTGCCTCAAGCTCAACCCCGGCCACGCCGAGGCGCTGCAGTTTGTGGACTACCTCAAGCGCAAGAAGGCGGGCGGGCGGTAGCCGCCGGAGCGCCCGCCGCCGCGGCGGAACGCCGGGCGTAGTTATTACGTATCGCAGTGTCGCGGATTGCGCTTTTCATGGCCCGGGGATCGCGGTATTCCACATACCCCCACAAGTCATTCTTTCGCATGGTGAGGGTATGAGCAAAGAGATGCCCCGGCGGCCCATCGACGCCGTGTTTTCCCAGAAGCTGGTGTCGGTCATCGGCACCGGCACCACCGCGCGCAAGACCGAGGCGCTGGCCTACTTCCACGCCAGGGAGCGCGAGGACGGCGTCATCGAGGTCCAGGCGCTGGGCGCGGGCAACGCGCCCTTCGGCAAGGTCAGGGAGATCAGCCTCGACGAGCTGCTGGAGAACTACACGCTGGAGCCGCAGCTCTCCCTGGAGCGCGCCCAGGAGCAGAAGGCCCGCGACCAGGACGTGCGCAAGGCCGTGGCGCGCGGCGACAAGTTCTTCAAGCAGGGCAAGACCTTCAGCGCGGAGTTCGAGTACGGCAAGGCCCTGGACCTCGACGAGGACAACGTGCGCGCCAACTTCGGCATCGGCCAGTGCTACATCGTGCGCGGCGACGCGGACAAGGCGCGCGAGGTCTTCCAGCGCCTGGTGCGGCTCGACGCCGCCTTTGCCGACGAGCACAAGCACCTGTTCAACGAGTTCGGCATCTCCTTGCGCAAGAGCGGCATGCACCCCGAGGCCCTGGCCTACTACACCCGGGCGCTGGAACTCTCGCCCGCGGACGAGAACCTGCACTACAACATGGCCCGGGCCTCCTTCGACATGGGCGACCCCGGCCAGGCCCGCCAGCACCTGCAGAACTGCCTCAGCCTCAACACCGGCCACGGCGAGTGCCGGCAGTTCCTGGACTTCCTCAGGCGCAAGCACCCGGACGGGGCCTAGGTCCATGCCCAGGGCGCTCGTCGTCGCCGGCACGCGCAGCGGCTGCGGCAAGACCTCGGTCTGCCTGGGCCTCATGCGCCTGCTCGCCCGTCGCGGCCTGCGCGTGCAGCCCTTCAAGGCCGGGCCGGACTTCATCGACCCCGGCCTGCACGCCGCGGCCGCCGGCCGCGAAAGCTGCAACCTGGACACCTGGATGATGCCCGAGGCCGCCCTGCGGGCGGGCTTCGCCCGGCATTCACGCGACGCCGATGTAGTTGTGGTCGAGGGCGTCATGGGCCTGTTCGACGGCCGCACCGGCGCGTCCGAGGCGGGCTCCACCGCGCACCTGGCCAAGCTGCTCGGCCTGCCCGTGCTGCTCGTGCTCGACGCCGCGTCCCAGGCGCGCAGCATCGCGGCCGAGGCGCAGGGCTTCGCGCGCTTCGACCCGGACCTGCGCCTGGCCGGGGCCGTGGCCAATCGCGTGGCCAGCGGGCGCCACGCGGCGCTCGTGCGCGAGGCCCTGGCGCTCGTGCCGGAGCTGCCGCTGTTTGGCTGCCTGCGCCGCGCCGAGGGCCTCGGCCTGGAGTCGCGGCACCTGGGCCTGGTCACGGCCGGGGAGATGGCCGGCCTGGACGCCCGGCTGGAGGCCCTGGCCGACTGGGTGGAGCAGGGCGTGGACGTGGACGCGCTGCTGGCCGCGCTGCCGGAGCGTGAGCCGGTCGAGGCCTCCGACCCCGCCACGGCCCCCCCCGAACCCGCCATGCGGGCGAAGGGGGGGAGGATCGGCGTGGCGCGCGACCGGGCCTTCTGCTTCCTCTATGCCGAGAACCTGCGCCTGCTGGAGGCCGCCGGGGCCGAACTCGTGTTCTTCTCGCCCCTGGCGGACGCGCACCTGCCGGACGGCCTGGGCGGGCTGTACCTGCCCGGCGGCTACCCGGAGCTGGCCGCGCGCGAGCTGGCGGACAACGCCTCCATGCGCGCGTCGGTGCGGGCGTTCTGCGCCTCGGGGCGGCCGGTGTGGGCGGAGTGCGGCGGGTACATGTACCTGCTCGACGAGCTTGCGGACGCGCAGGGCGCGGCGCACGCCATGTGCGGGGCGCTGCCGGGGCGGGCGCGGATGCGCGCGGCGCGCGCGGCGCTGGGCTACCGCGAGGCGCGCACGCTGGTTTCCGGGCCGCTGGGTCCGGCCGGGACGCTCCTGCGCGGGCACGAGTTCCACTATTCCGAGGCCGAGGGGACCGGCGGGGCGGCGGCCTGGCTGCTCGCCGCCTCCGACGGCTCGGCCGCGCCGGACGGCCAGGCGGCAGGCAACCTCGTCGGCGGCTATTTCCACGCGCACCTGGCCTCCAACCCGGAGGCGGCGCGGCGGTTCGTGGCGGCCTGTCTGGGCGGGCCGGGCGCCTAGCGCCCGGGGAGATCCCGCGGGTTCGCCAGGCCGGCGCGCGGGCCGCCGTATTTCAGCTTCATGCGCAACAGCGCGGCCACCAGGACCAGGCTGGCGGCGTTGGCCGCGACCACGGCCCAGGCGCGGATGCACAGGCCGTAGACCAGCCACAGGCCGATGCCCAGGCAGAGCGCCCAGCACATGGACAGTGAGATGTCGTCAACGGCCTTGCCGCGCCAGGTCTTCCAGACCTGCGGCAGGTACGCCCCGGTGGTGAGCGCGCCCGCGGCCAGGCCGAGGTACTCGGTCCAGGGAAACTCCATGCGCGCCTCCTTGACGGCTTGCCCCCGTGGTACCGCAGTCCGGGCGGCCGGGCAACGCCTCCGGGGCCCTTGGCCCTTGCCTGAAGCCCGGCCCCGGAGTACATGGGTGGACGCGGCGCAGATTTTCCACAGGCGGGAGCCATGCAGAACCCGGCGATCGAACTGAAAGACCTCTGGTTCGCCTACGACGGCCAGCGCGTGCTGGAGCAGGTGGACATGGCCCTGCCGGCGGGCGAGTTCCTGGCGGTCATCGGCCCCAACGGCGGCGGCAAGTCCACGCTGCTCCGGCTGCTGCTCGGCCTGGTCCGGCCGGGCGGCGGGAGCGTCCGCGTGCTGGGCCGCGAGCCCGGCCAGGCCGGCGGGCGCATCGGCTACCTGCCGCAGTTCACCCAGGTCTCGGCCAGCTTCCCCATCAGCGTGCTCGGCGCGGTGCTCCTCGGTCTGGTGAAGCCCGGGCTGGACCTGCCGGGGATCCTGCGCGGGGGCGCGGCCCGGCGCGCCGAGCGCCAGGCCGCCATGACCGCGCTTGAGCGGGTGGGCCTGGCCGACCAGGCCGGCCGCAGGCTCTCCGACCTCTCCGGCGGCCAGCGCCAGCGCGTGTTCATCGCCCGGGCCATCGTCTCCGGGCCGGAGCTTCTGCTGCTCGACGAGCCCACGGCCAGCGTGGACGGCAAGAGCCGCCTGGAGCTCATGGCGCTCTTGGCCCGGCTGAACCAGGACATGACCATCGTCATGGTCAGCCACGACATGAGCACCGTGGACGGCTGCGTCACCTCCATCGCCTGCGTGAACCGCACCCTGCACCACCACGCCGAGAGCCGGCTGACCCCGGAGATCTTCGCCGAGGCCGTGGGCGCGGACCTCAAGGCCGGCTGCCCGGTGGAGCTCATCGCCCACGGGCCGGTGCCGCACCGCGTGCTCCTCAGCCACGACGCCCCGGGCTGCTGCGGCGGACGCCACGCCCACGCATCCGACGATTCCGGCAAGGACGGGGGGCGGCCGGCATGATGGAGGCGCTGTCCTTCGAATTCTTCCGCAACGCGCTTCTGGCGGGCCTCTTGGCCAGCCTGATCTGCGGGGTCATCGGGTCGCTGGTGGTGGTGAACCGCGTGGTCTTCCTGGCCGGCGGCGTGGCGCACGCCTCCTACGGCGGGGTGGGCCTGGCCTTCTACCTGGGCTGGCCTGTGCTGCCCGTGACCGCCGTGTTCTCCACGGCCGCCGCGCTCGGCATGGCCTGGGTCACGCTCAGCGCCCGGGAGCGCGCGGACACGGTCATCGGCGTGCTCTGGGCGGCGGGCATGGCGCTGGGCATCATCCTGCTCGACCTGACCCCGGGCTACAACTCCGACCTCATGAGCTATCTCTTCGGCAGCATCCTGGCCGTGCCCGTCTCCGACCTCTGGCTCATGGCCGGGCTGTCCTGCGTGGTGCTGCTGCTGGTGGCCGTGTTCTCGCGCGGGCTGCTCGTCATGAGCTTCGACGTGGAGTTCGCGCGCTCGCGCGGGGTGCCGGTGCGCTTCCTGCACTTCCTGCTCATGGGCCTGACGGCCCTGTGCGTGGTCATGGTCATCCGCGTGGTGGGCCTGATCCTGGTCATGGCGCTCATGACCATCCCGCCGTTCATGGCCGAGCGCCGCGCGCGCTCCCTGGCCGGGATGATGCTCCTGGCCGGGGCCTTGAGCGCCGTGTTCTGCGTGGCCGGGCTGTACCTGTCCTTCGCTTTGGACTTGACCTCGGGGGCCACCATCATCGCCGTGGCCTGCCTGGGCTTCGTGCTTTCCCTGGCCCTGCCGAGACGCCGTCCGGCAGAGGGCGCGCCAGACGGCGAGGCCGGGGGCAGTGCCGGGGGCAGT
>Ga0209467_1002093_pt1 | contig 14962 bp, 24 predicted proteins | sample Higcelwee11metaG_FD_187175 | JGI IMG/M metagenome (GOLD analysis project Ga0209467, IMG submission 187175) | Freshwater pond sediment microbial communities from the University of Edinburgh, under environmental carbon perturbations - High... | ecosystem: Environmental > Aquatic > Freshwater >...
TGTTTTCATCAATCTTTGTTTTCTTACACATTTCCTTAGCACTTGCTTCTCCTACTCCATACACCCCGAGTAATGCTACCCAGAGCCTCTTTTCATTTTCTATTTCTATTCCTGCGATTCTTGCCATTAAATATAATTAAAAAATATTAACCTTGTCTTTGTTTGTGTTTAGGGTTCTTTTTACAATATACGTAAACCCTTCTACCTCTTTTTACAGAATAACAATCTGGACATCTTTTTTTTACAGAAGCTTGTACTTTCATTTTAATTCATATATCTATATGTTATTCTTCCCTTTTCTTTGTCATAGGGTGTCATCTCAATTTTGACCTTATCTCCTTCAAGAATTCGGATGTAATGCATCCTCATCTTTCCTGATAGATACCCTATCACACTATGCTTTTCTCCGTTTACATCTATCTCAACGACAAATTGAGTATTTGGCAAACTTTCTTTTACCACTCCCTCAAATTCGAAAACTTTTTTACTGTCAATCATTATTCACTATCTTATGTAAACAGACTCCCAAGCATTATATCAAAGTAGCGCCTTTGTTTCAACAAAATCTTGAAAGAATGCGTTACCTGAAAGGGAACAGAGAAAGAATATCAAAAAAAAGGATTATTTACAAGTTTAACTGTCTAATTACCTCTTGGTGAATCTCTTCAATACTTGGCGAAGCATCAACCTCTTTCACTATTCCTCTATTAGAATACTCCTCCAATATTGGAGAGATTGTTTTCTGATATTCGCTATACAAACTCTGTGTTCTTTCAAGGGTATCGTCTTCTCTCTGGGACAGTTTCATTCCACATTTATCACAATAACCGTCTACTTTCTCTTTTTTGTATTTTTTGTGGTATGTAGCACCACATCTTGGACATGTCCATCGGAGAGTTCTTCTCTCTATCGCTATCTCTTCGGAAAGTTTAAGGTGTAAAAAAACATCTAATTTTCTTCCGTACTGCGCAAGTAATTCATCAAGAAGTGGAACTTGACCGATATCTCTAACGACAGAAACTAAAATCCAATCTTTCTCTTGATTAAATTTGGTTAACCACTTCGAAAACATCTTGTATGTCAAATCGTTCGGAACAAATTTCCCCTTGTGCCAATACTCATATGCCTTTATCGCATCTATGTCACCCTCTGCATACATCGTTCTAAACATATCTCCAGTTCCAACCTTCTCTATTTCGAATTTGTCGACAAGAAGTTCAACTTGGGTATCTTTTCCCGATCCAGATGGGCCATGAAATAATATCGTCTTCATAATTAATAATTAGCTAGCTCAAGATTATCAATAATTATGATAGCACAAATATATAACACCAGAAAATACCTAAAGGTATTTATCGTAGCTTCTAACAATCATCATAGATTCAATCTGTCTCTTCATATCAAGGACAACTCCAACAACAATAAGTAATCCTGTCCCAGATATTACAGTTGCAGTTATAAATCCTGTATTAATAAAGATATTCGGAAGAATGGAGACTAAAGCTAAAAAGAGTGCGCCTACAGCTGCCAATCGAAAACTAACCTTCCTTAGATATTCAGATGTCTCATTCCCAGGTCTGATACCTTGAATGAATGCACCTTGTTTTTGTAGATTTTCAGCAAGTTCGTCTGTATTAAATACTACCGTAAGGTAGAAGAAAGAGAAGGCAACAATAAGTACAAAAACCGAGATATTATAAATATACTGGTTGTTCATCATCTCCAAAATTTTATTTCCCCACATAGTTATATCCTCGGAATAATCTTTACTTACAAGGAACTTACCAATTAACTGTGGGAAAGAGAACAAAGACATTGCAAAGATTACTGGCATAACACCAGATTGGGTAAGTTTGATTGGGATATAACTTTCCATAGCTCCACCAGCTCGAACTCTCCTTGAGTACTGTATCGGCACTCTTCTTTCTGTCTGTGTAATAACTATCGTTGCAACTATCAACAAAACTGAAATGCCAATGAAAAAAGCCTTTTGAAGTGGATCCATTGTTAAAAAATTCGTTCTAATTGTCCCCGGGATACCTGAAAGTATACCAAGCATAATTAAATATGAAGTACCACCACCTATTCCATCTTCGGAGATTAACTCTCCCATCCACATCATCACAACAGCACCAGCAGTTAATGTTGCTGCCATAACTGTCAATTCCATTGGGCTAAGAGTCCCAACAAGTCCGAATCCTCGTAAAGTTGAATATATTACAAAAGATTGCAAAATAGCCAGAGGAACTGTTGCAAGTCTAGTATACATACTAATTTTTCTTCTGCCTTCAGGACCTTCTTTCCTTAGTTCTTGAAGCTTTGGAATAACTGTTCCTAAGAGTTGAAATATGATTGAGGCATTAATATATGGGGTAAGTCCGATTGCTACAATAGTGGCTGATTCTAAAACACCTCCTGATACAGTAGATAGAATATCTCCAAATTGAGTACCCTTAAAAAGTTCTACTAATGCCTCGGCTGGAATCCCAGAAATTGGCACAGCAGAAAGTATTCTATATATTAGAAGAATTAACAGAGAAAAGATTATTTTATTACGAATCTCCTTCGTCTTGAAAAGAGACTTTACACGATCTTTAATATTTGTCATTTTTAAGAGGCTATTTTATAGATCCTCCAGCTTTCTCAATTTTTTCCCTAGCAGAGGATGACACTAACGCAATTCCTTCTATCACGAGCTTTTTCTTTAAATCTCCATTTCCAAGTATCTTAACTTCAGCTGCATTTTTTCTAACAATACCTTTTTCTTTCAAAGATTCTACCGTAACAGTCTCACCATCTTTGTAATTTTCTTCCAAGACAAATACATTTACAGCAGCATTCTCAACTTTAAACTTGTTATTGAAACCTTTGTATTTTGGCATTCTTCTGTAGAAAGGAACATTACCACCCTCGAAAGATATAAGGGATTTATGTCCAGATCTAGATTTCTGTCCTTTTGCCCCTCTTCCAACTGTATGACCTCCAACACCACTGCCATATCCTCTTCCAATTCTCTTGGCCTTCATAACTCTAGATTTTCTTTGTATGATTGTTTCTAGTTTCATTATCTTCTTCTATTAACTTTATTTCTATCTGTCTTCTTCTCTTTACTTTTCCTCTTTGCTATCTTCTTCTTTTTCTCTTCATCTATTTCTTTCTTTACTTCAATTCTTTCTCTCATCTTACTCATCTTTCTCAATACTCTTCCATTTCTCAATGCTTTCAAAGCTTCAAATGTACAGTATGCATTTGCGTTTGGTTCTGGTGTTCCGAGGATTTTTCCATAGACACTATCTATTCCTGCTAATTCTAATACTGTTCTTACAGAAGAGCCTGCAATTACACCAGTACCAGTTCTAGCTGGTCTTAAAAGAACCTGAGCTGCACCATATTTGTAAGTAATCTCATGAGGGATGGTATCTCCTATTAATTCGATTCTCTTCATTGCTTTAGTTGCTATTCTCTCACCTTTTTCTACTGCACTTCTTACATCTACACCTCTTCCAAGTCCTACTCCAACTTTTCCATTATGGTCTCCGACAACAACTACCGTGCTGAATCTTAGTCTTTTTCCACCCTTTGTAACTTTCGCTACTCTTCTGATTGGAAGAGACTTCTTGTCGAATTCTTTTCTTTCTCCTCTGTTGTATGTTTGTCTATCGTCCATCATTTAATTTCTAAATTTTAATTCCGTTCGATCTTAGTTCCTCTGCAAAGAGAGCTATTAATCCATGGTATCTATATCCACTTCTGTCAAAGACTGCGCTATCGAATTTACCTGCAATCTTAGCAAAATCTTTTGCCATCTTCTTTATCTCATCACTGTTTCTTTTACACATCAAAGATTTTATAACAATATTCTTATCATCATCTGCTAATCCAGCATAGAAATATCTGTTGCTTTTGAATACAAATATTCTTGGTTTTACAGAAGTTCCACTTAGAGTTTTTCTAATATGTAACTTTCTTCTTTGTCTTTTTTGATCGTTATTTTTTTTCATAATTATGCAGCTACACTAGATTTAGAACTTTTCTTTCTTACATACTCACCTTCATATCTTATACCCTTACCTTTGTATGGTTCTGGTTTTCTGATTCCTCTTATTTTTGCTGCCAATTCTCCAACTTTCTGTTTGTTATATCCTTTTATTACTATCTTTGTTTCATTTGGCACTTCTATTTCAACTCCTTCGTATGGTTGAACCTTAACTGGATGATTCCATCCAAGGCTCATAACTAAGATCTCTCCTTCCATTCTTGCTCTGTATCCAACTCCTACTAATTCTAATGTTTTTGTAAATCCATTTTTCAATCCCTCAATTGCATTTGCAATCAACATTCTATATGTCCCGTGATTAGATTTGGATTGTTTAGCTTCATTTTTTCTAACAAGATTAACCATACTATCCTTAATCTCCGCAGTTATCTCTTCTGGTAATGTGATTTTCATCTCAGCTTTTGGATTGGATACAACAACTTCCTGTCCGTTGACAGTAACATTTATTCCTTCTTCAATTTTTATTGGCTCTAATCCTATTCTAGACATTACTACCAAATCTTACATATTAATTCACCGCCAAGATTTTTACTCTTAGCCATTGCTCCAGACATCAATCCCTGTGGAGTACTAATTATGGATATTCCTCTACCATTCATTATTGGGACGATCTCTTTCTTAGTAACATATACTCTCTGTCCTGGTTTGCTTACTCTCTCAAAGTGAGATATAACAGGCTCTAAGCCGTCATACATAACTTCTACTTCAAGCATTCTCCCGTTATCTACATACTCTTTTATCATTTCTTCCATTTTCAATACATCCAAGATAGCCCTATTAATCTTGGTATTTACAACCTCAACAGTTTCTTTCTTTCTCATTATTCCATTTTGTATTCTTGCCAATAGGTCGGCTATTAAATCGTTCATTATATATATTTCTTAAATTACCAAATAGCTTTTTTAACACCTGGGATCTTACCCTGACTTGCTAAATTTCTAAAACAAATCCTACAGATTCCGTAGTGTCTTAAATAACCTCTAGATCTACCACATAGTTCACATCTATTGTAAACTCGTGTGCTAAACTTAGAGCTTATTTTCAAATCTCTTGCTTTTTTCTCTTTAGCTTCTGTTGACATCTTTCTTAAAAGGGAACCCAAATTTATCTAAAAGTAATCTCGCATCTTTATCATTCTTTGCTGTAGTAACAATTGTTATTTCCAAGCTTCTTATCTTTGTAACATTATTCGGATCTATCTCTACAAACACTGTATGATCTTCTACTCCAAATGAATAGTTTCCAGCACCATCAAAAGATTTTGAGCTCAATCCTCTAAAGTCCTTTGTTCTTGGTAAAACGACATTCACCAATTTATCAAAGAACTCCCACATCCTATCACCTCTTAGAGTTGCAGAAACTCCTATCTCCATACCCTCTCTTATTTTGAATGCAGAGACAGCTTTCTTTGCCTTGTTAACAAGTGGCTTCTGTCCTGTGATTAATCTTAGAATCTCTACAATCTCTTCTATTGCTGTTTTATTACTTACTGCCTCGCCTGCTCCTACATTTACAACTATCTTTTTAAACATAGGGACCTCCATAGGGTTTTTAAATCCACCTTCTTTCATCAATTCCTGTTTTATTTTATTGTTATACTCTTCTTTTAATCTTGCCATTTTTATTTCTTAGTAGTTTTCTTAACTTCTTTCTTAGTAACTTTTGCTTTTTTTGATTCTTTTTTAACTTCTTCTTTCTCTATTTTCTTTGTTTCTAAATCTTTACCACATTTCTTACATACCCTTACAACACTATTTTCTTCTCTTCTCAAGCTTACTCTTGTTGCTTTGTTACACATTGGGCAAACTAGCATTACTTTGGAAACTGCAAGAGGCTTCTCGATACTTAATATCTCAGAAGTTCTTTTCTTACCATCCCCTTTTAAATGTCTCTTGTAAATGTTCAATCCCTCTACTACAACCAATCCTCTTGTTAAATCTACAGCAACTACACGACCACTTTTATCGCTATCTTTTCCGTATAATATTTTTACTGTATCTCCTTTTTTAATCTTCATATTGTTGTCTTTTAATTACAAAACTTCCGGTGCAAGAGAAACTATTTTATCAAAACCCTTCTCTTTTAACTCTCTTGCTACTGGTCCAAATATTCTTGTTCCCTTTGGAGCTTTATTCTTAGGATCTACTAATACTCCTGCATTATCATCAAATCTAATATATGTTCCATCTTTTCTTCTATATTCTTTGTGTGTTCTTACAATTACTGCTTTATCTACATCATGTCTTTTTATTCCTGCATTTGGAGTTGCTCTTTGAACTGCTACATTTACGACATCTCCTACATATGCATATCTTCTCTTGGAAGATCCAGGTATACCAATAACCTTTGCTATTTTGGCTCCACTATTATCTGCAATTGTTATTCTACTTTGTCTTTGTATCATTGTTTTGTTCTACTACAACCCATTTAACATTTTTAGAATATGGCTTACTTTCTCTTATAACAACCTTGTCTCCTATATTCAAATCTTTTTCAGTATGAGCAAAGAATACTTTGTTTCTTGTTTGTACTTTTTGGTAAAGAGCATGCCTTACTACAGAGTCAACTCTTACTCTTACAGTTTTTGTCATCTTGTTACTAACGACTTCCCCCTGTAATTCTCTTTTTCTTCCTTTTTTATTAATGTTGTTTTCCATATTTTTATTTAAATAACGGCCTGTATTCTATCAATTATTACTCTTATTCTCAAGCTTTATATTAATCTCTTTTGAACAAATTTAACCTTCATAGAGAGTTTCTGTGCACCTACTCCCAAAGCTTCTCTTGCGACTTTCTCATCTACTCCACCTATTTCAAAAAGTATTGTTCCTGGAACTACAACTGCTACATATCCTTCAACTGCACCTTTTCCACCAATCATTTTACTGTTTGTAGATTTCATAGTGTAAGGTTTGTGTGGGAATATCTTTATCCATACCTTTCCTTTTCTCTTTGTGAAGTTTGTTATAGCTCTTCTTGCAGCTTCAATTTCTCTAGCATTAATCCAACCATTTTCCATGGCTTTAAGCCCATACTCTCCAAAGACAACTTCATTATTGGAATATGCTACTCCTCCCATTTTGCCTCTGAACTCTTTTCTGTATTTTCTTTTACGTGGCTCTAACATGGCTTTCTATATTAATATATTATTCTTCAGTTGCTACTTCAGTTTTATTACCTTTGTATATCCATACTTTAATACCCATAAGACCTGCATCTATTGTTTTCGCTGTTTCTGCAGCATAATCTATATCTGCTTTTAATGTCTGTGCTGGAACAGAACCTGCTGTTACTTTTACAGTCCTTGCCTGGCTTGCGTTATTGATTCTTCCAGATACCCATATTCTCAATCCTTTTGCACCTGCCATCATGGCTTTCTCTTTTGCACTCTGAACAAGAAGTTTAGAAGGTTGTCTTCTTTCGATACCATCTGCAATTCCTCTTGCGATTATCGATGCAGATATATCTGCTTTCTTTACCTCTCTAATCTTAACTTCAATGTCAGCTCTTGTTGATCTTTTTAATTCTTTCTGTAATTTATCAATTCCTTCTCCACCTCTTCCGATAGCTACTCCTGGCCTTGCAACATAAGCTATTACCTCGACTTTATTTGCAGATCTGTTTATTTCAACTCTGTCGATACCTGCATCTCTCATCGTTTCTCTTATCTTTGCCTCAATTTTAAGATCCTGAGCAAAAGTTTTGGGGAAATTTTTCTTCTCTGAATACCAAGTGGCATTCCACCCCTTGTTTATTCCCATTCTTATTGCTATTGGATTGACCTTTCTTCCCATGGTTATTTAACTTTTAATTCTAAATTAAGATGTGATCTTCTCTTGGTAATTCTTGAAGTTCTACCTCTTGATGCAAATCTAACCCTTTTTAGGGTTCTACTTTCATCAACAGATATTTTGCTTACTATTAATTCATCTTTATCTACACTGTGTAATTCTCTTGCACTTGCGATTCCTGAAAGTAGAGCTTTCTTTACAATATCACATCCTTTTTTATTTAAAACCATTAATATATCAAGAGCTTTGTCTACCTGCTTACCTCTTACTGTGTCTACAATAAGTCTAAGCTTCTGTGGAGACTGTGCTACATCCTTTACATTTACTTGTACTATCTTATCTTCCATAGTGGTTTAAATATATTAATTACTCTTCAAATCTACCTGCACTACCATATACCTTAGAAAGTTTACCCTTCTTAGCGTGGCCTCTAAACTTTCTTGTAGGAGAAAACTCTCCCAATCTGTGTCCTATCATAGATTCAATTACTAAAACCTCTTCATGTTTTTTACCGTTGTGTACCAAAAACTTCATTCCTACCATCTCAGGAGTTATAGTGGATGCTCTTGCCCATGTTTTAATAGGTGTCATCTTACCACTATCTCTTGCCATAGTTACTTTCTTCATTAATTTTTCATCTGTATATGGTCCCTTTTTTAGTGATCTTGCCATTCTAATTACTCAATAATTTATTTCTTAGCAAAAGGTCTATTCTTAGTTCTCCTTGTTTTAACAATGAACTTCTCCGTCATACTGTTATGTCTAGTTCTAGTTCCGATTCTGTGTCCCCAAATATCTTTAGCATGTCTTCCAATAACGCCCTTACCTTCACCACCACCATGTGGATGCTGAACTGCATGCATTGCCATTCCTCTTACTGTTGGTCTCCATCCTAAGTTTCTTTTTCTTCCTGCCTTACCTAGTTTAACATTTACTTTGTCTTCATTTCCTACCAAACCAATTGTTGCCATACACTCGCCATATACTAATCTGATCTCTCCGGAAGGCATTTTTAGCTGTACATACTTGCCAGTAGTGTCTGCTCCCTGAACAACTATCGCACCACCAGCAGATCTACCAAATGTAGCACCTTTGCCTGGAGTATTTTCTACACAGTGAACAATAGTCCCAGAAGGAACATGTTTTACCATCAAAGCGTTACCAGGTAAGATATCTACTTTCTCTCCTGATAACAATGTATCTCCAATTTTTATCCCCTTCGGAGCAACGATATATCTTCTCTCTCCATCCGCATACTGTAAAAGTGCTAAATGTGCTGTTCTATTAGGATCAAAATAAAAGCCTTCGACTTTTCCTGGAACACCAAACTTATCCCTCTTAAAATCAACTACTCTTACTCTTCTCTTAAAGCCACCTCCTCTGTGTCTTACAGTAATCTTTCCCATGTTGTTTCTTCCAGATTTTTGTTTTTTAGCAACAGTTAATCCTCTTGGACCTTTTGTCTTCTCTAAACCAGACCTGTCACCAAGTTTGGTTCCTCTGAGAGATGAAGTTGTAGGTTTAAAATTTCTTACTGCCATAATTATTTAGCTAAAAATTCATCAATTTTATCTCCCTTTTTGAGAGTAACAGTATATTTAACTGCATCTGATTTTCTATATGATTTGTTTGTTTTCCAATTCTTAAACTGTTTTCCTGGTCTTACTGTACTGTTTACTTTCTCAACATGTACTTTGTATTTCTCTTCCACTGCTTTCTGCATCTCTATCTTGTTAATCCCTCTATCTACTAAGAATGTATATTTGTTCTGTGCATTAGCTATGTTGTAACTCTTCTCAGATATCACTGGTTGTAGTTGAATGTTTTTACTTTCCATTGGTTAATCTTTCCTCTAAAAGCTTAACTACATTGTTGTCTACCAATATTTTCTTTGCAGAAGCTAAGTGTTTTGCATTTACCTTACCTCCCTCAATCGTAACAATCTTTTCCATATTTCTTAGTGCAGCTATTACATTTGTATCATCAGATATAACCATGATTTTATTATACTTATCTCCTTCTATATTCTTTCTAATCTTGTTTGTTTCTTTTGCCTCAATATTTATAAATTCTAACTCTTTGTTTCTTAATCTCTCAGAAAGCATAATACATGTTGCTTTCCTTGCCATACCCTTGTTAATTTTTTTCGACCAATTCTTGTTATTTGGAACAAATGTAACACCTCCACCAACCCAAAGTGGGGATCTTATTGATCCAGATCTTGCCCTACCAGTTCCTTTTTGTCTCCATGGTTTAATACCACCTCCACTTACATCTCCTCTTGTCTTAGCATTGGATGTTCCTTTTCTCTCATTACTAAAGTACACTCCCAATACTTGAGATACTAAATCGCCATTGTATGGTACTTCCCAAACTTTTTTGTTTAGCGATACTTTCTTTTCTTCAGTTGTTTTTGTTACTTTCTTCTCTACCATATTATTCTGTAAATATTAAAACTACTTCTCCCTTTGGACCTGGAACAGGGCCTGAGATTAAAATATAGTTCTCTTTAATATCAATTATCTCTTTATCTTTTATAGTTACTGTGTCTTGTCCCATTCTTCCACCCATTTTCTTTCCTTTAAGAACCCTACCTGGATCAGTACCAGCGCCAATAGAACCTGGAGCTCTTAATCTATCTGATTGTCCTCTTGTCCTTTTTCCACCTTTAAATCCCCATCTTTTTACTACACCTGCAAAACCCTTACCTTTTGAAATTCCTGTAACAGTTACTTTCTCTCCTACTGTAAATGTGTCTAGTTTTATCTCATCTCCTATCTTTACTTCCTCTCCCAAATCTCCCTTGAAATATTTTCTGAAAAGAGGAATTCTTTTTGCTTCCTTGTATTTCCCAGCTAATGCTTTTGTCGATTTCTTCTTCTCTCCCAAACCTAATTCAAATCCCATTGCTTCTTTGTTGGAAAGAATACATCCAGTAACATCCAAGACAGTAACAGGAACGATATTATCTCCCTTTACTACTCTTGTCATTCCTTTTTTTATTCCAATCAAAGCTTTCATTCTTTTTAATCAAAAATTACTGTATTGCGATACCAACTCCAGCAGGCATTTCAAGATGTTGTAGTGCATCTATCGTCTTGGGAGTAGGATCTAATATATCTATTACTCTTTTATGAGTACTAATCTCAAAATGTTCCATTGAGCTCTTATAAATAAATGGTGATCTGTTTACTGCGATTTTCTTTCTCTTAGTAGGCATCGGTATTGGTCCAGCAACTTTCGCACCTGTGCTTATTGCTGTATCCAAGATTCTTTTAGCAGATTTATCTACTACTACAGAATCATAACCCTTCAATTTTACTCTAATCCTTGCAGTCGTATTAACCATTTTATTTAAAAGAGCTAAATTAATTGTAAAGAGAGGGTAGGATTTCTCCTACCCTCAATTAAACCTTACTTAATAATCTCAGTAACAATTCCCTGACCTACTGTCTGACCACCTTCTCTGATAGCAAATGAAACACCTTTCTCTAATGCTACTGGTGATACTAGTTTAACAGTAAATTCAGTATTGTCTCCTGGAGCTACCATCTCTGTACCTTCGTTAAGAACTACTTCTCCTGTAACATCTGCAGTTCTGATATAGAACTGAGGTTTGTATCCTGTTACAAATGGAGTGTGTCTTCCACCCTCTTCTTTACTTAGAACATATACTTCTGTCTTAAACTCTGTGTGTGTATCTACAGATCCTGGTATTGCCAATATCTGACCTCTTTCAACGTCCTCTCTCTTTAATCCTCTTAGAAGAATACCTACATTATCTCCAGCCTGACCCTCTTTAAGAGTCTTGTTGAACATTTCAACTCCTGTTACTGCAGTCTTCTGTGGTTTTCTTCCCATTCCAAGAACATCAACAGCTTCTCCAACTTTAATGATTCCTCTTTCAATTCTTCCTGTTACAACTGTTCCTCTACCTTCGATAGAGAACACATCTTCAATAGGCATTAAGAATGGCTTCTCAGTATCTCTCTCTGGAAGTGGAATATACTCATCAACAGCCTTCATCAAATCTCTAGCTGCAGTCAATCCCTCTTCATCTCCATTTTGAGCTTTAAGAGCATCTCCAACAATTATTGGACAATTCTCATCATAACCATATTTCTTAAGAAGATCTTGGACATCTGCTTTAATAAGCTCAAGGATCTCTTCGTCTGCTTCACCAAACTTGTTGATGAATACCAACATCTTAGGAACACCAACCTGCTTTGCTAAAAGGATATGCTCTTTTGTCTGTGGCATTGCTCCGTCATTTGAGGAGATAACCAAGATTGCACCATCCATTTGTGCAGCACCAGTGATCATATTCTTGATGTAGTCTTTGTGTCCTGGACAATCTACTAATGCGTAGTGTCTGTTCTCAGTCTCAAATTCTACATGTGCTACTGCGATTGTAATTGATTTTGCTCTTGAGGAAGGATCCTTATCAAGCTTATCAATCATTCCTGCTCTTCCATCATCTGGGTAAAAAGCATTTAGAATACCTCTAACCAAAGTAGTCTTACCATGATCGATATGACCCAAGGTTCCAATATTCATGTGTGGCTTTGTTCTATTAAAATCTGCCATTTATATATTTATAATAAATTAAATAAATATTATTCTTATACAAGATTTGTAAATTTTACAAATCTGCGTTGAATATTATCAAAAAGTGATGATAGTTGCAAGTGCTTAATAGTAATTTAACAGTATTTTTAACTATCTCTTCCCAGAAATTTCTTCTGCTACATTTTTTGGCACCTCAGCATAATGGGATGGTTCCATATTAGAACTCCCCCTACCACTAGTTATTGATCGTAGTTCACTTGTATATCCAAATAGCTCAGACAATGGTACAAATGCGGATATTTTACTAATTCCATTACCGATACTTTCTGTCCCCTGTATCTGTCCTCTCTTACTACTTAGTGAACCTGTAACATCACCCATATATTGGTCTGGTGTCTCTACTTCAACTTTCATGACAGGCTCAAGAAGTATTGGGTCTCCCATTTTACATCCTGCTTTAAATGCCATAGAACCAGCGACTTTAAATGCTGCCTCTGAAGAATCAACATCATGGTAAGAGCCATCATATACAGTTATCTTAATATCTACCACTGGATATCCAGCTACAACTCCAGACTTCATAGACTCAATAATACCCTTCTCGATGGCAGGAATAAATTCCCTAGGAATTGAACCACCTTTAATCGCATTAACAAATTCAAATCCCTTTCCCTGCCCATTTGGCTCCAATGTAATCCAACAGTGTCCATACTGTCCCTTACCTCCAGATTGTTTGATATATCTTCCCTCTGCCTCTTGAACAAGTTTTTTAATGGTCTCTCTGTAAGCAACCTGTGGTTTTCCGACTTTTGCTTCTACATTGAATTCTCTTTTAAGTCTGTCAACTATGATTTCCAAATGAAGCTCACCCATTCCATGAATTATTGTTTGACTTGTATCTTGGTCTGTTGTTACTTTGAATGTAGGATCTTCCTTAGTTAGTCTTACCAAAGCTTCTGTCATCTTTTCTTCATCTGATTTGGTAGCTGGTTCAATAGCTTCAGACACAACAGGCTCTGCGAAATCAATCTTCTCAAGGATAATTGGCTTTGCTTCATCACAAAGAGTATCTCCAGTTATGGAATCTTTAAGTCCAACTATTGCACCAATATCTCCAGCTCGCAATGATGGAACTTCTTCTCTATCGTCTGCGTGCATAAGAACAAGTCTTCCGACTCTTTCTTTAATATTTTTTGTAGAGTTCAATACGTATGTTCCTGCGTCTATCTTTCCAGAGTAGATTCTAAAATATGAAAGATTACCAATATGTGGATCATTTACAATTTTGAATACTAAAGAAGAAAATGGCTCATCCTCATCTGGGTGTCTTTCAATTTCCTCATTAGTTTTTGGATGAATTCCCTTAACAGCAGAGACATCTAATGGTGATGGAAGACAGATTGTGATGTAGTCCAACAATGTTTTTGCCATCGCAGATCTAGAATCTCCTCCCAATACTGGGAACATTTTCAATCCTAAAGTTCCTTTTCTCAATGCTCCATACAACTCTTCATGTGTAAATTCTCCACCTTCAAAGTACTTGTTCATAAGTTCATCATCTTGCTCAACCAATACTTCCAAGAGAATTGCTCTGTATTTATCTGCTTTCTCCTTCATATCTTCAGGAATTTCAACTTCCGTTAAATCTGGAGTATCTATTCCATCATATGTATATGCCTTCATTTTTATAAGATCGATATATCCAAAAAGTTGTTGCTCTTTTCCAAGAGGCAATGTAACTGCAACTGCTTTGTTACTTAATCTTGTTTTAATTGTTTCAAAACTCTTTTCGAAATCTCCACCAATCAAGTTGATTTTGTTCATAAAACAGATCCTTGGGACTTTATATTTGTTTGCTTGTCTCCATACTGTCTCCGATTGAGGTTCTACACCTTTTCTTCCGTCGAAGATAACTGCAGCGCCATCCAGTACTCTCAGAGATCTCTCTACTTCTGCTGTGAAATCTACATGTCCCGGTGTATCGATAATGTTTATTCTGTATCTATTCTGATTATAATCCCAGAAACATGTTACTGCTGCGGACATGATTGTAATTCCTCTTTCCTGTTCCTGAACCATGAAATCTGTAGTAGCAGCGCCTTCATGGACCTCTCCGATTTTGTGAACTTGTCCTGTAAAGAATAAAAGTCTTTCAGTAGTTGTAGTTTTTCCTGCATCAATATGCGCAATGATACCGATATTTCTAATCATATCTAAAGGCATCTTCACATTGTAACTTGTCTTATCCATCTTTTTTAATATAAAAATTAACAATACAAACAAAGGAAAGTTCTCACTCTCGCAGTAGGGATTATATCAGAACTACTATATCTGGGACAACAGTTGATTTGCTTCTTCCGAAACTAGGTTGTTTGTATCATATTCGATTGCTTTTTTTAGCATCTCTTTTGCATTGTCTTTGTTGCCTAAGTTGTATTCTAATTGACCACTTACAAAGTAATACTGGGAATTAAACCTGTCCAACTTCACCAACTCCTCTAGGACTTGTGCAACCAAATCCGTTTTCCCCTTAGCTAGTAGATTA
>Ga0209467_1002095_pt1 | contig 14950 bp, 14 predicted proteins | sample Higcelwee11metaG_FD_187175 | JGI IMG/M metagenome (GOLD analysis project Ga0209467, IMG submission 187175) | Freshwater pond sediment microbial communities from the University of Edinburgh, under environmental carbon perturbations - High... | ecosystem: Environmental > Aquatic > Freshwater >...
TCCTAGATAAGAACGGAATTATTCATAAACAGTTAAGTGTAGATTCTGAAAAAGAGTTGTTGGATTATTCAGTCATTATAGAACAATATCAATTAAAGAATCCTGTATTCAATCTAGTATATTATAAAGACCAACTTGCTTACTTAGTAGTGACTGATGACTATGAATTGATAATTAATTACGATAATTATAACTTAATAATGAAAGTGAGATTTTAAGATGAATCAATTTTGGAAAGAACGATATTTTAATCGAAAGAATTGGATACTAGAAGAGAATTATCGTTTAGATTTAAATGCTTTAGAAACATTAGTTCTTTTGAATATTGAACATTTTAATGAATTTAACTTATTAATTGATTTAAGTTTGATGTCAAATGTTTGTCACTCAACACAAGCAGATATTGACAAAGTACTAACTAAATTAATCAATAAGGGTTATTTGAAAATTGAAATGCTTGAAGATAAAATACTTTACAATACAGATGGCTTATATCAGATTACTGATGTTAAAAAAGATGATCAAAGTACTGATATTATCGAAATATATGAACATGAGTTTAAACGACCTTTAAGTGCGACTGAAATTGATAAATTAAATTATTGGTTAACACAACTTGAGTATGCTTTTTTGATTCATGCGTTAAGAGAAGCAGCTATTTATCGAAAATTAAGTTTTTCATATATCGAAAGAATACTAATTGATTGGACAAAAAACAAGGTTACACTTGAACAATTAAATTCTGGAAAACGAAATGACAGATAAAATTAGAAGAATTCTAGACACTCTATATCAAATGTATCCAAATGCGACCTGTGAATTAAATTTTTCTAATAATGAACAATTAGCGATTGCGGTTATTCTGAGTGCGCAAACAACGGATATATCGGTTAATAAAGTAACGCCTAAATTGTTTAATCAATTTAGAAATATGGATGAATTAGCAAATGCTAAAGAAGAAGATATTGAAAAATGTATACGCTCTATTGGTTTGTATCGAAATAAATCTAAGAATATTAGATTGTTTGCCCAACAACTAGTAGAAAAACATAAAGGTATATTACCAAGTAAGGAAGAAGATTTAAAAGCTTTAGCTGGTGTTGGTCGGAAAACTGCAAATGTTATACAAGCTGTAGGCTTTAATATACCTGCTTTAGCAGTTGATACACATGTTGAAAGAGTTAGTCATCGATTAGGAATTGTGACTCAAAAAGCGAATGTACTTCAAACTGAATTACAGTTAAAACGAAAAATTCCTAAGGACGAATGGATAGGATCACATCATGCATTATTATTCTTTGGACGTTATCATTGTTTAGCTCGTAATCCTAAATGTGATACTTGTCCATTTAGTGACATTTGTCGATATTATAAAAAAACAGAATCAAATTGATTCTGTTTTCTATTTTAAGGTGTAGGAATAAAGTATTTAATACTTTGTATTTCACTTAGATTAAATGTACCTGTACTAGTACTAGTGAATTCAGTTGTTCCTGAACTTGTTTGTATATACACTTTTGTAATAGCACCATTTAAAGCACTTGTAGGATGTATTGAACATAATCCTATATATTTCGCGCAAATTGGAACATCTTCATCATCAATTAACCCATTCGCAGCCGTTTTGCCAATAAAAATCATAGGATTAACAACCTGATCTTTAACTACATTTACAGTAAATGTTAATGTATCTTTGTTTACGATTTCCACACTAGTATTTTGGAGATCAGGCGTTACCAAAACAATCTTTCCAACTTTTGTAATCTGGCTAAAATCTACTGCTTCTATTTCAACTATTGTGAATTTAGAAGGGGTTAACGAGTTAGTGCTTATCCATGTATTTAATACACTTACTGGTTCATCTATGAGTGTTGGGACAGTTAAGAATAATTCATTCATTTTATCAGTCTTGCAGAGTTCTGTACTATTCACTTCTACAAAATCGTAACCATAATAACCACACACAGTAACAGTATCTGTTGGTTTAGCATTTATAGTTGTTTCTAGTGTTGCTGTATTTGATTTTATTTTATACTCAGTACCATCTACAGTAATTTTAACTTTATATACAATCGGACCATATAACCAAGAATAATCAAATAATCGTTGCCCTGTACCTTGGACGACTTTACCAGCTACTTCTAGATAATAATCTTTTGTATTTGGAGCTATAAATAAAGCATTTGCGTCAGGATATGGATTAATTGTCAATGTATACGTTCTATTGTTGCCATTACTTGTGACTGTTCGATTAAAAGTGGATGGAGATAAAATTGTAGGATTAGGTAATGTACCAAGATTTGCGTATTCTGATTTAATCAATCCGGATACAACTAAACTTGGATTAGTATTAGCATTTGGTGAAACATATGGATATATACCAACAATATGTGTCACATCTATCACATCATTTGGTCGAGTGATACTTGCAGGATTAGCTTTGTCTTTATATAAAGAGTTTAATATTTCATTACTAATTTTACCTGGTAGATTTAAATTAATCTGAGATTGATTCATGTATGATATTTGACCTAATACAGCTTTGTCGTATCCTACCCAAACAGAGGTTGTGTACTCACTTGTAGCACTCAACATCCATTTATCTTTTGCGGCACCAGCTGGGATACCATACTCAACACCGGTTTCTCCCCAATCAGATGTACCTGTTTTAGCATAAACTGAAAAACTACGTTTTAATATTTGCATAAAGTTGAAATAAGGACCTTGAACATTTTGTTCCATCATACTTGCACTCATATATGCAGCTTCTGCTGAGATAGTAGAAGTTGATGTATAAGTTGGAGTGATTGGTTCTTTTCCATCTAGAAATTCAATTCGTAGAACAGTATGGGGTTGAATGTAATTTCCACCATTTATAATACTGGCTTGTGCACCAGCAAGTTGTAATGGAGAGACTTCAAAGCTTGATCCACCAATAGCATATCCAATATCAAATGAATCAGTTGTTACATCCGTAAATCCAACACTATTTAAATAACTAACTACTTTTTTAGATCCAATCGTATCTACAACTGATTGTAAAGTTTGAATTGCAGGAATATTTAAAGAACTACCAATTGCGGCAGGAATTAAGATATCTCCGCGATAATTACCATCAAAGTTTTTAATAATAACATCTAAACCAACATATTGAATAGGTTTATCTTCAAGCATATGTTGAGTAGACCAACCTAAATGTTCAAAAGCTAGAGGGTAGGTAAAGAGTGTTTTTACGGATGATCCAGGTTGACGTTTCATATTCGTTGCGCGATTTAATAATCGTTCACCATTATAGAAACGACCACCACCTATCCCTAATATCTCTCCAGTTGAATTATTCATTGTAATCATTGCAGTTTGTATGATTTCGTTTGGCCAAGCAACATTCTCAATTTCACCATTTTGTATTTTTTCCATGGTTTCTTGTGTGCTACGATCCATAGTTGTATAAATACGCATAGGAACATCAACTGGATCAAGACCAGTTAAATCTTTTACTTCTTGAATTGCAGCATCAACAAACGCTTGGTAAGGAAAACTATTGGAATCAGATTTAGTATTACCCACCAATAGATTTTCAATTTTCACAGTTTTAGCAAGAGCTAATTCATCTTTTGAAATATAACCATGTCTTTCCATTAAATCTAGAACTGTTCTAATTCGCTTTTGAGAAAGTTCTAAGTTATTCAAAGGATTATAAGCATTAGGAGCATTAATTACTCCAGCTAACATAGCAGCTTCAACTAATGTTATTTCACTAACATCTTTACCGAAATAGTATTGTGCAGCAGTTTGTATTCCTCGTTTATTACCAGGCACTCCAAAATTAATTCTATTTAAATACAATTCTAGAATTCGTTTCTTACTTAAAACTTTTTCTGCTTGTATAGCAACGTATATTTCTTTAATTTTACGATTTACACCCGCTAATCCACTTCTTACTGCAGTTGCCTCTTCAGATTCAAAATAAGTTCCTTTAACAAGTTGCATCGTAAAAGTTGAACCACCTTGTGAGAAACTCATGGAAAGTAGATTTTCAAACATCGCTTTTGTAAATCGAGGTATATCAAACCCATTATGTTCAAAAAACCGAGAATCTTCAATCGCAACAAACGCATCAATTAAAACCTGAGGCATATCATCGTAACTTACATTTTCTCTTATTTGATAACCAACATCTGTTATTAGATTACCATCAGTATCGAATAATTTTGAACTATCAGATTTTACAAAATCACTACTATTTAAACTTGGTGCATCACTAACGATAACAGCAATATAAATAATTCCAGTAGTACTAACGAGTATAGCTAAAACAAGAAACACTGATACAACGATTGCGATTCTATCTTTAAGTGTTTTTTTATTTAAAGCATTTTTATCTACTGACTTTTTCTTGAATTGGTTTAGTATTTTAAGTTTTCTCATTTTTTATCTCCTTTAAACAAAGTCTCATCTAGTATCTTAAGATAATGTATAGGAGGAGTTAAAGAAAAAGGAATTAAGTACGCATTTTCTTTTATCCAACTATAAGGAATTGATTTTCGATCATTCGATTTTATGAATTCATCTAAACTATGAAAATATAACAAATATGTTTCACTATAATAAACAAATCGAATAATCAAGAAACATATTCCACCATGATACTCTACATTTCGCATATGTTCAAATTGATGAGGATGTATATTCTTTAATGGGAAAGCTGTTTGACTATTTGTTTCTTTAGCTTCAAAATCAATTGCTTTTGCACGATATACACCATTATAATCAGTCGTACTTGGAACTTTATAGTAAGCTTCAATTATTTTCGCTTTATTTCTTGAAGGATAATCAACTTTAACAACCATAATTGGTGTAGGTTTCTTATGTATATTTGCTTTATTTAAATCTAAATAATATTGATTTGTTTGATTTAAATCATCTTCAAGATTAGCACCACGATAAGAATGTGTTTTTATCTTGGTACTATTTATAGTTGTTTGTTTGCGGTTCGGGTAATTTATCATATTTTTTACTTTATTATTATATAAGAATCAAACGGAGTTTACTAGCTTTGCATCAACTTATAAACTTGTAAAAGAATAGATAATTTGGTTTAATATTAAAAGTAGGGAAACAACATAATGTCAAAATTAAATGAACAGACTATATTAAATAAAGAATTTAATGTCGAGTTTAAAGGTTACTCAATGCTAGAAGTAGATTCTTTTCTAGATCAAGTAATTTTAGATTATCAATACTTTAGTTTTGAGTTACAAAAATCAAAAGAAATAATTCTAACGCTTCAACAACAAAATGCACTATTACAATCTAAATTAATTGAAGCACAAGGAAAGACGGATGCTTTACTAAATTCAGATAGCAATAATTTAAATCAAGTCGATTTATTAAAAAGATTGGCAAAACTCGAACAAGAAGTCTATAATAAGTGAGTACATCAGGCAATCGCTGGTCGCAAGACTAGAGGAAAGTCCATGCTCGCACCATCTGTGATGATGGTAGTGATTATGCTGAATGAAAAAATAAATTCAGGCAGGTTAAACTGACGGCAGAGTTAATCCTAAGGCTTAGGCTATGGAAGCGCTCTTGAAAGTGCCACAGTGACGTAGTCTCTTTGGAAACATTGAGAGTGGAACGCGGTAAACCCCATAAGCGAGAAACCCAAATATGGTAGGGGAACTTTGAGGGCCGAAAAGAAGGCTCAAAGAGACAGCAATGTAGATAAATGATTGCCACTGGAAACAGGACAGAACATGGCTTATACGATGTATTTTAAAGTGGAACTTAGTTCCATTTTTTTATTAAAAAATAGTTAAAAATGTTATAATGTTTCAAGTAGGAGTGTAAAAATGCTAGAAATTGGTAAAAGTTTAAAAGAACGAAGAGAAGAACTTGGTTTTACACTAAAACAAATGAGTGAAAAGACTAAAGTCCCAACGAATAAACTGCAAGCTATTGAAAATGGTGATATTAAGTATTTTGATAATGACCTTACGTATTTAAAGTTTTATGTACGTTATTATTGTAATGCTTTACATCTGGATTTTGAAATCTTTAGAGATATTTTAGACTTAGCGCTAGATGAATTTTCAAATACATCTAAGATGATGAAGATAAGTGAAATTAATGAGATTCATGATCGTGTTAAAGAACGTGTTATAACTAAACCTACAAGTAGAAAAAGACAATTTGATATCTCTTTTATTTCTTTTGTATCATCTATTATATTGTTAGTTATTACATTAGTACTCGTTTTTGTTTTCTTAATATTACCGAATATAAATAAACAAGAAGTTCCAGTAATAAATAATACTGATTTACCAAGTCCAATCGTAGATAATAATGATGAAGAAGAGGTTGTTGAAGAAGTAGTACCACAAATTCTAACTGTGAGTCAAATTGATGCAGTTAACTATGAGATAACTGGTTTTAGTGATAATCAAGAATTGGTAATGTTAATAAATTTTAAATCTAATGCTTATGTAAGAATTCGAGTTGATGGTGATACAGCAGTTAATTTACCAAGTAAATTATATAATGTTGGATCTGTATTAGATTTCAAATTTAATGCTTCTGGAGAATCAATCTTAGAGGTCTATATAGGTTGGATGAATGGTAATACTATAACGATTAATGATATTGTTATTCCTATTGATGAAACTATCGCAAAAAGAAATGGATCTGTTACATTTACATTTAGACTTAAAGGAGCAAATTAATGAATATTCCAAATCGACTAACTTTAATTCGTTTAATGTTTGTGCCTGTAATTGTATTTTTTGCCATATTTCCATTTGCTCAATTTAATATAGTGTTTGGTTATATTATGATTGATTTTGTTAGTGTACCCATTGTAAATATAATTATTCTAGTATTGTTTCTAATAGCAAGTATTACTGATTTCTTTGATGGATATATTGCTAGAAAACAAAATTTAGTCACAACATTCGGCAAGTTTGTAGATCCTTTAGCGGATAAGTTGCTAGTTAATACGATGTTTATAATTTTTGCCTATCAAGGGGTCATGCCACTAATTGCTGTATTAATAATGATATGGAGAGATACAATTATAGAAGGTGTTAGAATGATTGCTGCACGTAATGGTGTGACAATTGCAGCAGCTTTTCTTGGTAAAGTTAAAACTGTTACACAAATGATTACTATCGTTCTGTTTTTGGTTTCGAATTTACCATTTGAACTTGTACAGTTACCAATTCATGAACTCATGCTTTGGTTTACAGTTTCAATCTCTGTAGTAAGTGGAATATCTTATTTTCTTCAAGCTAAAGATCTAATTCTGGAATCGATGTAATGGATGAATTAGTTGAGTTATTAATCTCAAAAGGTCTTACAATATCGAGTTGCGAAAGTTTTACTGGTGGATTATTCGCTTCTACTATAACTTCTATAGCAGGCGTTTCAAGTGTATATAAAGGTAGTATTATTGCTTATCATAATGACATTAAAAAAGATGTACTCTGTATTGATGAGCAAATATTTAATGATTATGGTGTCATTAGTGCTAATATGGCTTTAGAAATGGTAAAGAAATGCATCATAATGTTTGATACTGACATATGCGTATCATTTACTGGAAATGCAGGGCCAAATCAATTAGAGAATAAAGAAGTAGGTTTATGGTATTTGGCTATTCTTTATAAGAATAAGAGCTATGTTTATGAGTTTAAAGATAGTGGGAATCGTAATTCGATTCGTATAAAGGCAGTTAATGATGCTGTTGGAATTATTAAAGATATTATAAGGAATTATTGATTATTAAACATACAATAATTAAGAGGGAACTATGGAAAATAAGAAAGATTTATTACTAGAAGAAACTTTAAAACAAATTCAGAAACAATATGGTAAGGGTGCGGTAATGCGCTTAGGGGATCGTGCTAATGTCGAAGTTGACTCTATTAGTAGTGGTTCTATCGCAATTGATTTTGCATTAGGTGTAGGAGGCTATCCAAAAGGTCGTATTGTTGAAATATATGGACCTGAATCAAGTGGTAAAACTACTCTAGCTTTACATGCTATTGCAGAGGTTCAAAAAAAGGGCGGGAAAGCAGCTTTTATTGATGCTGAAAACTCTATTGATCCAATGTATGCCAAAGCATTAGGTGTTAATATTGAAGATTTAATCCTATCTCAACCTGATAGCGGTGAACAAGCACTTGAAATAACAGAGTTACTAATTAAGAGTGGAGCAATTGATTTAATTGTAATTGATTCAGTTGCTGCATTAGTTCCTCAAGCAGAATTAGATGGTGAAATGTCTGATTCACATATGGGCTTACAAGCTAGATTAATGTCTAAAGCGATGAGAAAATTAGCTGGAGTTATGAATCGTAGTGATTGTACAGCAATTTTCATAAACCAACTTAGAGAAAAGATTGGTATTATGTTTGGTAATCCTGAAACAACTACAGGTGGTAAAGCGCTTAAATTCTACGCTTCAATTCGTATTGATGTTCGAAAAAGTGAAGCGATTAAGAATGGAACAGATATTATTGGTAACAAAGTAAATGTTAAAATAGTAAAAAATAAAGTAGCGCCACCATTTAAAACAGCTACGGTTGATATTATGTATGGTAAAGGTATATCTAGAATGGGAGAGTTAATAGAATTAGCTGTCGAAAGAGATATTGTTCAAAAAGCTGGAGCTTGGTTTTCTTATAAAGGTGAGAAGATTGGACAAGGTAAAGAATCTGTTCGAGCATTCTTAACGGCTAATCCTGTGATAGCGCAAACTGTTGAAACTGAGCTAAAACAAATTATGTTTGCTCCGAGTGCTGATATTGTAGAAGAATAGGACTAATATAGTCCTTTTTCTATGTCTTTAGTTGTGAAATAACAAAAAATTAAGTATTATATATGTAAGAGTTTAATACTCGAGCTGGAGGAAAAGTTATGAAAGAGTTTACATACTTTTTCGTCTTAGCTAGTATCGGTGGTTTTGCTTTGGGAATCGTTATCATGATAATGTTCTCAAAGTTTGGGTTAAATAGAGATCAACAAAAAGCAAAATTAATTTTAGAAGAAGCGAATATTAAATCTGATAGTATTGTTCGACAAGCTATTTTAGATGGAAAAACGCAAATTTATGACTTAAAGTTAGCTGCGGAAAAAGAAATTAAAGAGTCTAAGCAGACTCTTCAAGATGCTGAAGCAAAATTAAATCGTCGTGAAGATAGTCTAAATTTTCGTAGTGAGACGTTGACCTCAAAAGAAAAAGAACTTGATAATAAAACTAGTCAAGTTACCGAAAAATTAAATGTACTAGAAAAGATGGAAGCCAACCTAAAAGAAAAGATTGATGGTCAGGTTGTAGAATTAGAGCGTATTGCTAATATGACAGCAGCAGACGCTAAAAATGAATTATTCGATATTGTACGTGTAAGAACTCAAAATGAAATTGAGGCGTTTATTCGTGATCAAGAAGAAGAAGCAAAAGCAAAAGCTTCTAGTATGGCAAAAGAAATTATTGGATTAGCAATTCAACGTTATGCACAAGAAGAAACTCTAGAACGTACAGTTTCAGTTGTTGCATTACCGAATGAAGAAATGAAGGGTAGAATTATTGGTCGTGAAGGTCGTAATATACGAGCAATCGAACAAGCTACAGGCGTTGATATCTTAATTGATGATACACCTGAAACAATTACCTTATCTTGTTTTGATCCAATACGTAGAGAAGTTGCACGTTTATCACTAGAAACACTTTTAAAAGACGGAAGAATTCAACCAGGTAGAATTGAAGAAGTTGTGACTCGTGTGCAAAATGAGTTAAATGAAACAATTCAAAAAGCTGGTGATGATGCTGTATTTAAAGTAGGTGTTGGTAAAGTTGATCGTGAGATTGTTGGATTAATTGGTCGTTTACGTTACCGCTACAGTTATGGACAAAATGCACTTCAACATAGTATGGAAGTTGCGCACTTAACAGGTATGATGGCAGCTGAACTAGGATTAAATCAAACACTCGCAAAACGAGTAGGTTTACTACATGATATTGGTAAAGCTTTGGACTTTGAAATGGAAGGCAGTCATATTGAATTAGGTGCACGAATTTGTAGAAAACATGGTGAACATCCTGCTGTTGTAAATGGTATTGAGTCACATCATGGTGATGTACCAGCAAATAGTATTTATTCAATCCTTGTACAAGCTGCAGATACTTTAAGTGCTGCACGTCCTGGTGCACGTTTCGAATCTTTCCAAAACTATATTCAACGTTTAGAACAATTAGAGAAAATTGCAACATCCTTTGAAGGTGTTGAAAAAGTTTATGCAATTCAAGCAGGTCGTGAAATTAGAGTTATGGTCGTTCCTGATAAACTAGATGATTTAGCTTGTCATAGAGTAGCTCGTGAAATTCGCGAAAAAATAGAAAATGAAATGACTTATCCAGGTCAAATCAAGGTTACTGTAATACGTGAAACACGTACTTCAGAAGTCGCAAAATAATGAAGATATTGTTTATTGGTGACATAGTAGGAAAAGCAGGTCGAGCAGCAGTTTATGCTCGACTTGGTTTGCTTAAGAAAGAATATAGTATTGATTTTACGATTGTGAATGGTGAGAATATTGCGCATGGAAAAGGTATCACACAAAAGCTTTATGATGAATTAGTTGAAAATGGTGTTGATGCTGTTACTTTAGGTAATCATGCTTATTCAAAAGCGGATATTCTAACTTTCATAGAACATAGTAAAAGCTTAATTAGACCATTAAATATGTATCCAAATGATTATGGTACTGGTGTTAGAGACTTTTATGTAAAAGGTAAAACAATACGAATTATTAACTTAATTGGAGCTGTATTTATGGATAAGGTTGTTGAGAGTCCATTTGAATCAATGAAGAAGCTTCATAAGTTTAATTCAGACAAAATAGTTATTGTTGATTTACACGCTGAAGCGACTAGTGAGAAAATGGCTTTTGCATACCAGTTCAAACATGAATGTACTGCCGTTATTGGAACACATACACATGTTCAAACAGCAGATGAACAGATTATAGATGGATGTGCATTTATCAGTGATGTAGGTATGTCAGGTTCATTTAAAAGTATTATTGGTAGAGATATTGATGAGGTACTAGAACGTTTCAATGGTAATTCCATAACACGTTTTACGGTAAGTGAAAATGAAGCTCAAGTATGTGCAGTAGTCATTGATATAGACGATAAAACGCTAAGAGCGCTCTCAATTAAAAGGTTGCAATTTAGGCCTGAAAGTTATTGAAGATGAGTTGATAAGTGGTATAATTAGACAATAAAAGGAGGATTTAACTGTGCCTGTAATAGTAGCAAAAGACACTTGTATTGGATGCGGAGCTTGCATTGGGGTTTGTCCAGTTGGAGCATTATCATTAGATGCTGATGGAAAAGCTGAATGTGATGAATCTATTTGTATTGATTGTTTAGCATGTATTGGAGTATGTCCAACACAAGCAATTAGTCAAAAATAACCAAGCTTTGCTTGGTTTTTTTAAGGAAATCAAATGAACGAAATTTATATTAAACCCGACTTAAAAAATGCACAAAGAAGATCTAAAGATGAAACGATAATTGATCGTTCACTTTTTAATATACCTGATGAATACAAACAGCTTGGTTATAATAAGAAATACTATCTAAGAACTTATGGTTGTCAAGCTAATGAAAGAGATTCAGAAACGATTCGAGGTATGCTCGAATTAATGTCATACACTGAAGTAAAAGAACCTGAATCAGCTGATATTATCATTATGAATACTTGCGCAATACGTAAAAATGCAGAAAATCATGTATTTGGTGAAATTGGTCAATTAAAACGTTTAAAATATATCAATCCAGATTTAATGTTTGTTGTATGTGGTTGTATGGCTCAAGAAGAAGAAGTTGTTGAAACAATATTAAAGAAATATCATCATATTGATATTATATTTGGAACACATAATATTCATCGATTCCCTGAATTACTAATTCAAGCACATTTCAATAAAGAAAGAGTTATAGAAGTTTATTCTAAAGAAGGTGAGATTTATGAAAACCTTCCAGTTATTCGACAACAAAATACAAAAGCTTGGGTAAATATTATCTATGGTTGTGATAAATTTTGTACTTATTGTATAGTCCCATATACACGTGGAAAAGAACGGTCTCGTTTAAAAGAAGATATACTAGATGAGATTAATGATTTAATAAAGAATGGGTATAAAGAAGTAACATTATTAGGTCAAAATGTAAATGCCTATGGGAAAGACATATCTAATGATTATTTATTTTCGGAATTGCTTGAAGATGTAGCACAAACTAGTATCGAACGTATACGTTTTATGACAAGTCATCCTTGGGATTTTACGGATAAAATGATTGATATTATTGCGAAATATGACAATATTATGCCGTTTGTTCATTTACCATTACAGTCAGGTAATAACGAAATACTTAAATTAATGGGAAGACGATATACAACGGATGATTATTTACATGTATTTAATCGATTGAAAGAAAAAGTAAAAAATATCTCTTTCTCTACAGATATAATCGTTGGTTTTCCTAATGAAAGTGAAGAACAATTTGAAGATACATTAAAAATAATGGATTATTGTCAATTTGATAATGTTTATACTTTCATTTATTCGCCTAGATCAGGTACTCCAGCGAGTCGAATGGAAGATAATGTTAATTTAGAAACGAAGCGTAATCGCTTAAAATTATTGAATCAGAAAGTTGCGCAATATGCTTTACAAAACAATAAAAAATTATTGGGATCTATACAGAATGTTCTAGTAGATGGTCCATCAAAAAGAGATGAAAATGTTTATAGTGGTTATACTGAAGGTAATAAACTGGTCAATTTTATACCAAAGAATGCGAAAACTGGTATGATAGTACAAGTAAAAATAACAAATGTTAATACATGGACATTAAAAGGGGATGAAATATCTATTTAATCCTCATATTTATACGCTATAATTAAATAAAGTTTATTTAGGAGGAAATATAATGAATGAAGTACGCATTTTTGCGTTAGGTGGATTAGATGAAGATGGTAAGAATCTTACCGTTGTTGAAATAAATCAAGATATTTTTATTATTGATGTAGGTTTAAAGTATCCTGATAAGGATCGTTTAGGGGTAGAAATTATTATCCCTGATTTTAATTATTTAATTGAAAATAAAAATAAAATCAAAGGTATTTTTATAACTCATGGTCATGATGACGCTATGTCCGCATTGCCATATTTGATAAAGCAAGCTAACTTACCTATTTTTACGACACCTTTAACCGCAAAATTAATAGAACGCTTATTTAAAGAAGAGAATATAACAAATTATCAAATTAAAGTATTACAACGTGATGATAATTTAACAATTGGTAAAGTTAATATACGTACATTTGGTTTAACGCATTCGATTGCGGATGCCTTTGGTGTAGCAATAGAAAGTCCTTTTGGCTATATTGTTTATGCAGGTGAATATATCATAGATTTTAATACTAAGAACCAAGCATTCTCTTGTGACATTACCAGCTTTGCAGAAATTGGTAAAAAAGGTGTTTTCGCTTTGTTCAGAATCACAGTTGGATCTGATCGCCCAGGGTATACTGCGCCTAATCATAGTATTACTGAGTTTGTTGAAGACGTACTTGAAGATACTAAAAACAGAGTTCTTGTTACAATGTATGAGCAAAATCTATTTAGATTAATCGAATTACTTGAGCTAGCTAAGAAATATAAACGTAAAGTATTGTTCTTTAACGAAGAACAAAGAGAAATATTAAGACTTGCAGAATCACTAGGTTATTACAAAATGCCAGTAGATTTAGAATTACCTAGATCAAAATTTAATAATTCAATCGATAATTTAATGATTATTGTATCTGGAAGTGGACCGCAAGTATTTAAACTCATGCATAAAATTGCGATGAGTGAAGATGATTTAATCAGTTTAAGTACAAGTGATACAGTTATTATCGCATCACCTATTGTGCCTGGTACTGAACGTGAAGCGAGTCGAATGGAGAATGAATTGTATAAAGAAGATGTTAGTGTTGTAACTTTAGATCGAAAAAAAGTTGTATCGATGCATGCATCTATTGAAGATATTAAGATGCTCGTTTATCTATTAAAACCAAAGTACTTTATTCCGATACATGGTGAATACAGACACTTGGTAAATAATGCGACTATTGCACTAGATTTAGGGTACTATGCAGACAAAATTGTTGTTTTAGATAATGGTCAAATCGCAACGTTTAGAGATAGTAAATTGAACAATACTGCCAATATTCTTAAATTAGAAGAAATTCTTATCGATGGAAACGCTCATTTAGATTCGAGTGGATTAATTCTGAAAGATAGAGAATTATTATCAACTGATGGCGTTATCGTTATAGGAGTTGTGTTAAATTTTAGTACAAAAGAAGTTATAGGTGGTCCAGATGTTCAGTCTCGAGGATTAATCTATTTAAAAGATGCGGATTATATTGTTAAAGAAGTTGGCAATATAATGGAAAATACAATTAATTCCATGGTCGAAGCCAAACGTTATGATAATATGGGTGCACGTAATGAAGCAAAGGAAAAGATGACAAAATATCTACTTAAAGAAACAGGGAAACGACCAATGATTTTACCTGTTATTGTAGAAATAAATTTGTCTGAATAATATGGCTAAAAGAAGAAGTAAAGCAAGCTTTAATCATAGTCAAGTCATTATGATTTGCTTAATCCTATTGGCAATTATTTTCATTGCGTTTCAAAGACTAGGATTTGTTGGCGAACAATTAGACCAAATCATCAATTTCTTTTTTGGAGTACGTCGTGATATTTTATATGCAAGTTTTTCAATTTATTTAGTTTATAGAGTATTTATAAAAAAGAAACCTGCTTTGTCCCTTAAGCATAAAATTATAATTGTCTTAACTTTTATTGTTTTATTTGTAGGTACAAG
>Ga0209467_1002098_pt1 | contig 14929 bp, 16 predicted proteins | sample Higcelwee11metaG_FD_187175 | JGI IMG/M metagenome (GOLD analysis project Ga0209467, IMG submission 187175) | Freshwater pond sediment microbial communities from the University of Edinburgh, under environmental carbon perturbations - High... | ecosystem: Environmental > Aquatic > Freshwater >...
GTCTCGAAGTCCACCAGCTTCTTCCAGGCGTCGTACTTGGCCTGCAATTTCATGTTCTGCCCGGCCAGCTCGCCGTCCATGAGGAACAGGGACTTGATGATGCGGTGGTCCCTTCCTTTTGCGCCGATGAGCTTCCACTCGCCGCCCTCTTCCGGGTCGACAACCTTGGGCGCGCGCGGCACTATGGGTTCCTTCATCTGGCCGATGATGGCGTCGCCCAGGATGAGCACCGGGTTCTTGGAGGCGAACGCCAGGTCAAAGGCGTCGTAGGTCATGTCGTAGGCTTCCTGCGCGCTGGAGGGCGCCAGCACCAGCAGGCGGTAATCGCCATGGCCGCCGCCGCGCGTGGACTGGAAGTAGTCGCCCTGACTGGGGCCTATGTCGCCCAGGCCCGGGCCGCCGCGGTTCATGTTCACAATGACCGCGGGAATCTCGCTGCCGGCCATGTAGCTTATGGCCTCCTGCTTGAGGCTCATGCCCGGTGACGAGGAGCTTGTCATGGCGCGGATGCCGCAAGCCCCGGCGCCAAGCAGCATGTTGGCCGCGGCCACTTCGCTTTCGGCCTGCACAAACTCGCCGCCGGCCTCAACAATGGCCTTGCTCATGAATTCGGGTATGTCGTTCTGCGGGGTGATGGGATAGCCGAAGAAGCAGCGGCACCCGGCGGCCAGCGCGCCCATGGCGATGGCCTCGTTGCCCTTGACGAAAAGTCGTTCCTTGTTGCCTGCCATAGCCGCCTCCTATGCCGCCTTCTTGGGCTTTTTGCTGCGCCAGACCTCGATGGCCACGTCCGGGCAGATGGTGGCGCAGGACGCGCACCCGGTGCATTTGTCCATGCTTTCGGCGGGAACCTCGGCCACTTTGTAGCCGTGCTGATTGATGCGCTCGCTCTGCCGGATGATTTCCACCGGGCAGACCTGGGTGCACAGGAGGCAGCCTTTGCAGCGCTCCTCTGATACGGTGATGCGGGACATGGGACACCCCTTCCCCGCGCGCACGTTCATGCCGCGGGTTTCGTCAGAATCCTCGTTTCACACGATGAGCATGGCGTCGCCGTAGGAAAAAAAACGGAAGCCGCGGGCAAGCGCCAATGCGTAGGCGGCCATGATGCGTTCACGGCCCGCCAGGGCAGAAACCATAATCAGCAGACTTGATTCTGGCAAATGGAAATTGGTCAGCAGCGCGTCCACCACCTGGAACTTTCTGCCTGGAATAATGTAGATTTTCGTTTCCCCGGCAAAGGGGGCTATCTGGCCCGTGGCCGCGAACATGCCCTCCAGGCTGCGCGCGCTGGTGGTGCCCACGGCTATGACCGGCAAACCCGCCGCCTTGGTCTCTTGAATGGCCTGGGCTGTGGCCTGTGGCACTTCCACATACTCCGCGTGCATTTCGTGGTCGCGGATGTCTGCCGCGCGCACCGGGCTGAAGGTGCCGTACCCCACGTAAAGCGTCACCTCTGCCCAGGCGAACCCCTTTGCCTTGAGCCGCTCGCGCACCCCAGGCGTGAAGTGCAGGCCAGCCGTTGGCGCGGCCACGCTCCCGGCCTTGGACGCGTCGGCGTAGGTGGTCTGGTAGCGTTCCCGGTCGGCTGCGTCATCCTCGCGCTCAAGATACGGCGGCAAAGGCATATGTCCGATGTCATTCATGATGTCTTGCAACTCGCCGGTCCATTCCAGGCGCACACGGCACCGGCCGAACTCGCCGCGCTCAATGAGCGTCACGCGCAGGCCCGCGTCAAATTCCGCTGTCTCCCCCACCTTCATGCGTTTGGCCGTGCGCACAAGCGCCTGCGCCTCTGCGCTGGTACGGCCTTCGGGAGCTGGTTTCACGTGAAGCAATGGCAAAGGCGTAAGCACCAGCAGTTCCACCCTGCCCCCCGTGGCCCTGTGCCCGAATATGCGCGCGGGGAACACTCGGGAATTGTTGGCCACGAGCAGCCCCCCCTGCGGGAAGCGCGCGGCCAATATCTCCGGCAGGTTCGTGAAAGCCTCTGCAACTGGTCCGGCGGCCGCGCGGTCGAGCAGGAGCAGGCGCGATCCGTCGCGTTCTGGCGCGGGTCTGCGGGCGATGCGGTCCTCGGGCAGGTCGTACTGGAAACTGCTGAGGCGGAACAGGTCGGGTATGGCGGAGTCGTCCGGCGACAGGTCGTGTTTCTGCATGGTGCCCGCATCCTATCTGATCTTCACGCGATCGCAACCCCCTCACAAGGCGCTCATGCCGATCGGCGAGGCATCGCGCAATGTGCGCCGCGCCACGCTCCTGGGCGCAAACCTACGGATGACGCCAGTTTTTCCTTGATCTTCGGCCTGATCCTGGTATGCACCGGACATGGAACTCCTGGCTCTGAGCGACATCGCGAAACGCACCGGCATCCCTGCGCCCACGGCCAGGCGCTACGCCGCGCTCTTCCGCGACTTTCTTTCCGGTCGCAGGCTCGGGCGCATGACCCGCTACCCTGAAGAATCCGTGGCGGTATTTTTGCGCGTGAGCGAACTCTATACGGAAGGACGCATCACCGCCGAGATTGAGGAAATCCTCCGGCGTGAGTTCTCGCGCACCATAGAGGTCGGCCCCGCCACGGAGCCCATCGCCCTGCCCGCAGTGGCCGATGATCTGCCCGCGAATTTGGCCGAGGCCCTTTCCGATGCCCTGTCCGAGGCGCTCTCCAATTCCATTGCGCACTTCTCGGACGCCCTCGGTAAGCTTGCAGAACAGAAGACCAGCCTGGACGCCCACCAAAACGACATTGAGAAGCTCAAGAACGGTTTTGTGATGCTTGCGCGCAACCTGAAGCGCGTGGCCCGCCGTGACCAGGCGGATGTGAGCACGCAGGTCGAGCGCCTCGCGGAACGCATCAAAATCATGGAACCCAAGCTGGCCGTTATGGAGGAAATCTCCCTTACCCTGACCAGCGACAATGCCGATTTGAAGGCGCGCCTTTCTGCCCAGGAAGTGGAACTCCGGCGCCTGCGCGAGGACCGGGACCGGGTTGAAGCTCTTTTGAAGCGGCCAACGCACTCATAATATTGTCGTTTCTAAGGCTTTGTCTCGTGTTGAGATTTATTCTTGATTCATATAGACAAAGCCGATGACGACCATTGCCGAGTACCAGCGAACGCACCCAACCACGAGGAATTGCGCCATGAAGCATCGTTTCATAAAATCCGTTGTGTTGCCTCTTTGCGTCTGTGGCCTGTGCGCGTGTTCCGGCATGAACACTCCGGCCAAGAGCGAACCTGCGCCGACCAACGCGGGCCAGACTGAGACCTATGACAATCCCAATTATTATTACTTGTTTGATGACATACTTGTCCCTAACGGTATGGAACATACCACCGATGACGATTTTTCCTTCGACACCCAGCAGTTCAAGGCAGGAATCCAGAATTTTCAGGGTCGTGTGGTTTTTGATGACCTGATAAATTTCTTCCAGAACAATATGGTCAAGGATGGCTGGCGCAAGGTCTCTGCCGTGCGCTCCAAGAAGAGCATCCTCATCTTCGAGAAGTCGAACAAGGCCGCCATCATCGAGCTGACGGACGGGTTCAAGGCCAAGGCCACGATTTTTGCGCTGGAGTACAAGGTCGGCTCTTCCTCGGCGATCCGCAGCGCCCCTTCTCGCCCGGGAACTTCTGCCGGCCGCCCTGCCCCCAGCAGCCCGCCGAAGAGCAGTTTCTCGGAAAAGGACATCAGTAATTGAACACCGCGCACCTGCGCTTTCCCTGTTTCCTGGGCAAACGCGTCCACCTCGGCGTCACGGGGAGCATTGCGGCCTTTAAGAGCCTGGAGCTGCTGCGGATGCTTGTTGATGCGCACGTGTCCGTCAGCGTCACGCTGACAGCCGCAGGCCAAAGGTTCATCGGCGCGGAGAGCTTCCGGGCACTCGGCGCGGATGCCGTCTACACCGCAATGTTCGGCGAGGGCTCTTCGGCGGACCCCTTTGCGCACCTGACGCCAGGGCGCAGTGCGGACGCGTTCGTCATTGCGCCGGCCTCGGCCAACATCATCGCCAAAATGGCCCACGGCCTCGCGGACGACATGCTCTCCACCCAGGCGCTGGCCTTCCCCGGGCCGGTTGTGGTCGCCCCGGCCATGAACCCGGCCATGTGGGCTGCTGCGGCCACGCAGGAGAACTGGCGCACCCTTGCCTCGCGCGGCGTGCAGGGCGTTGGCCCCATCGCTGGTCCCGTGGCCTGCGGCGACACCGGGCACGGCCGGCTTTCGCCTGTGGAACACATCTTTGCCGCTGTGTCCCGCGCCCTCTCGCCGCAGGATCTTGCGGGCAAAACCGTTCTCGTCACCCTTGGCCCAACGCGTGAGCCCTGGGACGCCGTCCGGTTTCTGAGCAACCCCTCCAGTGGTCTCATGGGGGCCTGCCTGGCTGTTTCCGCCTGGATGCGCGGTGCGGATGTCCATGTCGTCGCCGGGCCGACCGCCTTTGAATTTCCCCCCGGCATCAACGTCACGCGCATTACCACCGCGCAGCAGATGCTTGACGCCTCGGCCGTGCTTTGGCCGGGGTGCGACATTGGCTGCTGCACCGCAGCCGTGTGCGATTTCAGGCCCGTGGCCCCTGCCACCGGGCAGGCGCGCAAGCTCAAGAAGCGGGACCTTCCGCCGGGGCCTTTGCGCATCGACCTTGAGGCCAACCCGGACATTCTGCGGACGTTGGGCGCGGCCAAGCGCCCCGGTCAAACACTCATCGGCTTTGCCGCGGAGACCGATGATCTTCTTGGCCAGGCCAAGGCGAAGCTGGCAGAGAAGCATCTCGACCTGATCATCGCCAACCGGGTGGGTGTGGGGTGTGGTGCCTTGGAAACATGTTCAGCCCCCAATGCCTTTGAAAGTCCTGTGAACACCGTGCTGCTTGTTGACCGCACCAGCCGCACGGAGCAATGGCCGGAATTGCCGAAAGCCGAGGTCGCGTGGCGCATATGGGATCATTTGCAGCACCTGTAGACCTGCCGGAACAATTGCGTCCCTGGGCCCTTGCCGGGTTGGAGTTGTTGCTGCTGCCCGAAGGCCCGGTATACCCCGCGTGCACCGTGGAACCGTGCGTTCCGCAACCATCAACCACGCCGCCGCCCCAAAACGCGCCTGGCCCAATACGCTGGGTTGCGCCTTGGGACACCCTGGCCGCCCGCGTCAAGACCCCGCCACGTGTGATCATCACGTATGCATCATTGGCCGATGATGTGGCTGTGGCTGCTGATCCTGCGCGCCGGAAGCTGTTCCAGTCCATCCTTTCCTACCTCGCCTGGCCCCTTGGGACGAGTCTGTTCTGGCCCATCAGCTTCCCCACGGGCGTTGACCCTGGCCCCTTGTTCGCTGTTGATGTCTTTGCCGCAGGCGTGCGCCACTTCGGCATCAAACATGTGCTGTGTTTTGGCCGCCGCACCGCGGACAAGGCCCTGCTTCTCTTCCCTCAAGAGGGACAAACTCCAGAGGTTCGTGTGCATGTCGCTCCCGCCACGGACGAGCTGGTGGGGCTGCTCCCGCATGAATTGCACCGCGCCCTGGCTTTTCTCAAGGAACTTCGCCTCGGCTAAGCTTGCCTTTGGCCGTGGGCGCAGGTACACCTTCCCCTTCACATCCAACCGCAACAAAGGATTTCCTCCATGAAGGTACTCGTTACAGGAGCTGCCGGGTTCATTGGCTTTCACCTGTCTCGCCGTTTTCTTTCCATGGGTTTTGATGTCGTAGGGCTGGACAACATCAACGACTATTATTCCATTGAGGTGAAGTACTCCCGCCTGGATTTGCTCAAGCAGCATGCCAAGTTCCACTTTGCCCATCTCGATTTGGCCGATACCCACGGCATGGCCAAACTTTTTGTCGAGCAAGGCTTCACCCATGTGGTGAACCTGGCTGCGCAAGCCGGCGTTCGTTACAGCATCGAGAACCCGCGCGCCTACATCGACTCGAACGTGGTGGGCTTTCTCAACATTCTTGAGGGCTGCCGCCACAACAAGGTCAGCCACCTGACGTACGCCTCGTCCAGCTCCGTTTACGGGCTGAACACCACCATGCCGCTCAGCGTGCACGACAACGTCGACCACCCCATGAGCCTTTACGCGGCCACGAAGAAATCCAACGAGCTCATGGCGCACACCTACAGCCACCTGTATGGTTTGCCGACCACCGGCCTGCGCTTTTTCACCGTCTATGGCCCTTGGGGGCGGCCGGATATGGCCCTGTTTCTTTTCACCAAGGCCATCCTTGCGGGCGAACCCATCAAGGTGTTCAACCACGGCAAAATGCGCCGGGACTTCACCTACATCGATGACATCGTGGAGGGCATTGTGCGCGTTGCCATGCATACGGCCACGCCCAACCCCGACTGGTCCGGCGCCGCGCCAGACCCGGCCACAAGCCCCTCGCCTTACCGCCTGTACAACATAGGCAACAACAAGGTCGTCGAGCTCTCCCACTACATCGAGGTCCTTGAAGACTGCCTCGGCAAGAAGGCCATCAAGGAATACCTGCCCATGCAATTGGGCGATGTTCCCGCGACCGAAGCCAATGTGGACGATCTGGTCAGCGATGTCGGCTTCAAACCCGCCACGACCATCGAAGAGGGCATTGCGCGTTTCGTCGAATGGTATCGTTCATATTTCAAGGTCTAGGGATTTTTCTTGCAGCGGCTTGCTGCTATTCCTTGATTTTGGATCGCCCGACATTTACTCTCAGTGAGTCGGCTGTTTGTTTCACGTGAAACTCACCATCGCATGTTTCACGTGAAACGTCGGCGTATATAAACGCGGAGGGCTTGTGGCACGCAGGATCGTTGTTGCGAATCAAAAGGGCGGAGTGGGCAAGACCACCACGGCAGTGAACCTGGGCGCATCCCTCGCTGTGATGGAGAAGCGCGCCCTGCTGGTCGATTGCGATCCGCAAGGAAATGCGTCAAGCGGCCTGGGCTTCTACCCCGGAGACGACAGACCGAACGTGTACACGGCCCTGTTTGACCCGGACAACGTGCGCAAATGCATTGTGGAGACGGCGATCCCGTATCTTTCGCTTCTTCCGGGCACGCAGGACCTTGTCGGCGCGGAAATCGAGCTGGCGGACAAGTTGGGGCGGGAGTATTACGTTCGCGATCTGCTGGCCGCAGTGGAGGATGACTATGATTTTATCCTCATCGACTGCCCGCCCTCGCTCGGCATCTTGACGGTGAATGCCCTGTGCGCCGCGCGTGAGCTGCTGGTGCCCCTGCAGTGCGAGTATTATGCCCTTGAGGGGTTGTCGCAGTTGCTCATGACCTATGAGCTGGTGAAGAAGCGTCTGAACCCGGACCTGAAGGTTCTGGGTGTTGTGCTGACCATGTACGACCAGCGCAACAAGTTGTCCTGGCAGGTGAAGAATGAGGTCCGCAAGGCCTTGCCCCAGCATCTGTTCGAGGTGATCATCCCCCGCAACGTGCGCCTCTCGGAGGCGCCGAGTTTTGGCAAGCCGGTCATCACCTATGATATCAAATCGAGCGGCGCCGAGGCCTATATGGCCCTTGCGCAAGAGGTTGTCCGCAGCAAGGTGCGGGACTGATTCGCCGTGCTTCGTGGCGGCTTAGCCAGGTCGGCCGACGTTGCGCGCGGTTTTCTCGGGCATGTACGGCTTCACCTCGACACGGATGGTGTCCTTGAAGTGGCGCTTAAGGACCTTCGCCCGGCAGTCGAGGCACTTGAAAGTCACCAGACCGCCAAGATTCGCGGCGGTCAGCAGAAACTTTCTTGGAGCGTCAAGCTGCCAGTCTTTGGTCTCGTTGCCGCACTGGGGGCAGGTCACGTCCATGTCGACGGGGTATTTGAAGTCCCAGAACTGGACGAGTTCCGCCCAGTCCTGGAGCGGTTCGGGCAGGGCCGCTTCGGGCGCGCTCATGTTCGGTGCGAGCCTGGAGAGTACAGCCTCGCGTACGATGCGCCAGGACTCCGGCCCGAGCAGCGCGCCAAGCGAATTGCCCTGCGCATCAAAGATTTCCTGAATGTCCACGGTGGAAGATGTCGTCATTATTGGGCCCCCTGCTTTGGTGTGCCCGCTATATAGTGCCCAGGCCCGGCCCTGGCAAGACCCGCGTGCAATCGCGCAAGTTATGAGACTCGGAGGAAGCCAATGGCCATAGGTCAACGGGGATTGGGACGCGGACTTGATGCGCTGCTCGGCAGCATCAAACCTGAATCAGTGAATTCAGCGGAAGTGAAGCATCTGCCCATTGCGGCAATCCGGCCCAATCCGCATCAGCCACGCAAGGAATTCGATCCTGAGGCGCTGGAGGATCTGTCCAATTCCATCAAGAGCCAGGGAGTGCTGCAGCCTGTGTTGGTGCGCCCCCTTACTGGCGAGGCCGCGGCCTATGAGCTCGTTGCGGGCGAACGCCGCATGCGCGCCTCCAAGATGGCCGGCCTTACGGAGATTCCCGCCCTGGTTCGTGTCCTTACAGACATGGAAACCCTGGCCATCGCCTTGATCGAGAACTTGCAGCGAGCTGATCTGAACGCCATTGAAGAAGCCCGCGGCTTTCAGCAGTTGCTCAAGGATTTTGGCCTGAGCCAGGAGGAACTTGCCCGCCAGGTTGGGAAAAGCCGCTCAGCCCTTGCCAACTCGTTGCGCCTGCTCAATCTCCCAGAGGATATTCAGGCCGACATCCAGACCGGGGTGCTCACCGCTGGGCATGGCCGCGCGATCATGTCTGTTGATTCCCAAGTCTACCACGAATTATATCAGCGCATTAAGTCTTTCAACCTCTCAGTGCGCCAGGCGGAAGCCGAAGCAGGCTTCGTGAAAGAGCATGGCCGCCTTGCCGCCCCCGAAGAATTGTACGGAAGTGAAAAGCCCCGTGGCAAGGTGCCGCGTGGCGTCAGAACCCCACGCGTGGTCGATGAACAGGTGCTGAACATTCAAGCTAACCTCGCGAATGAATTGAATGAAACCGTGAAGATCGTCGGCAGCATGGAGCGTGGCGTTCTGTCCGTGCACTATCAGTCGCAGGAGCAACTGGCCGAATTTGTGCGCAGGCTTGGCGCCACGGTCTGAAGATCACGTTAATCATCAGATCATCATCATTTAGAACTATGTGAATTGTTGCAGAAAACGTTGAAGCGATTCATCTCAAGCGGGAGCGGTGAGTGAACATGATTACGCCTGAAGCAGAGAGAATCCTGCGCCAAATGACGGGCAAGCGCGTGATGATCGTCGGCGATGTCATGCTCGATCACTACACGTTCGGCTCTGTCTCACGCATCTCTCCAGAAGCGCCGGTGCCTGTTCTCGAAGTGAACGACGAGCAATATCTGCTCGGCGGCGCGGGCAATGTCGCACGCAACATTGTGGCCCTTGGCGGCGTGGCGACCATGGTCGGCGTGATCGGCAATGATCGCGATGGCGGCATCCTTGCGGAGCTGCTTGAGCACAGCAACGTGAAAACGGCGCTTGTTCACGACGATCAGCGGCGCACGACCAGAAAGACGCGGATCATCGCCCAGAATCAGCAGATCGTCAGGGTTGACCGCGAAGACCGCGCACCGCTCTCGCAGTCCGTGGTTGGAACCTTGTTGGACTCACTCTCCACTCACGCGCAACAGCACGATATCATAATCGTTTCAGACTACGGCAAGGGCGTCGTCACCCGCATGATCATGGACGCCCTGCGCGCGATCAAAGGGCGCGACGGCAAGCGCCCGACGATTCTGGTGGACCCCAAGCCCGTAAACTATGATCTGTACCACGATGTTGACATCCTGACGCCAAACGCCAAGGAAGCAGGCGAAGGCGCCGGCCTGCCCTGCACCTGGCCGCTTGGCCCGGCCAAGGTCGGCCAGGCGTTGTTCAGGCGTTTGAACTGCCGGGACCTGCTCATCACCCTCGGCCCGCAAGGCATGGCCTTGTTCGAGGGCCCGGGTAAGGCCATGCACATTCCCACCTTTGCACGCAAAGTGTTTGACGTGACCGGCGCGGGCGATACCGTAATCGCCACCCTGGCCCTGGCGACGGCTGCGGGCGCTTCCCTGCTGGAGGCCGCCATCATGGCCAACCATGCCGCCGGAATCGTGGTTGGACAGGTCGGCGCGGCGACTCCCACGCAGGAATCGCTCCGCAAGGCCCTGGCAGGCGCCGCTGAGCAGCATGTGGCGCCATTGCCCGGAATGGTCGACGCCGCAGCCAGCGCGAGTTGAAATGGCGTGAAAGAAAGAAATCTACAGTCGGAGGCCCTGCGATGACCAAGAAAACGACCGCAAAGAAAGTTGCCATGGATACCGCCATCCAAACCCTTGGTGTGGCCAAGATACCGACACCGTTGAGCTACCTGCGGTTCATCGAGCAGGAGGAACAGCTTGAGCTGAACCTTACCGAAGAAGAGGCTGATGTGGTTGGCGCCCATGGCCTGCCCCTGCGCTTTGAAAAGACGGGCCCCCGCGGCAAGATTTATTTCGACTCAAGCAAGGTGAAGTGCGCCATCGTGACCTGCGGCGGGCTGTGCCCCGGCATCAACGATGTCATCCGCGCCATCGTCATGGAGGCCACCCACCACTATCATGTGGCTTCGGTCATCGGCATTCGTTACGGATTGCAGGGGTTCATCCCCAAATACGGGCACGACATCATCGAGCTGACGCCGCACAACGTGAGCAATTTCCATGTGTTCGGCGGAACAGAACTGGGCTCTTCCCGGGGGCCGCAGGCTGCGGATGAGATTGTGGATGCCCTTGAGCGCATGAACGTCGGCGTGTTGTTCATGATCGGCGGAGACGGCACCATGAAGGCTGCCGCGCGCATTGTGGAAGAAATCCGCAGCCGCAACTCGCGCATCAGCATCATCGGCATACCAAAGACAATCGACAACGACATCAACTTCGTGGGCAAGTCCTTCGGGTTTGATACGGCGGTTGAGAAGGCCACGGAGGCCATCGCCTGCGCCCACGTGGAGGCCACAGGCGCCTACAACGGCATCGGCATCGTCAAGGTCATGGGCCGGGAGTCCGGGTTCATTGCCGCGCAGGCGACCCTGGCGCTGAAAGAGGTCAACTTCGTCCTGGTGCCCGAGAGCCCCTTTGCCCTCGATGGCCCGGACGGCCTGCTCGACCAGTTGGAACAGCGCCTGCGCAAGCGCCACCATGCCGTGCTCGTGGTGGCCGAGGGCGCAGGCCAGCACCTCTGCGAGGCCAGCGGCCGCACCGATGCCTCCGGCAATCCCGTGCTCTGCGACATTTGCGGCATTCTCATCAGCCGCATCAAGGAGCACTTCAAGGCCAAGAACATGGAAGCGACCATCAAGTTCATCGACCCGAGCTACATCATCCGCTCTGTGCCCGCTAACGCCAACGACAGGGTCTACTGCGGCTTTCTCGGTCAAAGCGCCGTACACGCCGCCATGGCGGGCAAAACGGGCATGGTGGTGAGCCGCTTGCAGTCGCGCTTTGTCCATGTTCCCCTGGACCTGGTGACCATGAAGCGCAAAAAGCTCAATACCGAGTCCGACTACTGGCGCGCGGTCATCGATTCAACCGGGCAGGAGGCCATGACCGAGCACGCCCCGGAAGCCGACCCGTGCGGGAAGGACAAGGCCTGACGCCCCACTCTCTCCCACCGCTAAAAACGAAAAAGGGACGCCCGGTCACAGGCGTCCCTTTTTGCATGGGAGAAATTGGCTGCTAGTCTTCGTTGACGGCAGGGCGCATGAACACATGTTCGCCGATGGTCTTCGCGGCGTCTTCGGCCTGGAGCGCCATGGCCAGAAACTCGTACAGCGCGTCAAGGGAGAGTTCCAGGGCGAAGCTCCCGTTATCAGCCAGCACGGCGTCGTCCTTATGTTCCAGCAGGTACGCGCGGCGCTCGCGGGCCTCGCCGGAGGCGGCGATGATGCCGTAGCCGGTCTTGCCGTCCGCGGCGTGGTATACTTTTTCCACGGTGAGCACGCCTGATGCGGGGCTGAAGTGGATGTCCTCCGCGATCATGCTGCCCGTAATGGCGATGGGCTTGCCGAAATCGTTCGGCAAAGTGACGGCTCTCGGCCCGAAGTTCGGGTTCATGGTGTTCGGCGTGCGGTTCATGTGTTCTCCTGGGTCCTGAACAATCACAAAGGCAGTTTGAACTGCCGGGGCCTGTTGCGTGCCGGTTCCGGCTTCCAATGCCGCCAGCCGCGCGCCACATACTCGTGCAGGGCGTCTTCCGTAACCCGCCACTGCGTCCCCACGCGTATGGCCGAAAGGCTGCCATCCTTGACCAGCCTGTAAGCCGTACGGGCGTGTATGCGCAAGATGTCCGCCACCTCTTTGATGGTGAGCAGCCGGGGCAGAAGCGCCCCACTGTCTTGCGCGTGGACATCAATGTCTATCATAGAGCACCGATGTACAGTGCTATGCACCCGTTGTCAAAGAATGTCAACGGATGTCATCAAGATCATCCGAATGCAGAAATTTGCAAGGGGATTCGACGCGCTAGAACATGCCGTTGTCCTGGCGCGGCCAGGGGCCTTTGTAGCCGCTGCACAGGTAATAATAGAATGCGCGCACTGGCTGGCCCCGGTAGGAAGCCACATAACGATACGGGCCGGCCACCGAGTCGAACATGTCGGGGATGACGGTGGGCACGCCTGGGGCATACTCGCGCAGCACCAGCACCGCATCAAAGCCCTTCTTGTCCTCCGGGCCGCCCCAAAGGTCATACTGGTTCATGCGGCGGTCGTCCCACCACAGGCAGTAGGCGCGCGGTTTGCCGGGCACGTAGAAGGCCAGTTCCGCGGTGATGTCATAGACATCGCTCATGAAAAAGACGCGTTTGGGGTCTTGGAAGCGCGCATCGGCCACCTCGCGCATGTGCTGCCCCAGGTCTGCCCAGCCCTTCAGCCGGTGCGCCGGGTTCAATGAGGGCGGAATCGGCAGCAGTTGGTGCAGGTGGATGAACAACATGAGCGCCAGGCTGGCCCAGGCCCCGGTCTTGAGCCAGCGGAGCCGGCTTCCTGTCGGGTCGTTGCGCAGCAGGCGCTCCATCTCCGCCGCGCAGAGTATGCTGCCCGCCACAAAGCTGACGGCATTCCAGTTGGGCAGAACCTTCGTGTGGAAGCTCCAGGCGAAGAAGAACAAGGTCATGGGCCAAAAAAAGACCACGAGCAGCGCGGATTGCGGCAGGGTGAGCGCGGCGCTCTCGTTGCGGACTGTTGCGGACCTGCGCCAGACCTGCACGGCCGAGCGCCAGCCCGCAAGAAGCGTCAGCCAGAACCACCACGGCAGGGCAAAGCCCATCTGCGCGCCGAGGTACTCTGGCACGCGCGAGAGCCGGAACAAGGGCTTGGCGCCTTGGCCCGAAACGCCGATGAGGAACAAGACGTGCTTGTACCCCACAAAATTGTTCGCCATGTTCCAAAGCAGCGTGGGCACAAACCCCGCAACCGTACCGACGAACAGCGCCAAAATGAGCCGGGGCCAAAAGCGGACGGGGAGCATGTTGGCCCGGTGCAGCAGCAGGCCGTAAAGAACGGCCAGGCCACCAAGGCCCAGCATGGTGTACTTCGCCAGAATGCCGATGCCGTACGCCGCGGCGAGCAGCGCATACGGCCACCAGCCGCGGTCCCTGCCGTCCTCTCCGGGGGTTGCGGCGGCATGCAGGGCCAGCATGCACAGGGTCCAGCAGACAACAAAGGAATTGTCCGTGGTCATGAGGATGCCGAGGGCCTGGAACAGCGGGGCCACCGTGATTGCGAAAACAGCCAAAACGCTGAGCGCCGGGCGCTTCCAGACTTTGGCCAGCATTGCCCAGACAATGGCGGGGAACAGGGCGCCGCCGGCTATGGACCCCATGCGCACGCCGAGCTCGGTGTCGCCGAAGACCAGCGTGAACGTCCTGATGATCCAGGCGATGAGCGGGCCTTTGGAATAATACGTCAGCTGTAGATGGCGGGTCCAGTCCCAGTACTGGGCTTCGTCCTGCACAAGGCCCAGTTGGTTTGTGGCGACGAACCACACCCGGACCGCGCTGGACGCGAGAATGATCAAGAAGACCCAAAGCCCGCTGCGGGCTGTGAGGCTGTCGAGAAGCCTGTGTCGGCTCATATTGTGCCGCCTCAACGTGTGGTGGTGATGCTGAAGGTGGGGAGTCCGTCATCCACGCGCGTGGCGGCGATGAGGACATCCTTGCCGTAGAACAGGTCAGGGCTTGTGATCACATCCATGATGTGCGTGTTGTACGCGCGGTTTTGCGGCGCTGTCTTGTCGTGCTCCTGCGCGCGGCGCTTGCGGTGCAGCACGGCGAAGGCCGTCGTAAGGCGTATGAGCCAGCGCAGGGGCGCGAAAACGCGGTCGGAGGCGGAGAAGTAGCTACTGGACACGCCAGAGACAGTAAAACCTGTTTTGCGGAGAAAATAGTCCATCTCCGGGTAGCCGATGAGGTTGATGTGCGCCTCCCCGAAAATCACGTCCAGATTGATGGGGGAGGCCATGCCCCGGTAAAACCCGGAAAACAGGTGGTACAGGCGCGAGCGCACCTGAAGCCTGTTGGGGAACGTCAGCACCAGCCTGCCCCCGGGGGCGAGAATGCGGTGGAACTCGCGCAGGGTGTGCGGCACGCTCTCCACATGTTCTATGACTTCGCGGCACAGGATGACATCAAAGCTGGCGTCGGCAAAGGGCAGCGGCTTGTTCAGATCGGCCTGAACCTCGCGCACGCCCGGGGTGTTTTGCAGTTGATAGTTGGAGACAAGAACGTCGTGGCCCTTGTCCGCCAGCTCACGCGAGAGGTACGCCGCGCCGGCGCTGGCCTCGTAAATGCGCAGGGGCTTGCCGGCAGCGGGCAGGGCAAGCTCCGGCGCAAGGGTAACGATGACGGAGTCCTTGGCGACATCCCGGGCATGTTTGTTGACGGTCATGCCGCCGAGGCTGATGGCCTTGTACTTGCTCATGTCTGCGGAAACCTTTGGGCGCAGTGGCGCGTGATGGGCGTTTTA